>Ga0187890_10001837_pt1 | contig 15014 bp, 13 predicted proteins | sample June2016WEW_21_1_FD_133005 | JGI IMG/M metagenome (GOLD analysis project Ga0187890, IMG submission 133005) | Peatland microbial communities from SPRUCE experiment site at the Marcell Experimental Forest, Minnesota, USA - June2016WEW_21_10 | ecosystem: Environmental > Terrestrial > Soil >... | reverse complement strand
GTTTGGTCTATCCATTTCCGGTGGATGGAGTTTTCGTTGCGATCGGATATGAACCTTCAGTCCATCTTGCAAAAATTCTGGACATCGAATTGACGCCCGACGGTTTCATTAAACATGATTCCCATCACCGAACCAATATTCCTGGAATATATTCCGCAGGAGATGTCGAAGGGGGCTACAAACAGATAGTGACTGCAATGGGACAGGGAACCGAGGCTGCCCTTTCGGTGTTCGAGGACCTCATGCATCCGTACTGGGCGGTTGAGACGGAAAAGCGGACGGAAACCGCAAAGACCTGATACTGCGCAAAGACTTTTCAGCCAGCACTCCACCTTATTTAGTGATGGATATCTCCGCCCTCAGGCGGGTTATGGTCCAAATCGTCAAATTCGATCAGTTCGCCGGTAACCGTAAAGATTACACGCTCGCAAATATTGACGACGCGGTCGGCGGTGCGTTCCAGGTTGTGAGCGACCCACATAAGGTGGCTTACGTCTTCGATATTTCTGGGGTCCGACAGGACGTAAGTCATCAGCTCTCGGTATATCTGGTCGTAAAGATCGTCAATCTGCCGGTCTTCGACAGGGATCGAACGCGCTGTCTCAACGTCCCTGTCAATGAAGGACAGGAGCGCTCTGTGGAGCATATCTGAAGCCAGTGCCGCCATTCGCGGGATATCCAAAAGCGGCTTTATCAAAGGTTTTGAACCGAGCTGAACTGTAATCTTTGCGATCCCCTTCGAATAATCGGCGATCCTCTCCAACTCGGCGGCAATTTCCAAGATGGCCGCAAGGGTCCGCAGGTCTTTAGCCATCGGCTGCTGTCTGGCTATAAGAACAAGAGTGTCCGATTCGATTGAGTAGCGCCTCCGGTTGATGTCGGAATCGGCCGCAATCAGACGGAAGGCCGCTTCAATTTGCTGTGTTTTGAGGATCTCGACAGACTCGATTATGGTGCGCTCGACCATCACTCCCAGATCGATCAGTTCATCCTGAAGTAGTTCCAATCCCTTTTCCAATGCAGTTCTCACCACAACTTCTCCCTCCGTTCAGGAAAACCATTGTCGACCGACCGATCAGGCAATGATACAGGTCCTCTTGTCGTTAAGATATTGAGAACCAGCATTCTATGTATCATAAGTATATTAGAATTCAATTTTATTTTCGTCGGCATGGTTCCGGATATACACAAAAAAACCCCCGTCCCATAGCCGGGATCGGGGGCTTGACCCCAAAAACAAATTACGTATCGAGCAGATTGCGATACCTTATTTAATCGAGGCGATATTGTAAAATCCTCTCGAAGGGTATTCAGCTAATGGTTTTCCTAGTACATGCCTCCTCCGGGCGGCATGCCTCCCATACCGGCTGCGGCTTTTTCTTCCTTTGGCAGCTCGGCGACCATGCACTCGGTGGTGAGCATGAGGGCCGAGACACTGGCAGCGTTAAGCAGTGCCGTGCGGGTTACTTTGGTCGGATCGATTACGCCCGCTTCGTTCAGGTCTTCGTATTGAGCCGTCTCTGCATTGAAGCCGAAGGCGCCCGATTTTTCCTTGAGTTTTTGAACGACTACGGACCCCTCCTCGCCAGCGTTATTAGCAATCTGGCGGGCAGGTTCCTCGAGAGCGCGCTTGATTATCTTGAGGCCAAGCTGTTCGTCGCCGCCAAGGTCAACGTTCTCCAGTGAAGGCAGGCAGCGCAGGTAGGCAACCCCGCCGCCGGGAACGATGCCTTCTTCCACTGCGGCGCGGGTAGCGTTCAGCGCATCTTCTACCCTGGCCTTTTTCTCCTTCATTTCAGTTTCGGTGGCGGCGCCAACGCTTATCACTGCAACACCGCCCACCAACTTGGCAAGCCTTTCCTGGAGTTTTTCACGGTCGTAATCGCTGGTGGTCTCCTCGATCTGGGTGCGGATCTGGCGGACTCGACCTTCAAGGGTCTTACGGTCGCCGGCGCCGTCAACTATTGTCGTGTTGTCCTTGTCTATACGGATAGTCTTGGCTTTGCCAAGATCGTTCAAGGCAACATTTTCGAGCCGGATGCCCTTCTCCTCGCTGATTACCTGTGCGCCCGTGAGGACGGCTATGTCTTCGAGCATCGCCTTGCGCCTGTCGCCAAAGCCGGGGGCCTTTACCGCGCAAACCTGGAGGGTGCCTCGGAGCTTGTTGACTACCAGGGTAGCAAGCGCTTCGCCTTCAATGTCTTCCGCGATAATCAGAAGCGGCTTGCCCATCTTGGCGATCTGCTCGAGAACAGGCAGCAGGTCCTTCATACTGCTGATCTTCTTTTCGTTTACGAGAATCATAGGTTCGTTGAGCAGGACTTCCATCTTTTCAGGGTCGGTGACGAAATAAGGGGAAATATATCCGCGGTCAAACTGCATCCCCTCGACCACCTCAAGGGTAGTTTCCATTGACTTGGCTTCTTCGACCGTGATTACGCCTTCTTTGCCTACCTTGTTCATCGCTTCGGCAATAATGTTTCCGATGGTCGCGTCGTTATTGGCGGAAATGGTACCCACCTGGGCGATCTCTTTCTGGTCCTTAATGGGCTTGCTGATTTTCTTTAGTTCGTCGACCACGATTTGGACAGCCTTTTCGACCCCCCGCTTGATCGCCATGGGGTTATGACCAGCGGTTACCAGCTTGGAGCCTTCATAGTAGATGGATTGTGCCAGAATGGTTGCGGTGGTCGTCCCGTCTCCGGCGACGTCGCTGGTCTTGCTTGCGACTTCTTTTACCATTTGCGCGCCCATGTTCTCGAACTTGTCCTCGAGTTCGATTTCCTTGGCTACAGTAACGCCATCCTTGGTCACAGTAGGGCCGCCGAAACTCTTCTCGATAACCACATTTCGGCCTTTGGGGCCTAAAGTAACCTTTACTGCGTCTGCGAGTATGTTGACGCCATTGAGCAGCATCTCGCGCGCTTTAGTATCATAAATCAACTGTTTTGCCATGAGACTGTTCCTCCTGGTGTTTTTTCAAATGAATCAAAGGCTTATTGGATAATCGCAAGAATATCGTCCTCGCGCATAATCAGAACTTCCTGGCCCTCGATGGTGATATCGGTGCCGGCGTATTTGCCGAAGAGAACGCGGTCACCCTTTTTGACGTCGAGCGCTCTTCTGGAACCGTCTTCCATGATCCTGCCGTTTCCGGCCGCGAGGACTTCTCCCTGGATGGGCTTTTCTTTCGCCGTATCGGGAATGATGATCCCGCCTGCGGTTTTCTGTTCCTCTTCCATGCGTTTGACCACGACGCGATCGTTAAGCGGTCTGAGGTTCATAACAACTCCTTTCGCTTTGATTGAATGTATTTTGGGCAAGGATAACTTTAAACACCCGCCCCGGTGTTAGCACTCACCTATGATGAGTGCTTTTAATCATCGGCGATTCATTTGGCAAGTGAAAAAGGCAGGCTCGGTGGGAAAAAAAGTGAAAAGATTGTCCCGATCCCGGACTGGGACCGAGTTACCTCTATGCTGCCTCCAGCTTTCTCCACCAGTTGATAGACTATGCTCAATCCGAGACCTGTTCCGTTTGTCTTGGTGGTGAAAAAGGGATCAAAAATCCTTTTGAACGCGCCGTCTGGAATTCCACATCCGGTATCGCCGATGTCTATTCGGATCGGTCTGGTCGGGCTATCGGGCGGCTCCTGAAAGTTGACTGAAACCGAAAGCTCTCCCCCCTCCGGCATCGCTTCCAGAGCGTTAACTAAAAGGTTCCAGAGCACCCGGTGGAGATGGTGGGGATCGATTGCGATAAATGCCCTGGTCTGGAAATCCGTCCTGATAATATGAGATGTGGTTACCTGTTTTTTGGTCTTAAGAAGAGCGATTATCTCCTCTATTACGGAACAGACCGCTACATCTTCTATCTGTGCCGATTTGGGAGAACCTTTCGCCATCCATAGAAACTCGGTTACAAGCCCGTTTATGCGCTCGATTTCACGCTGCACGATCCCCATAAGCTTCTTGTTAAGCGCATTTTGTCCCATTTCGCCCCTAAGCATCTGCATGGCTCCGCTCATCGCGGCAAGCGGATTCTTGATCTCATGGGCGATTTCGGCTGCGAATCTTCCGGCGAGAACCAGCCGCTCCATCCTTTGTATATGTTCCTCGATGGCTTTTAGCTTGGTCAGGTCTATGAATATGATGATCCAGCCAAAAGTCTCACCGCTTTCATTCTGGAGGACCGAAGCTGAGTAGCCAAGGGTGATCTGTATGCCGGATGGATGGCTGTATGCTGTCTCCATGCGCTCCGCCTGGCTTCGACCGTCCGCACCGTTGCTCCGCGAAAGCCCCGAGATGTCAATGGTTGGGAAAAGCTCAGTCAAGGACAACCCGGCAATTTCGCCTGATTTTACTCCAAGAATCTCCTGCGCGGCGTTGTTTGAAAATATGATGCATCTGTTGAGGTCAACAGTCAGCAGACCACTGGACATGCTCTGGACGATGCTTGTATGAAGAGTGACAAGCTTGCTAAGATCTCTTTCGCGCTCGCGAACCCGCAGGCTTGACCTTTGCAACTCCTCGGCGAGATATCCGGCAAGAAAGCCTAGCAGGAAGAAACCCGCTGTATTCATGAGGATGTAAAAAAAATAGGTGCCGCTGTCAGGCTTCTGCCCTGTCGTGGCAACGAGCTGAAGTGGTGAGATCCACCCAAAGTACTGAAGGTCCAGAAGGAGTCCGTAAATCAGAGAGCATGCGGATGCGGTGAGGAGGCTTCCTCGCCGGTAAAGCAGCAGGGCTGAACTTATGATCACGAGCATGTAAAGGAATGAGAAGGAGCTTTCGATTCCTCCCGTCATGTAGACGAGCACGGTCACTGCGCCCAGATCGAAAAGGATCTGGGCCCATGCGAACTGCGCCAGGCGACGGACCCGTTCGAGGCTGAGGGCTCCGAAAATTGTGAAGAGAAACAGGATGCACGAAAAAATATAAAGAGGGTGAAAGTGGGCTGAAAGCAGGTCGGCATTCCTGGCGCTTTGGACTACAAGGGTAAGAATGAGGAAAAAAACGGCAAAAATCAGCCGACAAAGTAAGAGCTTCTTGAGCTTCCCTATGAATCGGCTGTCATCGGAGGCATTATCGTGCCCGGGTGAGAGTGGGGCCATTTCGCCCTCTATCTTGCAACCACATCGGCTAATTGGAAGATCGGCAGGTACATTGCCACGAGCAGGCCGCCGATAGTGACGCCGAGAAAGAGGATCAGCAAAGGTTCGAGCATTGATGTCAAGACTCCGACAGCAGAGTCGACTTCCTCGTCGTAAAAATCGGCTATCTTGCCAAGCATGGAGTCGAGGGCCCCGGTAGCCTCGCCAACCGCGATCATCTGGGTCACCATAGGCGGAAAAACGCGTGTTTCAGCCAAAGGTTCTGCAACAGGACGGCCCTCGGAAATGTAGAGACGCGCCTCCCGGATGGCTTTTTCGACTACCGAGTTTCCGGCTGTGGCGGCAACCACATCGAGGCCGTCAAGAATCGGCACTCCGCTTGAGAGCATCGTCCCCAGAGTTCTGGTAAAGCGGGCCACGGCGACCTTGCGGATCAGCACGCCGAAGACGGGCATTCGCAGCAAAAGGCGGTCAAAAATGTCGCGCCCTCTAGTCGTCCTGCGAAACTGGCGAAGCCCAACAATGAGCAGGATAAGCCCAAGGATCATCCAGTGAAAGTAGCGCTTTGTAAATTCGCTCATGTTCATGACAAATAAGGTCATTCCCGGCAATTTCACTCCCGCGTCCAGGAAAAGCTGGCTAAAGACAGGAATAACCCAGATCAGGATAACCGCTACCACGATTATGGCAATTGCAACCACAATCACCGGGTAGGTTAGTGCGCCTTTTACCTTTTTCTTTAGCTGTGTTATTTTTTCGATGTATGTAGCGAGCCTGTTGAGGATTATGTCGAGGATACCGCCGATCTCGCCTGCAGCCACAAGATTATGGAACAGGTTGTCAAAAACCTTCGGGTGCTTTTTCACTGCATCTGACAGAGTTGATCCCTCCTCAACGTCCTTTTTGATCTGTCGGATAACTCTTTTGAAATTCGCGTTGTCCTGTTGCTCCTGGAGAATATCCAGGCACTGGACAAGCGGGAGGCCGGCGTCGATCATCGTCGCAAACTGCCGAACGAATACGACTTTGTCCTTATCATGGACCTTTCCAGCTATGGCCGGGAAATAGTCCCCCAGGGCCTTGGGCCTCACTCGCACGTACTTTATGACTATTCCCTTCCTGACGACCATCTGGCGTGCCAGAGGAAGATTGTCGGCCTCTATTTCTCCTTTTTGTTTTTTCCCGGCGCGATCCATACCAGCCCATACATAAACCGCCATTTCGCTCTCCTGTTGCGTCAAAAAACTATTTAGGGAGGGGTGACAACGACATGGCATGCAAATTTTGGTCCAGAATCGTCTGTTGGGCACTGGTTCAAAAATAGACCGGGAATTTCATGGGGTGAGATCCAGAACTAACTAATCTTTGGTCGAAGACCTTAAGACCTCCTCAACGGAGGTTATCCCCTCCTTCAGCTTATTGATCCCGCTGCGTCTGAGCGTTGTCATCCCCAAGCGGATGGATTCCTTCTTTATTTCAGCAGCAGAGGCTCCCATCAGAACGAGTTCGCGAAGCTGATCGTGCATAGGCATGGCTTCGTACAAAGCAATGCGGCCCCGGTATCCCGTATCGTTGCATACAGAGCATCCCTTTCCGCGATAGCATGTAAATGTACCCAGTTCCTCGTCCAGAACCCCCAAGTCGAGCAATGTCTCAGGCGGGACATGTTCGACGACTTTGCATTCGCTGCATACCAGGCGAACGAGTCGCTGGGCGATGACGAGGTTTACGGCTGAGGCCACCAGAAAGGCTTCGACTCCCATGTTGAGCAGCCGGTTTATCGTGCTGGGGGCATCATTGGTATGGAGGGTGCTCAACACCAGGTGGCCGGTGAGGGCCGCTTTCACGGCGATTTCCGCCGTTTCGAAATCCCTTATCTCACCGACCATGATGATATCCGGGTCCTGTCGGAGAAACGCTCGCAGGGCAGCGGCGAAAGTAAGGCCGATAGCCTCGTGAACCTGAACCTGGTTTATTCCGCCCAAATGATATTCAATGGGGTCTTCAGCGGTCGAAATATTATGGCTGACTTTGTTCAGATCCGAAAGTGCGCTGTAAAGAGTCGTGGTCTTGCCGCTCCCAGTAGGTCCGGTAACCAGCACCATTCCGAAGGGCAAATAGATTGCCTCTCGAAAATTCTTGTACTGAAGTTCTTCGAACCCGAGCTTGGTCATGTCGAGCTGGAGCCCGGCCTTGTCGAGAAGGCGCAGTACGACCTTTTCACCAAAAAGTGTAGGCAAAACAGAGACCCTGAAGTCCATCTCGCGTCCCTTTGCCTTGAGTCGTATGCGTCCGTCCTGAGGGAGCCTCCTCTCGGCTATGTCGAGACAGCTCATTATTTTTACGCGTGAGATAAGGGCGTTTTTGAAATGGTTGGGTGGGCGCATTACTTCATAGAGCACACCGTCTATACGGAAGCGAACACGCATGGTTTTCTCATAGGGCTCCAGGTGAATGTCGCTCGCTTGTTTTCGGATTGCATCCATCAAAATCAGGTTCACGAGCTTTACCACAGGGGCCTGCTCGGCGGCGGTTTCGAGACTCGAGAGGTCAATGTCGTCCGACGCCTGCTCCAGATCGACATCGACTTCCTCCTTGAGCATTTCCAGATAATCATCCAGCGAGTCTTCTGTTGCAAAATATTGTCCGATGACTTTCTTGATCACGCTGTCAGAGGCGATGTGAATCTGGATGTTCTTCCGGGTGAGGAAGCGAATGTCGTCTATGACGAAAAGGTTGCCGGGGTCAGACATGGCAACGTGAAGGGTATTGCCCATAAGCCCGAACGGCACGGCCTGGTATTTGTGCATGATATCGAGAGGAATCATGCCCGCGACTTGTTTGGGCGAGCCAAGCCTGGATAAATTCACCTGAGGATAGCGAAACTGCTTGGCTATAAACTCAGAAAGAGTATCTTCATCGATTATGCCCAGCTTTATCAGGGCAGCCCCAATGCGTTCTCCGCTATGATGCTTCTCGTCCAGCGCGCGGTGGAGTTGGTCGATGGATACCAGACCTTCCTCGACCAGAAGTTCTCCTATTTTCTTGGCCACAGTTCAAAATCCTCTCGAACCACCTTCGTGCAACTATAATAAAATCGGCGCATGTAGTTAAATATTCAACTAAAATTGAACAAAAAAATATAAAAACCCTTGACAGCGATTAATTCCAGGTTATTATTCGCACCGTTTTCCCCACTTGGAAAACAAAATTATACCAGAATAGGGGGTGGTTGTCATGGTTTGCTCAACAATGAAGGCGGGAGCCGAATGCGCCTTCATGACGAAAATGGGATGCGGCTACAACGGAGGTACCTGCCATCAGATCGTGGAGCAGTGCGAAGGATGTCAGCGCACTGTGGAATTTGCGGCCGGGAAGTTCTGCAGCAGCTATCCGAATCCTTCCATTAAATGGAGAGCCAGCGCCTGTAATTTTGCAACTCATAACAAGGTAGAGCTGCAAGATCGGCAGAAAATCAATCCTCTCAAGGCTTCCAAAAGAAACAACAAGAAGAAGTAAAGTTATTTGCTGGTTCGTGAGAGCGGCCTCCAGTACGGCTTACGTCTCGGAGGTTTGCTCTCGCCTGTCTTATGCCTGTTTTAGCCGTGCATCGGCTGTCATTTACAGTTTCACTCTGAGTTTATAATCATTCTTGTTTTCGTTTGACTTCCCTGGCGCCAATCCGTTATGGAAGTATGGGCTAAATTAGAAATTCTGCGGTCCCTGCCATACGCCGGGGTCAGGTTTGCCTTTACGACTCGTCCCAGAAAGGAAGCGCAACAGTGGAACAGACTTTGATTCTGACCGGAGCACAGGCTGCAGCAGATGCGGCCAGATTGAGCCGTGTTCAGGTCGTCGCCGCCTATCCGATCACGCCCCAGTCCAAAATACCCGAGATCCTGGCCGGATATGTTGAAAAAGGGAATTTGAAGGCCGAATTAGTGCGTGTCGAGAGCGAACATTCGGCAATGGGCGTGTGCATGGCCGCATCCATTGTGGGGGCGAGGGCTTTTACTGCAACCTCCGCAAACGGCCTTGCCTACATGCATGAGCAACTGCACTGGGCTGCCGGAGCGCGGCTTCCGATAGTAATGTCGGTCGCCAACCGGGGAATGGGAGCGCCCTGGACCATTCTCAACGATTCCCAGGACAGCATCTCACAACGCGATACCGGCTGGATGCAATTCTACTGCATGAACAACCAGGAAGTCCTTGATCTTACTATCGTAGCGTTCAAGGCCGCAGAACAGCTTCTGATTCCGTGCATGGTCTGCTTCGACGGATTTTGGCTTTCGCACACTCTTATGCCGGTAGTTATACCCGGCCAGCAAAAGGTCGATTCGTTCCTTCCCCCGTATATTGCTTTTCACACGCTCGATCCGGAAAACCCGATGAACATCAATCCAGTGGTTATGAGCGACCCTCTTCCCGACCCGGACGGGGTACTTTCGCCCAGCTATATGGGCTTTCGGTTCCGGCTCCAGCAGAGCCTGGAAGAGGCCATTCCAGTTATCAGCGAAGCCGGCCGCGAGTTTGGTGAGCTTTTTGGTCGCTTCTATGATGACCCGCTCTACCGCTACCGGGCTGACGACGCCGATTTTCTTTTCATCACCATGGGAGCTCTTGCCAGCCAGGCGACCGAAATAGCCGACTTTCTGAGACAAGAGGGTGTGAAAGCAGGGGTTCTGGGCGTTCGCGTGTACCGGCCTTTCCCTGCAAGCGAACTGCTCCAAGCAGTCCGGGGCAGACGTGCTGCTGCGGTTATCGAGAAAGCCATCAGCTATGGATACCAAGGCGCACTCATGACCGAATTGAAGGCCTGTCTCTACAGGGAAAACGGGGGCAGTCCCGTGCTCTCCAACTTCATCGTGGGCCTTGGTGGAAAAGACGTCTCAGCCGCCGACCTGCTCCGGGCCGCCCGCGAAAGCCTTGCAGCGGCCAAAAGCGATATGCCGCCCGATAAACCGCAATGGATCGGGTACGGGATTTAAAATATCAAAAAGAGAAAGATAATCGGCCATGTCTGCGCAAACACCCATTCTCGACTACCCTGAGAAAGAATATATCCTTCCTGGCAACCGGCTCTGCGCCGGCTGCGGAGTTACCATCGCATACCGGTTTATTTTGAAGGCGCTGGGGCAGAAAACAATCATTTGCATACCCGCCTGCTGCATAACCATTCTGCACGGCATCTACCCTAAGACGCCGATCTTGGCGACCACTGTCAACACGACGTTCGCCAGCACAGCGTCCACCGCCTCTGGATTGGCAGCCGGTCTCAAGGCCACAGGCCGTGAGGATTGGAAGGTCATGGCAGTTGCCGGAGACGGTGGGACTTTCGACATGGGAATTCAGGCCCTGAGCGGCGCTGCCGAGCGCGGCGATAATTTTATCTATGTATGCTATGACAACGAAGCCTACATGAATACGGGCGTTCAACGCTCCAGCGCAACTCCGGCGGGGGCACTGACCACTACGACGCCAATAGTGCCCAAAGAGCAACCCAAGAAAGACTTCATGCAGATAATGGAAGCCCACAGCATTCCCTACCTTGCTACTGTTTCGTCCTCCTATCCGGGTGACGTTTACGACAAGTTCCTGAAGGCTCGAGACATCGAGGGGACCAGATTTTTTCACCTGTTAGCACCTTGTCCGACCGGATGGTGGTATCCTACCAAAGATACTGTGAAAATCGGTCGTATGATGGTCGAATCCTGCGTCTTCCCGCTCTATGAGATAGAAAAGGGCCGTTTTAACCTCACCGGCAAGAGCCTGAGCATCGCCAGAAGCGGCAGAAGGAAGCCGGTTGACGAGTACATAGCTCTCCAGGGCCGGTTCAAAAAAATCACTCCGGAACAGGTGGCCGAGTTTCAAAGAAGAGTGGATGACAAGTGGCAGACACTGCTGAAGAGGGCGGGGTTTTAACCCTGGTCTTTGTCCTCTGCGTTCGACTTGAATAAATTCCATTGGTTCTCGGGAGCCACAGGTCCAAAAGGTTCTCACGTCATGATAAGACATCCCATTCTGTGCCTGATAGTCTTTGTTTCGGTCCTCTTTGCCACGGGCGAAGGCCGCGCGCAGACACTAAAGATCAAAGATGTGATTCTTGCCACCACCACCTCGACCGTTGATTCGGGACTTCTGGATTATCTTGTGCCGATATTTGAAAAGAAGACAGGCTACAGGGTAAAGACAATTGCGGTCGGTACCGGCCAGGCGCTGGCAATGGGCGAGAAGGGTGAAGCGGACGTCTTGTTGGCGCATTCCGAGAAGGCCGAAAAGAAGTTGGTTGAATCGGGGGTTGTCCGAAATTACCGGCTTGTGATGCATAATGATTTCATCATCGCAGGTTCGCCGGAAGATCCTGCCAAGATTAAAGGGAAACGTGCCGCCGAGGCGCTAAAGGCAATTTTTGGAAGCGGGGTTTTTTTCATTTCGAGAGGCGACGATTCAGGGACTAATAAGATGGAGCTTACGCTCTGGAAAGAAACCGGGCTGAATCCAAAAGGGGCCAAATGGTACCTGGAATCAGGGCAGGGGATGGGCGCCACCCTTTTTATGGCATCGGAGAAAAAGGGCTATACCCTGAGCGACCGGGGAACATACCTCGCACAAAAGCATAACATAAGGCTCGATATACTCTGCGAAGGAGACCCGTCGCTTCTCAACATCTATCACGTCATGGAAGTAAACCCGGAAAAATTCGGCAAAGTTAACGCCGATGGCGCCGAAGCCTTCGTCGATTTCATGACCTCCCAGGAGACCCAGAAGCTTATAGGCGATTTTGGGAAGGACAAATTTGGGCAACCGCTTTTTTCCCCTGACGCAGGCAAGCAGATGTGATGGGGACCCCCTGAATGCCGGAAGGTGATTTTGTGTCTCGCGATTGTTTTTGATTAGCAGGTCATTATATCTTGCTTGACATAACGACACTTTTGCGGTATTCGCAAACTGTAAGTTTTTCCCCTATCCAAAACCGGGTCTTCCTTTTGGGGCCCGGTTTTTATTTTTCCTCTTCTGATCCGGAAAAGAACAGGTCCCGGAAAAGTTCATCGGCGGAAGCCTTTGTGAGGTCATTGAGCTTTTCAAATCTTTCTATGATTTCTCTGGCGAAGGGGGTTAGTTTGGAGCCGCCGCCCCGGATCCCTCCGGTTTTTCTGTCAAGAAGGTCTCGTCCCAGTCTTTTCTCGGTGGCCCGGATTTTTCCCCAAACGGCGCGGTAGCTCATTTGAAGTTCCTGGGCAGCCGCATGGATAGAGCCGTGTCTGGAAACCGCCTGCAAGATATACAGGCGGCCCGTCCCGAAAATCACCTGGCCGTTTTCGTTTTCGATCCAGACCTTGGATTTCACGGAAAGATTCGGAGGATTTGGCATCTTTTAACCTGAAACCTTTCGTGATTGAAAGCTCAATCGTTATAAAACTCCTGCATGGCATCCGAGTAATGTCCGTTTTCGCCGCAAATGTAAAAAGGCTGTTCGACCTTGAGTTCTTCCCCCCCGCCTTTGCGGCATTCAAGATGAACAAGCCGGCTCGAACCGCGCGGATGCGGGTAGATGATCGTCAGCCGTTTCGGGCTGAAACCGTGGTCGAGAGCAGAGCGCAGCAGGTTTGCAAGCCTGGTGGCGGGATAGACAAGGGCAACCCGCCCCCCCGTTCCGAGCAGATACCGCGCAGCCTCGAACACGTCGGCTATCGTAGCGGTGAGTTCGTGGCGCGCAACGGCTTTTTGCCTGTCGGGGTTTATGCGGCCGGTACCGGGCTTTCTGTATGGGGGATTGCTGAGCGCCAGATCGAAGCTGCCGGCCTCAAACCCGGATGAAATCTCACGAAGATCCATCCGGTGAATCTCTATGCGGTCGCCAAAATCATTTTCATTGACGTTTTTTTTTGCAAGCTCGGCAAGCTCCGGCTGAATCTCCACTCCGGCAATTTTACGTTCTGTCCTTGCCCGATAAGCCAGTACGAGCGGTATCACGCCGCAGCCGGTCCCGAGTTCTATCACGCGGTCCTTTTTCCCTATACGGGTAAGGCCGGCCAGCAGCACCGCATCAAGCGAAAAACGGTAACCTTTTTGTTCCTGGCACACGATCAGCCTTCCGGCAAAAAGGGCGTCACCGGTTTGCGGCCGTTTCTCTTTCAGAGTCTTCGACGTCAAAGAATTTCCTCGTCGGGGGAAAGAGGGTTTATCACCAGTCCGGATATTACCTTCGGATAAAAGTAGGTGGACTTATGAGGCATTATGAGACCTGCGCTTGCAACTTCCCGAACCTGTTCGATTCGCGTGTGATTTATGAAAAAGCCCGCATCGAATCTACACGATTTTACCGCGTCGAGAGCTTCGGCAAAATCATGCATGAAGCTGATATTGCGTTCATTTGCGAGGAACTGGTCCGAAAGTCCGAGAAGGTCCCGGAGCACTACCTCGTCGAGCACGACGACATCAAGAGTTCTCAGAGGCACGGGCACCCCTTTCTGCGCGAGCAAAGATGAAACCACATCTCTCTTCGCCGTGAGCACATAGACGCACGCCGCACCCTTGCAATAGAAACCGATGGTCGTGTCCTTCCTCAAGCCTCCAGCCCTGATTGCCTCTTTCCATCTCAGTTCGCCGCCATTTTCGGACTCAAAACGCTCGACATGGAAGCAGCTTTTCGCTCTTTCGACAAGCCGCCCACAGTCCAACTCGCCGAGATTTCTCAAGAGCCGGTGAGTGGGCAAAATGGTGAGCCCGGGTTCGTTCATATCCGTAAGGTATACCATTATGAACTCGTAGGAGGTATGAGGGTTCCCGCTGCCGTAACGCTCCCGAAGGGCGTTTCTGTAGTTCAGCGCGGTTTCGTAGCGATGGTGGCCGTCGGCAATAAAAATCGGCTTGTCCATCGTAAGCTTACGGACTTGCTCCAGGACCAGCCGGTCCGCTACAGGCCAAATCCTGTGAGTCATACCGGCGAAATCCGTAAACGAGATGACCGGATCGCCCCGTCTCCCGGAGGCAAGGGCGGAGTATACCTCTTCGTTCGAATCCGGATAAAGCGCGAATACCGGACTCAGGTTTGCATTGCAGGCCAGCATGAGGGCCAGGCGCTCATCTTTTATGGCCTGGAAAGTTTTCTCATGGGGGCGGACCCTGCCCGAGGAAAAATCCTCGAGCCGCAGGGCGCAGATGAAGCCTTTGCGGGTTTTGAACGGTTCGGGACCCGTCTGGTAGTCCAGTTCGTAGCAGTAAATGGACGGCTTCCGGTTGCGCACGAGAACTCCCTGATGTTTCCATTGCCTGATCCATGCTGCCGCTCTGGTATGGGGATTATCCTCGATGGAGTCTTCCGGCGCAGGCAATCCCAGTTCCAAACGGATGAAATTATATGGACTTCTTTCGTGAAAGACCCGCTGCTCTTCGGGTGATATTACGTCGTAAGGGGGAATAACCACTTGAGCAAGGTCGGAAAGCATTTCCTGGTTGTAGCGCAATCCCCTGAACGGAGCGATTTCAGCCATGAGCTTTGAGGGTCCTTTCTGCCGGTATGCCTTGGAGTAACAGTCGCTCGTACTGAGGATATTTTTGCTAGCACAGGTCGGGTCGTTTTACAAACGGAAATCGGAACGCCCCGAGAGGTCCTGCGGCCGGCCGGCATCCAACTCTGCGCTCACCAGAAGGGTCCGCCATCTTCGAACAGGCGCCTTTGGGCTGAATCGGCAAAAAAAATTCGGGAAAAATCGGCCGTAATGCGGGGTGCGCCGAAATACTCGATAATGCGGCAGGCGAGGTCCATCCATCGGGTGGAAGAATCTATAATGGCCCGGTCGCTGCTTGCGGCAACGCACCCGTCAAAGGGAAATTCGCTCTCCGGGACCGGCGTGGCCCTTGCTTCCCCTGAAATCCCCGCTCTGATAAGTCTCTC
>Ga0187890_10001836_pt1 | contig 15033 bp, 9 predicted proteins | sample June2016WEW_21_1_FD_133005 | JGI IMG/M metagenome (GOLD analysis project Ga0187890, IMG submission 133005) | Peatland microbial communities from SPRUCE experiment site at the Marcell Experimental Forest, Minnesota, USA - June2016WEW_21_10 | ecosystem: Environmental > Terrestrial > Soil >... | reverse complement strand
CGTCCCCGCCAGGGCTCGAAGGTAGTCGTCGCGGCCTCCCCCCTGGGCCATGACGATCCTCTCCAGCACCGCTCCCAGCAGGCTGCTGGCAGCACCGGAGGAGCTTCGGCTGCCCACCTCCTCGTGATCAAACAGGCAGATCACGGCCACTTGGGCTCCACTCTCGGCCCCTCCCGCATGCTCGGCCAGCGCCCGCGTGGCGGCGTATGTCGACCCCAGGTTGTCGAGCCGGGGCGCGCTGATGAACTCCCGGCGGACCCCGACGAGCGAAGCCGGCACCAGGTCGTGGGCCATCAGCTCCCAGCTGAGGACCTGCTTGGGATCGACCTGGATCTCCTCCGCGAGGAAGTCCGAGAAGGTGGGCGCTGGGCTGCGGTCGAGCGCCCAGATCGGAACCAGCTGCGTCTGGGCATTGATCCGAACCCCTTCCGTGTGGACCTCACGACCGAGGTGGGGAGCCAGCTGGGGAATCCGGAGGATCGGGCGGCCGACCCGCAACAGCCGGACCTCATGGCCGGCGGAGGTTGAGATCACCACCCGGCCTGAGATGCCAAGGTCCCGGTCCAGCCAGGAGTTGAGCAGCGCCCCGCCGTAGACGTCGACGGCGATCTGCCGGAACCCCTGCGCGGTGAGGTCAGGTTGGGGCCGAATCCGAAGGTTGGGGCTGTCGGTGTGCGCCACGACCATCCGGAAGCCAGAGCTGGGAGCGAGACGCCGGGGAGTCGACCAGGCGATGAGGGTGCCACCGTGGGACACATAGTGGCTGCCCCCCTCCGGCCACTCGGCTGTCGCCTCCAGCTGGCTGAAGCCGACCCTCTGCAGCATTTCGGCCGCCCGGCTGCAGGCGTGGTAGGGGGAGGGCGAGGCGTCAATGAACTCGATCAGCCCCTCCGCCTCGTTTACTGTGCGCGACTCTGCCATGGGCAGCATTGTGGCAGAGGAGCCCCGTCAAGGCTCGGAGCGGCTGGGACCAGCGGATCAGGCCACTCAGCTGGGGGAACCGCTCCCGCGGCTTCGGAGCCGGGACCAGGTCAGCCAGGCGACCACGGCGACGACCGCCAGCCCGACGGCGACTAGGAGAGCGGTGCCCCCGACCCGAAGGATCTCCCGGTAGTGGGCGCCGAGGGTGTCTCCCAGCGAAAGCACCGTGACGCACCACACCAGCGAGCCGCTGAGCATGGCCGGGTAGAAGATCTTCTCGGGGATGCTGGCGATCCCAGCCGCGTACGAGGCCACGTTGCGGGCGATCGGCACCACCCTGGTCAGGAACACGCCGATACCGCCGCGGCGCCGCATCCACGCCTCGGCACGCTCCAGCCGCGCTGGGTGGATCCCCATCCGTCTCGCGATCCGGGCCACCACCGGCCTCCCCAGCCGCAGTCCCAGGGTGTAGGAGACGCTGGACCCGATCGCGGCCCCCAGCACCGAACAGGCGACCGCGGGAGCCAGCTGGACGGAGCCCTTGTGGGCCAGGAAGCCCACCGCCAGCAACACCGCCTCGTCCGGCAGTGGCACGCCGACCGACTCCGCCGCCAGCCAGATCACCAGGAAGGCGTATATCCCGACCGCCGGGAGGTGGTCGAGCTGGAAGAGGATGTGGCTCACCGCAGCCTACCGGTGAGGGCCGGTGGAGCCGGCGGGAAAGCTACTGCTCCTCGAGGTCGCCGGGCGGGGCGACGCCGGCGATCGAGCCGACCAGGTCCCCGTCATCGAGTCTCATCAGGATCACGCCGCGGGTCTGACGCCCTGAGATCCTCACCCCCTCCAGGGGGATGCGGATGATCTGACCGCCGGCGCTGATCAGCATCAGCTCGTCGGAGAGGTCCTCGACGATCTGCATCCCCACGATCTCCCCCACCTTGGCGATGGCGTGCTGGTCGAGGGTGTAGACGCCCTGGATGGCGCGGCTCTTGACCGGGTAGTCGGAGACCGGCGTCAGCTTCCCGTACCCGTTCTGGGTCACCACCAGCACGTATCCGTCAGGCCGCACGATGTCCACCCCGGCGACCATGTCGCCTGCCAGCAGCCGCACCGCGGTGACGCCCTGGGTGTCGCGGCCCATGGGCCGGACCTGCTTCTCGCTGAACCTGAGCGCCTTCCCGCGGCGGGTCACGAGCAGAACCTGGTCGCCGCCGGTACTTACCCTGACCCAGTTCAGCTCGTCCGCCTCGCTCAGGCTCATGGCGATCAGGCCGTTGCGCCGTACTGACGCGTAGGCGGCGGCGGGGGTCTTCTTGACGTGCCCCCTCAGCGTCGCCATCACCATGTAGGTCTCGTCGGAGTAGGCGTCCACCGAGAGCATCGAGGTGACCCGCTCACCCTGATCCAACTCCAGCAGATTGATCACGGCGGTGCCCTTGGCCTGCCGCGAGACATCGGGGACCTCGTGGGTGCGGAGCCGGAAGACCCTGCCCCGGTTGGTGAAGAACAGCATGTCCGAGTGGGTCGAAGCGACCTGGAGGTGCTCCACGTAGTCTCCTTCGCCCACACGCTTGGCCCCCACCACCCCCTTGCCCCCCCGCCGCTGGGAGCGGTAGTCGGTGGCAGACGTCCGCTTTATGTAGCCCCGGTGGGTGAGGGTGACCACCACCTGCTCGCGGGGGATCAGGTCCTCCTCGTTGAGCTCGATGTCGCCATAGCTGATCTCGGTACGGCGCTCGTCGCCGTACTTTTTGCGCAGCGCCATCAGCTCCTCGCGGACGACCCCCATCAGGCGCTCGCGCGAGGAGAGGATCGCCTCCAGCGAGGCGATCCTCTCCATCAGCTCGGCGTGCTCGGCCTCAAGCCGCTCCCGCTCAAGCCGGGTGAGCCGCCCCAGGCGCATGTCCACAATCGCCTTGCTCTGCCGATCGGTGAGGCCGAACCGCTCCTCCATCTGCCGCTGGGCGCTGGCTTCGTCAGCCGCGGCGCGGATGAGGCGAATCACCTCGTCGAGGTGCTGCAGGCAGATGCGCAAGCCCTCGACGATGTGGGCGCGCTCTCGAGCCCGCTCCAGGTCGTGCCGGGTGCGCCGCTCCACCACCTCCCGGCGGTACTCCAGGTAGTGCTGAAGCAGGCTGCGCAGGGAGAGAATTTGGGGCCGCCCGTCCACCAGTGCCAGCAGGATGCAGGAGAAGGTCGACTGAAGCTGGGTGTGCTTGTAGAGGTTGTTGAGCACGGTGTAGGGCCGAGCGTCGCGCTTGAGCTCGATCACCAGCCGCGTGCCCTCACGCCGACCGGTCTCGTTGCGGAGGTCGGCGATCCCCTCCAGCTTGCGATCGTTGACCAGCTCGGCGATGGTCTGCAGCACCCGTCCGGGGTTAACTTGGTAGGGAAGTTCGGTGACGATGATCTGCTCCCGGCCGGACTTGGACTCCTCGAAGATCACCCGCGCCCGCTGGACCACCCGACCGTGCCCGGTGCCGTACACCTGGGCCAGATCCCGAGCGTAGATGATCCCCCCGGTTGGGAAGTCCGGCCCCGGGATCAACTTCATGAGTTCCTCGGTGGAGCACTCCGGGTTGTCCACCAAGCGCACCAGCCCATTGCAGACCTCGGCCAGATTGTGGGGCGGGATGCTGGTGGCCATCCCCACAGCAATTCCGGACGCCCCGTTGACCAGGAGGTTGGGCATCGCCGCCGGGAGGACCGAGGGCTCCTTCTTGGTGGCGGCGTAGTTGTCGACGAACTCGACGGTGTCCTTCTCGATGTCCGCCAGCATCTCGGCGGCGATCGGGGTCATCCGCGCCTCGGTGTAACGGTAGGCGGCGGCGGGGTCGCCCTCGGGGGACCCAAAGTTCCCCTGTCCGTCGACCAGGGGATAGCGCATCACCCAGGGTTGGGCCAGCCTGACCAGGGTGTCGTAGACCGAGATGTCGCCGTGGGGATGGTAGTTCTTGAGCACCTCGCCGACGATGGCGGCGCACTTCTGGTGGCTGGCCCCGGGGGTCATCCCCTGGTCCTGCATGGCGTAGAGAATCCGGCGCTGCACCGGCTTGAGACCGTCGCGAACGTCCGGAAGGGCCCGGGCCACGATCACGCTCATGGCATAGACCAGGTACGACTCGCGCATCTCCTGCACCAGCTCGACGCCGCGGACGCCGGTCACCCTGCCGCCCCCGCCCGGATCAACGGCCCCCATTCAGCTCCCCGGCACCCGGGCCGGCTCTCTCTCCGGCTGCTCTAGGGCCAGCTGCAGGGCTCCGGCCACTCCTGACCTCACCGCGGCGGCGGCGAGCCGAATCGCGCTGGTGATGGCCCGGGCGTCGGAGCGGCCGTGCCCGATGAAGACCAAGCCACCCACGCCGAGAAGGGGCGCCCCGCCGACCTGGCGCCAATCGAGCCGCTCCCCCAGCCGACGCAGCCGGGGCAGCAGCAGCATCGCCCCCAACCTGGAGCGCAGGTCAGCGGCGGCCTCCTGGCGCAAAGCCGTCAGCATCGCCTCGGCCACCCCCTCGGCGGTCTTGAGGGCGACATTCCCGGCGAATCCGTCGCTCACGACAACGTCGACCTTGCCATTGACGAGGTCGCTTCCCTCGACCGGCCCCAGGTAGCGGAGTCCAAGCCCGGAGATCAACTCGTGAGCGGCCTGGACCAGGGCATTGCCCTTGGAGGACTCCGCCCCATTGCTGAGCAGGCCGACCCGGGGGCTCTCGACGCCCAGCACCAGCCGGCAATACTCGCTGCCGAGCCGGGCGAATTGAGCGAGCCACTCCGGCCGGCAATCCACTTGGGCTCCGGCATCGACCAGCAGGGTGGGCCCGGCGGGGGCCGGGAGAACGGTCCCGATGGCAGGCCGCGAGACTCCGGGAAGACGCCTCAAGTGCAGCAGGGAGGCGGCGACGGTGGCACCACTGTTGCCGGCGCTGAAGCAGGCGTCGGCCTCCCCCGCCCCGACCAACCGGACCGCCACGCTGACGCTGGCCCTGGGCTGGCTCCGGACCGCCTGGGCCGGGTGGGCGTCCATCGGGATGACGCCCGCAGCCGGCTCCAGCCGGACACGACCATGCATGTCCCCGCCGGGGCCCACCAGGGGGGTGAGCCGGTCGGGCTCACCAACCAGGATGAGGCGCAGGTCCGGCTCCTGCCGGAGGGCGACCAGGCTTCCAGCCACCAGCGCCTCAGGAGCCCGGTCCCCACCCATCGCGTCTACCGCCACAGTCGGGGAGTCGGAGCTCAAATATCCAGGTTCCGGACCGTGTTGGCATGGGCCTGGATGAACCGCTTGCGGGGCTCCACCGCCACCCCCATGAGCCGGTCAAAGATGTCATCGGCCCGGAGGGAGTCCTCGACCTCAACCTTGAGCAGCACCCTGTGCTCGGGATCGAGGGTGGTGTCCCAGAGCTGGTCCGCGGTCATCTCGCCCAGGCCCTTGTAGCGCTGGACCTTGCTCTTCTCCCCCATCTCCTTAAGCCGCTCGCGGAACTCCTCCTCGCTGTAGCACCAGACCACCCGGTTGCGCGAGCCCGCGATCCGGAAGAGCGGGGGCTGGGCGATGAAGAGGTGGCCCTCGTTGATCACGGGCTGGAGATGGCGCCAGAAGAAGGTCAGCAGCAGGGTGCGGATGTGGGAGCCGTCCTCGTCGGCGTCTGCCATGAGCACCACCCGGTTGTAGCGCAGCCGGGTGAGGTCGAACTTCTCACCGATGCCGGTCCCGAGCGCGGTGATGAGGTTGCGGATCTCCTCATGCTGGAGGATCTTGTCCTCCCTCGCCTTCTCGACGTTGAGGATCTTGCCCCGGAGCGGCAGGATCGCCTGATAGCGCCGATCCCGGCCGCCCTTGGCAGTGCCACCGGCGCTCTCCCCCTCGACGATGAAGAGCTCACAGAGGTCGGGGTCCCGCTCCGAACAGTCGGCCAGCTTGCCGGGCAGGGTGGCAGATTCCAGCAGGGACTTTCGCTGCACCAATTCGCGAGCCCGCACTGCGGCCGCCCTGGCCCTGGCCGCGGTCAGCGACTTCTCCACGATCCGCTTGGCGTCGCCGGGGTTCTCTTCCAGGTACTGGCTGAGCGCCTCCGAGACCACCGTGGACACCTGGCCGGTGATCTCCGAGTTGCCCAGTTTGGTCTTGGTCTGGCCCTCGAACTGAGGCTCCTGCAGCTTGACGCTGAGCACCGCGGTTAGGCCCTCGCGGACGTCCTCACCGGAGAGGTTCTGGTCTCCCTCCTTGAGGATCGCCGCCTTGCGTGCGTAGCGGTTGAGGGTGGCGGTGAGAGCTGTCCTGAACCCGGTCAGGTGGCTGCCGCCCTCCACGGTGTTGATGTTGTTGGCATAGGCGAGGACATGCTCAGCGAAGCCGCTGTTGTACTGGATCGAGACCTCCACGGTGCTGCCCTCGATCTCCCGCTCCGCGTACATCGGTCGAGCCTGGACCGCGCCCTTGCCCCGGTTGAGGTGGCGCACGAAGGCCTCGATCCCACCCTCGAAGTAGAAGTTGGACTCGACCACCGGCGTGACCCGCTCGTCCACCAGTCGGAAGAGCACCCTCTTGTTGAGGAAGGCGAGTTCACGGAGGCGGGTGGCGATGGTCTCCCGATTGAGCTCGGTGGTCACGGTGAAGACCTGGGTGTCCGGCCAGAAGCGCACGGACGTCCCCCGGCGGCCAGGCTTGCTGTCGGGCTCGCCCCGCAGCTCCGTGGCCGGAACCCCGCGCGAGTACTCCTGACGGTAGACCCTGCGGTCTCGGTAGACCACCACCTCCATCCGTTCCGAGAGCGCATTGACCACCGAAAGGCCGACCCCGTGGAGGCCGCCGGAGACCTTGTAGCCACCGCCACCGAACTTGCCGCCAGCATGGAGCTTGGTCATCACCACCTCCAGCGCCGGCCGTCCAGTGGGCTGGTGGATGTCGACGGGGATGCCCCGTCCGTTGTCGGTCACCAGGCAGGAGCCGTCCGGCGAGAGGTGGACGTCGACCTCATCGCACTCCCCGGCCAAGGCCTCGTCAACCGAGTTGTCGATTATCTCGTAGACGAGATGGTGGAGCCCGTGGACATCGGTGGACCCGATGTACATGCCCGGCCGGCGCCGGACCGGCTCCAGGCCCTCCAGTACCTGGATCTGCTCGGCCGAGTACCCGTTTCCCTGGGCCTTGCGACCGTTGGAGCGGGTGCGGGCGCCTTTGGGCGCCGGCGGTTCAGCCTCGGACTGGATCGGCAGCCACAACTCGGGGCCGGGCTCTGCCAAAGAAATCTCCTCTTAGGGAAGTGAGCAGCGCCGGGGGCACTGCCGGGGCGCTCGCCCATCACGGGAGGCGCGGTTCCCGGACCTCAGCCGTACGGAAGCCACACCCAATTTTAGCAGTCCGAAGGGCCTCTTCCGAAGGGGCGCCGGGGCCTGACCCGAAGGTCAGTTGTACGGCCGGAGCCGATTCGCGCTATCTTTCGTCTGGCATGGCGGCCGGCCGCAGCTGCGGCCGGGCCTGCCGGAAGCAGGCCTCGTGCTTGAGGCTTCGGCCTCACACCAGGAGACCGGTACAGCTCAGCCTGTTCCAGGCTAGTTCCCAACAGACGTTTAGCTCCGGAGGAAGTGGCGCCCTGACGCCCCCCAACCTGACTCTCCAGCACCTCCATCTGGTCGTGCTCGAGGGAAGCGAAGCGATGTCGTTCCTGGAGGCCCTGAACGGCCAGGGGAACGGTGGTGCCCGCGAGCACTTCGCCGCTCAGATCGGCAAGCTGGACGACTTCGCGGCGATCGCCGGCCCGGGAGACCCTCCCTCAGTGACGCTGCTGCTGCCCGGCCTCGACGTGACCTGCACCCCGATCCGGCCTCCTCGGGCAGCTCAGGAGCGGACCGCTCTTCGCGTCGACAGCGTCCGCCCGGCCCCTGCGGACCGGGCTGACCTGGGCAACCGAGTCCTCCGCGTTCGTTGCCGGGAGCCACTGGTGAGCGCGGGCGACGGCATCGTCAGCGACACGTTCCACCTGCTGAACCTGGCCAAGCTGGCCCGCGGATCGAAGGAGCCCGATCCGATCCTCCTCCAGACCCTGGCCCTGGTGGATGGGTTGGAAAGCGCCGAGCGCAACCGAGCCGCCACCCAGCGAACCCCCTTCGAGCGGGTGGTGGAGATCTGGCGCTGCCGGAATTGCCGGGGCCTGTGGCGCACTGACCGGGACGAGCGCTGCCCGTCCTGTGGCCGAGAGTTCACCGGGGAAGACCGCAAGCGCCCTGAGCTCGGCCGGGTCGAGTTCGCTATACCCAAGGATCACACCATCACCCTGTCGGTCGACGCCGCCGTCATGGTGGAGCCCGAGGATGAGCCCCACTACCTTGGCCGAGTCACCAAGGTAGACCACCGGCGGCGGCTGGTCGAAGTGGCGTGCAAGGCGTATGAGGCGGCGGGAACCACCGGTTGGATCACCCCCTCCTTCAACAAGCAGCTCTACGCCACCAAGCGCAGCACTCTGGCCTCGATTGCCTCGGGGAACGCCCGCAGCGTCCTGCTCTCCCAGCTCCTCATCGATCCCCAGGCGGTCTACGCGCCCCGGGTGTCTCCGAGGAGCGACTGGCTGACCCCCGGGATGCACAGCAACCCGGCTCAGGATCGTGGGATCGGGATCATAGTGGCGCTCGACCCGGGGCAGGCGGCCCTGATCCAGGGGCCTCCGGGGACCGGCAAGACCACGGTCATCGTGGAGGCGATCAAGCACCGCCTGGCGGAGCGCCCAGGCCAGCGGATCCTGGTCTGCTCCCACAGCAACCTGGCCGTGGACAACGCCCTGGAACGGCTGGCGGGAACTCCGGGGCTGAGGGCGGTCCGGGTGGCCAAGGCGGAGCGGGTCAACCAGGCCGTCGACAGCTTCCGAGTCGAGGACGAGGACGATGAGCGGCTGCTCAACGCCAACGTCTTCTTCGCCACCTGCGCCACCGCGGCCACCTCCTCGATAACCACCGATGACGCCTACGACATGGTGATCCTCGACGAAGCCAACAAGGCCCGGATCGACGAGGCGCTGCCCTGCCTGCAGCTGGGCGCCGCCGTGGTGATGGTGGGGGACCACAAGCAGCTGCCCCCGGTCGAGGACGACGCGATCTACCAGATCGTGGAGGATCACCCCGAGCTGGAGGAGATCGTCGACACCAGCCTCTTTGAGCGCTGCTGGGAGAGAGGGGTGCCGGAGCAGGCGCGCTGCCTCTTGGTGGAGCAGCACCGCATGCATCCGGAGATCTCGGCCTACATCAGCGCCGCCTCCTACGACAACCAGCTCCAGAACGCGCCTGAGGTGCTGGAGTACCAGTACGTCACCCGCCGTCCCTTCCCGGTGGCCCTGCACATGGTGGACACCACGGGCCTGCGCGGTGGACGGGAGCGGCGCGGGGCTGGCGGCGCCCTCCGCAATGACGCGGAGGTGCGGGTCTGCGCTCAGGTGGTGCGGATCCTCGACGAGCGGGTGGACCCCGGGCTCTCGCTGGCGGTCATCGCCATGTACGCAGACCAGGTGGACCGACTGCGCCAGGCGCTCAGCCGCCGCCACTTCCGCCGCCAGGTTCGGATCGACACTGTGGACTCGTTCGAGGGCCGCGAGGAGGACATGGTGGTGATCTCCCTGGTCCGGAGCAACGAGCGCGGCCGGATCGGGTTCCTCAGGGTCCCCAACCGTCTCAACGTGGCTATCTCTCGCGCCCGCCGCCTGGTGGTATGCGTCGGTGACGCCGCCACCCTGCGCGCGGGCGAGGAGACCATGTACGGGCGGCTGGTGGAGGCCGCTCGTGGCTGTGGCGGCTACGTCATGGCCACCGAGCTCCTTGGCGGCCGCTCCAGCGTCCGGGCCCGCCCGGCCCGCCGCGGCGCGGTCGCCGCCCCCGGAACGGCTGCGGAGGGCGACCCCAACGCTCCTCGTCGGCATCGTCGGCACCGCCGCCGGCATCCCCCGGCGGTCGTGGGCGAAGCTCCGCAGGGCCGTGCTCCCGGCGCCCAGGTCCCGGTTCCTGACGTCACCGACACCGCTGCGAGCCCTCGGCGCCGGCGCCACCGGCATCGCTCTCGGGGGGGCTGGATCGGCAACCCACCTGTGGTCGGCACGGACGGCACCCAGGCCGCCTTGGTGCCGGGAGGGCGCCCTGACGCCGCCGTCGACGGAGCCCACCGCCGCCGCAGCCGGCACCGCCGGCACGGGCCCCGGCCGCCCGGTGAGGCCGACGCCCAGGTGTCCATCGCTGAGACGTCTGCCGACAGCGGCGCGGCGACCGCCTGAACGAGGCGGAGCTGGCGGCACTCTTGGTGGCGGCCGGCGGACAGACGCGCTCGCGAATCACCCAGACCGCGATCTGGCGCGGGGTCCTCGGCCCGGCGCAGCGACGCGCGTAGGGTCTCCGCTGGCTGGGGCCGGCGGCCCTGGGGGACCAGTGCCTCCGCCGCTATCGGGCGCCACTGGAGCCGGCCCCATCGGGATCGCCGCGCCGCTGGCCGGGCTCGAAGTCCCCGCTCGAACTGCTCCAGGGGCCCCACCCCATCTTTGATTGCGAGCGAGGGCCGCTCGCAGAGCAGGCTGCGTCGGTCGCCTCCGACCATGGCCCACATGGGGGGTGGTGTGTACTGCTGAGCAAGGCCGGTTCAACTCGACGGCCACGCCTGCCGCGGTCGACCATCTGCCCTAGGGGCGGATGAGCTCGGCCAGGTAGCGCACGGCAATCGGGTAGCGGTAGTCGATCCCCATGTGACCGCCGTCGAAGAGCTCCAGGTGGACGTTGGCCACCTGTTGGTCCCTGAGCGCCGCCTCCACTGCGACCGCGGCCACCTCCAAGTGCCATTCGTCGCGCCGGCCCCCGTCCAGGTAGACCCCGCGGAGAGAGCGGGCCGCTGCGGGCCGGCTGCCGATCAGTCGGACCGGGTCCCAGTCGAGCCATCGTTGCCAGATCTCCGGACGCATCCTCCCGGTGATCGGGTCGAAGGGCAGCTGCGGGTTTCCATCGCGGTCGGCTGAGTAGCAGGCCGCCATGCACCAGGGCTCAACCAGGGCCCGATCCTGGGGCTTGGACATCGGCGGCCGGCTCCTGAAGTCCTCCCAGAAGCTGGTGTAGGAGCCCTGATAGTGGTCCCGGAGCTGCCGCACCGCCTCCGGGAACTCCGGCAGGTAGGTGAACTCGAACAGGGCGTCCCCGGCGTGGCTGGCCAGGGCGCTGAACAGATCAGGCCGGAGCAGTGGCGTAACCATCGCTCCGAAGCCCCCGCTGGACTTGCCGGAGATGGCCCGGTGCTCTCGGCTCGCCAGCGTGCGGAAGTTGGCATCCACGGCGGGCACCACCTCATCGCAGAGGTAGCTGTGGTATCGACCGGTGCCCGCCGAGTCCAGGTACTGGCTGCCCCCGAGGCTGGTCCAACAGTCAACGAAGACCAGGAGGCAGGGAGGCACTTCGGGCTGCCTCAGTAGCTCGTCGAAGCGCTCGACGCCGGTCGGCTGGAAGCCGCTCCTCGCCTTCCACATGTCGACCTGCCCGGACAGCCCCTGGAGGACGTAGATGGTGGGGAAACGACGGTCCGGCTCCGCCCTGTAGGAGGGGGGCAGATAGATCCACAGTGGCCGGTCTGGGGGGTCGCCCAGCCGATTGCCCTGGAGCAGCCGACTGTGGAGGACCGTCTCGACCAGTTGCCCTTGAATCGGCCGCGCCCAGGGAGCGCCCTGAGGCGGCGACAGCTCCAGGCTGGCGACACCGGGTTCGACGGGCTTGATGGCTGCCCCTCCGATCGGGCACGGAGCGCCGCGGTCCGCCCGAAGCCTCCCGATTCTCCCTGAGGATACGGGCTCGCCGCGGCGGCGGGGCGGCGCCCGTCTCAGCGAAGAGGGACGAACCGGCAGGCCCCCAGGTCCAGTTCGCGCCAACCGCCACCGTCCCGCTGAAGACACCAGAGTCGTTCATCCGCCGGCCCGGCCACCGGGCAGATCAGCTTCCCCCGGGGACCCACCTGCTCCATCAAAGCAGGCGGGATCCCGGCGGCGGCGGCCGAGACGACGATGGCGTCGAAGGGAGCCCTTCCCGGCAGGCCCTTCCGCCCGTCGGCGGCCCACACCACCACCCCCTCGACACCGGCCCTGGTCAGGTTCCGCCGCGCCTGGCAGGCGAGCTCTGGCAAGAGCTCGAGCGAATCCACCCGGCCAGCCCCTGCCGCCCGGAGCAGGGCAGCAAAGTAGCCGCTGCCGCCGCCGACCTCAAGCACCCGTGCTCCCGCGGACAGGTCTAGGGTCTGGAGGATCTCGGCCAGGATCCAGGGCTGGGAGCAGGTCTGGTCGTGCCCGATGGGCAGGGCGCGGTCCTGGTACGCCCGGTGACGGGATTCCGGCGGAAGGAAGGCCTCGCGGGGAACCTGGGTGAGAGCCGCGAGGGCGGCCGCGCCGATTCCCCGCCCCCGAAGTGACTCCTGGAGGCGGATCCGGTCAGCCCTCAGCTCAGGTTCGGGCTGCAACGGTCGGGTTCCTTCGATTGGAGCGTCGTGGACAGCTGGGAGCGCAGAGAGCCCCTTGCCCCGGGCCTGTCGGAGCGGTGGGCCCGGGGCTCCCCCGGGAGCCGGCCCCAGCCTCCCTTATCGAGACGGCCAGAGGAAAGAGGGGGGCCTCCCGGAGCACGAGGCTCGCCAGCCGCCTCGCGCCCCGTCGCTCCGAGCCGACGAGCGGGCGCTGGAAACCGCCGTGCTCGACCGGGCGCAGGTCGTGGCACCGGGGATAGCTGGGTTCGACGTCGAGGCCGGCGCTGGAGCGGCTGGTCACTGGGGCGACGTCCAGGCTGGGGGCGTGATCCTTCGCCGACGATCTGGCCCCGAGCGGTGCCACCGTCCGGGAATGACGTGCCCGGCTGGGCAGGCCGAGGAGATGGGTGGGCAAGGCCGCGAGTCCTAAGCGGGGAGCTCCAACGCCCGGCCGTCGGGGGTCAACAGGTCGGAGCGAAGGAAGATGGAGCGGACCCGGTAGCCACTCTCCTGCAGTCGCTCCCGGCCCCCCTCCTCGCGGTCCAGCAGGGTGTAGATGCCCGCGATCCGAGCCCCTGCGGCAGCCACCTTCTCAGCGGCCTGGAGCAGCGATCCCCCCGTCGTCAGGGCGTCGTCAACCAAGGCCACCAGCTCCCCCGAGGTCGGGGGCTCCCCCGCGCACCAGCCGCCGGCGCCATGCTCCTTGGCCTCCTTGCGGACGATGAAGGCAGAGAGGGTGGGACCTCCATCGAGGGCACTGCAGAGCGCTGCTGCGGCCACCATAGGGTCGGCCCCCAAGGTGGGTCCACCGATCTTGGTGACTGCGTCCTCACGAGCAAAGGCGAGCAGCGCCCGGCCCACAAGAAGCGCTCCCCGGGCATCCAGGGTGACCAGCCGGCCGTCGAAGTAGTAGGGGCTTCGGCGCCCGCTGGTGAGGAGGAAGTCGCCGACCCGAAACGCCCTGGTGAGCATCAGCCGGAGGAGTTCCTGGCGCCCGCTCTCCGCAGCGCTCACGGGGCCGCGGCGTCCCGGTGCCAGCGCAGCACCGGGTGCCGCGCGGCCGTGACCTCGTCGACACGCCCGACCGGCGCGCAGTGAGGTGCCAAGCGCAACACCTCGGGGTCGGCCGCTCCCTCCTCCATGATCGTACCCACCACCTCCGCGAGCTGGTCCAGTGAGCTCTTGGACTCGGTCTCAGTGGGCTCGAACATCATGGCCTCAGGCACGGTGAGCGGGAAGTACACCGTCGGTGGATAGATGCTGTAGTCGATCATCCGCTTGGCAATGTCCAAGGCCCGCAACTCTGAGTACCTCGGGCTCGACAGCTTGGGGGTCACAACGAACTCGTGGAAGGAATCTCCGGCCACCGCCACCGGCAGCCAAGGCTCCAGCTTCTTGCGCAGGTAGCGGGCAGCCAGGACCGCGTCGCGGGCCACCTGCGGGATGCCGTCCCCGTAGGCGCGAATGTAGGCATAGGCACGGACCAGCATGCTGAAGTTCCCGTAGAAGGAGCGCACCTTGCCGACGCTGTGGGGCCGCTGGTAATCCCACTCAAAGCCGCCATTCCTGCGCACCACCCGGGGCACGGGAAGAAAGTCCGCCAATTGCGCCGACACCCCTACCGGTCCCGCTCCGGGGCCACCCCCGCCATGCGGGGTCGAGAAGGTTTTGTGGAGGTTGAGGTGCACCACGTCGAATCCCATGTCTCCGGGGCGGGCCACGCCCACCAGCGCGTTGAGGTTGGCACCGTCGTAGTGGAGCAGCGCTCCAGCGTCGTGGGCGAGTCGGGCCATCTCTTCGATGTTGCGCTCGAAAATCCCAAGCGTGTTGGGATTTGTGAGCATCACCGCGGCCACCTTCGGCCCCAGCTTGGAGCGGAAATCCTCCAGGTCGACAGCGCCATCAGGGCCACTGCGCACCGTCACCACCGCCATCCCACACTGGGCCGCGCTGGCGGGATTGGTGCCGTGCGCACTATCGGGAATGATCACTTCGGTGCGGGCCCGGTCGCCGTTGCGGAGGTGGTGCGCCTGGATCATCCGCAGCCCAGTCCACTCACCGTGGGCACCCGCGGCCGGCTGCAACGAGACGCTGTGCATCCCGGTGAGCTCAGCGAGCAGGTGCTCCAGCTCCCACATCAACTCCAGTGCCCCCTGGATCGAGTCCACCGGCTGGAGCGGGTGGATGTCGGCGAAGCCATCTAGAGCCGCCGCCTTCTCGTTGACCGCAGGGTTGTACTTCATGGTGCAGGACCCGAGCGGATACGCCCCTTGCTGCAGGTTGTGGTTGCGCCGTCCCAGCCGACCGAAGTGCCGGGCTAGGTCCGGCTCGCTCACTGCCGGGATCTCGGCTCTCCGCTGGCGGCGCCAGCGAAGCGGTAACGCTGTGTCCACTCCGGCTGAGCCCACCCCCGCTTCGGGCAGCAGCGGGCCCGGGTTCGCCAGGTCGGCCAGCTCGAAGAGGAGCGGCTCATCGGCTGCCCAGGTGGCTCGAGAGGTCTCGCTCACGCCGAGGGCCCGATCGTCTTGGGATCGGCGGAGATCTGCCCGAGGCGGGTCACCAGCCGGTCGATCGCTGCCACCGAGGTCATCTCGGTGGCGCAGACCAACAGGCAACGCCCCATCTGGTCGTCGAAGTCACCCAGCGGGTAGCCG
>Ga0187890_10001835_pt1 | contig 15038 bp, 17 predicted proteins | sample June2016WEW_21_1_FD_133005 | JGI IMG/M metagenome (GOLD analysis project Ga0187890, IMG submission 133005) | Peatland microbial communities from SPRUCE experiment site at the Marcell Experimental Forest, Minnesota, USA - June2016WEW_21_10 | ecosystem: Environmental > Terrestrial > Soil >... | reverse complement strand
CGCGACCTAAAGCGAAATCCGGTCTTCACCCGTCTATGCAGGCCATGCAATTAAGCCGTTGATGAAACTTTCGTTTCCACACGAAGTTTCGACTCGGGCGCCTGCAGTCTTGGACAGGATCGAGGCCGTCCGGCAAGCCGAAAGACCCCTGCCCACATCCCACCAAAATGACGGTTTCCCTTCCTTTCCAGCAATCCATGCGGATGTCCTGAAAGGATCGGTCTCCTGTCGTATCGGGTTTTCGGAATGCGAGCACGGACGGGCCAGCAACAGCCAGCACGTCCGGAAGGAGTTACTTAACGAGTCTTTTCCGGCTTGCCAAGCGCTAATTTCCGGCATTCGGAGGTCCGCGAAAAAACCTCAAGATTTTACGGTCCGGCCTGTCACACCGAGCCCTCACCACTCGTCTTGGGCGCAGGAGGTTCCCATGCAGCGATCCATTGCAGCAATTTTCGCAGTATTATCCGTCCTCAACGGAGGCACGATGCTGTTCATCGGCCCATTCTGGTATGAGAGCGTGCCGGGAGCGTCCGAGACCGGCCCCTATAATCCGCACTTTGTCCAGGATATCGGCGCGGCGTTCCTCGTCGCCGGTTTGGCGCTGGCCGCCCGGGTGTGGCGGCCCGTGTACTGGCCTGCGGCGGTGGCCGGCGCAAGTTTCCTGGCCGTTCATGCCCTGATCCATCTCCTGGCGATCGTTGCCGGGCACGATCATCACACCGGATTCGACCTCGCCGCGGTCGTGCTTCCGTCCGCACTCGCCCTCTATTCCGCCTTCCCGAACCAGGGCGAACGTCATGCGTAGTTGGATCGCGCGCCGCATGCTGCGCGCAACGAGCCAGCGCTATGGATACGATGCGAGTTATCTTGAAATGATGCTCAAGGAGTCGCCGTCTGCGTTTTTCAGGTTCGCGCGCGTGGCGAAGGCTGCCGGCCATCGTGAGGTGGTTCCGGTAGATGCCAGTTTCGCAGCCAAAATCGTCGGCGCCCTCGCCGAGGATTGCGGTCCCTGCACCCAACTTTCCGTCGATCTGGCACTGGAAGCGGGGATGCCGAACGACCAGATCGAGGCGGTGCTGCGCCGCGACCTGCGCGCGATGAACAGCGCGACTATCCTCGGGTTCCGATTTGCCGACGCGGTGGTGCGCAGGTCCACCGACGACGACGAACATCGCGACGCCATTCGAGCCCATTGGGGCGAGAAAGGCGTGATCGACTTGACGATGGCGCTTCAAATGGGCCGGATGTTTCCGATGGTGAAATCCGCTCTTGGTTACGCCAAGGAGTGCCGGCGGGTTACTGTGGGTGGACATTATGTCGATGTCGTCAAACAGGCCGCCTGAAAACGATCCGCTTGCGCCCCATCGCGGGCGGTTGCTCGGGCTTGCCTATCGCATGCTCGGCAGCCGCAGCGATGCGGAAGACGTGGTGCAGGATGCCTATCTCCGCTTTGCCGGCGCGCAGGACGTTCACAATCCGCAAGCCTTCCTCGTGACCGTTGTGACAAGACTCTGTCTCGACCGTCTCAAGAGCGCCAGGGCGCAGCGGGAAATCTATGTCGGGCCATGGCTTCCCGAGCCGGTCTTTGATGCGGAGGGTCTTTCGCCGGACGCGGCGACAGAATTGGCGGACGATCTCTCCTTCGCGCTGCTGCTGGCGCTGGACCGATTGTCGCCACTGGAGCGCGCCGCCTTTCTGTTGCATGACGTCTTCGACATACAGTTCTCAGAGGTCGCGCGGATGATCGACCGGACCGAGGCGGCCTGCCGGCAGTTGGCGACACGGGCCCGCCGTGCCGCGCGCGACGCACGCCCGGCACCGTCAGCGACACCGGATGGTCACGCGCGCCTCCTCAGTGCCTTCAGCGAAGCCGTTGCCAGCGGTGACGTGTCCCGCCTGGTTGGATTGCTGCGCGAGGACGCGGTCGCAATGACCGATGGCGGCGGTCGCAAATCCGCCGCGCTGAATCCGATCTTCGGCGCCGACAAGGTTGCGCGTTTCTTCATCGGCGTGGCCGGCAAAAACAGCGGCCGCGACATCCGCATCGAACCGACGATAATCAACGGAACCGTCGGCGCCCTGCTCTATATGGACGGGGAAATCGATCACAGCCTCAGCCTAACGATCGATGGCGACCGGATTGCCGCGATCTACGTCGTGCGTAACCCCGACAAACTTCGTCACACAGCGGGCTTCAGCCAGCATTGAGCGCCGAGCACCTGAAATATTCAACTCACGGGATGCGCCAGCGGCTGGCCTGCAAAAAACGCCTCGAGATTGGCGATCACACAGTCCTGCATTGCGAGATGCGACTCGACGGTATGGCCGCCGATATGCGGGGTCAGCACGACGTTCGGAAAGGCGGTCAACGCGTCGGGCGCATGCGGCTCGCTTTCGAACACATCAAGGCCGGCGCCGGCGATGGTCTTGTCGGTCAACGCCGTAACCAGCGCCGGCTGGTCGATGACGGAGCCGCGCGAGATATTGACGACAAAGCCGTCCTTGCCGAGCTTGTGCAGGATCCCGGCATCGACGGCGTGATGGGTATCCGCCCCGGCGCGAACCGCAATCATCAGCACGCTGCACCATTCCGCCAGCGCTTCCAGGCTCGGGAAATGGCGATACGGTACATCGTGTTGGCTGCGGCTGAAATAGCCGACCTCGGTCTCGAATGCCGCGGCACGCGCCGCGATCTTGCGGCCAATCTCGCCCATGCCGTAAACCCCGACGCGGCGGCCGGGATTGCCGGGCTGCGGGCTCATCAGCGACGACGGTTTGGCGGCGGCCCAGTTGCCGCTTCGCACATAGTCATCGGCCGGCAGCAAGCGCCGCGTCACGGCCAGCATCAGCGTCACCGCCAGATCGGCAACGGCGGACGCATTCGCCGCCGGACTATGGCCGACCGCGATGCCACGCTGAGCCGCCGCCGCAAGATCGATCCCGTCATACCCGGTGCCATAACAGATGATCGCCGCGAGCTTCGGCAGCGTATCCATCGCCGCCGCGCCGAGTGGCGTGCCACCGGCCGTGATCAGGGCGCGGACGCCAGCGAGTTGTTCTTTTGTGAAAGCATCCGTCAGCGGCTTTCCGGCAGCATTCATCAGATCGAAGCGCTGCCCGATGCGCACCAGCATCGCCTTCGGGAAACGTGAATGGATCAAGACCTTGTCGGACATCGACGCATCCTGCTGGATTGCAAAACAAAGGGCGGGACGGGTTGCCCCGTTCCGCCCTGGTTCGTCTGAAAGCGGCTCGCAACCCCGGGCTAACCTAGCAGGCTGCCCGGCTCAACCTTCACGCCCGGTCCCATCGTGGAGGAAACCGCCACGCGCTGGATGTAGGTGCCCTTTGAGCCCGAAGGCTTCGCCTTGGCGACCGCATCCGCCAGCGCCTTGACGTTCTGCACCAGCTTTTCTTCCGAGAACGACGCCTTGCCGATGCCGGCCTGCACGATGCCGGCCTTCTCGACCCGGAACTCGACCGAACCGCCCTTGGCGCCCTTGACGGCGTTGGCGATATCCATCGTGACGGTACCGATCTTCGGGTTCGGCATCATGCCGCGCGGTCCCAGCACTTTGCCGAGCCGGCCGACCAGCGGCATCATGTCCGGGGTGGCGATGCAGCGGTCGAAATTGATCTCGCCGCCGTTGACCGCCGCGACGAGGTCTTCGGCCCCGACCACATCCGCGCCCGCCGCCCGCGCCTCGTCCGCCTTGGCGCCGCGCGCGAACACCGCGACGCGCAGGGTGCGCCCGGTGCCGTTGGGCAGGTTGACGACGCCGCGCACCATCTGGTCGGCGTGCTTGGGGTCGACGCCCAGATTGAGCGACAGTTCGACGGTTTCATCGAACTTGGCGGTGGCGCCCTGCTTGACCAGCTTGACCGCCTCATCGAGCTTGTAGAGCCTGGTGCGCTCGACGGATTGGCGCGCCTTGACGATTCTCTTGCCTGCGTTGGTCATCGCTTACCCCACCACCTCGAGGCCCATCGAACGGGCGGAGCCTTCGATCATCGCGACCGCCGCCTCGACCGTCTCGCAATTGAGATCGGGCATTTTCTTCTCGGCGATCTCGCGAACCTGCGCCTTGGTCACCTTGCCGACGAAGCCGCGACCCGGCGTCTTGGCGCCGGAGGCGGGCTTCTTGCCGATCTTCAGGCCCGCCGCCTTCTTCAGGAAGAAGGTGACCGGCGCGTTGCGCATTTCGAAGGTGAAGGAGCGGTCCTGGTAGGCGGTGATCACCACCGGAATCGGCGTGCCCTTCTCGATCTGCGCGGTGCGCGCATTGAAGGCCTTGCAGAATTCCATGATGTTGAGGCCGCGCTGACCGAGCGCCGGGCCGATTGGCGGGGAAGGATTCGCGGCGCCCGCCGGCACCTGCAGTTTGATATAGCCGGTTATCTTCTTGGCCATGGAGGCTGCTCCAATAGAGCGCCCGCGCCGCCTCTTAAAGCGACGCCGGCGCCGGTTGCAGTGGCGTGGTGCGAGCGTTCCCCGGCTGGCGACCGGGCGCTCTCCCACGCGCGAAGGGGCGGGTGCTAGCAGCTTTGCCGGACCGGCGCAAGGCGAAGCGCGGCGAGGCCGTTGGCCCCGCCGGGCGGATTTGCAAAAACCTTGCAGGACGCGCCGGGAACGCGAATCCGGTCAAAACGCCTTCCAGAAACCCCTTTGTTTTCAATGGACCGGCGTCACCGCCGCCAAATTTTCACAAATTTATTCTTGGCCGAATCGTTGGTTTTCAACGCCTTGCGACGAAAAAAATTTGGAAATCGCGTTTTCCGCCTCGCCGCCCGCTTCGGCGGCGGCCGGCGAGCCGGCGGGCGCGTCCCCCGCCGCCGCCGAAGCGGCCGGCGCGCGGGCGTCGTGACGCCCGGCCATCCGGCCGAGCTTGGCCAGCAGCTCCTCGTAGGCTTTGTCGGCGGTCGAGTCTGCGGACATGGCGGCCGCGCCCTGATATTTGTCGAGCCGGTCGAGCACCCGGATCAGCCGGTCGACGCCGCGAAGATCGCCCGCCGCCACCTGTTGGGCGGCGAGCCGCAACGCCGGATCGAGCCGGGCGATCTGCAGGCGCAGGTGCTGCCGGCTCGGCTCGACCGCTCGTCCGGCGAGGGTTTCCGCGACGATCTGGCGAATGCGCTCGCGCGTCAGATTCTCCTCCTGCGCGATCGCCTCATAGGACCACCCCTCCTGCAGCCGCGCGAAAATCCGCATCCGCCGGTCGGCGCGGTCCTGCGCGGTGAGCCGGCGCTTGCGGGAAAGGGAGTAATTGGCGGCTTCGTTCAAGGCGGCGGTCCTCGTTTGGGAAAAGGCAGGCCGTTTCTTATACCATCAATTTCGATTTTCAGAAAGAGAATGTCGACAGGAAGCTGTCGCGCTGTCGGTGAGCTGTCGGTGGGCCTTCAATAGGCTGTCCTTAAAGCCTTGAATCCTTCTTGAAATAGTGCAATAGTTGCATTGTGAGGTTTGACAGATATTGTTACGCTATGTCGATTGACAGGCATTTATGCCGACATTGCAACGCTTCGGCTCCGTCAGTGTGCGGATGTATGCGATGATCACCGCCCGCCGCACTTCCACATTGTCGGGCCTGACTTTCAGGTTCTCGTGCGGATTTCGGACTTGACGGTGATCGCCGGGGAAGCTCGCCCAACCGAGATCGCCGAAGCGTTGGCGTGGGCGCAAGCCCATCAGCAAATGCTCGCCCTGAAATGGGTGGAGCTCAACGAGCGAGGTTGACCATGCCGAAGAGGAGCCTGCCGCGCATCGTCGCCGTGACGGCCGACAAGGAGCCTCTGACCTTGCGAATCCAGTGGGACAGGGCGGACGAAAGCCACGTCGACGTGTCCGGTCTTGTCGGGACGTTCCGCGTCTACGAGCCGTTGCGCCGGTCGCCGGAAATGTTTGGCGGCGTGCGCGTTGGCGAGCACGGAACCGACGTCGTTTGGTCCGACGAGATCGACATGTCCGCCGACACGCTTTGGCGGCTCGCGCAGGAGCAGTCCGGCGCCACCATGTCGCCTGACGCCTTCAGGCGCTGGCGTGAGCGCAAGGCCTATACGCTCGACGCGGCGGCGCGCGCGTTAGGCGTCAGCCGCCGCATGGTCGCCTATTATGAACAGGGCGCGAAGCCTATTCCGCGCGTCGTGGCGCTGGCTGCGCGCGCGCTCGAACTCGCGGGTAGTGTCTCAGTTTGAAATCCTCTATTGCAATTTTGTCTGCATCCATAAGACACTTAAAGTCACGCCTGCGATGGCTGTTTGCGTGTTTGATCGCTTGTGGAGCATGGAAAATATCGACGCGCTCATCAATGCGCGGCACGCGCGCAAACGCGCGCGCCGCAGAAAATCTTCGACGAGAGCTATTTAGGTGACATCTTTAGGTCTGCGAGCCAAGCGCTAGGCTTGGACGCGCCGCCAATGTCGTCTGTCTCCGTCAAAATGACGACAGGTTGCGTTGTTTTCAACGTCGACTCTAAATCTGGTAGATTCGCGGCCTCGACGGGATGAGCGTCACCCGTTGCGGGATTCACGAAGGCAACCTTGGCGTGGCCTGTCTCAACCAAGGCCGCAAGCGCCGCCTTGACGGATTCCGATGCGTCCTGGAAGTTGTACCCATAAGCGTAGCGCAGGTTACTCACATAGCTCGGGTCGGCGTAATACGCTCCGCCGATCGCGACCTTTCGCCAAAGCGTAAGCGGCCTGTAGACAGCCTTTCCCACGACTTGATTCGTGGGCGGTGAGGGCTGTTGAGCAAACAAGGTCCCAGTGCCCAAAAATCCCAACGCCAGCGCGGCCGTGAAGACGACTGGCAGAGCGCGCATGGACGTTCTCCGATTTCAACGGGCTAGTTGCGGCAATGCGGCTAACGCCAAGAAACAGCTCGGCGTTCCAACGGCCGCCAAAAGGCACCCCCATATATCCTTTTCATGGTGCAACGCGATTGCCACGCCCAAAATTCCCGCAAGAATTCGGACGACGCTCCAGACGATTACGGGAAGGGAAATCGCCGCTCCGGGAGGTGTATCTCTGATCGCGTTGAAGAAGTTTAACGAGGGGGCGGCGAGCCCAAGCATCGCCCCAATGACCGACGCCGGCGCCCGCCATCAAATTGAGATGCTAAAATACGGTGTTCAGGCTTGCCCGTCTCGCCAGTGCGGGCACACAAACTTCGCCAAGCGCCCCAACCTCAGTAATCCGCCATTTTCCCCATGGCAGTAGGCATCCTGCCCGACTCGCAAAAATTCGGCAATGAGGCGCGACGCGATAACTAAAGGCGCGCGCGCCGCCGTTTTATGGTTTCTTTCGGATCAGCGGAGGCTTCGTTGAAACTGCTCGGGGGCTTGCCGCCGGGATTTCCGACCGCCGCGACGATCGCGCGGCGATCGGCAAGGCGGCAACGGCGCATTCCATGGCGGCGACGCCGGCCTCGTTGGCGACATCCTTTCTTGCGAAGCGTCCTGGTGGTCAAAATCTGACGCCTGGGTCCCTGCGCCGACGGCTGGAGTCGACCCTGAGCGGCCGCGTGGTTGCGTCGACGCGATTTCCCGTGATCTATGCGTGGCGCCCCGGCTGCATGCCACTTTTCTACGCCGGGTTTGGCGGGTCGCGGCAACACGAGGAGACAGAATGCCGAAGGCTGGGGATCACATCGTCATCGTCGGGGGAACCTCCGGCCTCGGCTTTTCCATCGCGCAGGCGGCGGACGCTCTCGGCGCCAAAGTCACGATCGCGGGCCGGGGCCGGGAACGCGCGGCCGAACTTGCCCGCTCGATCGGTCCGCGCGCCGCCGGCCTTCATATCGACCTCGAGGATTCCTCGTCGATCCATCAGGCGCTCGCCGACGGCGAGGCGATCGACCATCTGGTTCTCACCCCCGTCTATGGCGGCAACCAGAGCATCAAGGATTTCAAGGTCGAGGAGGCCTCCCGCGCCGCGCGCATCAAGATCGTCGCCTTCGCTGAAATCGTCAGCAAGGCGCTTCCCCGCATGAAGCCCACGTCTTCGATCGTCCTGTTCGGCGGGGCGGCGAAGGCGAGACCCTATCCCGGTTCGACCATGGTCAGCATCGTCAACGGCGGCATCGTCGGCATGGCGAGGACGCTGGCGGTCGAACTCGCGCCGATCCGGGTGAACGGGATTTCGCCGGGATTGGTGGAAGATTCGCCGAGGTGGCGGAAGCGCATTCAGGAGGGCGCCGGCCCAGCCGTCGAAGCGATGCGATCGCGGACGCCGACCCGCCGCCTCCCGACGACCGAGGACATTGTCCACGGCGTGTTCTTTCTGATGGACAATCGGGCGGCGAACGGCATCGACCTCGAACTCGACGGCGGCATGCTGCTGGTCTGACGATCGGAAAGACGCGCGACGAAGGTCATCGCCCGTTTGCGCGAGGGGGTCGGGGTGAAGGCGGCTGCGCTCCAATCAGTCGGAAACCGTGTCACACGCCGCGGCTGTGATCGAGCGCCGATCGCGTGGCCTCGTCCATGCGCCCGTTGATCGGGCCGCAATAGGCGCCGTGCTTTCTGAGCAGCTTCTGGATCTCGACGATTGTCGGGCGGTCGATGAGGTCCGGCGAGCGGATCACGACGGGATCCTCGTAGAACCGGTTGTGGCAGGAAATGGCCTTCAGATGCATTTCGGCCGCTCGCGCGGAATCCGCCGGACCGCCGACGCCGCGCATCAGCATCATCGCCAGGCGATTGGCGATATCGCCGTGACAATATTGCAAAGTCGACTCGTAGACGCCGCGCGCCGCGACCTCGTCGCGCTCGCCGCCCTCGCCGAGTTCGAGCATGCGCGCATATTCGTAAGCGGCGTCGATCAGGCCGAACTGGGCCGATCGCCTGAACAGGGCGCGCGCCGCCGGAAGGTCGGCCGCGCCGCCTTTGCCGGAATAGACCAGCAGACCGAGGCGCCACAGCGCGACCCGGTTGCCGGACAGCCGATAATGCGTTCGCGCCGCCGCGTAATCGCGCGGCCCGCCGGCGCCGGATTCCAGCATGACGCCGACCAGCTGCTGATCCGTCGCATCGCCGGACAGCGCGGCCAATTGCAGCAGAATCCGCGTCCCGACCGCCGACGCAAAATTCGGCCCCTCGGGCAGGCCATAATCGTCCGACCGATCGTTTCCGATGATTTCATCGGCCGGATAGAGCTTCAGCGCGATGTCATGGAGGTCCCTGACAATCGGCGCCGCGGCCTGATTTGCGTGGACGGAGTCGGCGGCCCAGGACGGACGCGGCGACAGCGCCGCGAGCGACAGCGCCAATCCCAGAATGGGCGAGAAAAGGGACCGGCGAATGAACATCGAAACGCGAACCATGCCACGCTCCCCATTTGCGCGCGATCGGCCGAACAACCCTTCCCTGTCGGCCCTGCGTCGACGGCGGGCGACCCGTCTCCTGGCCGTCGCCGCGATTGGATTACGGGACACCCGCACAACCGGGGGCGGCCCGATTTCCAGGAGCTTGTCCGCCGCCATTTGGAATCGTGATATTCAGTCGGAGCGGCCGACGAGGCGACGCCGGCGCGCAAGAAGCGAGAAACGTCATGAGGAAATCGGCGGCTGTCCCGGAAAGGTCAGTCCGGACGCGCGCGTTCGCGGGCGCCGCTTTCGTCCTGATCGCCAGCCTCGTGAGCGAACCGGCTCGTTTCATCGCGCCGGCCCGCGCCGATCCGGCGTATAGAGCGGACGCGGTCATTTACTTCTTCACCCATGAGGCGGGCCGTCTGTGCATCGGAACCAAGGCCGAGTGTCCGGCGATGAATTCGGAGGGCCGGTTCGTACTGGTCGATTTCGAGGCGAATTCCGACCAGCTGACGCCAATCGCCAGGGAAAACCTCGATCAATTCGCCAAGGCGCTCAAGGACCCGCGGCTGAGCTGGCGGCGGTTTGAGATCGACGGCCATACCGACGCGGCCGGCGCCGAGTCCTACAACGGCGAATTGTCGGAACGGCGGGCGTCATCGGTCGCCGCCTATCTGGCGGCGCAGGGCCTGCCCTCTCTGACGACGAAGGGCTTTGGCAAATCGAAGCCGCTCGTGGCGGATGCGTTCAGCCCGAAGAATCGCCGCGTCGAGGCGCGCGCGCTGGATTCGGTGCGATGAGCCGAGGCCAAAAGGCCGGCCGGCTGGCGTCCGTGCGTTGATCGACGGCCCGCGGCCGGCGCTGATCAGTCACAGTCCTTGAATCCCGAGCCTTCGCATTTGCGCGCCAGCGCCCCGGCTTCGGCGATCTCCGCCGGCGTCAGCTTTTCGGCGGCTTCGTCGCGCTTTTCGCTGGCGCCTTGCTGGCCCTTCGCCGCGGCGAAATTGAACCACATGTAGGCGCGCTTGGTGTCCTGCGCGACGCCGCGCCCGTTCTTATGCATGACGCCGAGATTATATTGGGCGACCACCACGCCTTGCTGGGCGGCGCGCCGGTACCATTTCACGGCTTCCTTGTCGTCCTGCGCGACGCCGTGTCCGTTGTCGTACATCGTGCCGAGGGCGGCCTGTCCGTCCGCATTGCCTTGTTCGGCGGCGAGCCGATACCACTTCACCGCCTGCTCGTAGTCCCGCGTGACGCCCTGCCCGTTGTTGTACATCAGGCCGAGATCGACCTGCGCGACCGGGTCGCCGTCTTCCGCCAGCGGTTGAAACAACGAAACCGCCGTTGCGAAATCGCCCTTTTGATAGGCCGTCATGGCGTCGTGAACAGACGGGCTGTCGCACCCGACGGCGAGCAGCGCCACGCCGATCATCAGCGCCAAACGAATACTGCCGCCCCGGTTCATCGCCCGTCCGAAACCCCGATAGCTTCTCTTCCGCCTCGCCGCTCGGCGCCGACAATTGTCGCGTCCGTCGAACATCATCGCCTCCCCGCGGCGCCGTGGCGTTCCGCGCGGGAATCGGCGCGGCGGTTCGCCGACGGTCCGAGGTAGTCGGATCGGGCGGCGAGGTCAATGATTCGGCCGCGGGGCCTGGCGACGCGCAGCGCGCCATGAGCGGCGTAGGATGGCCGAGGCGATGCGGGTCGAGGCGAATTTCCGGAAACACGGTTGCGAATTACGATCGGGCAACCATGTCGACAATTTTATCGCCGTCTTCGTACCCGCGGTCCGACGCCCGGCTTTCGTCCGCGCTCTTCGCAGGGACGGCGATGTCGCGGGGATCCGGCGCGGTCGGCATGCGAGAATGCGCCGCCCTCGCCATCCGGGATCGCAAGAGCCTAGCTGAAATTGCTCGAGACCTCGTTGAACGAGCCAGACAGCTTGGTGCCGATCACGGCGAGCGAAAGAATGATCGGCAGCGCGATCAACAATGCGAGGAGAGCGTACTCGATCGCGGTTGCGCCGATTTCATTCGCGATGAACTTCTCGGTTAACTGCCTCACGGTAAGTCTTCCCGCTCTAGAGTATTGTCGGGTCAAAGCAGCCTTGCTTGTCCCAGCCTCGCCCGGAAGCTAACGCTCCGAGATTTCAATCATGTTAATTCCAGCAAAGTCGGGCCGTCACCTATTTCTTTTTTAGAACAAGCGAATTGTCGCAATTATCTTTCAAAACCCTTTCCCGACGATTACGGCAAACGCGACGCGACGGAAGCCTCGGCCCTGATCGCAGGGAACGCGCCCGCTCCTTCGCCGGCGACGTCAAGGCGATTTCCGGGGGCCCTCGGGACCCCCGCCATTGGCGCAGGCTCGCAGCGAGGGCCGCGGATCAGTGGCGGCCGCCGCCTTGCTGCTGCTTTTCGCGCTTGATGACCAGCGGCCTCGCCCTGGGCAGCGCGCGTTTTGCGCCGCCCGGCGGCTCCATCGGCCCGAGCGCGGGACTGCCCGCGGTCCCTGGCGTGGCTGGCTCGGCGCGCTCCGCCGCGGGAAGCGCCTGTTGCCGGGGCGGCGTGGTCGTCTGACGATCCTCGGTGTCGGCTTCCTTGACGGCGCGCGCGAAAATGTCGAGCAGGCTGGATTCGCCGCGCGAATGGCTCCCAGTCTTGCCGCGCGCCGCTTCGAGCGCGCCGGAGATGACGACCCGGGCGACCTTTTCCTCTTCGACCTTTTCGATCAGCGTGCGGATCCGCTGCTGAAGCTGCTCGCTGTCGGCGGCGTAGCGCGACGATTGGGCGGCAAGCCTTTCTTCGAGGAGTTGCGCGCGCTCCTCGGCGTTTTCGAGCTTGGCCTTCTGGTCGTTCATCGCCCGGACCAGCGCCTGGGAGCGGTCGGCGAGCGCCGCCCCCGACTTGTCGGCGTCGACCAGCTTGTGGTTGAGATCGGCGATCTGCTGCGCCGCCTCTTTGACGTATTCATCGAGCGAGGCGATCCTCGCCTCCAGTTGTTCGCCATGGCGCTGCCTTGCGCGCGAGTCCGCGGCGGCGGCTTGAAGCTCCGCGCGCGTCTCCGAGAGCAGCCCGTCGCCCGCGTCGGCGCGCGAGCGCTGGGCGTCGATCTCCGCTTTCAGCGCCTCGATCTCGTCGTTGTTCGATTCGGCGCGCTGCTGCCACAGCGTCTGCGCCAGTTCATATTCGAGCCGGGCGGACGAGAGCGAGGATTCGAGCTCGTCGGCGCGCTCGCGCAGGCCTGCGATCTGGGTCTCCGCCTCGCCGAGGCTTTGCGCGCGGCTGTCGGCGGTGTGCTGGCTTTCGGCGAGCGCGTCGCGCAGTCCCTTGGCGACGTTCTGGCTCTCGGCCAGGCTCGTCTGTATCGCCTTGACGTGGAATTCGGCGGTCGAGCACCGATCGCTGAGGGCGGCGACCTGAGCCTGCAGCTCGGCGATCAGCGATTCATTGGTGCGGATTTCCGTCAGCGCGGCTTGGAGTTTTTCCATTGCGAGAGCGGCGACGAAGCGTTCCTGCTCGGTTTCGCTCCTGAGCGCCACCGAATTGTCCTTTTCCGCCGACAGCTCCGCCTCCAGCGCCTGGATTCGCGCCTCCCGGCCGGCGACGAGCTCGCCGCAACGCTGGATTTCGCTTCGCAACAGGCCGAGCTCGCTGCGGTTCTTCTCGCTCTCCTCACGCAGCGCGCGATAGCTGGTCTTCAGCGCGCCATGCTCTTCCACCTCGCGCGCCAGCATGGCGCTGCGCTCGACCAGCGTGGCGCTTGTTCCCTCGGTCTCCCGCAGGATCTTGTCGACCCCACTGAAGACTTCGATGAATTCGTTGCGCAGCCCGGTGAGTTCGTCGGCCCTGCCAACGATGTGAATGCAGCGCTCCCGGATCTCCTCGTTGACCTTGGCGAGCGTATCCAGCTCGGGCGCCGCCGCGGGCGGCGGGGCGGGGAAGTCGGGCGTCGCCAGCGGCGGGGCAGCGCCTCGGCCGAAGATATGGAGCTTCAAATTGCTCCAGGACGATCTGTGGTCATCGACGTAATCGGAGCCCGGATTGCTGGGTGAAACGCTCATTTTCGAATCCTCACGAGAACTCCGTTGCGTTCGGCGGCGCCGACGTGGAGCGCCGGCCGTCAAGGCGCCGATCAACAATTACTCTAATTTTCCGTAACTAATTCAGAATGATAGCTTTAACGTTAACGGTTAAGTAACCTTAGGCGGAGAAATCGGCGGCGCCTGGGCCGTGGGATGAGCAGGCGGCGGCGCGAAGCGCGAAAGCCCGCATGCGCGCGCGATTCCGAAGCGCTCGGGCGCGCAATAGGCTAGGATCGGGGGGCGTCGCCGCCATCGACGTCGCCGCGCTGCGCGGGAGATCCAGCTTGGACGTCAAGCCTGCCGAGGAAGGGCCGGGAGCCAGGGGAGCCAAGCGCGGCGCCGGCGCATTGGCGGCCGTCGTCGCGCTGTCGTTGGCGCTCGGCGGCTGCATGACCTCCCGGCAGCCGCTGTTCGCCGAGGCGAGCGCGGTCGCGGCGCTGGGCGAGGGCGGGCGCTACATCGCCTATGAGAGAATCGGCGCCCGCTACAAGCGCGACGAGGTCGTCGAACTGCGCCGCCGCGACCGCGGCTACGACTATGTCAATGAGAAGGGCGCGGCGACTCCGCTGACGCTGCATCCGCTCGGCGGCGGGCTGTTCGCGGTGCAGGCGAGAACCGAAAACGGCGACTATGTCTATGCGCGATTGCGCATGCGCGGCGGCGCCGGCTACGTCGCAATCGCCGATTGCGACAGGCAGGATATGCGAAAGCTGGCGGCGCTCGGCGTCGCGGCGCGGGACAACGGGTTCGCCAATGCGCTGGGGAGCCGCGGCGCGCCGAAGCGCGACTGCGTCCTCGACGGCGTGCGCGACGCAAAGAAAGCGTTCTCGGCGCTTGATTTCGGGCCGCCGACCGGCAAGCTGGTCCGGCAGTAGCGGCGGCGCCATCGTCCGCCCGGTCCGGTCTCAGGCAAGGAGTCAAGGCATGACGAAGGACGCCGTGATCACCGGGGCCTCGACCGGCATCGGCCGGGGCGCGGTGAGGGTTCTGACCGGGCATGGCTGGCGCGTGTTCGCCGGCGTGCGCAAACCGGCCGACGCCGCCTCGCTGCGCCAGGAATTCGGCGACAAGGTCGCGCCCGTTCTGTTCGACGTGACCGACGCCGCCGCCGTGCGCGCGGCGGCGGACGAGGTGCGGATCAGGCTCGGCGGCCGGACCCTGCAAGGTCTGGTGAACAACGCCGGCATGGGCGGCGGCGGTCCGCTGGCGCATGAGCCGGTCGATGAAATCCGGCGCGTGTTCGAGGTCAATGTCTTCGGCGCGGTGTCCGTGAGCCAGGCGTTCATTCCCCTGCTGGGCGCCGATCGCGCGCTGACCGGCGGGCCGGGCCGCATCGTCAACGTCACTTCAGTCGCCGGCAAGCTCGCGCCGCCCTTCCTCGGCGATTACGCGATGTCGAAACACGCGCTGGAGGCGTTTACCGACAGCCTGCGCCGCGAACTGATGATCTACGGCATCGACGTCATTGCGATCGGTCCGGGCGCGGTGGCGACGCCGATCTGGGACAAGGCCGAGAGCGCCGACGAGACGGCCTATGCGAACACCGACTACGCGGGGGTGCTTAAGAAGTTCAAGGACTATTTCATCGCCGACGGGCGCAAGGGATTGCCGCCCGAGCGCATCGGCGAGGCGATCCACACCGCGCTG
>Ga0187890_10001831_pt1 | contig 15053 bp, 8 predicted proteins | sample June2016WEW_21_1_FD_133005 | JGI IMG/M metagenome (GOLD analysis project Ga0187890, IMG submission 133005) | Peatland microbial communities from SPRUCE experiment site at the Marcell Experimental Forest, Minnesota, USA - June2016WEW_21_10 | ecosystem: Environmental > Terrestrial > Soil >... | reverse complement strand
GCCGAGCTTGCTGAAATTTACAAAGCCAAGGTGCAGGCCGTTCTGGGGAAACCCTTCCCTGATGACGCCAATGAGCAGTTATGGGGCGCAATTAGCGCTGTTTTTAAAAGCTGGAATGGAAAACGCGCGATATCTTATCGCCGTATTGAAGGAATACCCGATGAGTGGGGCACTGCGGTCAACGTGCAGGCAATGGTGTTCGGAAACATGGGCGATAACTCGGCTACCGGTGTGGCCTTTACCCGCAATCCGGCTACCGGCGAAAACAAATTCTATGGTGAGTGGCTACCCAACGCGCAGGGCGAAGATGTTGTCGCGGGAATCCGCACACCCAATCCGATAAACGAAGAAACCCGCCAGGTAGACGATGTCGAAGGACATCCTTCTTTAGAGAAGGCTATGCCTAAGGCATATGCTCAAATCAATGCTATTCGCAATAAGCTGGAGGCTCATTTCAGGGATATGCAGGATCTGGAATTTACCATTCAGGACGGCCGTGTCTGGATGCTCCAGACGCGGACCGGCAAGCGCAATGGTCCCGCCGCTGTCCGAATGGCCGTTGAAATGTACAAAAAGAGGATGATCAGCGCCGCCGAAGCGGTCTCGCGCGTGACTCCGGCACAGCTTGATGAAATGCTTCATCCTATGGTTGATCCTAAAGCTGAAGTATCAGGTGATTTTCTGGTGAAGGGTCTGCCCGCTGGTCCCGGAGGAGCTGTGGGACAGGTTGCTTTTACGTCTGACGTTGCGGTGGATTGGAAGAAAGAGGGTAAGAAAGTTATCCTGGTTCGCGAGGAAACCAATCCCGAAGATGTGGAAGGCATGCGCGCGGCCGAAGGAGTGCTTACGGCGCGCGGCGGTATGACTTCACACGCGGCACTGGTTGCCCGAGGCTGGGGCAAGTGCTGTATTGTTGGCGCCGGCGCTCTGCATGTTGATATTCAACAGAAAGTAATGACGGTTGACGGTAAATCAGTTAGAGAAGGTGACTTTTTAACACTCAATGGAACCAAAGGACGCGCCTACATTGGCGCCCTGCCCATGATCAGCGGCGCTGAAGATGATCAAAATTTCGCGACTTTCATGAAGCTCTGCGATTCTTTGCGGCGTCTGAAAATCCGAACTAATGCCGAAACGCCGAAAGACGCCGCCAAGGCTGTGCAGTTTGGCGCCGAAGGCATCGGACTGTTCCGCACCGAACATATGTTCTATGGCGAGAACAGTGAACAGCCGCTGTTTTATCTGCGCAAGATGATTATCTCGGACAATGAGGAACAGCGTCGCGCTGCTCTGGACGAATTATTCCCGTTTGTCAAAGGCTTCATTAAAAAGACAATTGAAGTCATGGAAGGAAGACCGGTAACAATTCGCCTTCTGGATCCGCCTTTGCATGAATTCGTGCCGGAGAATCCCGAAGAACGCGCACGTCTTGCAGAGAGTCTAGGTATCTCAATAGATGTACTCAACAGCCGAGCGGAAAAATTACACGAAACCAATCCGATGATGGGACATCGTGGCGTGCGTCTTGGTATTACATATCCGGAAATAAGCCAGATGCAAATTCGCGCCATTCTGGAAGGAGCGGCGGAGCTAATCAAAGAAGGCAAAAAAGCGCTACCCGAAATCATGATTCCGGTCGTCTGCGATGTGGCCGAATTTAAAAATCAGGCGGCTTTAGTTAAAAATATTTATCCTGAAGTTTGCGCCAAATATGGCCTAAAGAAAATACCCTATATGGTGGGAACAATGATCGAGATTCCGCGCGCTGCGTTGCTGGCCGACCGGATTGCCGAAGAGGCGGAATTTTTCAGCTTCGGGACGAATGATCTGACTCAGATGACCTACGGCTTCAGCCGTGATGATGTCGGCGCGTTTGTGCCCGGATACCTGACCAAGAAAATTATTCCGGTTGATCCCTTCCAGATTCTTGATCAGGCGGGTGTCGGCCAGCTGATTGTGTTAGGTGTTGAACGGGGACGCAGCTCAAGACCGGGTTTGAAGGTAGGTATATGCGGTGAGCACGGCGGCGAGCCTTCCAGTGTTATGTTCTGCCACCGTGCAGGCATGGATTATGTCAGCTGTTCTCCCTATCGCATACCGATAGCGCGTCTGGCCGCCGCTCAGGCGGCGGTAGAGGAGAAAAAGAGTTTGCCGAAGCCAAAAGCAAAGGTATCAGCAAAGCCAAAGGTAAAAGTAAAAGCAAAGGCAAAAGTAAAAGCGAAAAAGTCACGTAAGTAATTAACCATAAAGCGCCGGATCGTAAACACCGGCGCTCAGATTAATTAAATAAGGAAAATAATTTTATGGAAACAGTTGTGAAAAACAAGAAATTGAAAAAGTGGGTGGAAGAAATTGCCCTGATGTGCACGCCTGATAAAGTATATTGGTGTGATGGCTCCAAGAAGGAATATAACGAATTGATGTCGCAGATGGAAAAAAGCGGCATGGCTGTAAAACTCAAAAAACGAAAAAACAGTTTTTTGTTTCGGTCCGATCCATCGGACGTGGCCCGCGTGGAAAACCGAACCTACATCAGCACTCCCTTACAGACTGAAGCGGGTCCCACAAATAACTGGGTTGCTCCTGATGAATTAAAGGCGACGATGAAATCCCTGTATAACGGATGTATGAAAGGACGCACGATGTATGTGATTCCTTTTTCCATGGGACCTATTGAATCGCCAATCGCCAAAATTGGCATAGAAATAACCGATAGTCCTTATGTCGTCTGCAATATGCACATCATGACCCGCGTGGGGAAAAAAGTTCTTAAAAAGTTGGGGAAAGAAGGCGAATTCATTCCCTGCCTTCATTCTATCGGCGCTCCGCTTATGGCGGGCCAAAAAGATGTTTCCTGGCCCTGCGCGCCCATAGAGAAAAAATATATCAGCCATTTCCCGGATGAAAATTTAATCTGGTCTTACGGTTCCGGTTACGGAGGCAACGCGCTTTTAGGTAAAAAATGTCTGGCTTTGCGCATTGCTTCGGCTATGGCCAGACGGGAAGGCTGGATGGCCGAACATATGCTTATTTTACGGCTGACTGATCCCGCAGGCAAACAGTATCATATCGCGGCGGCCTTTCCCTCGGCATGCGGCAAAACCAATCTGGCCATGCTGCAGCCGACAATTGAAGGCTGGAAATGCGAATGCGTCGGCGATGATATAGCCTGGATGAAAATCGGCCCCGACGGGCGGCTTTACGCGATAAATCCCGAAGCCGGATTTTTCGGCGTGGCGCCGGGCACCTCTTATGATTCCAATCCCATGGCAATGGACACCATAAAGAAAAATGTTATTTTTACTAATTGCGCCTTGACCGATAAGGGCGATATCTGGTGGGAAGGGATGGATGGCGCGCCTCCCAAACACGCCATTGACTGGAAAGGGCGTGACTGGCCTGCGGAAAATAAGGAAGCAGCTGCTCATCCGAATGCGCGCTTCACAGTGCCAGCTTCTCAGTGCCCTGTCATCTGCGCAGACTGGGAAAAACCGGAAGGTGTTCCCATTGATATCTTTGTCTTTGGCGGAAGGCGCGCGGGTGTTGTGCCTCTGGTTAATGAAGCCTATAGTTTTGATCACGGCGTTTTCCTGGGCGCTACCGCTTCTTCGGAAACCACTGCCGCCAATATCGGCGCGGTGGGAAATTTAAGGCGCGATCCTTTCGCGATGCAGCCTTTCTGCGGATACAATATGGGCGATTATTTTCAGCACTGGCTGGATATGGGCGATAAATTAGGTGAAAAGGCACCCAGAATATTTTACGTGAACTGGTTCCGTAAAACGTCGGACGGCCGATGGCTCTGGCCCGGTTTCGGAGAAAACAGCCGGGTGTTGAAATGGATGTGTGAACGGATAAGCGGAAATGCTGACGCGGTCGAAACACCCATTGGTATACAGCCAACCATTGACGGCCTCGATATGAAGGGGCTTGCCATTGACGCGAAGGATATAAAAGAATTGCTTAATGTTGATATGGAAGCATGGAGGGCGGAAATTCCTGATATTGAAAAACACTTTGCTCAGTTTGGGGATCGTCTTCCCGAAAGACTTAAAAAGCAGTTCGCAGCGCTTAAAGAAAGGCTTAAATAGTTATAAAAACCGGGGCAACATCGTTGCTCCGGTTTTTATAAATTCATTCGTTACTGTGAATTTAGTTATTCTGATTTTAACTAAAAATATGAACATTTAATCCCTTGATTTAAGGTCTGATTTCCTATTAGTACCTATAAATAAACAAAAAAGCAATTCTATTTGTTACTGTCTATTCTATCTGTTCCTTTTCTTTTCCTATGATTTTATCACAATTTTATCACAGTAAATGCGGAGGAGTTTTAGTCCCCCCTGCTCTCATAATAACAATATCTACTGTTGATGATTGACAGCTATAATCCCATATAAAATGTAGCTACGGTGGATCGAAAATTTCTTCCAATACTCAGCCGGTCATCGTTTTACGTTTCGAAGCTTCATCGGAAGAAAGCTTGCAAAAAATACGTAACGAAGTAGAACCCCTGCTCAACATATGACAATTCATCCTGCTACGAAATAAGATTCTAAAGCTTGCTTTGGAATTTATACCACCAACCATAAGGCTTCGCAAGAAAAAGGCCCCACAACCGTGCAGTGATTATGGGACCTTAAGTCTCTTTAGAATTGTGAAAATGTTACAAATTTAATTAATTGTCCTCATCGCCTCTAGGACAGCTTGAACTCTGCGGTTCTTCTGACGCCCTTCTTTCGTATCATTGCTGGCAATCGGTTTATTCGAATCATAACCAATTGCGGTGAGGCGGGACCCGTCAATTCCGAATTTGTCAATTATATATTGCCTTACACTATTAGCTCGTTCCTCAGACAACTTCTGATTGGATACTTCCTTGCCAACATTGTCGGTATAACCTTCAATTAAAGCATTGGTCTCAGGATGCTCTTTCATGAAATCGGCTACTCTCTTAATCTTGTCATGATATTTTTCTTTGACAACGGCCTTCGCGGTATCGAATTCCACATTAAGCGCTATTGTGACTTTCTCCTGCACTGGAGGAGGTGGTGGTGGTGCTTCCACCTTTTGTTCTACTATGGGAGGAGGAGGTGGTGGTGGTGCTTCCACCTTTTGTTCTACTATGGGAGGAGGAGGTGGTGGTGCTTCTACCTTTTGTTCTACTACTGGAGGAGGAGGTGGTGGTTGAGGCGCTTCGATAGACGGCGTGAAATTCTGAGCTACAACGGCCTTCTTTTGTCCGCCGAAATAAAAAGATAATCCCAGCGTATATTCAAAATTATTCAAGGTGCTCCCCTCGCTCATGTAATCAACATCAAAGCGATAGATATCACGGATATCAGCCCGAAGGGCAAGCCCGTCAGTGATGAAAAAATTAAAACCAGCGCCAAAGTCAACGGCAGCACTGCGACTATTGGGAACATCCTTGGGATAATCAATAGTCTGAGCGCCAAGACCAACGAAGATGAATGGAACAAGGCGACTATCAGGAATCAGGTTTAAAATGCCATCCAGTCGATAGTTGCCGACATTTGTTGATTGGGAATCAGACAAAGGCAGGTCATATTTTGTTGCTATGTACTCACCTGATGCTTCTACTCCGAAGTATTTTGTAAAATTGTATCCTAGACTAATACCGTAAACTGGAGCGTTGCTTACATCCTGTTTTTTGTCGAACAGGTAACCGCCTATGTAAGGCGTAAATGAAAATGAGCCAGCCACTTCTTCTGCCTGTGCTGTCGTGACAAAAGCTATCACCATCAGCACAACTGTTAACATGAAGATTTTTTTCATAACATTCTCCTTTTACCTTGGCTATTTATATATATTTTTTTGAAGAAATAACTTACATATTAAATATATCGGTTTCCATAGTTTGCAAAATACTATAGTAAAATACTATTAAAATGTCAAAGTTATTCCTGTGTTATGTATTAACGGTATTTTGCTATTCCCGCCGTGGATGCCCTTCATAGTACGCAGTAGAGAATCCAGTATTCAGGTATATCCTGGATTTTATGTCGCGCATCGCTTGTACTAAATGACAAAGGAAGATTTTGCTAATCTTCTACTTTCCTCCTCACCTTTCACTTTTTACAGGTCTCTTAACTCTTAATTATTTAAGTCTTAAATTTTAAATCTTCTCTTTTCTTTTTAAAAAACAGATTCATTTTCCTGTGGTGTGTATTCTGGAACTAATTCTTTGAGTTTTATTTTAATGCCTTTAGCGTCTTGTCGGACCGCAATCTTCTCCAACTCGTCAAGGTCATGATAAAGATGTTTTCGGGCTTCCTGTGGATTTTTTGCGCCATTGAAGCAGTTATTGGAACGCAGGGCCATGACCTTTTCATGGCCGGTGGGCAGAAGATCTTCTCCAACCGTGATCAGTTCTTCATATAGTTTTTCACCGTCACGCAAGCCGGTATAAACAATTTTGATATCCACATCCGGCTCCTTTCCCGAAAGGCGGATTAAGTCCCGTGCCATATCAGCGATTTTTACGGGCGTTCCCATCCTCAAAATGAAGATTTCGCCGCCTTCCCCCATTGCGCCGGCCTGCAAGATCATCTGCGACGCTTCGGGTATGGTCATAAAAAAGCGGTTCACTTCCGGATGTGTGACCGTCACCGGCCCTCCCTGCTCGATCTGACGGCGAAAAAGAGGAATGACCGAGCCGGACGAACCAACCACATTGCCAAACCGGACGGCCATAAACCTTGTACCGTTTCCCTGCTGGCATTGCATAATCAATTCCGTCACTCGTTTGCTGGCGCCCATGACGTTGGCAGGACGAACCGCCTTATCGGTAGAAACCAGAACAAATCGATCCACATGATGTTCGACAGCCATTTCCATCACCACACGGCTGCCAATAATATTATTGAAAACGGCCTGCCAGGGATTTTTCTCCAGCATGGGCACATGCTTATAAGCCGCCGCGTGAAATACAACTTCGGGTTTATATTTTTCAAAAATATTATTCATTAAAGTTTCATCCTGCACTCGCCCCAGAATGGCTTCACAGTGGCGGCAGGAATGTTCGTTTTGCATTTCCATCTGAATATTGAACAGATTGGATTCACTCGAGTCCAGCAAGATGAGATTGCGAGGCTGATATTTCATGACCTGTCTGCATAACTCAGAGCCGATTGAACCGCCGCATCCGGTAATGAGAATGGTTTTGCCGTCAAGATAATTGCGAATGCCTTTAATATTCAGTTTGACAGGTAACCGCCCCAGAAGATCTTCATAGCTGATGTCCCGGAGTAATTTTACGCTGACCCGGCCATCAATCAGTTCGCCGATACCGGGCAATATTTTATAAAAAATATTGCATTTCTGACAAGCATCCACAATACGCCGAATTTGATCGCCATTGGCGGAAGGAACCGCAATAAATATTTGCTGAATACTCTCCTTTTTTAAGATTTTAGGCAAGCGTTCAACATTGCCCAATACCTTTATTCCATGAATTGTCCGGCCCTGTTTTTCCGCATCGTCATCAATAAAACCGGCAACTTGATAATGCAATGTGTTGTTATCCAGGATTTCCCGTAAAATTTTTTCTCCCGCGTCGCCGGCGCCAATGATCAATACTCTTGTTAACTGGGTGCTGGCCGATGAATAAGTATTTGCCATCTGGTTTTCGTACAACGCATAGAAAGAACGAATAAATATACGCAATCCACCGGCCAGTAAGAAAGTGATAATACCGTCGGCGACAAATACGCTACGGGAATATCCTTCAAACCTGTTGATGATCAGAATAATCACCATAACGAGTACTGTCGATAAAAAACAGGCTCTGGCCAGCAGCCAGAAGTCCCGTACGCTGGTGTAACGCCACATGCCGTGGTATAGCCCGATAAAAAGAAAGATAATAAATTTCAGCGGGATTATCCAGAGAAGCAGATCATAGATTTGTTTAATGTTAATTTGGGCAAAAGAAAATTCGAAGCGAATCAGATATGACATAAAAAGGGATACGATAAAGATTAAAACATCTGTCAATATCATAGTATAGAATTTAGGATTTTTAAGTTGAGGATTCATAGTTATGTTATTGTTATCCAGCTTTATTGATAGCTTTGCAAAACTTCTCGTTTGGTTTGCACGGAATGACAGAGGGGAATTTTGCTAACCCTCTACTTTCCCTCTTCATCTTTCACTTTTCATAGGTTTCTTAACCCTTAATTACTTAAATCTTTAAACTTATTTTCTATTTTTCAGCTTCGGACATTACTGTACCGACAATGGAGGCAACGGACATCATATTTTTTTCCGTCAACGTCGGATGAACTAGAAACATCAGGCTCGTTTCGCCCAGTTCCTTCGCCACCTGCAGGCGCTCCGCTGGCCGCAGACCGTTGCCATCGAAGGCCTTCTCCAGGTACACCTCACTGCAGCTTCCGCTGAAACAGGGCGCGCCAGCTGCCGTCACGGCGTTCATAATTCTGTCTCTATCCCAGCCTTCTTTTAAGCGCTCCGGACGGACAAAGACGTAATATTTGTAATAGGAATGCCTTATATTCTCAGGTGGACATGTAATCCGCAGGCCTTGGATATTAGAAAACGCCTCCGTCAGAATCATGGCATTTCGTTGCCGGATAGCCACCCATTCCGGCAGCTTCCTTAATTGCTGTCTGCCAATAGCCGCCTGCATCTCCGTCAACCGTCCATTTGTACCGAATGATTCATGGAGCCAGCGAAATCCTGCTGGATGCTGCCGGTGATAGACTGCGTCATAACTCTTGCCGTGGTCCTTGAATGCCCACGCCTTTTCCCAAAGGGCTTCATCATTTGTCAGAAGCATGCCGCCTTCGCCGCCTGTAGTCATTATCTTATCCTGACAGAAGGAGAAGGCAGCCATGTCACCCATACTGCCGGTAAGGCGCGGATAAAGACGTACGCCCTCCTTTTCTAAAGGCACGCCTTGATCAATCGCCGAAACTCTTCCCGGTCTGCGGCTGTAATAAATCGCTCCATGACTCTGGGCACAGTCTTCTATCACTTTCAAATGATACTTTTCCGCAATTCCCAATATCGAATCCATGTCACAGGGCCAACCCGCAAGATGAACTGCAATAATCGCCCGCGTTCTTGGTGTAATTGCTTTAACGATTGATTCCGCAGTGATGTTTTGACTCTTCGGATGGACATCGGCAAAAACCGGCTTCGCCCCTCTCAATGCCACACAGCTAGCCGAAGCTATAAATGTCCGTGGTGTAACAATCACCTCATCCCCATTTCCAATATTCAGAGCATAAAGGGCCAAATCCAAGGCAATTGAACCACTCGCTAACGCGATGGCGTGCCGGACGCCGCAGAAGGCAGCAAATTCCTCCTGAAAATGATTCACCTCTTTGCCAGTCCACTGATTAATTTTCCCGGAACGCAGTACCGCAACAGCGGCAAGAACCTCATTGTCTTCGAAGTAAGGCCATGCGGATTTAGCGAAGAGACCTTCCGGTGGAATCCAACCATCCTGCTGAGAAAGTAACGATAATTCGCGCACGATTTTTTCAATCTGTGGATCATAAGTTGCGGACGGCGTAATATGGTACTGCCGAAAAAAAGCGGTCGATAACAACCGACTGAGCAGGATAAGTGCAAAAATGAAAAACCACCCCGCTCCCATTGTGCTGCGGGGCATGAAGGTGTTTGTCAGGTAGATTCCAAAGAGAAACAGAAGAAAGGCTGTGCCCACCGCCTTGATCACACCGAAAATCCGGCCACTGTAAGGTACGTCCCGCGTACCCCGATAGAGGCCGTTCATGGAATAGGCGAACAGGCAACAGGCCGTGAGCATGGGAACATTGGCCAGCCAGGCGTGGAGGAACATCTGATGAAAAAATTCCTGGGACGTCTCCGTCCAGGTAAATGCCCAGATCCCTACCGTGGTCAGAATCCCCAGTAATAACCCCAGGTTGCTCAGGACAATATCCACCGCTACTCGCACAAAAAGTCCCCTCGGGGTGTAATCCGTCTTCAGCCGATCTTCCCACCAAACAATAAATTTTTTCATAGTTTTATTTTCAAAATTGCTTCAACACCTTAGCGGCTTTCTTCACCTGTCCAGTAATTCACATACCCAGATTGAAGCACATCTGGCACAGCCGCTATTTCGTCATGATCGAGAAATGGCCAATGAGAAAATGGTGCTGTGTGGACATGCTTATTACTATTTTTAACTAAATCTTCTATTTGTTGTTTTTTCTCTATATAAAATATATTCTACCAAAGTTTCTGGATAATTTCAATGGATAGAAGCAATATTATGGTTGGACAAAACGGATTATGCGTGTTATTTTTAAAAAATATTTTGGCGGCGGTTATCCACGGCTTTAATCTCCTGGGCCAAGGTAATCTTAGCTAAATAGAAAGGAGCATCCCCAATATCCGAGATAAACAAAAGTGGTTTATCACAGGTCATCAATTTTATGGTGTCATTTCTAAAAACTATCCTGCCAAAAACAGACACTTATTTTGGGTTGTCTTTCATACGCTCGCGGCCTGTTCGATTTTTCTCAACAGCCTTAAATCGTCGTCTAAAACAAGGAGCCTATTTATTAGCGCATTGGACAGATCACCGGCGACTATTGAAAGTATTACATCTTCCAGATATCAAACCTTTGGTCCAAAAAAACCCCATCATTGCCTATAAATATTTAGGAGATTATATATCATCTCATTTTACTTTAGAAGATCGTCGAAAAATCCTTGAAGATCATTATCACTATATCCACAACTATTTCCCGCAGAGGATGCTATTGAATCTTGTTGATGGTGTGGTCTTATGGCGCAATATGAATACGGAAAAGCCGATCCGGATCGAGCTGATGTTATCGGAACATAGTTGGATGGAGGGAGAATTACTTTTAAAATTGTTTTTTTGTGATCAGGTAGTTTACACATTGACCTTTACTGTAATACAAGGTCAAATGTTAGATATAGATCAAACCTATGTTTTGTTGGTGGGCGGACTTCAAGGAAAGCCGCATTGTATTGACGTGTTGCGGGAGACTACGAAAACGAATGAGGAAGTACACCCTTCTGCCATGTTATTGGTTGTTTTGCAAGCGATCGGACAATTCTTGGGGGTGGCCACTATTGCCGGCATTTCCACAAATGCACAGTATAGCGGCTCAAAGAAAGAAATCCCCGCAGGTTTTCACGGGGAATATGATCGTTTCTGGGTGGATCACGGAGGTTTTCAACATGATGAAAAAGTCTTTTGCGTTGCCACAACATTGCGGAAGCATGCATCTTCTGGAAGTCATCACAAATCTCTTAGAAAACGCCAATTGATATTTAAAACACGGGTGGTAGAGGAAGTCATTGCTACAATGGATAATGGATATGCGGCGAACTCATGACAGTTAACCGTAGTCGAGCATCTGGAAATCTTGATATACCTATGTTCTTTTAATTCGTAATAATTAACAATTATTGCATTGACATACAAAACAGCTTATCTTATACTTTGTCCACCAAGAAACAATATCTTATTGATTCGCTTTGTGGAGTAACTCTGCTTTTTAACTGTATAGGTTCTGCCTGTAAAACCATCTTGCATGATGAAAGACAGATTTCGTTGTTCAAATCTTTACAGAAAGCTAAATGGACTTAATGTTATTTAATTCTTTCCCATATATCTTTTTATTTCTTCCCATTTCCGTAATCGTTTATTTCTCACTGAACAAGGTCAGTAAAACAGCCGGTAAATACTGGCTTGTAATTGTTTCCCTGATATTCTACAGCTTTGGCGCTTTAACTTATTTGCCGCTGCTGATTTTGTCAATTTTTGTAAATTATGCCGTCAGTATTATAATTCTGCAATGTCATTCCGGAACCCATTTAATCAAATCGCCACCAAAATTAATTCTTATGATAGGCGTTGTCTTCAATGTGGGTCTGCTTGCGTTCTTCAAATATACGGATTTTTTTATAGCCAATATTAATCAGGTTACTAACCTAAGTATGCCCTTCTTACGTCTATCCATCCCATTGGCCATAAGTTTCTATACTTTCCAGCAAATTACCTATCTTGTTGATACATATCGCAAGGAGATTAAAGAAATCAAATTCCTTGATTATTGTATCTTCGTCACTTTTTTCCCGCGACTCCTGATGGGACCGATTACAAGATACAATGAAATCATACCTCAATTACAACTTGCAGAACAAAAGAATATAGATTATCGACATATGTCTCTTGGGATATACCTTTTCTTTATAGGATTATGTAAACGTGCCGTGATCGCCGACACATTAGGAGTATACGCGGATTTAGGATATGCATCTACGCAATCACTTTCTATGGCTGAGGCTTGGATTACATCCCTTAGTTACACCTTTCAGATATATTTTGATTTCAGCGGTTACACGGATATGGCCATTGGAATGGCTTATTTCTTCAATATTAAATTGCCCTTTAATTTCAATTCTCCCTATTTGGCAGTTAATATTCAGGATTTCTGGCGGCGTTGGCATATGACGCTAAGTCGCTTCTTACGGGATTATATCTACATACCACTTGGCGGAAACAGAAAAGGTGAAATTTCAACTTACATCAATATCATGATTACATTCCTGATCGGCGGGTTCTGGCACGGAGCCGGTTGGACATTTATCATCTGGGGAGGAATACACGGTGCTGCTTTGTGCATACAAAGGATTTGGCAAAAATTAAATATCAAAATACCAAAACTTTTAGCTATATTCATTACCTTCAACATCATTAATTTTGCCTGGATATTTTTTAAGGCAAAAAGTATTCAGGATGCCCTCAATGTATGCAAAGCCATGATTGGCATGAATGCAATATACGGTTTGCCTGCGACTAGAGGTCTTGATCGCATTGATCATGCTTTGGCATTATTAATAGCCTCAATTTCTGTATTTACAATTTTTGCATTAAAAAACTCAAACACGGTATTGCAACAATTTAAACCATCAATACGAACGATTATGGCAATGGCCGCTTTGATTATCATCAGTTTATTATTTTTAAACTCAACCATTCCCAAAGGTTTCATTTATAATGACTTTTAAAAAGTACTTTTACCTTTCAATTATTTTTCCTGCTTGCATCATAGCTATCATTGTTTCGTTCAACATTTACATGAATGAATACGGTCTTTTTGGCAATGCAAAAGGGAAGTCAATTAAAATATGGCATAACGAAAGAGCTTCTAAATATTTACTATCTTGTAACTATATACCTGCCAATTTTGAAGGCATAATTATTGGTCCATCTCTCTCAGATAATCTTGATACAAAAAAAATATCAGGGTTTAAGATATACAATGCGTCGATCAGAGGAGGTAATGTTTCTGAACTTAAAAGTATTGCCGAAAATATCATTCAAAAAGGTAATCTAAAATTCATAATCATCTGCCTGGATCCATATATCACAAAAAATCATGAGCACAAGACGTCAAGTATGAGTCGGCAGGAATATTGGGGATCACTGGGGTCCAAACAAATATTAAAAATCTATTGTGAAAAACTTTTTATTAAACTTAATGCCAGATATGACATCTACAACGATTACGGATATAATAATTTTAACCTGACCGAAGAAAAACAAACAGATATTATAAAAAAGTCTACTAAGTCGCTGAACAATAATAAGGAGAAAGATGAAACTAAAGACAGTAGTGAAACGGTTGAATTCATAGATGAGGTCGCTTACAAAGATCTAAGTCAAATAGTAAATTTATCAAGACAAAGAGGCGTAAAAATCTTTGGATTTTATTATGCTTATTATATTCAAAATTATAGTGAGGCAAAATTTAAATCTTACAAGAACAAAATTGACAGAATCTTTACTAATCAAGATGTTATCTGGAATATGAATACGGATGAATACTATAATTTCAGAAACGATCCGAGTAATTATTATGATAAGTCACATCTAAGTTGGAAAGGTGCTGATTTTCTAATCCGGGAAATAAATAATAAATTGAACATGTTTTACGGACGTCGTCTGCGTGACATAAATTTGCCTCGTTCCTGAAAAACGATTCAAATTACAGTAAAAAATATATAATAACTTAAGATCATTATTGATGGAAGTCATTTCCACAATGGATAGAGAGAGGAAATTAAAAAACAACGACATCATCAAGTGAGGCTGCTTCAATACAATAATCAGGTGTGGCACAATCGTAATGAAGTGATCCCGGCCGCCGAACCCGAATAGAGGGCATCCAACCGAGAGAGGCGGGAGCAGCGAAATCTTTTAACGGATTATCGGCAATATAAACACATGCACTGCCGGGCAATGATCCTTGAACCATTTTAAACACGTCAGGATTGGGTTTACTGTAGTTTGCACCGAGATCATCCGTCACAATAATTTTACCAAAATATTTTTCAATATCGAGAGCTTTGATTTTTGACCACTGGGCGATAGCAGGGCCATCCGTAATCAAGGCCAAGTTTTCTTTTTTATGATGATTGCGTAAGAATTCTTTAGCATCTGCTGCCAATGTAATTGATGGTATATGTGTCCTATATATATTGACAAGTTCTTTAATTACCGTCTCGTCAAACAAACCTTTGCTCTCCAAAACCATGTTAAATATGGTTTTTCTTTTGCCACTTTCAAACAGCGACCATGCCTCATTAAAGAAATCTTCAAAAGAACAGTGAATTTTAAGCCATTGATCCACTGCTTGAAACCCGCTTCGGACATAATAACGTTCTAAATACAGAGTGTCATCGAGATCAAGAGCGATCAACATTTTTCACCATCATGTTCCGGTAAAGAAAGCTTCATCGTAACGCAGCATCCGTACGCCCGCCCGCCAATCATCATTGTAATCAGGCGTGGCACGTATCAAATCCTGCAATAACCATCGCGCATATGTGCCTCCTGCATAATCACAAATAGGATAGCCGCCGCCGACTCTGGCATTGATTTCGAAAACCTTAACGCTGCCATCTGTCAATAGTCGCCATAATCGAGCCAGTGTTTTTCGCCGTAATGAAGCCAGCACAAAGGGCTCAAAAACAATCTTGGACACCTCTTTCAAAACATCATT
>Ga0187890_10001830_pt1 | contig 15054 bp, 11 predicted proteins | sample June2016WEW_21_1_FD_133005 | JGI IMG/M metagenome (GOLD analysis project Ga0187890, IMG submission 133005) | Peatland microbial communities from SPRUCE experiment site at the Marcell Experimental Forest, Minnesota, USA - June2016WEW_21_10 | ecosystem: Environmental > Terrestrial > Soil >... | reverse complement strand
TCGAAGAGCGCGCCGCCGAGGGCCATGGCGATGGCGCCCTGGATCTGGTTCTTCAGGTGATCGGGGTTGACCACCGCGCCGCAGTCGAAGGCCTCGACTACGCGCAGGATGCGGATGCGTTTGTCTTCGACGGTCACCTGGGCGCAGGTGGCGATGTAACCGTTTTTTTCGAATCCGCAGGCGATGCCGATGCCTTGGCTCTGGCTCTTGCCAGGGCCCCATCCGAAGCGATCGGCGGCGGCCTGGAGTACGGCGCGGAGACGCTCGTCCTTCAGGTTCTTCAAGCGGAACTCGAGAGGGTCCATTTTCACCGCGTGGGCCAACTCTTCGATGTGCACCTCGCGCGCGAAATGGTTGGCGGTGGCGGCCAAGCCTCGGTAGGATCCCTGGCGCAGAGGCGACTTCGAGGGGTGGAAGGCATTGCGCTGGTTGGGGATGTCGTACTTGCCCACTAGAGCCGAGCCGCCGGAGTTGTAGTTGTGGCACTCCCAGGCGGTGATGGCGCCGTCGCGATGGACGCCGCTTGAGATTTCGATGAGGCCGGCGGGGCGGAAGTACGACCATGTGAATTCTTCTTCGCGGGTCCAGACGAGCTTGACGGGTTTGCCGGCGGCTTTGGCCAGGCGCGCGGCTTCCACGGCGCATTCTCCGGAATGCTTGCCTCCGTATGCCGCGCCGGTATCGGGCACGATGACGCGGACACGATCGTCGGGGATGCCGAAGGCGGAGGCCAACTCGGAACGCACGCCGAAGGGCACTTGCGAACCGGTCCAGACGGTGAGCTTGCCGCCATCCCATTCGGCGAGCGCGGCGCGAGGCTCGAGCGGGGCGTGCGCGATGTAGGCGACGGTGTAGGCGGCCTCGAGCTTGATATCGGCGGCTGCCATGCCGTCGGCGACGGAGCCTTGGACATTAGGTTCGCCGGGTTCCGCGGTTTGCTTCAGGTATTGGTAAAGGCCGGGACCGGAGGCGGCCGCTGGCGGGACTGCTTCGCGCGTCCATTCGGCTTTGATCTGGCGGAGGGCTGCGGCGGCGGTCTGCGCATCGGGCGCGGCGACGCCCACGAAGTTCTTTTCGTGAACTATCGTGACGGCAGGGGTGACTCCGGGCAAGCTGGACGTATCGAGATTGGCGAGGGTCGCGCCGAAAGCCGGCGGGCGCAAGACGCGGCCGTAGAGCATGCCGGGGCGGGTCATGTCGGAGGTGTACTTGTGCTGGCCGTTGACGCTGTCGCGCGCCGCGACCTTGGGCGCGGACTGGCTGAGCGGGCGCGCCACGGGCACGTCGGGGGCGATGGTTTTCGAGATCTTCTGGCCTTTGGTCAATTCGCCGAAGCCCACGGGGGCGGTGCCGGCGGCGCCCGGGCTCGCGATCTTGCCGTCCGCGATGGATAACTTGGCGCGGTCGACGTTCCATTTTTCGGCGGCCAGATCGAGCAGCGCCTCGCGCGCGGTGGCGGCGGCGCGGCGGATTTGGGGGGCCATGGTGGGGGTGGTACGGCTGCCGAAGGTGCCCATGTCGTAGGGCACCAGCGCCGTGTCGGCCATCACCAGTTTGATGGCGGCGATGGGACAGTGGAGTTCTTCGGCGGCGGCCTGGCTGAGAGAGGTGCGGATGTTCTGGCCGACTTCGGTCTTGCCCGTACAGATGGTAACGGCGCCGTCTTCGCCGATGTGCAGCCAGGCGTCGAGCTCCTGGGGCAGGGCTTCAGAGCGGCGCCCGCGGCCGGACTCCTGCGCGCCAGCGGAGAAGACCACCAGCAGGCCGCCGCCGAGGAGACCGATAAAGTCGCGGCGATCGACGGCGAAGCGATAAGCGGGCTGGGCCGTGAGTTCGTATCGTTCTGGTTCGATTTGGTCGAGTGCGTCAGGCATGTTGGGCCGCCTTCTGGATGGCTGCGACGATGCGGAGGTAAGTACCGCAGCGGCAGACGTTGCCGTTCATGTGGTGCACGATGTCTTCGCGGCTGGGGTGCGGAGTCTTCTTCAGCAGCGCCACGCCGGAGACGATCATGCCGGAGGTGCAATAGCCGCACTGCATGGCGCCCTCTTCAAGGAAGGCGTCCTGGAGCGGGTGGTGGATGCCTTCGATGGTGGTGATTTGCTTGCCGGCTGCGGCGCGAACGGTGGTGATGCAAGAGCGAACGGGCTGGCCATCGAGGAGTACGGTGCATGCGCCGCACTGGCCTTCGCCGCATCCGTACTTGGTCCCGGTGAGCGAGAGGTGGTCGCGCAGGACGGTGAGCAGGGGGGTATCGGGGTCGGCGTCGACGGGCCGGCGGGTTCCGTTTACGGTGAGTTGGGTGACCGTGGGCATAAGACTATTGTGCCACCGCCGGCGCGCCATCGAGTACAATCGCTCCAGTATGAAATCGGTTTTGACTCCTTTGGATTTTCTGGCGCGGAGCGCTTGGGTTTATAGGGATCGCGTCGCCGTGGTGGATGGCGAGCGGCGGTTCACTTACGCGGAGTTGAACGAGCGGGTGCATCGGCAGGCGAGCGCGCTGCGGGCTTGGGGTGTTGTGCCTGGGGATCGCGTAGCGGTGCTGGCTCCTAATGGCGCGGCCGCGCTGGAGGCGCACTTCGGCGTGCCGATGGCAGGCGCGGTGCTGGTGATGTTGAACACGCGGCTGCAGGCGGGGGAGTTGGCGTGGATACTGAACCACTGCGAGGCGCGTGTCGTGATTGCAGATCCGCAGCTTGCGCCGGCGTTGCCGCAGGCGGTCCCCGCGATCACCGATTACGAGGGTTGGCTGGCGACCGGCGAGTTTCCAGCGAGGGGCATGCAGGAACCCGAGGAAGACGGATTCATCGCCATCAACTATACGAGTGGGACCACGGGTGTTCCGAAAGGCGTGATGTACACGCATCGGGGCGCCTATCTGAACGCACTGGGCGAGATGCTGGAACACGGGCTGAACAGCAGTTCGGTGTACCTGTGGACGCTGCCTATGTTCCACTGCAACGGCTGGTGCTTTCCATGGGCGGTGACAGCGGGGGGCGCGCGCCACGTGTGCCTGCGGCAGGTGGATCCGCAGAGGATGGTGGAGCTGATCCGGGCGGAGGGGGTGACGCATCTGTGCGGCGCGCCGGTGGTGGTGAGCACGCTGACGCAATACTGCGTGGCGCAGGGCATCCGGTTTGAGGGCGGGCTGAAGATCGTGACGGCGGGCGCGCCGCCTCCGCCGGCAGTCATACGGGCTGCCGAGGAGATGGGCGCCAGCCTGGCGCACGCTTACGGCCTGACCGAGACGTACGGGCCGCACACCATCTGCGCGTGGCATCCGGAGTGGGACGCACTGCCGGCGGCGGAACGCGCGCAGCTCCGGGCGCGGCAGGGCGTGGCGTACACGGTGGCGGGTACGGACTTGCGCGTGGTGGACGGGGAGATGCAGGATGTTCCGGCGGACGGCCAGACCATGGGGGAGGTGGTCATGCGCGGCAACAACGTGATGCTGGGGTATTACAAGAATCCGCAGGCCACCGAGGAGGCGTTTCGTGGCGGATGGTTTCACTCGGGCGATTTGGCGGTGATGCATGCGGATGGCTACATCGAAGTGCGGGACCGCAAGAAGGACATCGTGATTTCGGGCGGCGAGAACATTTCGTCGATTGAGGTGGAGAAGGTGTTGGCCGAGCATCCGGCGGTGCTGGAGGCCGCGGTCGTCGCGGCGCCGGATGACAAATGGGGCGAGGTGCCGAAGGCGTATATCGGACTGAAGCCGGGGCAAACGGCGACGGCCGAGGAACTGATCCAGTTCTGCCGCGCGCGGCTGGCGCACTTCAAGTGTCCGAAGCAGGTGGAGTTTGGGGCGTTGCCGCGGACGGTGACGGGGAAGGTGAGGAAGAACGAGCTGCGGGGGCGGGGCTGAAGCCCCGCGCTGGAGATTGGCCATTTGCTGTGGGGCAGGTTGGTAACCTGCAGGCCGATTGTTAATCGGCCTTCGCGAGCGAAGCTCGCGTTTGGCGGGGCTGAAGCCCCGCGCGGACTAAAGTCCGCCCTCCATTGCCTTGATGTAGGCGTCGACGTCGGTTTTGCGGCGCATGCCGGCGAGGGTCATCGAGCGAATGGCGCCGAAGATAGGGCGCTCCGGCCAGGGGCGGTCGTGCAGCCCGAAGCACCAGAGGATATTCGTATAAGTGTTGGGATCGCGGCCGTCGAGCGCGTAGCGATCATGTAAGTAGATCATGGTGCGGAGCGCAGCGCTGTAACTAAACGACCATTCGATAATCTTCTTGCCCCAATACATGCGGTAATAGCCGTGGATGACACCGCGTGTAAGCAGCTCTTGCTGGGTGGCGTTCCACAGCGCATCGTGAGTGGCGGCGCGTTCGAATTGCTCGGGTGTGTAGACGGGATGGCGGTGGTCGCGGCGGTGGCGGCGCATCGTTTCGCGGGCCCAGTCGGGGAGCACATTGAATGAGTCCAGGCGCGGCGTGAAGCGGGCGCAGTTGAAGGCCAGTTCGCGGCGGACGATCAACTGTTCGAGGAACTCGGGGGAGGATTTGGCGGCCAGCGCGACTTCGAGGGCGGAGATGTGACCGAAGTGGAGGTAGGGGCTGAGTCCGGAAGTGGCGTGCGCGTTTGGCTCGTTGCTTTCGTCGGCGTAGCGGGCGAGACCGTGCTTGAGAAAATGCGCGAGCTGCTTTAGGGCGGCGAGGCGTCCGCCGGGGATGGAGACCGATGGCGGCACGGTGTGATCAATCTGGCAGGAGGCAACCAGGGCGGCGATGTTGGCGGCGGTGACCGACGTGTGGAACTCGGACTGTCCCGGCGGAAAACGCCTGGCGACTTTGACTGGCAGCGGGGGCCACAGGTAGCCCGGCAGCAGTTTGTGGATCTTGGGGCGGATAGTGTAGGCGGCGTACTCGCGCTTTTCGAAGCAGGCCATGGGGACGATGCAGCTTGCATCCACCGCGTAGCAGGCGACGTCCAGCTTGGGCGCCACGCTGGCATTGTGGCGGGCGGCGATGAAAGTGGGATAGTCGTCGGTGACTACGGCTGCGGCGCGGGCGGCCAGGCGGTAGAGGAGATCATTGGGATCGGAGGGCCGGCGGCGGAGATAGAACGTGTATCCGATGCCTAGCGATGCCAGACGCCGGGCGGTCTCTGGCACGCCTTCGAGAATGAAGCGATGGAAGCGGTCGCTCGCGTATGGGTAGTCGTAGGTGAGGCCTTCGTAGAACAGCACGGTCAGATGGAGTTGGTTGGCGAGATCGACGGCGAAATCGAGCGCCTGGTTGGCATCCGCCCGGCGGTTCATCTGGCACCAATAGAGGACGTATTCGCCAGTGGGACGGACGGGGGCGGAGTTAAGGGACTGCGCGCGTTGGTGCATCTGTTCAGTAATAGCAGGCGGGCGGCGGGTACAATGAAAGGACCGATGCGAGCCTGGAACCGGGCAAAGCTGTTGTGGGGCTATCTAGCGCGGCGTGCGAAGCTGGCGGCGCTACCCGTGGAGTATATCGTGGAGACCACCGCCAAGTGCAATCTCTACTGCCCGATGTGCCCGCGCGAGACGCACAAGCAGCCCAAGGCGGACATGTCCGGCGAGGTATTCGAACGGTTGGTGCGGGAATCCGGGTCGACGGCCGAGCACATGATGCTGATCGGGCTGGGCGAGCCGTTCATGGACCCGCAGATCTTCGAGCGGATCGAGTTCTGCCATCGGCACAGCATCTCGACGCTGCTTTCCACGAACGGGACGTTTCTGGACGAGCGGGTCGCCGAGCGGGTGCTGGCATCTCCGCTGGAACAGATCACGCTGAGCTTCGATGGGGCGAGCAAAGAGAGCTTCGAATTCTATCGCAAGGGCGCGAAGTTCGAGAAGGTGCGCGACAACTTCGTGCGGTTCGCGGAGATGAAGCGCGCGCGTGGATCGAAGCTGCAGGTGGTGGTGCAGATGGTGCGCATGGAACGCAACGCGGGCGAGGTGGCGGAATTCATGCGGTTCTGGAGCGGGGTGCCGGGCGTGGACCAGGTGCGGGTCAAGGAAGACGAGACCAACATGATGCATCCGGAGGCGGGCCACGCGGCGGAAGACTGGAAGCATCCGTGCCATTACTTGTGGCGCGGGCCGATGTATGTAAAGCAGAACGGCGATATTTACGCGTGCTGCCAGAGTTACATGCTGGATGGCGCGCCGCTGGGCAACATCGCGGACGAGGCGCTGGAGAGCATCTGGAACGGGCCGGAGATGCAGCGGATGCGCCGGGCGCACACCAGCGGGCGGGCAGGCGAGATCGACGTTTGCGCGCGCTGCTGCACTACGATTCCGCATCCGGCGCTGGTGGCGGGCAGCCTGTTATTCGATGGCAAGACGGTGCGCAGGTGGCTGCCGGCGATCGAGCGGCTGATCTATTTTTCGAAGCTGCCGGGGAAGCTGCTGCGTCCGCCCGCGGCGGTTGCGGCTAAGCAGGACCTGGTGCAAATTCACGGGGCGGGGCACGAAAAGCCAGGGGCTGGGGGCTAGGGGCTGGGGGCTGGGGACTGGGGGCCGGTTAGCACTCCCGCCGCGAAAGAGCGCCTTTATAATTAGAGGCCGGATTCTCTTGCCGGCCCTCGGGAGGACTGCGATGCAAGCTGCTACTCAGATGACGACCGAATCTGTGTTCCAACGGTGCGCGGAGCGCGCTCCGATTTACGACCGGGAGAACCGGTTCTTCGCTGAAGATTTCGAGGAACTCCGGGTCGCAGGATATTTGTTGATGCCGATACCGTCCGAGCTGGGTGGATGGGGAATGACGCTGCCGGAGGTCTGCCGGGAGCAGCGCCGGCTGGCATACTATGCGCCGGCCACGGCGCTGGGGCTGAACATGCACTTGTACTGGATGGGTTTGGCCGCCGATCTACGCCGCGCGGGCGATCGCACGCTGGAGTGGATGCTTCGGCAAGGCGCAGCCGGGGAAGTGTTCGCCGCCGGGCACGCCGAAACCGGCAACGACATTCCAGTGCTGCTCTCCACAACCAAGGCGGAACGGGTGGATGGCGGCTATCGTTTTTACGGGCGCAAGCATTTCGGCAGCCTGTCGCCGGTTTGGACCCGGCTTGGTTTACATGCCATGGATACCAGCGATCCGGCGGCGCCGAAGGTCGTGCATGCGTTTCTGCCACGCGACACGCCGGGATACCGGATCGAGGAAACGTGGGATGTAATGGGCATGCGCGCGACGCGAAGCGACGATACGATTCTGGAAGGGTGCTTCGTGCCCGACCGCTACATCGCACGGGTGGTACCCGCGGGAGCGGCGGGGCTGGATGCCTTCGTGGCTTCGATTTTTGTTTGGGCCCTGATGGGGTTCGGCAATGTCTACTATGGCCTGGCGCGGTATGCCATGGATCGCACTGTCGACACGGTGAAGAAGAAGCGCTCCATCGCCATGTCGCGCCCCATGGCGTACCATGCCGAAGTGCAGCACGCTATCGCGGAAATGGCGATCGAGTTGGAAACGGCCGAAGCGCTGCTGGATAGGGCGGCCCGCGATTGGGCGGATAACACCGATCCCGAAAAGGTGGGCGGATTGTTAGTGCGCGTGCTGGCGGCAAAATATCGCGCCGTGGAGAGCTCCTGGCGGGTGGTTGACATGGCCATGGAACTGGCGGGCGGTCTCGGGATCTTTCGCGCCGCTGGGTTGGAGCGGGTCTTCCGGGACGCTCGTCTGGGCCGCATTCATCCGGCTAATAGTTTTCTGACGCACGAATTGATCGCGAAAATGACGCTGGGCATCAACCCCGATGAGCAACCACGCTGGGGTTGATGGTATCCTCTGTCGAGGGGGGCTCGATGCCCGAGTACGTAATCGAACGGGAGGTGCCCGGCGCGGGGAACCTGACGGAGGACCAGATCCGGGAAGTCTCGCTTCGGTCGCTGGCGGTGCTGAAGGAATTAGGCTCCAGCATTCAGTGGCTGCACAGCTACGTTACCGACGAGAAGATTTATTGCGTGTACTTCGCGAACGATGAAGAGAAGGTTCGCGAGCACGCGCGGCGCGCCGGCCTGCCGGCGAACCGGGTCTCGGCGGTGCGGCGGCTTCTGAACCCCGAAAAACTTTAGGCGCGCCGGGGATCTCACCCGCGCTGCACAAACTCCAGCACCTGATCGGCGGTCATGGCACGGCCCTCGGCCCAAGCCTCTGTCCGCTCGGCCTCGGGCAGTTCTTCACGGGCGCGGCTGATGGTCCGATCGAGTTCTTCTTGCTCCGCCGGTGAGAGCGAGATTCCCAGGTTTTCCCGCATGACCCCCGCCGCGCCCGCCAACCTGAGCGCGCAACCTGGACGATTGTCGTAACTGGCGCAGACGGCCAGGCGCTCAAGGACCACTGCCATGCCGCGCCGGTGCCCCAGCTTGTGAAAAAGCGTCAGAGCGTCCTTGTACAAGGCCGCGGCATGAAGATGGTTCTGCCCGCGGCAGGCCAGATCCCCGAGATCGCGGAACACGCCGGCCACGCCCCAAAGATCTCCAATCTGCTGAAATTCCTTCAGGCTCTCCTCATAGAGACGGCGCGCGTCCGTCAAGTCACCCTGCGCCGCGGCGACGTCGCCCAAGCCGGTCAGCGCGACAGCCATGCCGCGGAAGTCATGCGCGGAACGGAACGCCTCCAAGGTCGCTTCGTAGGCCGTTCGTGCGACCGCATAGTCGCCTTGTTTCTTGGCGATGTTGGCGAGGTTACTGAGCCCCAGAACAAACTTGCCGGAGCCTAGCTCTTTCCAGAGCACCAGTGCCCGTTCAATGTGCGATCGCGCGTGGTCATATCGTCCAGCTTTATGGCAGCCGACCGCCAGAGCGCTCTCCACTGTGGCAATCCCCTGTTTGTCCCCAAGCTGAAGTTGTATTTCAAGGCAAAGATTTATCTGCTCCAAGCCTGGGTCGAAATCGAGTTGGGCATCCGCCAGGACTCCCGCCGCATACAGAGCCCGGGCGCGGTCCGCGCTCCCGGGATTCGCCCCGGGTATATCGAGCAGCGCCGCCAGCGCGCGGCGTCCTTCCGTCAGGTGTTCGCGCGCTTCCCAGAACCGGAACAGCGCGCTGCCCAGGCGCAGTCCCCAATCGGCATTGCCCGACTCTACAATGTATTCAATGGCGGCGCGAAAATTATCGTGTTCCGCATCGCAGCGGCTCAGCCAAGCCTCCCGTTCAGCCCCCGCCATCTCCGCCGTTCCCTCTTCTGCCAGTACCAGGCAATAAGCCGCATGTGCCCGCCTGATACTTTCCATCTCGCCGCCTTGCTCGAGGCGCTCCCTACCGTATTCCCGAATGGTCTCCAGCACGTTGAAGCGCGGCTCGCCGTCACCCGATCCCATCTGGCTCAGCAGGCTCTTGTCCACCAGCGAGGTTACACCGTCGAGCACATCGATCCCCAAGTCCTCTTGCGCGTTGCAGACAGCCTCGGCCGCTTCCAACGTGCAGCCGCCGCCAAAAACCGAGAGCCGCCGAAAAAGCTTCTGTTCGGCGGGCGTCAACAGATCGTGACTCCAGTCGATGGCGCGCCGCAGGGTGCGCTGCCGTTCGGGCAGGTCGCGCGCGCCGCCGGTCAGCAGTTCCAGCCGGCTGGCGATGCGCGCCAACAAGCCCGCGGGCGGCAGGACCTTGACGCGGGCGGCAGCCAGCTCGATAGCCAGCGGCAGACCGTCCAAACGACGGCAGATTTGGACGATGGCGTCGGCGTTGTGCACGGTCAAAGAGAAATCGGGCTTTACGGCCGTGGCTCGCTGGACGAAGAGCGCGATGGACGGAAAATCCAGCAGCCGGCCCGGCGAAAGCGGCGCATCGGATTCCGGCAGCGGCAGGGGCGGCACCGGAAACTCCCGTTCGCCATAGACCCGAAGCGCGGTTCGGCTGGTGACCAAGGCCTTGGCCCCAGGACATGCATCGAGGATTTCCGAAACACCCGCCGCGGCGGCCGCGACCTGCTCGAAGTTATCCAAGACGAGCAAAATCCGGCCGAGGCCGGCTAGGTGTTCCTTGACCACTTCGATGAGCGGACGCCCGGGCGCTTCGCGAATACCGAGGCCTTGAGCGATAGCGGAAACCACCAGTTTGGGATCGATGAGCGGCGCCAGATTCACGAATCGAATTCCCCCCGGGAAACTGTCGACCGTATCGCTGGCGGCCTGAACCGCCAGCCGGGTTTTCCCGGTGCCTCCCGGACCGGTCAGGGTGATCAGCCGGATTTCAGGATCGAGCAGAAGAGGTTGCAATGCCGAGCGTTCCGCGCGCCGCCCGATGAGTGGCGTTCTTTGCAGCGGCAGATTGTGCGACCGCCGCGCTCCAGGTTCCGAGGGAGGGTTGCCGCTACCGGAGCCTATCAGCGCCGCATCCACCTCCGCCGCCGTGGGCCGCAGCGACGGATCCTTGTGCAGCATGGCCAGGATGAGAGATTCCAGTGGTGGTAGAACGTGCGGGTTCAAGGCACAGGGCAAAACCGGCGCCTGCGAATGAATGGCATGCAGCATGGCCATCAGAGAGTCGCCGTGGAACGGATGCCGGCCCGTGGCCATTTCATAGAAAATGATGCCGAGGGAAAACACGTCGGAGGAGGCCGCCACGTTCTCGCCGCGCACCTGTTCCGGAGACATATAGGCGACCGTCCCTAACACCTGGCCTGGAGTGGTGACGTCGAGCGACCTGGGGCCTTCGGTTTCGCGCGCCAATCGCGCCAAACCGAAATCCAGGATTTTCACGTATCCGTCTTTGCGCACCATGATGTTGGCGGGCTTGATATCGCGATGAACAATCCCGGCCGCATGCGCCACGGCCAGCGCCCTGGCGATCTGTCCGCCGACCGGAGCCAGCGATGCCGGAACCGGACCGGCGTCCAGGATTTCGCGCAGGGTCTGGCCTTCCACGAGCTCCATGACCATGTAGCGGCCCGCATCGCAAGTTCCGATATCGTAAATCGTGACGATATTCGGATGATTGAGCGCGGAAGCCGCGCGGGCTTCACGCTCGAACCGCCGCACGCGATCGGAATCCAGCCGGTGGCTGTTGGGGAGCAATTTGATGGCTACGTTTCGTTCCAGCCGCTGGTCGTGGGCGAGATAAACTTCACCCATGCCCCCGGCGCCCAGCGGGGACAGGATTTCGTAGGAACCGAGAATGCGGCCGGTAAGCGGCGCCCCGGCCGGCCCGTCCGACTGGGTGTCCGAGGCGCCTCCGGAAGCGGTGGCCATGAATGTTCCGGCCTGCGCCTCGGCCGCCAGCAGGGACTGGACTTCCTGCCGCAACCCCGCATCGTCCGAACAGACTTGTTCCAAAAAGACGGCGCGCTGATCGGACGGCCGGTCCAGGGCCGCGTGATAAATCTCGCGCACGCGCTGGAACCGCTGCGAGGTCATGGTGTCTTGCGGTTGAGCTCGCGATACAGCCACGCCCGCGCCAGGCTCCAGTCCCGCCTCACGGTTCCCACCGACACTTCGAGTACTTCCGCCGTTTCTTCCAGGCTCAAGCCGCCAAAAAAACGCAATTCCACGATGCGGCCCTGACGCGGCGCAAACGATTCCAGTGTCTGCAAGGCTTCGTCGAGCGTCACCAGATCGGCCGAGGTTTCGAGCGGAACACCTTCCGCCTGGGACAAGGATACGTGCGCCGCACTGCCGCCCCGCTTTTCGCGATGTTGCGCGCGGGCATAGTCCACCAAGATGTGGCGCATCATCTGCGAGGCCATGGCGAAGAACTGGGCGCGGTTCTGCCAGCGCACGTTCTTCCAGTCGATCAGCCGGAGGTAAGTCTCGTTCACCAGGGCGGTGGTTTGCAGGATATGCCCGCGCCGCTCAGCCGCCAGGTGTGCGGAGGCCACCCGATGCAGCTCATGTTGGAGCACGGGCGCCAGCCGTTCCATGGCACTTAGGTCGCCGCCGCCCCAGGCGAGCAACAATTGCGTGATGTCCGGCGACGTCTCGACCGGCCTCAGCTCGGGCGATCCCACAGCCATCCCCTCCTGCCGATACATTATACCGGGCGAGGCGAGCAAACTGCGTGGTGGGTACATCGGCAAAGCGCCGGGATGGGCAAGACGATCACCGAGCTACCGGCTTCTTGGCGCGGAGGATTTCTGGCGCGCGCTGGGCGGTTTCCTGGACCAGGAATCCCATTTTGGGATGAGTGGGTTCCAGGTCGGGGTGGACGCCGGCTTCCCGGAGGGCTTCGCTGGTGGTGGGACCGATGGAGGCGACCACCATGTTGCGCAAGGCCGACAGCACCGCCGCTTCGAGTCCAGCCTCGGCGGCAATACGCAGGAGGTGCTCGATCTGGATGGAAGTGGTGAAGAGCGCCACGTGCAGTTCGCCGGCGGCGAGGCGGCGCGCGGCGGAGCGGAGGGGTTCGGTATCTTCGGGCAGGTCCCACTGGTATACACTGACGCTGGTGACTTCCGCGCCGCGCTGGCGCAGGGCAGCGAGCAACTCGGCGTTGGGGCGTCCGTATTCCTGAACGGCGATGCGGCGCTCGGGACGATCACGGATGGCGGCGAGCAGTTCGCGCCAGGTATTGGGCTCGGGCACGGCGACGGAGACCGGCACATCGAGCTCGCGCAGGACGGCGGCGGGTTTGGGTCCGCGGGCGACCACGGTGATGCGGCGCAGGGCCTCCGGAAAGCGTTCCGGCGGATAGCGCGTGGAGAGCGCCCGATGGAGCAGGCGGGTGCCCACGCCGGTGAGCAGGATCATCATGTCGAACTCGCCGGCGAAGAGGCGCTCGGCGAATTGGAAGGCGGCCTCGTTGCGCTCCAGGGGCGCTTCGCGCATGGAGGGGGCCAGCACAGGTTCGCCTCCCTGTTTGCGAATCAACTCGGCGATCCCGGCGGAGCGGCGGCTCTCCAGAGACAGGACGTTCATTCCGGCGAATGACATAAGCGGGACTCAGGGGCGCGCGGGAGGGAGGCCGGCGGCGCGGCGGATCTCGAGCAGAAAGACTGCGCCTTGGGCCAGTTCTTTGAGCTTGTCCGTTTGTTCCGGAGTCAGTTCGCGGGGCTTGCGATCGATGACGCAGAGGGTACCCAGGGCGAGTCCTTCGGGCGAAAGCAGCGGCATGCCGGCGTAGAATCGCAGGTGCGGTTTCTGGGTCACCAGGGGGTTATGCGTGAAGCGCTCGTCGGCGAGCAAGTCACGGGTTACGTACAGTTCGTTCTGGCAGATGGCGTAAGCGCAGAAGGAAGTATCGCGGGGCATCTCGCGAAACTCCAGCCCGGTCGACGCTTTGAACCAGACGCGGTCGCGATCGACGAAGGTGAGCAGGCCGATGGGGGTCTGACAGATCTCGGCGGCGCGCTGAGCGATTTCGTCGAAGGCTGGCTCGGCTGCGGTGTCCAGTACGCCGTACTGCCGCAACAGATCCAGGCGGGGGTGCTCGTTGAGCGGGATGGGGGGCTTCATCACCTTCGTATTAGGATGACTGTAACAGATTTGACGGGATCGCGCCGCTGCTCTGCGGAACTCCAGGGCCGCAGTCTCTCAGCGATCAGGTGGTTATAACGGCGCGCGGGGCCGCACACAGAATGATCCATGAGGCCGAAGCCATTCAGATGCCGCTCGAAGACCGGCTCGCCCAGGACATTGATTTTGGATTTAAAAGGCGGGTCTGGAGACCCGCTGCAGGCGTGGACGCCAGCCCCACAAGGGTTCTAGCGGCCGAGTTCCACGTTGGGATCCACCGCGAGCCACGCCAGGGACCCGGCGGCACAGAGGGCGGCGGCCACCAGGAAGGAGGCCGTCCAACTGAATTGGTGGGCTATCAGCGGGGTTAGCGAAGCGGTGACGATGCCGCCGATCTGGCCGCCCATGTTCATCACGCCGGACACCGAGCCGGCGGATCGGCCGCCCATATCGGCGGTGACGGACCAGAAGGAGCTTTGCGAGAGATACAAGGCGCCCGCGCCGCCCGCGAGCACCACGCTGGCCAGTCGCGCGCTCTCGACCTGGGTTCCCGAGGCGATGAAGACCGCCGCTAGGGCGATGCCGGCCACGGCGACGCCGCAACGGCCGATGCGGTTGCCGTAGCGCCGCGTGAGGATATCGCTGGTACGGCCGCCCACCGTGGAGCCGACGGCCATGGCGATGAACGGCAGCATGGAGTAGTAGAAGCTGGATTTGAGATCGAGGCCGCGCACTTTGCTGAGGTAGATGAAGAACCAGGCGAAGAAAATCCAGGCGGCGTAGCCGTAAGTGAAGTAGCTGAACGCGATGGCCAGGACATCCTTGCTGCCAAAGATGGTGCGCCAGGGCAGCGGCTTGCCGATTTCGAGCTCAGCGGGCGATTCGGGTAAGCCTTGCTCGATGAGCGCGGTTTCTTGCGGAGTGACCCAGGGGTGGTCTTCGGGCCTGTCGCGGGCGAGCCAATACCAGAAGACGCCGGCTGCGATGCCGATGACTGCGCTAATCCAGAACGACGCGCGCCATCCGTAATGCAAAACGATGTGGCCGACCAGCGGCGGGGTGACGCCGGCGCCCGCGCCCACACCGGCGAAGATGATCCCGTTCGCCAGACCGCGCTCCCGGGAGGGAATCCAGTTGGCGACCAGCCGGTTGGAAGCGGGAAAGAGCACGGCTTCGCCCGCGCCGAGCGAGAAGCGCACGGCGAGCAGCACCAGCAATAGACCGGCCATGGAGGCCGAGACCATGGCGGTGAGGGCGGTGAAGACGCCCCACCAAAGGGTGCCGAGCATCAGGATGAGACGGGGTCCAAAGCGATCGGCGAGGCGGCCGGCGGGCGCTTGAAACAGCGCGTACCCCACCAGGAAGGCGCTGAACACCGGTCCGAGCTGGAGGTCGCTGATGTGAAACTCCTGCTGCATGAAGCGGGCGGCGATGGAGATGTTGACACGGTCCAAATAGGAAATGGCGCTGATGGCGAACATCCAGAAGATGAGGAGCCAGCGGATGGGCATAGGAAGTTATTATGATACCCGGCGGCGATGAACAGCGGGTCCTGGAGGACCCGCGCAGACCTGGAGGTCCGCCCCACTAATTCTGATAGACTCGCAGGATCATGGCTTACTTGCCCCTCATCGCAATTGGTTTGGTGGCCGGCGTCCTGGCCGGAATGTTTGGTATTGGCGGAGG
>Ga0187890_10001826_pt1 | contig 15070 bp, 12 predicted proteins | sample June2016WEW_21_1_FD_133005 | JGI IMG/M metagenome (GOLD analysis project Ga0187890, IMG submission 133005) | Peatland microbial communities from SPRUCE experiment site at the Marcell Experimental Forest, Minnesota, USA - June2016WEW_21_10 | ecosystem: Environmental > Terrestrial > Soil >... | reverse complement strand
ATGCGCCGGAGTATTTCGATAAGTCCCCGCATAGTTCATGTGCACATGAACGTCGCCGCTCACCCAATTCGATGTTTCATCCACTGCGCCAGAAAGCGGGACCAGCTTGACCGTTAGATGCGCGGTACTATCGGCCTTAACCTCCACCTTAAGCTGCTCAAAATGATTTTCAAATCCTCGCATCACGTCCACTTCGACATCGCCAGCCGGCACCGTTATCTCCGACACACCTGACGTGTCGAAGTAGTGGGCTTCAAACGGACGCTCCGCGCGATCAAAGCTGTCGTCGGCGTACATCCAGGCGTTATCGGGAGCGTAGGCCAGTCCATCCGCGCCCGTCACGAAAACTCGCGCCGCTACGGGATTTCCGCCAGCATCCACCACGCGCAATGAAATCCGCCCCATCGGTTTCAAATACTTTCGTTCGCGCGCGATGACCTCCGTCTGCTCTCCACCCGGAATCGTCTGTACCCACAGCGAAGTATTCCCATTTCGATTGGAGATAAACGCGATCTTCGACCCATCCGGCGACCACCGCGGGTTCACGTTGTCATAAGCGCCATACGAAATCGGGAACGCATCTCCACCCGCCGCAGGCATTACCCACAGTTGATGCCAGCTCTGCCCCAGATACGACGCATACACCATGCGCTTGCCATCCGGCGCAAAGTCCGGCCGAGCCTTCCAGTTCGTCTCTTCGTAATGAATCTCGCGCGCCTCGGCGCCTGGCTCCGCTTTCATCTTCCAGAGTCCGCCCGTGCCGTGAATGTGCCCTCGGTTCGACACGAACAGAATTTCCGACCCATCCCGCGTCCACATCGGGCTGATCTCGTGATCGACCTTGCTGTAGTAATAACGAGACAGTGAGCTGATATTTTCAGGAGTAAGTTGCCGCACGTCGCTGAGTAATCCGTCTTCGAATCGGCCCACGAAGATATGAAAGTGTCCCTTATAGGACGTCGACACAAATGCCAACCGCCTCCCGTCCGGCGAGAATCGCGGCTCCACATTGACCGCGCCGCCGGACGTCATCTTCCTCGTCCGCCCATCCCTCATATCCAGCGACCACAACTCGACCGCGTCGTGATCGTAGCGCGCAAACACCACCCACCGCCCATCACCGCCGCTCGACCAATCCGGTTGGTAGTCGTAGCCAGGTCCACTGGTAAGCTGCTCCGCCTTCGCGCTGCCCATTTCCTGCCGCCACAACGAGCCCGCCATCGAATACACGAGGCTGCGCGAATCCGGAGACCAAGCCGTCGCGCTCGGCCCCGTCGTCAACTGCGGCAGATACATTTCCCGGAAGTAATACGGATGCGGCAGATGAATCTGCTTAAGTACCGGTTCGCGCTGCGCGAAGCAAGAAACACAGCTGACAAAACACAGGCAAACCAGACGGAGCTTTAACAAGAACCCTCCACCATGCGTGTGGCGCGGGCGCCCCGGCCCGCCCCTTGAGCAATAAGCCGTTCTACTCCGAAACTCGCGCCCTCCGCGCCCACAGCCAACTCACGAAAGCCGCCCCGACCGTCGCCGCCAGGATCAGCGACTTACTCAAATCCACCTGCGTCGCCAGTACCACGGCAATCCCGACTCCGAGCACCGCCAGCACCTGCCCCCCGGGCAGCCGGAAACCGGCGGCCAGCGGCTGTTTTCGCCGCAAAGCGATCAGCGCCGCGCAAACCACGGCGTAGTAAAACAGCCGGGCGACCACCGACAGCGTCACATTCCAGGCAAAACTCCCCACGATCGCCAGCCCCCAAACTGCCGCCGCATAGAACAGAATCGAAAACCAGGGCGTGTGAAATCTGGAGCTAACCGCGGCAAACACCTGTGGCAGATCGCCACCTTTGGCGAGCGCGAACGTGACCCTTGGCATCCCCAGCAGCTTAGCGCTCAAATATCCGTACACCGAAACCAGCGCCCCAAGCGCAACCAGCCCGGCTCCACGATTGCCCATCGTGATGCGCGCCACCTCGGCCAGCGGACGATCCGTTGTCGCCCCGGGCCCCAGCACTCCCACCACCACCCATTGCACCAGCGCATAAATCACGGTGCATGCGATCAGCGCCACAAACAGCGCAAAAGCCGCGTCCCGCCCCGGATTCTTGGCTTCGCTCATGGGCGCCAGCGCCGATTCAAATCCACCATAGGCGAAGATCAGCAGCACCATCGCCTTCATCCACACGCTTGCCGGCAGCGGCCCTGCCGCGCCCCACGGCGCCGGATGAATGATCGTAACCGCAGCTCCCGCCAACACCACCATCAGCAACGGCAGAATTTTCGCCACCGTGAACACGTTGCTCACCGCCGTGCCCTGCCGTGCGCCCCGAGCGTTGATAAGCGCCAGCACTCCGACCAGTAACGTTAGAATCACAAAGCGCGGCCACGGTTCTTTCGCGGCCGGCCAGAACTCCGCCAGATAGATGACAAACAAATTAGCATTCGCCGCCGGAGCCGCCGTCTGCGCCAGGTACAGCATCCAGCCCACCAGAATCCCCGTCAGTCGCCCGAATGCTGCGCGCGCGTAGAGGTAAGGTCCGCCCGCCTCGGAGAATTGCGAGGCCACCTCGGCAAAGCAGGCCATAATCACGCCCATCGCAGCTCCCGCAATCAACACGGCCACTACGCTGCGCTTGCCGAGTAGCCCGGCCACCGTGGCCGGCAACCCAAAAATCCCACTCCCGATAATCGAGTTCACTGCCAGTGCGGCCAGGCTCCAACGCCCAATCGCCCGCACCAGGCCAGTTTGCGGCGATGTCATCGCGAAATCGTTTGTACCACACCCAGCCTCCCTTGGATTAAACTTCTTCAGGGGTTATGACCGACGATTATCAGAATCTGAAACCGTCTCTTGGGAGCGTACAAACTCTGTGGCTGCGTCCATCTCCGACATCCGGCTTTTGCTGAAAGTCAAAGTCCTGCCCAAGTCGTCCGACTCCCGGCGTGTCTTCATTACGGGAGGAACCGGCTATATCGGCACCGCCCTCATTCCCATTCTTCTCGAGCGTGGACACCGGGTTCGCGCGCTGGTCCGCTCCGGCTCGAAAGCCAAGCTGCCCGCCGAATGCGAGGTCGTCTCCGGCGATGCGCTCGACGCCAACAGTTACCGCCAGCTCATTCGCCCCGCCGACACCTTCATCCATTTGGTCGGCGTGCCTCATCCATCGCAATCGAAAGCCGCCGCGTTTCGCGCCGTTGACCTCGTCTCCGCCCGCGAAGCCATCGACGCTTGCGCCGAACTTGGCGTGCATCATTTCGTCTATCTCAGCGTCGCCCAACCCGTCCCCATGATTATCATGAAGGACTACATCGCGGTGCGCGCCGAGTGCGAACAGATGATCCAGGAACGCCATCTGCATTCCACTATCCTCCGCCCCGCATACGTGCTCGGACCGGGACGCCGCTGGCCCTACGCGCTGCTGCCCTTCTACAAGGTGTGCGAGTGGCTCCCGTTCACGCGCGCCGCTGCCCTGCGCCTCGGGCTGATTACTCTTGACCAACTGATCCTCGCGCTGGTCGAGGCCGTGGAATCGCCTGTCCAGGGCACCCGCATCGTCGGTGTCCCCGAAATTCGCTCCGCCCAACTCAGCCTGTCCCCTCAAATGACCCGTCAGAGCGCCTGAAACTACGCGCCCCGTGCGGCTTTCGACCTAAGGTAACTTCAATTACCGAAGCTCATGCACACGGGGAACCTTTCTTCTCGAGCTCCGGGATGCGATCTTAATTAGGACGCATTAATCAGGAACGCTTGGTCAGAACGGAAAGGGCTCCATGGATCGCGAGAACCGGGAAAGCATGGAAGACATTCATCTCCGCATTTTGCGAGTTAACGACGACCTGCGCGTGATCCAGCGCGAACTCAACTGCGCCGCCATGCAGGTCCCCACCGACCCCGAACTCATGGAAGCGCTCGCCGATCCCCCCGAGATGGAATCCATCCAGGTCCTCAAGTCCGCGCTCGACCAGATGCGCCACTTCCTCTGGTTCTACATGCAGGTCGTTACCAGCGATTCCGAAATGGGTGAGAAGTTCCGCGAGACCCTGCGCCAGGACGCACCCGTGCCACCCCCCGAAATGGAGCAGCAGTTCCAGAACGCCACTGACGCCATCATGCTCCGCTATCTAGCCGACAGTAAGTTCCGCAAGCCCAACTAAGCTAGCGGAGGTACCGGCGCGCGAAGTCCGCCCATTTCCACACCCGCCGCTCCTGCAGTAAAATCCAGCCGTTGTCGAATCCTCCCGAGATACGTACCGCCGAACCTGCCGATGCGCCCGCCATCGCGCACCTGGTGAACACTGCCTTTCGTTCGGAGCGTTTCTTCATTGACGCCGATCGCACTGATCCCGAAAAAGTCGGCGCTCTTCTCCAGAAAGGAAAGTTCCTCATGCTGTTCGAGGAGGGGGGTCTGGCCGGTTGCGTCTACACCGAGCTGCGCGACGAACGGGGTTACTTCGGGTTACTGGCAGTCGATCCGCAACGTCAGCGCTCCGGAATCGGGACTCGCCTGATCGCCGCCGCCGAACGCTACTGCCGCTCCGCCGGATGCCGCTTCATGGATCTCACCTTCGTGAACGTGCGCCAGGAGCTGCCCGCCTACTACCAGCGACTTGGATATGTCGAGAACGGTACCTTACCCTTCCCGGCTGAGCAACTCGCCAAGATCCCCGTCCACCTCGTCCGCATGTCAAAGCCGCTATAACGTTCCCTGCCACTAAAAAAGGGCGCGCCGAAGCGCGCCCAAGTTTCAGGAGGAACAAAGTTCACAAGCACCAGCGTTCAGCAGGACAAACTCAAGAATTTCAGTTCAAATCTCAGCGCCCAAACCCCGCCGACTGCATCGACTGCCGCGAGAGGTCCGACGTGGACGCAATACCCTGCATCCGCAGCTTGAACTCATCCGCATTCGACGCGCTCTCCAGAGCCGTATCGTAATTCACCAACCCGGCCTGGAATAAATCCCAGAGCGACTGGTCGAAGGTCTGCATCCCGTACTGCGATGTACCGGCGGAAATCGCTTCGCGGATCGCGCGCGTCTTCTCCGGCACCAGAATGCATTCCCGGATATAGGCCGTCGTCACCATCACTTCGACCGCGGGTACTCGACCCTCGGCGTCCGACCGGCGCACCAGGCGCTGGCTGACGATGGCGCGCAACACTGCCGCCAGCTGCAACCGGATCTGTTTCTGCTCCGGCGGCGGGAAAATGGCAATGATGCGGTTGATGCTTTCCACCGCATCCAGCGTGTGCAGCGTGGAGAAAACCATGTGACCGGTTTCGGCCGCGTGCAGAGCCGTCCCGATCGTCTCCAGATCGCGCATTTCGCCCACCAGAATCACGTCCGGATCCTGACGCAGAGAAGCGCGCAGCGCCGCCGAGAACGACGGCGTATCCACTTCCACCTCGCGCTGGTTCACGTAACCTTTTTTGTCGCGGTGCAGAAATTCGATCGGGTCTTCAATCGTGATAATGTGTTCGGCGCGAGTCGAGTTGATGCGGTCTACCATGGCGGCCAGCGTCGTCGATTTGCCCGAGCCGGTCACCCCGGTCACCAGCACCAGACCCCGCGGCATGTCGCAGATCTGCTCCACCACTTTCGGCAAAAACAGTTCGTCGAGCGCCCGGATCTTAGTCGGAATCACGCGCAGCACCAACCCTACGTTGCCGCGCTGCTGAAACACGTTCACACGGAAGCGTCCCAGCCCGGCAACGCCGTACGCCATATCGATTTCAGTGGTTTCTTTGAATTTTTGCTTTTGCCGCGCCGACATCATGCTGAACGCCATGTTCAACATGTCTTCGGCAGACACACGCGCCTGGTCGGTCAAGGGCACCAGATCGCCATCAATACGCAGGTGAGGATAGTTCCCGACCTTCAGATGCAAGTCAGAAGCGCGGCGCTCCATGGCGATGCGGAGCAAGTCGTCGATATTCATGCAGGCAGGACTCCAGCTACAGTCCCTATCATGACCCGAACCGCCCCCGCACACGAGATGACGGAAGTAACGGAACCATCGGCCGCGAGCGGCGGCCCTCTTGGCCTTTGGCTCTTGGCTTTTGGCCGTCCTCCAGTCGCCTCTAAATTGTCACCCTGAGCGAAGCCGAAGGGGCCCCTACACTATAACGATCTCCTGCGCCGCGGCAAGGCATTCTCTCGATGCCCTCTGCTTCGCGACGACCAGCTTTCGGTTACGCCGCTGCCTGAAAAGGCTCGTCGTAACTGCCTCCGTAGATCGAAGGCACCTTCGATCCCATCGGACGCAGATAAGTAGCTAACTCGCCGCGATGATGAATACTGTGATTGTTCAGAAATCCCAGATAAAACACCGCCGGGAAGTTGAAGGTGAAAAACTGGACCGGCGTCAGCAACTGTGCCGCCGACAAAGCGTGAACCCGATCCAAGCCTCGCTTCATATTCTTGTCGTACCAATCCACCAGTTCGGCGACCGTCGCAGGTTTGTCTGCCTGCGCCGGATTGGCCATGTCGAACTTCAGATCCGCAATCGCGTCCAGAAACTGCACGTCCGTGTTGGCAATATGCCAAGCCAGTTCCCAGGCCGTGCGAGCGTGGGGATCTGGCCGATAGTCCCTCTTACCCTCAGGGACGGCTGCTAAGACTCTCTTGGTAATTTCAACTTCGCGGGCAACGCCATCAAGCATCATGGCGCGATAGCCCAGGACAAATTCAGGCGTGGGAGCAGACATAACAGTTCTCCTTCAGGCTGGGGTTATTGGGAAAAAACAAGGGTCTCCTGCAAGCAGGCGGGCTCCACTATAGTCCAAGGAAATAGGGAGCGCAAACGGCTTGCCAACAATCGGCTTGCCAACAATCAAGGGCGTACGACAAGTTACAACGCTAGACGCTCACCGGCTGCTTCGCTGCCACCACAACCGGCGTCAGCCAGTCATATCGGTCCGCCTTCTCGCCGCGAACGATACCATAAAACTCTGCCTGCAGAGACTTAGTCATGGGGCCGAGTTTTCCCGCGCCCACCGCGATTTTGTCGACCGAGCGAATGGGCGTGATTTCGGCGGCGGTGCCGGTGAAGAAAACTTCGTCCGCAATGTAAAGCAACTCGCGCGGAATCTGCTGCTCCACGATTTTAATGCCGAGGTCGCGCGCGATCTGCAACACCGAGTCTCGCGTGATGCCCGGCAGCACGGAGTTGCCCAGCGGAGCCGTGTGCAGCACGCCATTGCGGACGACAAAAAGATTCTCGCCCGAGCCTTCGCTGACGTAGCCGTTCACATCCAGCGCGATGCCCTCAGCGTAGCCGTTAACGATGGCCTCCATCTTGATGAGTTGCGAGTTCATATAGTTCGCGCCCGACTTGGCCATGGCAGGCAGAGTGTTGGGCGCAATCCGCGTCCAGGAAGAAACGCAGACGTCCACTCCCTCACTGGCATCGGTCCCCAAATATTTTCCCCAGGGATAATTTGCAATATAGACTTCGGTCGGGGAGTTGAAAGGGTTGACGCCGGCTTCGCCGTAGCCGCGGAGAACTATGGGGCGGATGTAGCAGGGCCAGACGCCGTTCTGTTTCACCAGGGCGATCATGGCGCGCACGATCTCGTCGCGAGTGAAGGGGACGTCGATGCGGTAAATGCGAGCGGAGTCGATGAGGCGCTGCATGTGTTCCGTAGCGCGGAAAATCGCCGGCCCGCTGGGCAGCGCGTAGCAGCGAATGCCTTCAAACACCGAAGAGCCGTAGTGCACAACGTGAGACATCACGTGAAGGGTAGCGTCGTCCCAGGCGATGAACTTGCCGTTGTGCCAGATTTTGTCGGTCTTCTGAATCGCCATGCAGAACTCCTTACAAGATGAAGATTCCTCGGAAGCGCCTGGGAAATCTCCGAATGATTAATGATCAAAAAATCGATGATCGAAGAATCAAGATCGAAGAGGCTGCCGTCTTCCAAAATGAAATTATAGCGTGGAAGCGGCTTATCTCACGAATTAGCGAATCGCAATAATGTTGTTGGCGACGAATCCACCTTCACCAGCGACGATAAGCCGCATCGTAATGCGTTCCGCCTTGTAGTGGTGGGTGCGATGCAGCAGGTATACGACTCCAACTCCCGCGCCAAAGCCTAGGGCGGACCCGACAGCCTCTCCGGCGGCACCACGCGTCACGAACGGGCGCATCAGCGGATTGACTTCGCGCAGGCCCTGGTCCAGACCGCGCTGAGTGGTGATGGCATCGGCGGCGACCAGTCCTGCCAGGATGCTGACGTTTACCTTATTCTCAACCGTCCAGAAAGGTTGTTGACTGGGCGCATCGGGCAGCGCGGAACTGCTGCTCGCCGTGAAATTCTGCGCCTGCACGGCAACACTCAGCAAAAGAAGTGAGAGGAGTAGTTTCATCTGGTCTCCAATACAACAGTTAGATAGGTCGGTTAATACAATAGTAAGTTAGAAAAACACTAAAGTACATGGCCCATCTCGTGGGGTCGGTGGCCTGTTAGTAAGAGTAACTATACGGTCCTGGCAGGTTACTTGCGTTGGCTATCAGCCTCTAAAGCGGCTGACAGTAGGCGGTTCCGGCACAGCTGAAGTGATGCCTGAATACAACGAATCTTCCAGTTATCGCAGTCGCTTAACAGATTCTGCGGCACTTACGGTGTGCTCCTACTTCGTTCAGGGCAGGCTCTGAGTTCGTGCTCTTCACCTTGATGATGGGTTTTCCTATGGGCTGTTAGTAACTATTACCTAAATTCCGATAAACCCGTCGATTTACACGCGCCTCGCCCCGGCACACCCGAAGGGCACACTCGGAACGAAGATAGAACCGTTAATGTGGCTCACCCACCTTCGCTCATCCAGATCAGGCTCTTGGGCCCTTTAGCATAATTCTAGAATTTGGAGTCCGGCAACCGCCAGGAGTAGGATATGCCCGGCTCGTCCGGGGACGTGAAATGGGAATTCAAAACGGGGGAACAAACATCGCCAGCACACTCTTTTCTGCTTCAAGACTTCGGCAACCAGCTATCTTACTCCTTACGGGAGAACTAATCTTCCATGTGGAAGCGGCAGCCTGCAGGGCACACGCTGCTCAGTCCAATAGACAATTCTTCTGCGGCCTATAACAACCCTAGTTGCTCGCGGATCTTTTCCAACAATCGCACCCCTCATGCGCCTCAAGATCGAGCCGAGCTATCTCCTCGCAATTCATTTGACTCGCCATGTTCTTCGGTATATCAATATTGGCTCGCTGTTATGTGGAAAAGCATTGTTTTTCTCCTGCCCTTGTTCGCGACTGCGCTGGCCCCGGCGCACGATAAGCCGGAGAGTTGGCTGGAAGTCCGCAGCCGGCATTTCACGGTGGTGACGAACGCCAACGAGAAGTCGGGGCGGCGCATTGCCGACCAGTTTGAGCGTATGCGCTCGGTTTTTCATTTTGCGTTTCCGCAGATGTCCATCGATGCCAGTTCGCCCATAATCGTGCTGGCGGTCAAGGACGAGAAAGACTTCCGCGCGCTCGAGCCGCAGGCTTATCTGGCAAAAGGACAACTCAAGTTGGGCGGCCTTTTTCTGCGGGCGCCCGACAAGAACTACGTTCTCATGCAGGTGGACGCCGAGGGCGAACATCCGTACGCGGTTGTTTATCACGAGTACACGCACCTGCTTCTCGGCAAAGCCGCGGAATGGATGCCCTTGTGGCTGAATGAGGGACTGGCGGAATTTTATGAGAATACGGATATCCGCGAGAAGGACGTCGCGCTGGGCCAGTCGAGTCCGGGGAATCTGCAGTTATTGCGCGAGAACCGGTTGCTGCCGCTGCCCACTCTATTCACCGTTGACGCGAGTTCGCCCTACTACCACGAGGAAAACAAAGGCTCCATCTTCTATGCGGAGTCGTGGGTGCTGACCCACTACCTGGAAATCAAGGATAATCAGGAAAAGACACAACACTTGACCGACTACTCGGAACTGCTGGCGCAGAAGGTAGACCCGGTGACCGCTGCCAGCCGCGCGTTCGGCGATCTCAAACAACTGCAATCGAACCTGGAAGCCTACATTCGGCAGGGGAGCCTCCACTATTTCAAGGGTAAGATTTCCACCGAGGTGGACGACACGGCATTCAAGGTGCAAGCCCTGACTACGACCCAGGCCGATGCCGTACGCGCGGATTTCCTGGCCTACATCGAGCGGATTGCGGACGCGCGGCCGCTCCTGGACCGTGTGCTGCAGGAAGATCCACAGAACGTTTCAGCGCATGAAACAATGGGATATCTGGCGTTTCACGCGGGGCACATGGATGAAGCGCTTAAATGGTACGAACAGGCGGTGAAACTTGACTCGCGAAGTTACATCGCCCATTACTACTTCGCCGCGATCTCGATGAACCTCGGGCCCGGTCTCGGCGATGATGCGCAGATCGAGAGTAGTTTACGCGCCGCCATCAAGCTCAACCCGTCTTTTGCCCCGCCCTTTGAGCGATTGGCGGCCTTCGAGGGCATGCGGCGCCAGAATCTCGACGAGGCGCACATGATATCACTCACGGCAGTACAACTGGACCCCGGCAATGTCAGTTATCGCATGACCGCGGCCAGCGTCCTTATGCAGATGGAGCGGGGCAAGGATGCCGAGGCCGTGCTCCACGAAGCCTTGCGCATAGCCAAGTCTCCGCAGGAAACCGCGACGGTTCAGAACTTTCTCACGCAATTGGAGAGCTACGCGACCGCACGGGACGAGGAGTCGGAGGAAGAGCTGGCAGCTAGCCTTCAGGCGAATGCCTCGTCCGGCAAGGCCAATGCTGAAGCACCCGCGGAAGAGCTTCCGAAAGGACCGCATCGTTTCATGGTAGGAACATTGCAAAACGTGCATTGCCACGATTTAGACATCGACCTGACGGTTGCCGCCAGAGGGAAGACGATGGCACTGTATCGCGACAACTACTACAAGATTGCGTTCACGGCTCTCGGCTTCACGCCAAAGGGAGACCTCAGTCCCTGCAGAGACTTAGAGGGTATGTCGGCAAGGGTTGAGTATGTTGAGTCTTCCGCTAAGCCGGCGGCAGCCTACGTCGTTGCCATTGAACTCCACAAGTAAGGCGGCGCCGAAATCATTCGTTATCAATCCGCGTTATCAATCCGCGTTATCGACCCGGCGTTCTTAGTAGGGCATCTGCGGTAAGCGAAGCCAGATCGCCAAAGAGTTTCTCCAAGGTCCCTTCCCTCTCAACCTCGGGCAAACCGAGTTGCCGCTCCACCCGCGCATCCATCTCGCGCAGGCGTGCCTCCGGTGCTTTCCCCGCAAGATGCTGGAACAGCAACCGGTGCGCACCTTTGCGCTGCATGACCTCCAGCCCATCCAGCATCTGGCGATGCGACGTCCCTTCCCAGATCGCAAGGATCATGGCCTCGCGCAGCCAGCGCTCCACATGATATTCCTGCAGTGTTCCCACCCCGCCGTACACTTCCATCGCCCATTTGGCTGTCTGCACCGCGAACTCTGCCGTCCAGTACTTCGCCAGATGAGCGACCAAACGGAACAGATGATACCTCTCCGAGTACGGCGGCTTCTCCTGCCATACCTTGTCGAGCAGACGCACAGCCTCCCAAGCCAGACTGGAAGCCGCGCGTAGCCCCTGCACACGATCCTCGAACTGCCGCCGAAGTAAAGGATGTTCGATGATCGGTTTACCGAAGGCTGCGCGACGTTCAGCGAAAGAATAGGCATCGGCGATGGCCCTTTGTGCGAGTGCCACGCTGCCCACGCTGTTGGCCACGCGCGAAAGGTTCAGTACTTCGAGAATCAAATAGATCCCCTGCTCCGCTTGCCCCAGCAGCCAAGCCTCGCTCTGACGTAATTCGATCTCACCGGTCGGAACCGAGCGAGTGGCGATTTTGTCCTTGAGGCGTCGTATCCAATAATTGAGCTGCCCGCCTTCACCGCGACGCGGTACCAGATACAGACTTAGTCCGCGCACGTTCTGCGGCGCCCCCTCCGGCCGAGCCGCGACTACCGCCAATTCAGCTCCGGCATTACTCGCAAAGTATTTGTCCCCAGTTAGCCGCCACTTACTCCCCTCGGGTTGCGCTATAGTCTCCACCGCCCCGCCCAGGTCTGACCCACCCTTGATCTCCGTCATCCAGGTGGCTCCCTGCCAGACACTGTCATCGCGCTGCAACATCTTGGGCAAGAACCGTGCCTTCAATTCCGCGTCTCCATATTTTGAGAGCGGGCAAACCGTGGACAGAGAAACCGTGTACGGACACGCCAAGCCCGGGTCATAGAAGCCCGTAGCGTAGAGCAGAAGGTAAGCGGGTAGCAGCGAGTTCTGCTCAGAATTCCGTTCAGAACTTCGGTCGGAATTTCGCTCAAAGACTCGCCAGAGCACACCAGCCCGGTATCCATGTTTCAGCATGCGCCAGTATTCCGGTGGATAAAGGATTTCATCCACCCGCGCGCCCCACCGGTCGAACATGCGTAACCACGGTGTTCCGGCGCGGTCCACCGTGTCTGAGATCCCCTGCCCTTCACGTTCGAACCACGCCTCGTATTCTCGCAGCCAGTCCTGATCCGCACAGATCCCGGCCTGCTGCAGAAACAGCACAGGAGAGCGCAAGACATCAGAAGGCAAACCATCGAAGTTCATAGGCAAAGTTCTATCACTCCGCGCGAATTTTGCAAGATTCACGCGACGACGCGCTGGTTTTGCTCGCCCAGACCTTCGATGCCAAGTCGCACCCGGTTTCCCGCTTTCAGATAAACCGGTGGCCGTAGTCCCATGCCGACTCCCGGCGGAGTGCCGGTGGAGATAATGTCCCCGGGTTGCAGGCTCATGAATCGGCTAAGGTAGGCGACCAGATGGCGAACGCCAAAGATCATCGTGTGCGTCGATCCGTTCTGGTAGCGATGGCCGTCCACCTCCAGCCACATCTTCAGGTTTTGCGGGTCAGGAACTTCATCGGCCGTCGCCAGCCAGGGCCCGATCGGGCCGAATGTATCTGCACTCTTGCCTTTGACCCACTGCCCGGTGCCTTCGAGTTGAAACGCGCGCTCCGACAGGTCGTTGACAGCGCAGTAGCCGGCCACGTATGACATCGCGTCGGTCTCGCTAACATATTTTGCCGGCGTTCCAATAACCACGCCTAACTCCACTTCCCAGTCCGCCTTAGTGCCGCCCCTCGGAATCACAATATCGTCGTTCGGCCCACAGATGGAGGATGTGGCCTTCATGAAGACGACGGGCTCGCTCGGAACTTTCATGCCGGCTTCAGCCGCATGATCGGAGTAATTCAATCCAATACAAACAAGTTTTCCCACGCTACCTACGCAGGGGCCGAACCGATGCTTGCCCGGCGCGAGCGGCAACTTTGTAAGGTCAATGTTTTTCAAGGACGCGAGAGTCGCGGGTGACAGATACTCCCCCCTGATGTCGGGCACTGTCCCCGATAAGTCGCGAATCTGACCGTCGGAGTCGAGGATCCCTGGCTTTTCCTGGTGAGGCAGTCCATAGCGCACAAGCTTCATAATGTCTTCTCTCGGAATGAAGATGACGATCTTACTCGAAAATTGCTTTCAGCGCGCAGCAGTCGAACTTTCTTGCCGAATCAACAAGGCAAGCCGTGGAAACAGAAAGTGGCCGCCGGCGTCGTCGATCACATTTACCTGGCAGGTATAAAAGCCCGGTTTCAGCGATGTGAGCGGAACGTCTAACTGGAAGACGGCAGCCTTCCGCTCTCGCGCATTCAATTCCGTCAACTCCACCAACGAGCTTTCGTAGGCTTTGACTTTACCCTGGAAGAAAGCAACGTTGGACAAAAGTCGGATGCCGGGCTTTTTGTCAGTGTCTCTTCGAGAATCCGTGCCCCTGGCAGAATCTGCTGCAACCGGCCGCGTTGGATCGTACACCTCATAATAAAGAAGCAGGTGCTGCGCGGCCGAGAAAACATGCGTGATGTTCGGGATGATCTCGGAACCGTCGTGCACCAGCGGGTTCAGGTTCGCACTCGTCTTCACCGTTGACGGTTGAATCTGATTGGCCAGTACCACGGAACTCATCTTCAGCGGCAGCGCCTTCAACTCCGGCACCTCGATATCGGTTTCGAACGATCCCATGCGGCCGGTCTGATTCTCGCGCACGACAAATTTCAGGTGATACTTGCCGCTCAGCAGGCTCATGCCGGTGTCATACTGCACATTTTTTTTTCGCACCTCGGCCGATGTGCTCACCGCGAGTTTCACGGTGTCGCGAATTCGGTTCAAGGGGTGGCGTTGGTTATCGAGCACCATGCCAATCACATCGAGCGTTGCCTTGTCGCGGTCGCTGCTGCGGACGAATGGAATCTGCGACCCCGGCACGACCAGCGAGATGGGAACGAAAAACTTGTTGGCCTCCAGTCGGAAGTAGGCGACGCCCAGATACAACGGCAAATCGGTGGCCGGCAACTCAGATGCAAGTTCCTCCTCCAACTGCCGCTCCTTGTCGTCCGGGGTGGAGTGCTGATAATCGGCGGGCGCGTAGTAGCCGCGGCGGTAGTCGATCTTCACTCCGGGGACAGTGCTCTTCACGACGATGCGCCGGTAACGCCCGTCGCGCGCGCGGTTCGTGCTGTGATAGCCGAGCAGACGGTAAGTCGAGGTATCTTGCTGCACTCCCTTGAAAATCTTGCCGAAGTCGTTGGAGTCGAGAAACGCGCGCCCGCCAGTATCGCTGGCCAGCGTCACTAGCGTCTCCTGCGTCGTGAAATTGGAATTCAACGCATTCAGGGTCGCCTGTCCTGAATACGCCGAAACGCCGCGCAGGCTGGCGTTCTGCGCTTCCCCGCCCGCCACCAGCGCCTGCAGGCCGCGCATGTCCATGGTGTAAATCGCCAGGTTGGAACGCACTGCCGCGTTCACTGCTGCGCGCAGTTCTGATTGATTCTCGATGCCGGTGCGGTCCATGCCGCTGGAAAAATAAATCAGCGACTTCTTCTGCTGCACATGTGCCAGCTTTTCCGCCACCGATCGCAACGCCTCCAGCCGCCGGTCCGTATTGAAGATGTTGTATTCCGTATCGTCGGCGGTAAATGGCTGACCCGTGTCGGGAGTTCCCTCGGTCGTGCCCGTGGTGCCTT
>Ga0187890_10001824_pt1 | contig 15084 bp, 10 predicted proteins | sample June2016WEW_21_1_FD_133005 | JGI IMG/M metagenome (GOLD analysis project Ga0187890, IMG submission 133005) | Peatland microbial communities from SPRUCE experiment site at the Marcell Experimental Forest, Minnesota, USA - June2016WEW_21_10 | ecosystem: Environmental > Terrestrial > Soil >... | reverse complement strand
GCTGTCCACCCGCATGCGGCGCTCTTCGATCACCACGTTGCGCTCTTTGTAAAATTGCCGCATCACGGGATGCAGAAAGCGCTCCGATTCCAGATAGGCCCACAATTCCAGCCGGTTGATGGGGAATGAGTAGTGGTAGGCAGTTTCGTCGAGATCGGTGGAGGCGTTCATATCCTCCCCGCCTTCGCCTTCGACGATCTTGCCAAACTCGTTGCTGTAAGGCGCGGAGAACTTGTCGGCGGCCGCAATCGCTTCCCGCCAGGCTTGTTCGCGTTGCTTGAGCTTCTTCTCGTCGCGGTCCACCGGCTCGTCGCGCTCGGCAATGTAGGCGGCATAAGCCTCTTCAACTTTCGCCAGCGCGACTTTCTCGTCCGCATAATCGCGCGTCCCAATCGTGTCCGTTCCCTTGAAGGCCATGTGCTCGAACATGTGCGCGAGGCCCGTCTTGTCCATGGGATCCTGCACCGAGCCCGCGTCCACGTGCGTGAAGAACGAAAACACCGGCGCCTCCGGCCGCTCGCAGATGATGACAGTGAGCCCGTTGGCCAGTTTCTTCACAGTGGTGCGCTTCTCGAAAGAAGCCAGATCCTGCCCCAGAGCAAGCGAGCAGAGCACGAAACACACAACAATTGTTTGTATAGAAGTTAAGCGGGATTTCATTCTGCCTCCACGACAAACACCAAAAAGTCGAAGTTACGTGGAGGCAGGGAAGATTGTCAAACGAGCAGCCGAAGCGGACGACAAAATTCATTCGTAGAGACGCGGCTCGCCGCGTCTAACGCCTGTGGCCGCACGCTGGCGGGAAACTCAAGTTTCGTATCAGGGTATCGCTTTAGCGATACCGTAGTTTCTGCGGAATGGAACGCCCCTTCAGGGGCCGCACATCGCCCGCTCTTGCGCGGTCCATCTATACTGGGAGCCGTTCTGAGTTGCTGGCTCGCCATGTCCACACCCACCATCGTCGAAGTCGAGGGCCGCAAACTCAAGCTCACGAATCTGGACAAAGTCCTTTATCCCGCCACCGGTTTCACCAAGGGGCAGGTGGTGGATTTCTACGTCCGCATTGCGCCCGTGCTGGTGCCGCATCTCGCGGGACGGCCGCTCACGATGAAGCGCTATCCGGAAGGCGTGGATCAGGAATACTTCTTCGAAAAGAACGCGCCCATGCATCGGCCCGACTGGGTGAAGACCGCGCCCATCTGGAGCGAGAGCAACCACCGTACTATCCATTTCATCCTCGCCAACGATTTGCCCACGCTGGTGTGGATCGCGAACCTGGCGTCGATCGAACTGCACCCGTCGCTCTCGCTCGCCGCCGACATTGGGACGCCGACCGCGATTGTTTTTGATCTTGACCCTGGACCTCCAGCGAACATTGTGCAGTGCGCGCAGGTTGGCCTCTGGGTGCGCGAGATTTTCGATCACTTCGGGCTGCAGAGCTTTCCAAAAACCTCCGGCTCGAAGGGATTGCAGATCTATATCCCGCTGCATACAAGAACCGGCTACGAGCAGACGAAGTCTTTTGCCCACGCCGTGGCGCGTCTGCTGGAGCAGGAGCATCCCGAACTGGTGGTCTCGGATATGAAGAAGGCTGTGCGCACTAATAAGGTATTCGTCGACTGGAGCCAGAACGACGAGCACAAGACGACGATCTCGATTTACTCTCTGCGCGCGCGCGAGCAGCCGACAGTGTCGACGCCGGTTGCCTGGGACGAGGTCGAGCAAGCGCTGAAGAAAAAAGATGCGGGGCGACTGGTGTTTGAGGCGAAAGACGTGCTCGCGCGCGTGGGGAAGATGGGCGACCTGTTCGAACCCGTGCTGAAACTGAAGCAGAAGCTGCCGCAGTTGACCGGACTGGCGGACGCATCGGAAAAAGAAGAGGACGAAGCCAAAAGCGTAGGGGCCCAGGCCGAAGCGCGGCCGCGCCAAGAGAAGACGACGACGACAAAAGCGAAGCCGAAGCCAAAAGCGAAGCCATCTGCGGAAGAGCGCCGCAAGTTATAATTCCGGCTTGCGCTTGACTGAGTCAGGCGCTAACAAGACGACATGGCGCATCTCTACGTTGGTACCTCCGGATGGGCTTATCCGACATGGAAGCCCGCGTTCTATCCGGAAAAACTCGCGCAGAAAAAATTTCTAAACTTCTACGCATCGAAATTGAATGCCGTCGAAGTCAACTACACCTTTCGCCAGTTGGTCAAAGAGACGACCGTCCAGAACTGGATCGCCGAAACGCCCGGGCATTTTCGCTTCACCATCAAGGCGCATCAGGTAATAACCCACATCAAGCGCCTGAAGGGCGCGGAAGAATTCCTGCAGCGCTTTCTCGGAACGCTGGAGGCCTTAGAGCGCGCCGGACGCCTGGGCCCGTTGCTCTTTCAGCTGCCGCCGAATTTCAAAGCGGATCAGGCGGTGCTTTCCGAGTTTCTGAAAAGCTTGCCGCGAAGTGTGCGCGCGGCGTTCGAGTTCCGCCACGAATCCTGGTTGAGCGAGCCAACGTTCACCGACGCCACATGCAACACGCTGCGCGAGCGGAACATCGCGCTCTGCGTGGCCGAAACCGAAGAGCGCGACACTCCCGACGTAGTCACCGCCGATTTCGCTTACTACCGTTACCGCAAACCCACCTACACCGCCGAAGAACGCCAAGCGATGGGCGCCCGCATCCTCGAGCATCTCGCCGCGGGCCGCGATGTCTTCGCCTATTTCAAGCACGAAGAGACGCCCGAGGGTGCGCTGTATGCGGTGGATTTGCTGCGAGCGGGGGGCGACGCGAAGGGATAGAAGCGATCGGGCGATCTCATAAGTGTTTTCGGAGGACCCGCACTATCCGCGCGCGCATCCTGTTCGTTACTTCTCGGGTCCCACCTGACCTCCCATACTGAACTCATGGCCTCGGATGCCAACGCGCGGACGCTCTCTGCCTTTCTCGACTACCTGCGGGTGGAGCGCGGATCAGCGAAGTTGACGATTGCCGCTTACACGAGCGACCTGGCGCAGTTCGCGGACTTTCTGGAGAAGCGCTACCTGGTTCTAAGCGGAGCGCGGCGGGAAGACGTGCGTGAATACATTCAGGAATTATTTTCTAATTCGCTCGACGGACGTTCGGTGGGACGAAAGCTTTCGGCCATCCGGCATCTTTACCGGCATTTGCTGCTCGATGGAAAGATCGACAAGGATCCGACTCTGAACATCGACTTGCCGAAGCAGTGGAAGGTGCTGCCAAAGGCGCTGAGCCGCGACGATGTCGACGCCATGCTGGCCGGAACGAAGCTGGCCGAAACGAACCCGCGAAATGAAACCGCGCAAGGGCAGGCGCGCGCTCTCCGCGATCACGCCATGCTGGAACTTCTCTATGCGGGGGGCGTGCGCGTTTCCGAAGTCACCGACGCGCGTCTCGAAGACCTGAAGCTTGAAATGGGATACATCTTGGTCCGCGGCAAGGGTGACAAAGAGCGCATGGTGCCGCTCGGAGTGCCGGCCCAACAAGCATTACAGCAATATCTGAAAAACGGCAGGGAAGTGATCGCTAAGAAAAAAAGTTCGCCGCTCTTGTTCCTGGGCATGGGAGGCCGGCGCCTGACGCGTCAGCGCGTCTGGCAATTGGTCGGGAAAGCGGGCGTTGCTTCAGGACTTGCTTTAGGCCGCCACGCCAGTCCGCACATGCTGCGGCACTCCTGCGCGACGCACATGGTGGAGAATGGGGCCGACCTGCGTACGGTGCAGACCATCCTCGGCCACGCCGACATTTCGACCACGCAGATTTATACGCACGTTGCTCTCGACCGGCTGAGGACCGTGTACGCGAAGCATCATCCGCGGGCGAAAGCGAGGAACAATTTGTAATTGGTAATTTGTAATTGGTAATTTGAAACCAAACCGGTGCGATACTTGCGTTTCGGCCTTGACCTGATTTTCAAATTACAAATTTCAAATCACCAATTACACATTTCTTCTCATGAGCGTGGCTGCCAACAACTCGCGGACGATCGTCGAACGCGCCACGGACGACTTCCTGCGCCACTTGCGGGAGCGCAATGCCTCGGCGCACACCATCAAGGCTTACACCGGAGATCTCGACAACTTTGCCGCCTATGCTGGCTCGCGCGCCTGGAAGACGATCGACCATTTCGCGATCCGCGGCTTCCTCTCGCATCTGTACGACAAAGGATTGAGCAAGACTTCCGTGGCCCGCGCGCTGGCCGCGGTGCGGTCGCTTTATCGCTGGCTGGCGCAGGAAGGGGTGGTCGAGCAGAATCCGGCGAAGTTGGTTTCGACGCCACGGCTGCCGAAGAAACTGCCGCGCGTTCCGACGATCGAGGAAATGAATTTTGTGCTCGACGGCAAAATGCCGGAGGTGGCATCGTTTCCCGAGCGCGATCGTCTGATGTTCGAACTGCTCTACGGCTGCGGCATTCGCAACTCGGAACTGGTGGGCATCAATCTCGATGACATCAGCCTGAGCAATGAGGCGATTCTGATTCGCGGCAAAGGGAAGAAGGAGCGGTACGTGCCGTTCGGAGGGTCGGCGCTGGCGGCGCTGGCCGTTTACCTGCCGTGGCGGCAACAATTGCTCGCGACTTCGAGAAACACGCCGAAGAACACAATCTCCGCGAAAGGCAGTCCAGCGAAAAGCACGGCCGTGAAAGGCATGCCCGCGCTGCTCGTCAACCAGCGTGGCGGACGGCTAACCACGCGCAGCGTGGGGCGCATCGTCAAGCGCATCGCGGTTGCCAAGGGACTGTCGCCGGAGGTTCATCCGCATACTCTGCGTCACGCCTTTGGAACGCACATGCTCGAAGAAGGGGCGGACCTGCGCGCCATCCAGGAACTGCTTGGGCATGAGCGGCTGGCGACTACGCAGCGCTACACGCAGCTTTCGGTCAAGCATGTAATGACCGTTTACGATCAGACTCACCCCCGCGCGAAGTGATGAGCGCACACAGGAGACGCGGCAAGCCGCTTCTCTACGGGTGCCCACGCCGTGCTGGCAACCGTTTGAAGGTGACCGGTGTTTCCTTGCGTGTTGCTCCCCTGGCGTGAGATAGTACCCCGTTCCCGACCTTTGACCAGCTAACGGTGTCATGATCCGTCTTCTTCCGCGCGAAACCAAGTTTTTCGATTTGTTTGCCGAGCTTTCCACCTGCATGAGTGAGGGTGCGCGCTTGTTGCACAGCATTCTGGAAGATCCCCGCGACCTGGAAGTCCGCGTCGACCAGATGCAAGCCATCGAACATCGGGGCGACAAGGCGATCCACGCCATCATGACCAAGCTGAACCAGAGTTTCATTACGCCTTTCGACCGCGAAGACATTCATCGTCTGGCGTCGTCGCTCGACGACGTTCTCGACTTCATGAATACGGCTGCCACGCGCCTGGTGATGTATAAAATCGCGCAGCCCACGGCGGCGGCGGCGGAGTTGGCGGGAATCCTGGTGCTGCAAAGCGAAGAACTGGCGCGCGGGGTTTCACTGCTGGAGAAAAATGGCAAGGTGATGCAGCACTGCGACGAAGTGAACCGGCTCGAGGACGTTGCCGATCAAATCAGCCGCAAGGCCATTGGAGAACTGTTCGAACACGAGAAAGATCCCATCCAACTGATCAAGATGAAAGAACTCTATGAAGAGCTCGAAATGGCAACCGACAAGGCCGAAGATGCGGCCAACGTATTGGAAGCGATCGTGCTGAAGAGCGCATAGGTTGGTGGCCGGCGGTGATATACCCAGCCCCTGAAGGGGCGTCTGATTTCCAAGAACTTCGGCATCGCTGAAGCGATGCCCTGATACGAACCAGCCCATCCCGATGCCACTGCCGCAAAGGAGCGAACCCAGGTGAACGTGGAAGTCCTGCTGGTAGTGATTACGGTTCTGGTCGCTCTGATTTTCGACTTCATCAATGGGTTTCACGACGCGGCCAACAGCATTGCTACGGTCGTCTCGACGCGGGTTCTCTCTCCCAAGCTGGCGGTGCTGTGGGCGGCGGCATTCAATTTCCTGGCCGCTTTTCTGCTGGGCATCGCGGTGGCCAACACAATCGGCCGCGGCATGATTCGACTCGATGCGGTGGATCAGTACGTGGTGCTGGCGGCGCTGTTCGGCGCCATTGTTTGGGACCTGCTGACGTGGTGGTGGGGTCTGCCCACTTCCTCGTCGCACGCGCTGATTGGCGGATACGCGGGCGCCGCCATGACACACGAGGCACTCCATGTCGGATGGCGTTCCGCGCCATCGGTGATTATTGCCGCCGGATGGTACAAGACCCTGATCTTCATTGTGGTCGCGCCCATCATGGGACTGGTCATGGGCTTCACGTTCATGGTTGCCGTTTATTGGCTGATGAGAAACAAAGCGCCGCAACAGGTCGACAAGTGGTTCCGCAAACTGCAACTGCTCTCGGCGGCCGCCTATAGCCTGGGACACGGCGGCAACGACGCGCAAAAAACCATGGGCATCGTCGCCGGCGCTCTCTATACCGCCGGATTCATGAGCAAGGAAGACATGCTCGGCAGTTGGGGACATCTGCACTGGCCCATCATCCTTGCCGCTCATGCCGCCATCGCCGCCGGAACTTATTTTGGAGGTTGGCGCATCGTGCACACCATGGGGCAGAAGATTACCAAGCTGAAACCGGTTGGCGGTTTTTGCGCCGAAACCGCCGGAGCCATCACTCTGTTCGCCACTGCTCTGGCCGGAATCCCGGTGAGCACAACGCACACCATTACCGGGGCCATTGTCGGCGTGGGTGCTGTCAACCGGTTGTCGGCCGTGCGTTGGGGCGTTGCGACGCGAATTGTGTGGGCCTGGCTGGTCACCATTCCCGCAGCGGCGGTCATGTCCGCCACGAGTTTTTGCTTGATCCGGTTTTTTCTGCGCCAGGCGTGAATCTCACGTGGATCCAGTCCGGCTCCTGACATTTCCGCCGAGTCACTGAAAAAAGCCTCATTACCCCGGTAACTTTGCGCGGGCGTGCCATTGGTCCAACATGGCAGCAGGGGAGTTCCGTGTTCGCGCAAGGGACTTTCAGAAATCGCGGATTTTCAGGTCGGTCCTCAAAGCCTGGACGATCGGGATAATGAAGATGAGTAAAATCGCCAAGGAAAGTATCCTGTTGCTATCGTTGTTCCTGATCGCGGCGACGGTGCAGTTCTACGCCGAGTCGCTGCCGATGGCGCTCTGCTTTTATTTTCTGCCGACTTTGTACTCGGCCTACTACTTCGGACGCCGGCACGCGACTCTCACCGCCTTCGCCTGCGTATTCCTGGTGGTTCTCCTGGACTTTCTGAACAACCTGATGCCCGCGCACAAGACGTTGTCGCTGCCCGGGGAGCGGCTGTTCAACTTTGCTATCTGGGCGGGGGTTTTGGCGGTGGTCGGCTACGTGATGGGCACACTTTACGAGCGCAAGGAGGCAATGACCGCCGACATCCGTGAAAGTTTCAGCGGTCTGCTGCTGGTTCTGCAACACGTCATGGCCAATGAAAAGCTCGGCACCGGCGAAAACCAGCGTGTGGTGCAGGCGTCGACCAGAATGGCCGAGGCGATGGGCCTGGGCTCGGAGCGCGTCGAGTTGCTGCGGTCGGCGGTGTTGCTGCGGGATCTGGGCAAGCTCGGCATCAGCAACGACATTCTCTACAAAGCCGCGGACATGAGCCGCGACGAAGTGGTTGCCAGTTTCCGCAAGCCTGGCAAGACCGATGCGCGCACCCAGGCCGTCGGAAATGCGCTGCGGCGGGTGATTCCGATCATCGTCGCGCAGCAGATTTTGCAGGATCAGGGAGCGCGTTCGGTCAATGTTCCGATCGAGGCTCACATTCTGGCCGTGGCCGATGCCTACCAAAAATTGATCAGCGGCGCGGCCGGCAAATCTCTCTCGCCGCACCAGGCCGAAGAGGAGATTGTGGCGGGGGCTGGCCAGAAGTTCCACGCCGGTGTGGTCGACGCCTTCACCAGGGTTTTGGGCGGGCAAGCTAAGAGCGCGGGCGCATAGAACCACGGGTAGACAAAGTTAACGAGGTGCGGTTTCAGGCAGCGCCGAAATCTTCGATTCAGATTCCGGCCGGCTCGAATTTCTTGCGCGCAATTCCTTTTCTCTCAATTCTTGCCACATCGCCACCACTTTGGTTTTCAGCTCGGAAGTCAGTTGCTCGTAGGCGGCCTCGCTCGCCTCACTCAGCGGCGGAGGTTGAATCGGCTTGCCGAATCTCAATTGCAAGTCGGAGAACTTCGGGAACTTCTTATGACGCGGCCAGAATTCGTAAAAGCCCTCGATCGCGATCGGGACAATCGGAGCCTGCGCGTGAATCGAAAGGATCGCAGCACCCTTGCGGAATACTCTCAGGTTGCCGTCGTTGGTGCGTTCGCCCTCGGGATACAGAACGAGGATGTGTCCCTGGCTGAGGCCATAAGCGCCGGCACGCATGGCTGACACCAGGTTCGCGTCCGGATCGAGGACCGCCACGCGCAGCCATCGCGCCAGTCGCCGCAAGAATCCTTTACCGAAGATGTCGCTCGTACCCAGCGCAAAGGTATCGCGAAACAGGCGCCACGGCAGTGCTCCGGCCATCACCATCGGATCGATATAACTCTGATGATTCGAACAGAGGATGTAGGGGCCCTTTTCGGGCACATTTTCGAGTCCGCTCGCTTTTAAGTGAAGGCGGTCGAGCGCAAAAATATAAATCAGTTTCCCCAGCAGAAAGAAAAAGACTTCCGCGAAAATATTGTGCCGCGCCAGGGCCAGGACCTCGGGATCGGTCACTGGCTCGCTCAAGATGGTCGACCAAGCCGGGGCTTCGGCGCTGGCTTGGCCCTCGCCACGGCTCGCGCTGGCAAGAACGGCATCGACCAGGTCGCGCACCGAATAAATTTCCGCCAGTCGCGCCTCGGGCACTTCGCCGCCAAGCTGCTGCTCGAGCGCGGTCAGCAATTCAATGCGCTGCATGGAATCGAGTGCCAAATCAAGTTCCAGATTGTGGGAGGGACGAATCTCCTCGAGTCGGTTGCGCGAAGACTCCCGGGACGATTCCGCAACTATGGCGAGGGCGCGCTTTACACCCTCCCGCTCCAGCCACAAAAGCTCGTCGTCGGTTAGCGGCTTCTCGTTCTCCTTGCCAACGTCCGCAGCGCCGCCGTCGTTTTGTTTCAGCTCCCGAACCCTCTGCTCTATCTGGAAGCGCTTTAACTTGCGCGTCGTCGTGCGCGGCAGCTCTTCCTGCCAAATGTCATAACTTCCCAGACGTTTGGTTGAAGCGATCTTGTGGGAGAGCGCTTCAATGTCCATGCGGATCGCCTCTTTTGCGTTGACGATCTTGCGTTCGCGCAACAGTTCAAAGTTGGGCACGACCACGGCATGCAGCCGCTCCGACGTCGGATCACCCGGGCGCGCCTCCGCTGCCATCACGCAAATTTCTTTTACGGACTGCGCCCGGAGGTAGTGCGCCTCGATCTCCTCCGGGTACACATTTTTTGCGTTGGCGAGCACGATGACTTCCTTGCGCCTCCCGGTAATGAATAGATTGCCGCCGGAATCGAAGTAGCCCAGATCGCCGGTGTAGAACCAGCCGTCGCGAAGCACCTCCGCCGTGGCCTCCGGACGGTTCCAATATCCCTTCATGACGATGGCGCTGCGGATCGCAATCTCACCCACGGGCGGCGCGCCCGCTTCCACGGCTTGCGGGTCCACCGTCTTCCCTTCGACCGTCTTCTCTTCGACTATCTTCTCTTCGATAATTTTGGCTTCGACGCCGGGGAAAGGCCGTCCGACCGAGCCAAATACAATGTGCCCCGGAGTATTGAGGAAAGCGCCGCCTGAAGTTTCCGTGAGTCCGTACGCATTCAGAACGTCGATGCCAAATGAATAAAAATCGCGAGCGATGGCCGGATCGAATCGCGAACCGCCGGTCACCAGATAACGCATGCGAGCGCCGAAAGTGGCGTGAATCTTTCCAAAGAAAAGTTTGCCCGCGTTGATTCGGACTCGGCGCAGCGCGCGGTTCAACGCCATCAGGGTGCGCACCAGCGACAGCGTGAGCCTGCCGCGTTTGTGCAGTTCTTTGAAAATGCGCTCGTGAATCAGGTAAAAGAACTGGGGTACAACGCAAACCACGGTGATGTTGCGTTCCTGCAAAGCGCGCAGCAATTCGGTAGTGTTCAGCGTTTCCAGGTACACGACGCGCGAGCCATTGAACAGAGGCAGGAAGAGATTCGCCATCTGCGCGAGCACATGAAACATGGGAAGAATTCCCAGCAGCGCATCCTCGGGGCCAATCTTGACTACCGCGAGCACCGAATTCGCTTCGCCGACCAGGTTGGCGTGGGTGAGCATCACGCCCTTTGGATCGGCGGTGGTGCCCGAAGTGTAGAGCAGCGCCGCCAGGTCGTCCTCAGCGGGGACAATGGGCTGAAAGCCAGCGGGGCCGGCGGCGAAGATGGAATCGAGATCGGCCAGAGCCTGTGTGCCGCCAAACCCACTCATCGCAGAAGAGGCGATGAGTGGGGCACCCGGTGTGAGGTTCTGTTCGGCGGCCGCTGACGTCATCACCAGACTTATGCCGAGTCCCTCGACCGCTTCCGCGGCCACCGGAAGATGCTTCACGTCGCAGAACAACAGCGACGCTCCGCTGTCGATCAACAACTTATTCACCTGGTCGGCGTGGAAAGTCGTGTCGAGCGGAACCGCCGTTCGGCCGGCGGCGATGATCCCTAAGTATGCCGCCACCCACCGCGGATGGTTCGCCGCCAGAATCGCCACCCGCGCATCCCGTGGCACGCGCGTCGAGAGCCAGTTCGCCACGCTCTCCGACATGCGCGTCAGTTCCGCAAAGGTGACGCGCTCCACCGTCTGCTGCCGTTGAATCTCAAGGGCAATGTTGTCGGGGAACTTCCGGGCCGATTCCTGAAAACGCTGGTAGAAGGTGGGCATGTCCGAGGTGAATATACTAAAGACAGCTGGGGAAAACTAGGAACGCTCCGCATACCATCCCTGCCGCATCTAATGTGCTAGGCTTTTACTGATGCTTGGGACGCGTGTCTCCGAAGGATTTCCGTTTTGATCAACACATTGCTGGGCAAGGTTTTCGGGACGAAGAACGAGCGCGAGGTCAAGCGCTTGCAGCCGCGCGTGGAAGCTATCAACGCGCTCGAACCGGAGATCCAGAAGCTCTCTGACGATCAACTTCGCGGCAAGACGGCGGAGTTTCGCGCCCGTATTCAGGAGCGGCTCAGCTCCATCGCCGACGAACCGGAAGCGGATACTGATCTTCCGGGCGTCGATTTCCGGAACAGTGACCGCCAGAAGGAAATCGAAGCGGAGCGCAGCGAAGTGCTCAAGGTCGTTCTCGAAGAGTTGCTGGAAGAAGCGTTTGCCGTGGTCCGCGAAGCTGGACGGCGCGTGCTTAACATGCGGCACTTCGACGTGCAGTTGATCGGCGGCATGGTTTTGCACGAAGGTAAGATCGCCGAAATGAAGACCGGCGAGGGCAAAACGCTGGTCGCCACGCTCCCAGTGTATCTGAACGCGCTGAGTGGACGCGGCGTGCACGTGGTCACGGTCAACGACTACCTGGCCAAGCGCGACTCCGAATGGATGGGTAAGCTCTACAGCTTTCTCGGCCTGACGGTGGGCGTGATCGTCCACGACCTCGATGACGAGCAGCGCCGAGCCGCTTACGCTGCGGACGTGACCTACGGCACCAACAACGAATTCGGTTTCGATTATCTGCGCGACAACATGAAGTTCGACCTCAACGATTGCGTGCAGCGCGTGCACAACTTCGCCATCGTCGACGAGGTCGATTCCATCCTCATCGACGAGGCCCGCACGCCGCTCATCATTTCGGGCGCCAGCGAAGAGTCAACGGACAAGTACTACAAGGTGAATCGCATTATCCCCAAGCTCGAAAAGGGCGAAGAAATAGATACGCAGCCGGGCGAGCCCAAAATCATGACCGGGGACTATGTGGTCGACGAAAAGCACCGCAACATCACGGTCAGCGACGACGGCTGGGAAAAAGTCGAGAAGCTGCTGGGGATCGGCAACATCGCCGACCCGGAAAACTGGGCGCTGAAGCATCACGTGGAGACCGCCGTCAAAGCGCACGCGCTTTATAAGCGGGACGTCGAGTACGTGGTCAAAGACGGTGAAGTCCTCATTGTCGACGAATTCACCGGGCGCCTGATGCCGGGGCGGCGCTGGTCCGACGGGTTGCACCAGGCGATCGAAGCCAAAGAGAATGTGAAGATCGAGCGCGAGAATCAAACGCTCGCCACCATCACCTTCCAGAATTATTTTCGCATGTATAAAAAGCTGGCGGGCATGACGGGCACGGCGGAAACCGAAGCGCCGGAATTCGACAAGATCTACCGGCTCGAAGTCGTGGTCATACCGACCAACCGTGTGCTACTGCGCAAAGAGAATCCGGACATCGTCTATCGTACGGAGAAAGAGAAATATTTCGCGGCCGCCGATGAAATTCAAAGGCTGCACGATAGCGGCCAGCCCGTGCTGGTAGGCACGACCTCGATCGAAAAATCCGAACGTCTTTCCGACCTGCTGAATAAAAAGGGATTGAAGGAGCACGTCGTGCTGAACGCGAAGTTCCACGAGCGCGAAGCGGAGATTGTGGCGCAGGCGGGACGCAAAGGCATGGTCACCATCGCCACCAACATGGCGGGCCGCGGCACCGACATTCTGCTTGGCGGAAACCCCGAATTCATGGCCAAGCAGGAATGCGTGAAGAAGGGAATCGCGCAGCCGTTGCGCGCCGCGCAAGGCAAGATCGAAGCCGATGTGGACGATCCCAATCGCACGGTTTGGTACTACGCCGGCAATGAGTTCGCGGTGCCGACCGATCAGTGGAATGAAATGTTTGCGCGCTACAAAGCCGACACCGACAAGGAACATCGCGAGGTGATTGAAGCGGGCGGGTTGCACATCTTCGGAACCGAACGCCACGAAGCGCGACGCATCGACAATCAGCTCCGTGGGCGCGCGGGGCGCCAGGGTGATCCGGGCTCGTCGCGTTTCTATCTTTCACTCGAAGACGACTTGATGCGGATCTTTGCCAGGGAGTGGATTTCGAAACTGCTGCAGCGCCTCGGCATGGAGGAAGGTGTTCCCATCGAATCGCGCATGATCACGCGCCAAATCGAAGGCGCGCAGAAAGCCGTTGAAGGCCAAAACTTCGAGGCCCGCAAACATCTGCTGGAGTATGACGACGTCATGAACAAGCAGCGCGAAGCGGTGTATGGCCTGCGCCGCCGTCTGCTCGAAGGCCTCGACCAGAAAGATCTCATCGTCGAAGACTACGTCTCCGGGATTCTCGCCGAGATCCTCGAACGGCATTGTCCGCCCAAAGCGCACGAGGCCGACTGGGACCTCAAAGCTCTGAAAGACGCGATCATCGCGCGCTTCGGCGTCGACATCTATGCCGAAGGCCTCAAGCCGGAGCAGATGAACCGCCAGGAGCTGGGCGACGCCATCTTCGAAAAACTCAAAGAGCGCTATGACGCGAAAGAGGCGCTAATCGGCGCCCAGGCTATGCGCTATCACGAGCGCATGATCATGCTGAGCGTGATCGACGCGCAGTGGAAAGATCACCTGCTTTCCATGGACCACTTGAAAGAGGGTATCAACCTGCGCGGTTATGGCCAGCATGATCCGCTGGTCGAGTACAAGCGTGAGTCCTTCGACATGTTCGAAGAAATGATGCAGCGCTTTCAGGAAGAAACGGTTCGCTACCTGTACCTGATGCAGATCATGGAACGCCCGCTGGAGTCGGGAGCGAGGCTGGACGGCGTCGGCGCAAGCGATGCGTCCGGGGAAGGGCAGGAAGCCGGCGTACCTTCCATCATCACCGGCGGCCGAGGCGGCAACGGACGCCCGCCGCGCCAGGTTGCCACATCGGTGGACGAAATTGAAGAAGCCTTCCAGCGTAAGAAAAAGAAGGAACTGGAACAGGCGCGCATGGCCGGGGCGGGCGACATGCAAGTCCAGCAGGTGGTGCGCTCGGCGGCGAAAGTTGGGCGCAACGATCCTTGCCCTTGCGGCAGCGGCAAGAAATATAAGAAGTGTTGCGGCGCAAGTTCGTAAGAGGATTCACCGCCGAGACGCAGAGTGCGCCGAGAAATGCTTGGCTAGATCTTCATGAGATCCGTTGCGATTCATGGCCTTCCAGATTTGTCTCCGCGCTCTCGGCGTTTCGGCGGTGAAACGCTTTTTGATTTCTTGCGGAGCGCACGAAACGTCATCTCCGTGGCCTTGCTGTGCGTGCGCCGCTTCCATGCAAAGAACATGGGAGCGTAGGTCTGGGTGATGTAATCGCCGCGGCCGATCCCGAGCGCACGCGCTGTGCGGTCGATCCAGCGCGGCAGGCCTTCGATCTCGCCGAAATTCCCGATCGGAGTCTCATCGAGCACGACGTGGCCCGTGCCGTCGCTCCACTCGGCGCGATACTTTTCATAGCGAAACGTGGGCGCAAGACCAAGCGCGCGCAGAATGGCGTCCATCTGCTCGCCGTTCTCGATACGCGTTTCCAACTCAACCCGCACTTTATGGCGGCCGGCCTTGCTTTTCGCCTTGTGCGTCAACACCCAGGTCTTGCCGTACTTGCGCAGCCGCAGCATCTCGCCCCGCTTGCGCAGCTTCTGGCCGGGCAGGTCGTAAAGTGCATTCATTTCGTGGGTGGAGCGGGTGAGCTGTTTGAAGCCCGCTTGCTTCAGAGCGCGGGCCAGCGCGCGCAGATCCTCAATCCGAAATTTGATTTCGATTTCCTTCGGCATCCCGAGATCATAACCGCCGAGACGCCGAGGACGCCGAGAAAAGCGAATCCAAAAGTTGTTTCAGCCGCTGGCAAGCTGCCGAGCTTACGCTCGGCTTGGACGGGCGAGGGCGCCCGTCCCCACACGAACCTGCCTACCCATTTCTCGGCGTACTCTGCGTCTCGGCGGTGAAAATGACTTAGGATTTCGGCTCGACCTCGGACTCTCGCTCCCGCCGATGGAACCAGCTCATGTGCGGCAGGTCGCGCTCCACTTTTCGCCGTTTCGCGATCAGTTCCGCCGTGATGGATACGGCAATTTCTTCCGG
>Ga0187890_10001822_pt1 | contig 15086 bp, 14 predicted proteins | sample June2016WEW_21_1_FD_133005 | JGI IMG/M metagenome (GOLD analysis project Ga0187890, IMG submission 133005) | Peatland microbial communities from SPRUCE experiment site at the Marcell Experimental Forest, Minnesota, USA - June2016WEW_21_10 | ecosystem: Environmental > Terrestrial > Soil >... | reverse complement strand
TGGACGGTACCGCCTTCTGGGCTGTCCGGCTCACCAAGCAGGATTGGGACGCGCGCAAGGACCTGAATTTCACCTTCAAATTCCAATATCAGTCCAGCGTTACGCTCGCGCCCCACTCCCCGGTTATTGAACAGTAGGCGGGGTCGGCGCGCCCTTCGGCGTTGTCAGGTAGCCCGTGATCTGCGAATTCTTTCCACCCACGGAATTCACGACGATCTCGAAAAGCTGCGGGTCCTTGCCGCTATAGAACTGGAGCGGCTCATTCACGTTCCGGTCCTTCTTTTCGTACTGCTTGTCGTCCGATGAGACCACCAGTGTGAAGCGGTTCTTCTTCGCGTCGGCCTTCTTCAACTCCAGGCTCACCGTGCCCACAGGCTTTCTCTGGCCCTTCGTCAGGGTGAATTCGTAGTAGTTGCGGTCGCCCTTGTGCCTGAGCAGTTCCAGTTCATCGCGATTGCGTGCGATCAAGCTGCTGTGGTCGCTCAGATCCCCCTTCATCGAGGTCAACTGGCTGACGGCGGTGGCCAGATCGGACTGCGTCTTGCCCAGATCGGTTTTCACGCCTCCCACGTCGGTCTTCACGTTCGACACATCGTTCGAAACGGCTGTCACAGCCTGCGCGGTCTGTTTCTGTGCGCTCTCCAGCTCTTTGGCGGCTTCCTCTTCGCGCTGCTCGCGCTTCAAAATCTCCTGCGCGCGAGAGTCCATCTGCTTCTGGGTCAGCCCCAGGGAGTTGCCCAGTTCCTCAGTCGCCACCTTCAGCCGGGCGTCGGTTTCGCGCAAGTCCGAGGCCAGCTTCACGTTCTGTTGCTTGGCATCGGTCAGCGCCGCTTCCTGGCCCGCCACTTTGCCGTTGAGCAAGTAGCACCAGACCAGCCCGCCCACCCCAAGCAGCAGGGCCACGGCGATGGCGGCCAACAGCGCGCCAGAGTAGCTTCGGGAATTATCGTAAACTTCTTCACTCATGTCTTTGCCTTTCGTGGGCGACCCGCTCATGCGAACCGCCTGTTGTGGTTTGGCGCCGCCTGTCATGGCTCGACGCCATTGAAAATAAGTTCTCTACCGGAAACCCCGTTTCTCCGCCGGGTCGTGCTCCGGTATGCCGAATGTTGAATCTTCTCTTTGGATGCCTCCAAGGCAACGAACAGGCAACTAACAGAATATAGAATTATTATGCCTTGTACCGCAAAGGCTGCGCACTCTTGACCAGTGCCAGGCTGTGTTAAATCCAGCGTCGGAACTTGTTTTCGCACCCTTGTCGTCCCGCAATTCGTGACAAGCGGGGAATCACTAAGATATAAACGTGTATACAGCACATTCCGGCGTCGGGCTTTCTTCTTGAGGCCAGGACTGCCGCCCCAACATCAGGAATTCATCGCAAGGGGGACTCCAAGGGCTATGTCGACCGCAGTCGCTGGAAAGGGTTTGGAAGGGATCGTCGCGGCCAACTCCGGGATCTGCTGGATCGACGGAGATGCGGGCGTCTTGTCCTATCGTGGAATCGATATCCACGAGTTGGCGGTACATTCGAACTTCGAAGAGACCACTTACCTGCTGTGGAATGGAATCCTGCCCAATCCCATCGCCCTGCGCGAATTTCAGTCCCAGCTCTCGCTCGCCAGAGGCCTGGATTTTCGCATCGTCGATATGCTGCGTGGCATTCCCGCCTCGGCCAACCCGATGGAAGTCCTCCGTACCGCGGTCTCGGCCTTGAGCTTCTACGACGCCGACGAGAAAGACAACTCCCACGACGCCAACGTGCGCAAGTGCTACCACCTCACGGCCCAGATGGCCATGATCGTCGCCATCTACGACCGTCTGCGCAAAGGTCTGGAAGTCGTGCCCCCGGACCGCTCGCTCAACCATGCCGCAAACTTCCTCTGGATGCTGAATGGCGTCAAGCCCTCTGAGACCGCCGTCAAGACGATGGATATGGCGCTCGTGCTCCACGCCGAGCACGAGCTGAACGCCTCCACCTTCGCCGCCCGCGTCATCGCCGCTACTTTGGCCGATGTTCATTCCGCCATCACCGGCGCCATCGGAGCGCTCAAAGGCCCCTTGCACGGCGGCGCCAACGAGGGCGTGATGCGCCTGCTCCTCACCATCGACAGGCTCGGCGTCGATCCGGTTGAATACGTAAGAAACATGCTCGCCGCCAAGCAGAAGATCTCCGGCTTCGGCCACCGCGTCTACAAAACTGAAGATCCCCGCGCCACTCACCTGCGCAAAATGAGCGAGCAGTTGGGCAAGGACGCCGGCGTCCCCAAGTGGTATGAGATGTCCCGCGCCATCGAGCTTTATATCAATTCAGACAAGAAATTAAACGCCAACGTCGACTTCTACTCGGCCTCGACCTACGCCACCCTGGGCATCGACATTGACCTCTATACGCCCATCTTCGCCATCAGTCGCATCGCCGGATGGGCTGCCCATGTCATCGAGCAGTTGGACGACAACCGCCTCATCCGTCCCCGCGCCGAGTACATAGGCCCCGTCTATCCCGCCCCCTACATTCCCATGGAAGAGCGCGGATAGCGTCACCCTATTAACCCCTGCGATAAGATTGTCTGCACACACGCGCAAGGTGCGCAGAACCTGCGAAAAAAGTCTGCACACACGTGCCAGAGGCGCAGAACCTGCGTAAAGAGCGTCTGCAAAGACGCGCCGGAGGCGTAGAACCCGTGAAAAGAGCACCCGCACAGACGCGCCGGAGGCGCAGAGTTGATTAGCCCCGCGCTTCAGCGTGGGGAAACCGATTGCACTTTTTGTTAATAAGTCCCGTAGGGACGGCGCAAAAGACTAGCCATGAATCCCGCATTCCGTGCTAAACTGGCGGCTCAAAAGGCTGTCTGGATTCCGATTCGCAATTCGAAGCCCCGCTAGCAGCCTCCGCAAGCAAAGCAAGCCAAGCAAGGCAACCGATAGAGGACCCTCAGCGCTGACAAGCCTCAGGCAAGCACACCTGATCGCGGCCTCAGCGCTGGGCTATGTGCTCATTCACCCGTGCACACAAGGAGAAAAATATGATTCTCGGTTTGAGTCTCTCGACGTTTACCTTCCTGCATGTTCTTCTCAGCCTGATCGGAATCGGCTCGGGATTCGTCGTGGTCCTGGGCCTGATCGCAGGCAGGCGCTTCCCCGGCTGGACTGCGCTCTTTCTCGTCACCACAGCCTTAACCAGCATCACCGGATTCCTGTTTCCAAACAAAACAATTACCCCCGGAATCGTACTGGGAGTCCTGTCGCTGATCTCTCTGCTGTTGGCAACGATTGCTCTTTACGGTCGCCGTCTCTCTGGCGCCTGGCGCGGAACCTACGTGATCGACGCCGCGCTCTCGTTATACTTCAACTTTTTTGTGCTGATCGCGCAGCTCTTCAACAAGGTGCCCGCGCTCAAGGCGATCGCTCCCACTCCGGAGGCTCCGGCATTCAAAATCGCCCAGTTGCTTGCCCTGTTATTCTTTGCCGCACTCACGGCTCTGGCATTCAAGAAATTTCGCGGCGAGCAACGAGAGACACGGCAGATCGGGATGCAGGGAGGCTGGAGCAGCCGTTCCAGGGGCGCCGATTGATGGGTTGCGGCAGGTTCTCTTAATCTTGCCGCGCCTTCCACATCAGATAAAGCGCCCAGGCCGACAGCGTGCAATTGTCGCGGATCACGCCGTCCAGCATCATCTCCTCGAACTCGCCAATCGTAACCGAGCGGACAATCATGTCGTGCTCCTCCGCATCCGGCCGTCGAGCCGTCTCGATCAGTCCAGTTGCCAAAAAGACATGCTGTTTCTGCTTCGCAAAGCCGTAGGAGATCCACACCTCTCCCAGCCGGGTCATCTCGGCGGCTTCGAGGCCGGTCTCTTCTCTCAGTTCGCCGCGCGCAAGCTCCTCGGGAGAATCGATCTCCATCTCCCACCCGCCCTGCGGCAGTTCCAGCGCTCGCTCCTGAATCGTGTAGCGGAATTGCTCCACCAGCCAGATGCGGCCCCGGTCGATAGGCAGGATAATGGCGGCGTCATCCTTCTCCACCACGCCATAAATGCCCTCGACACCGTTCGAGCGCAGAATCCGGTCCTCTCTCACCCGCAGCCAATGGTTGCGATACACCTCGCGAGTGGAGAGAGTCGTGATGGAAGGGACGGCAGTGGGTGCTGCTGGATTCATGGGGCCTCCTTCGCAGCCAGTAAGTCCTAAGAATAGGCGATCTCACATGACGCATTGATGAAAAGAGGATTTATTCCTCGTGCAGGCGGTATCGCCGGTATCGCCCCATCAACGACGCCGGCCCGGTAACCACGAGCCGCACCAGGTTCCCTTCGTACTCCCGCGAGTGCACAACCATCCCCGCTTCGACCGCCGCCAGCACGGCTCCGTCCTGCTGCGGCACACATAATTCAGCCTCGACAAGCGGATCGGAATTGAGCGCCCTGTCGATTGCCCGAAGCAGTCCATCCATTCCATCCCCTGTGCGCGCCGAAACCGCCACCTCGCCCGATGACTCGCTCCGCTCCGCCAATCCCGCCCGCTCATGTTCGCCCAGCAAATCGATCTTGTTCAGCACCTCGATGCGCGGCTTGCCTAACGATTCAAGCTCGTCGAGAACCCGCTCCACCTGGACCTTTTGCTCATCTCCGTAGTCTGAAGCAGCATCGCGAATGTGCACCAGCACCTCGGCCTGCGCCACCTCTTCAAGCGTTGCCCTGAAGCTCGTCACAAGCGTATGCGGCAGGTTGCGAATGAAGCCGACCGTGTCCGACAGCAGCACCTTGCGCCGACTCGGCAAGTCAATCACCCGCAACTTCGGATCGAGAGTGGCAAACATGCGCGGCGATTCAAGAACCTCTGCGCCTGTCAGTTGATTGAATAGCGTGCTTTTGCCCGCGTTGGTATAGCCCACCAGCGCCACCGTCGGCATAGGCACGGCCTCGCGGCGCTGCCGTTGCTGCTTGCGTACCCGGCGCACCGATTCCAGGTCGAGTTTTACGTGGTCGATACGGCGTTGAATCTGGCGTCGATCTGTCTCGAGCTTGGTCTCGCCCGGTCCCCGCGTGCCGATCCCGCCGCCCAGTTGCGACATCGCCTTGCCCTTGCCCGTGAGCCGGGGCAGCAAATACTCAAGCTGCGCCAACTCCACCTGCAACTTGCCTTCGCTGGTTCGTGCATGGCGCGCAAAGATGTCCAGGATCAACTGCGTCCGATCCAGTACCCGGCATGGCAGCGAAGCCTCAAGGTTGCGTAACTGGGTCGGCGTCAGATCGTGGTCAAAGAGCACCAGGTCCGCCTCAGTCGAGGCAGCAACCCCGGCGATCTCCTCCACCTTGCCCTTGCCGATCAGCGTGGCTGGGTCAGGATGCGCGCGCCGCTGCAAAAGCTCGGCCACAACCACGCCGCCCGCGCTCTCTACCAGCTCGCGAAACTCGGCAAGAGACTCCTCCGCATCCAGTTCCGTGCTGGAACGCCCCTGAACCACCCTGCCCGCCGAGGAACTTGGCGGCGGCAAACCGGCAGCCTCCGCCAATTCGTCGTCGAGGCCGGCCTCGTCCGCACGCACCGCCGCCTGCCGCGCGCCCGCCTGGGCTGCGCGGTTGCTGCGGGAGCGGACCCCGAGGTCCATACCCACCAGGACTGCTCGTTCCAGGGTTATCGCTGCTCCCCTACGACCGTGGGAACAAGCGGAGCGGGAACTGCCGATGGGCCGGCGCCGTTGATAGCGGCGACCGGACGGTGCTCACTATGCAACACGGCCCGGTTACTAACAACTGTCGAAATCGCATGTTTGAAGATCAACTGCTCCTGACTGTTGTTCTCCAGAAGCACGGAGTACTTGTCGAAGGACCGTATCTTTCCCGTTAGCTTGACCCCGCTGACCAGGTAAACCGTGATGGGGGTCTTGTCCTTGCGGACCGTGTTCAGAAATGTATCCTGAATATTTTGTGCCGGCTTGTTCTCCATTGCCGATCTCCTGCCTTCTTTTTTTGGGGGTGAACGCAATCAAGCATGCGTTTTCTTGCAAGTGGTCGGGCGCGGCTCGGGAAACCCCGGGAGCCGCTCATTCCCGCAATGTGATTACCATATAGGCCCGCGCCAACCTTTTCAACCTTGGGCGAGAACAATCTTCGCATTCAAGGCTGGTTTCAGGATTCGATTTTGAGATCTGGATCGCCGTCAGGCTGGTAGCATGGGTTTGTGAAGGCAGCTTCCAATCCGCCTCAAACCCCTGTCCCATCAGCCCAGGCTGTCCCCATGCTGGACCTCAAACGCCAGTACCGCCCCCTCCACGATGAACTGATGGCGGCAATCGGCCGCGTTCTCGAAAACCAGCAGTTTATCCTCGGCGAGCCCGTTACCGCATTTGAAAATGCAGCCGCCGCTCAGTTAGGTGTGGCCCACGCCATGGGCTGCTCTTCCGGCACCGACGCCCTCTGGCTGGCGCTCGCCGCCGCCGGAATCCAGGCGGGCGACGCCGTTCTCACAACGCCCTTCAGCTTCTTCGCCTCCACCAGCGCCATTCTCCGTGCCGGAGCGACCCCGATCCTCGCTGACATTGAGCCAACCACCTTCAACCTCGATCCCCAGGCGGTGAAGACCGTCCTCAATGGCCCCCGAGGCGCCCAGGTCAAGGCCATTCTACCCGTACACCTTTTCGGCCAGTGTGCCGATTGGGCGGCCTTTTCTCAGATCGGAAAGCAGCACGGACTCAAGCTCATCGAAGACGCCGCGCAAGTCTGGGGAGCGGAATGGAATCACCCCGGTGGCCATGCGACCGCAAACGGAGTCTCCGGCGACAGGTCTTCGTCGCCGGGGCGGAAAGCCGGCGCCCTTGGCGATGCCGCCGCCTTCAGCTTTTACCCCACCAAAAACCTCAGCGCCGCCGGCGACGCCGGCATGGTCACAACCAACTCCGACGAACTGGCAGAGCGCGTCCGGATGTTGCGCCAGCACGGCATGAGACGGCGCTACTACCACGACGAGGTCGGCTGGAATGCGCGGCTGGACGGCATCCAGGGCGCCATCCTCGGCGTCAAGCTCAACTACATTGAAGGATGGAATCAAGCTCGGCGCGCCCTGGCCCGGCGCTATCATGCGCTCTTTCACGCTGCCGGATTGGTCGAGGCCGGCCCCTATCCCGCCCACGGCATCATCCTGCCCCACGAGGTTCCAGGCACCCGCCACGTCTGGCATCAATATGTGGTTCGCACCACTCGCCGCGACGCCCTGCGCGCCTTCCTCACCGAGCGCAAAATCGGCTCTGAGATCTACTATCCCGTCCCGCTCCACATGCAGGAAGCCTTGAAGAGCCTAGGTTATCCCGAAGGCAGCTTCCCCCAAGCCGAACGCGCCGCCCGCGAAGTCCTTGCCCTCCCCATCTTCCCCGAGTTACGCGAAGACGAGCAGCAAACAGTAGTAGCCGCCATCGCCGATTTCCTGAGCTGAACCAATAAGGCAGTAGGGAGAGATGGTCTTCAAATCTCGCTCCCTGTTCCTCCTGGACCACTCATAGAGTGACCCGGCGCTTGATCGCGAGCTTAGCCTTCTGTTACTAGACAACCAGCGGGGCACAATGATGACGAGCAAAGAACGTGTTGACCTCTTTCATCAGGCTGTTTTGGCAATCGAAAGACTAGAGAGCGAATACCCCTCCCATCCGCCATTCGAGTCGATTCACAATCAACTGCTCTTCCTGCTCGATCAGGCCTCTGGGCGGGTCATGGATCAGGAAGGCCTCGCCCGAATCAACATCGGCCTGATAACGGTGCGAGAGGTCGAGCCAATGGATGACGCTGCTGCCAATCTTTTCTATCTTGTTTCGGCGGAGGCAAAGCAAATGCTCTGCACTTAAGCCCGATGTCTAATGTCGCACGCGAGTGAGAGACCTCGTTCCCTGATCTCTGATCCCCGGTTTCTATTGCTGTTGCTGCTGCTGCATCTGCTGCAAATCGACAAATGGAGTCGGAGCCTTAGGCGGCTGCTGAGCCCGCTCGACCAGCACGCTCCAGTCGTCGGGGATGGGAAGCTTGCGATCGAGCGCCGGCGGCTCTGCGCTGGCCTCGACATGCACCGCAACATAAAGCTCGCTGTCCGTCGTGCCCCGGAAGATGCCGTGCGTAGGCGGAACATCGGCGTAGTCGCGGCCCACGGCGGTGCGAATATGGCGATGATGAGCTACAAGATTATTCGTCGGATCGAAGCCCACCCACCCCAGTTGTGGCAACAGCACGTCCACCCAGGCGTGCGTTGCATCCGGCGTTGAGCGGTCGTGGTCCTCCGTAGCCCGGTAAAGATAGCCTGACACGTAGCGGGCCGGAATCTTCACATGTCGAAGCAAAGCGATCATCGTGTGCGCGAAGTCCTGGCAGACCCCCTTGCCGCTCACAATCGCCTCGTCGATCGGCGAGTCCACCCGGGTCGAGCGCGGCTCGTAGTCAAAGTAATTGAACAGCCGCTGGTTCAGCTCCTGCACCAGCATCAGCGGATCGTCGCGCCGCGTCACCCCCATCTGCTTGGCCAACAACGTCAGTGCGGGAGTCTCAACGGCAAACTTCGAGGGCAACAACATCTCCCAGTAATCGCCGCCGTCGACCAGCTCGTCCAAAGCGCCCCATGCATCCGGCGACAGGAAGCTGGGAACATCGGGCAGGTTTTGCTGTTCGATCACCGACTCGGCAACAATCACCAGTTGGTTGTGTTCGCCCGGAATGTCGAAGTGCTGTACTGTGTTTCCCTGGTGATCGCGATAGCTGAAAACGCGGCAGCGCGGACTGACCGAAAGTGAAAATGTGAGGCAATGCTGGTTGGAGTCCGAGCGCGGGTGCATGCGCGTTTCCATGATGCTCTCGCTGATCGGCTGCGAATAGCGGAAGCGCGTCAGATGGCGGATCGAATAATAGTTCATGCTCGCTCCCTTTCTACTTTGTACCGTGACCGCGCGATTTGGTGATCGAAGCATGGTAGGGCCGGTCTCCAGACCGGCTGTAGTGCGAGCGTCCTCGCTCGCGCCTACTCAGCGCCAATTACCCCAAATCACGCGGTCCAAACCCTAACTGGCCAGCGCGGATTGAATCGAATAATGCACATAATAGCTGTAAATCATCTCGTGAATGCGCAGGCACTGTTCCCGAATCGTATGCAGAAACTCCGCCGTGTCTCCGACAAGAATCTCTTCAATCGTGGTGAAGTCCAGCATCGCATGAAGCCGGCCGATAGCCGCCGTCAACTCGCCCGGCGGTCGCCGTCCGCCAGTCCGCTGCACCGAATCGATCGCATGGCGGATCGAGTCCACACAATAACGAATGGCGTGGGGAAAATCGCGGTTGAGCAGTAAGAACTCGATGATGCGTTCCGGAACTACATCCGCCGTATACACCTGGCAGTAAGCCTCGAATGATGTGCAGCAGCGTAGCAGGCCGACCATCTCAAGATATTGGTAGCCCGCATGCTCGCGCTCCTGAGGATGCAACAGCTCCGGCTGGTGCACCTCGAGCATCGTCGCCGTCGCGTAGGCCCGCTCCAGGTAGCGGCCCAGGCGGATAAACTGCCAACCCTCCCCGTGGATCATCGTCGTGTCGCTCACGCCCTTGAATAAGTGAATCCCGTCGATCACCGAGGCCAGCAGATCGTTGACGCTTGCGCTGAACTGGGTCCGCGCCTCCGGCGAGTGCATATGGTGGAAGAGCCGGTTGAGCCGCTGCCACTGCTCGGTCGAAATCTCCTCGCGCACCTGCCGCGCATTCTCGCGTGCGCCGTTAATGCAAAACGCAACCGCGATCGGATTGATATTGTCAAAGACAAGCGTGGAGGCCATCGACTCCAGGTCGCCGTTCCACTCGATGCCTTCCGGCTTGCCCAGGGCGGCCATCATCCGCTGCCAGCGTATCGCGGCCGTCGCGCCGCCTGTATCGAGCATGAGCCCCATCGTCACGTCGAGCTGACGCACGGTGTTCTCGCCCCGCTCCAGGTAGCGGCTCATCCAGTACAAGCTGTCGGCAACCCGCGATAACATGGTCGTGCTCTCCTCAAACTCCAGTTCAAGTTACTCGAGAACCCACGTGTCCTTGCTGCCCCCGCCCTGCGAGGAGTTCACCACCAGCGAACCTTTTTCCAGAGCCACTCGTGTCAGGCCTCCCGGCACGATGTTCACTTTGTCGCCAAACAGAATGTAAGGCCGCAGGTCCACATGCCGTGGTTCCAGACGATTCCCGATCAGGCAAGGTGCGCGCGAAAAATCCAGCGTCGGCTGCGCAATGTAGTTGCGCGGATTGGCCTCGATCTGCCGCGCAAACTCTTCGCGCTGTTTGGCCGTCGAATGCGGCCCGATCAGCATTCCATAGCCGCCGCTCTCGCCCACCGCCTTCACCACCAGCTTGTCCAGATTGGCCAGCACATGCCGCCGCTGCGTCTCGTCGCTCATCAGATAGGTCTCGACATTCGGCAAAATCGCATCTTCGTTCAGGTAGTAGCGGATCATCTGAGGCACATAGGCGTAGACCGCCTTGTCGTCGGCAAGGCCAGTTCCAAAAGCATTCGTCACCGTCACGTTGCCCGCTCGATAGGCATTGAAAAGCCCCGAGCAGCCCAGCGACGAGTCGGCGCGAAACACCAGCGGATCGCTGAAGTCGTCATCCACCCGGCGATAGATCACATCCACGCGCTTCAGCCCGTCCGTCGTGCGCATGTAAACAATGTTGTCGTGCGTCACCAGGTCGCGCCCCTCGACCAGATCGATGCCCATCTGCCGCGCCAGATACGTGTGTTCAAAGTATGCGGAGTTGAAGACCCCCGGCGTCAGCAGCACGATATTCGGCTCCGGCCTGCCTTCAGGCGCCAGCGAACGCAGCGTGGCCAGCAGCAATTGCGGGTAGTGCTCGATCGGTCGCACGCCATAGCTCGAAAAAAGCTGCGGAAACGTCCGCTTCATCACCCGCCGATTCGTCAGCATATAACTCACGCCCGACGGCACGCGCAAATTGTCCTCGAGCACCACAAACTCGCCCGTATTCAGGCGCAGCAGATCCGAGCCCACCACCGCGACATACACGTTGCGCGGCACCTGCAGCCCGCGCATCTGTCGCCGATAGTGCTTGCAACTATAAACAAGCTCGCTCGGTATCACCCGGTCGCTCAGAATCTTGGCATCCGAGTAAACATCGCGCAAAAACAGATTCAGCGCCGTGATTCTCTGCGTCAATCCCCGCTCGACGCGCTCCCACTCCGCGGATGTCACCAGGCGCGGCAGCAGATCGTAGGGAAAGATGCGCTCCGTCCCCTCATCCCGTCCGTACACCGTGAAGGTGATGCCTTGAGTTAGAAAGGAGAGATCGGCCGATTGCTTTCGCCGCTGCAACTCGTCCTCGGGCAGCCGCGCCAGGGTCTCGGCCAGCGCGCGATAATGCTCGCGCACCTCTCCGCCCGCCCCGCGCATCTCATCGAATGCGCCATCGAGCAGATAATCTCCGTAAAGCGAATCCATTTCCAACGGATGGCTGGCGCTCATGTGGGCTTGCAACTTTCCTTGCGATGCGATTTGCGGCGGCTATCGGACCTCGGCCCGAAATGCCCATCCGACCTGAATCCCGTTCCTTAACTTTTTAGCAGATGGCACATAAGGGACCTGTGAGGAAACAGCAAAACCCGCGTGAGGACTCCAAGCGCATCGCAGTAACGCCAACCTCCAGGTCGGCTGTCGTGTAGGTCTTTGAGATCCACAGTCGAGGTCAACTGCCGAATGCACCTCGATAACGTCCTGCGCATGCGCACAACGTCAAACGGCTGGCATCTCTGCCAGCCGTTTGACGTCTTTTTTTCAAGTATTACAGTTGGAGATCGGAGATCCGGAGGGAGCAGGGCACTTTAGCGCCCTGAAACGCAGCCAGTTTACAGGGCCTTCAGGCCCGGATCTTTGCCTATTAACCCCGCCCCAAATCTCAATGCCCCTTGTGCGCGGGTGGTGCAGTGTTTTGGTTGTGGTTTTCGTTGTGGATCTGACGGCTGTTCTGGTTCTGTTCGCGGTTGGCCTGCTGCCTCTGCTGCTGGTTCAACGCTCCGCCATTCGCCGTGCGTTCGTTGTGCACCTGCTGGGCCACCCGTGACTGGTTCTGATTGGTGCGCGCCGCTTCGCCCGAGGTCATCTGTCCGCTGCGCAGCCCATTGGCGGTTCGCTGCTGCTGGTTGGCTTCCCGATTGTCCACTTCGTTCGGCTTCACAGTGTTTCCGTTATGCTTCTCGTTGTAGATCTGGCGGCTCGCTGCATTCTGTTCGCCGTTGATCTGCTGCTTCTCCTGGCCGGTCAGCTTTCCGCCATTCGCCGCGCGATCGTTATGCACCTGCTGGTCGATCTTCGACTGCGTGTGCTCGGCCTTCGCCGCTTCGCCTGAAGTCATCTGCCCGCTACGCAAACCATTGGCAATCCGCTGGTCCTGATTCGCCTCCCGTGTATTCGGGTTGTAGTGGCTTCCCGCGCTACGATCCGCCGACGAAATCGGTTGCGCCTTTGCATGCTGCTGCGCCACCTGGTGATATGAATTGATATTTGAAGCCGCTGTCGTTGCCGGACGGCCATGGTTCACCGACGCAAGTTGAGACCGATCCTGCGCCGCAAAATGTTCGTGCTGCGTCTGGTTGCCTGTCGGCTGAATATGGTTCTCGTGTTCCGCCCGCATCTCCATCGGTGAGGGGCGAGCCGAGATCCCGCCGCCGCCATTGAAGCTCACATGGTTTACATTCACGATCGTGGTCCGCTGAACGATGGTGCGATCCTCGTAAACATTCGTCACATGCACGCCGCCGAAGTTGGCCACGGCGCGGTTATACGCAAACACTCCGCCCCGCCATTCGCCGCCGCAGAAGCCCACGCCGCCGTATCCAAATCCGTAATTGACTCCACCGTAAAATCCGATGTGCGGTCCCCAGTAGCCGGGGTGCCATGCATAAAGGCCGCCCCCGAAACCCCAGTAGCCAGGCGTCCACAAAACGCCAACGCTCGGCGGCTGCACCCACACTCCAGGCACCCAATAGTAGCCCGCATCGCCATATGCCCAGTAGCCCGGAGTCCAGTGATACCCCGGCGCAGGCAGAGGAGGTTGTTCGTACACAGGCAGCGGCGGCGGAGCAATACCAACAGAAATGAAGACACCTGCGTGAGCCTGCATAGCCGGCATCACCAGCAAGGTCGCGGCCAGCGAAGCTGCAAAGAGCAGAGAGCGCAATGTTGTGCGAAGAGACATCATCTTTCCTCCATCTACCGGCAAGCGGAGCCTTGAATTCGCCCTGGCTACCCGGAGTTGTTTAGGTCCGTTCACTGAAACCCAGGTTCCAAATGAATGTTGCTCAAGATTTTAGTGCATTTAAATAATTGTGTGAACTTATTTCCTTCCCAAGCAAACAAAACCAGCCGTCATTCTGAGCGAACCGGGCACGCTCCAACCTACGGTGATGAGTGGGCCACCTGCCTCATTCAGCGGTTCTTTTACTTGGGAAACTCCAGTGTCCTGAGTACCGCGTAGTAAGTCTTTTCGAATTTATCCTTGTACGACGCCTCTCGATAGAACAAGGCTGTCTCGTAACTGCGTCCATGCACTGTAAAGACATCGATGAGGGTGTGCCCTTCCGAAACCGGCGCGCTTCGATCCCGGAACTCCTTTGCCGCGATAACCCCCTCTGTCGTCTGCAGTTCAGTTTGTTGCGTGAAGTACCCGTTGTCAGGCGTTAAATATTCGAGCACCACAACCTTGTCGATAGACTTCTCCTTTTCCGGCCACGGGGAGATCATGATCGAGGCGCCGTCCGGGGTAACAATCATTGGAACGGGACGCATCTTTACCGGAAAACTGTCGATCGTGAAACCCGATGCATGAGCATCGCGGTGCCAGTCCGATGGATAGTGAACAATCAATCCGGAGCTGCGGTCGTGAGCGGTCCTGGTTTGCGAAACCAACGGTGCGGCAAGCAGGACCGCTGCTGCGGCCATCAAATATGCGCGCCGTTTCATTTCTTTATCTGCCCCGCAAGTTTGGCGAGGGCGGCCTTGCGCGCGGCGTCGAACCTAAAGCGAACGTCGGCCGTGTTGCCGGTCAATTTTGCCTGCACGCCCTTGATCATGGGAACATTCTGCTGCCAGCTCGTCTCGCCTTCGTAAGCTTTATACAAGGCGTCGGTTGAGATCAAGCCCTTGGAAAGATACGTCGTTTGCAACAGCGTAAACACATCGTCGGTGGCGCTCGCATAACTCGTATAGATCTGATAGTTCGTTTTCTTGGTAGTACCGGCAAAAACCGAAAAATGATAGCTGTTTCCGTAGATATTGTATCTTCCGCCATTGAGGTTGGGATTGGTCGCCATCGAACTCTCCGATCGGCAGATTCCAAGCACAATGGAAGGGTCCGGCCCGGCCTCCCCGATCTCCCGAGCCTTGTAGACCAAATACTGACCGGCAGTCGGCGGAAGGCCCTTCAGAAGCGGATTAGGGCCTGCGGTCATCCCCGAAAATTTTGTCAGGAAGTCGTCGATGACGTCCGCTAAATTGCTTTCCCAAACCTCCAGATCGCCGCCGCATATTCCTTCGGTCATAGCTTCCTCACAAGACTACTCGGCACCCTTTGCGCCCTGCAATTTAATGAGTACAACGTAAACCTAAGGGAGCACACCTCAAAGCGTCAAGTGGTGGGTGACCCGGCCACCAAGCCCATGATCGGCCTGAGCGATGAGAAGCTGTCTCCCGTTCATCGCAGCTTTATCGCGATGAACGGGGCTTAAGGTCTAATCTTGCCGGATGGCCCGGTCATCAAGCCCCCGCTTCCTCCCGAGGAATAGAAGACACCCCGCACCAGAAGTGTCAGAGCACAACGTGAGTCGCCCAAAAAATGCCGAAAGCCAAGAAGCATCGTCGGCGTCATTCCAGAAGTCTCCAGTCGCCATGGGCGTTTTCGAGGATCTATCCGTTCTTCATGGGGTAACCCATGTTGGATGAGCACATTGGGCTGTTGGCGTCAACCGACGTTTGGAACCAATCTGGCTGGCGCTTTCCCATCCGTTACATTCGAGAGATCACGGTGCTATATTTGCTCTCAACTTCTAAATATGCGTCTGAATGCTTTCGT
>Ga0187890_10001819_pt1 | contig 15101 bp, 12 predicted proteins | sample June2016WEW_21_1_FD_133005 | JGI IMG/M metagenome (GOLD analysis project Ga0187890, IMG submission 133005) | Peatland microbial communities from SPRUCE experiment site at the Marcell Experimental Forest, Minnesota, USA - June2016WEW_21_10 | ecosystem: Environmental > Terrestrial > Soil >... | reverse complement strand
GCGCGGGTGTCGCTGCCGTAGAAGCTGCGCGTGGTATCGCCACCGCCGTGGACCAGGACCGCCATCCACAGCGCCGAGGCGACCGCACCGCCGGCGGCGACACCGAAGAGCACACCCAGACGACGGCGCCGAGCACCGCCGCCTTGTGACCAGGGCCGACGGACCTTGAGCACCACCAGGACCACGATCGGCCACACCAGGTAGAACTGCTCCTCGATGGCGAGGGACCAGGTGTGGAGCAACGGTGAGGGTCGGCTCGCGGCGAGGAAGTAATTGAAGTAATTGGTGTGGTCGGCGATGAAGTGCCAGTTGGCCACGTAGAACACCGTCGCCAGCGTGTCGCCGCGCAGTGAGGGGCTCCCGAAGATCTGCGGCCACAGGGCCGCTCCGGCCCCGACGGCGGTGAGCATCAGGAACAGGGCGGGAAGCAGCCGCCGGGCGCGGCGCGACCAGAACCCCGCCAGAGAGATCGTGTCGGTCTGTCGCCATTCGGCAACGAGGAGCGAGGTGATGAGATAGCCCGACAGGGCGAAGAACACGTCGACGCTCAGGAAGCCACCGGGGATGGTCGCCACCGTGTGGGTGGCGATGACCGCCACCACCGCCACGCCTCGGATGCCGTCCAGGCCGGGCAGGTAGGGCAACGAGATCGGCGACGCGCGGCGCGTGCTCGTTCTCATCGCACCTCCGCAATCCCCCCCGGAGAACGCACCCCGACGTCCTTGCCCAGCCCTCCCGGGAGTCTTCTTGGTGTCCGGCGAGAGCGTCAAGGGCACCCCGGAGGCCGTCGTCATCACCAACGCACCTCGTCGGGTCCTTGGCTAGGTTCCCTGCCGTGACGCAAGGCCAGGACTTCACCGGGGTGATCGACTTCACCGGCAAGGTGGTCGTCGTCACCGGTGGAGCCCGGGGCGTGGGCCGCGGCATCACCGAGGCCTTCCTCGCCGCGGGGGCCGAGGTGGCCATCTGCGGGCGCAGGGAGCCCGCCGATGACCAGGTGCCGAGCGCGCAGGGACGGCGGGCGGTCTTCTTCGGCGCCGATGTGCGCGACGCCGAGCAAGCGGCCTCGGTGCTCACAGCCGCGGCCGAGCGCTGGGGCCGGGTCGACGTGCTCGTCAACAACGCCGGTGGCTCCCCCGCCGTTCCCGCCGCCGAGGCCTCGCCGCGCTTTGTGGCCCAGGTCGTCGCCCTCAACCTGCTCGCCCCCATGTACTGCGCCCAGGCGGCCCACGCCGTGATGCAGGACCAGGGTGGGTCGATCATCAACATCGCCAGCGTGTCGGGCCTGCGTCCCTCGCCCGGGACCGCGGCCTACGGCGCCGCCAAGGCGGGGCTCATCAACCTGACCCGATCGCTGGCCGTCGAATGGGCACCCGGGATCCGGGTCAATTGCGTGGTGGCGGGGCTGATCGCCACCGAGGCGGCCCAGGACCACTACGGAGGGGCGGCGGGGATCGCGGCGGTGGCCACCACGGTGCCGATGGGCCGCATGGGGACGCCGCAGGACGTGGCCGGCGCCTGCCTGTACTTGGCCTCCCCCCTGGCGTCCTATGTGTCGGGGGCGGCGCTCGAGGTGCACGGGGGCGGCGAGAGCCCCGCCTTCCTGACCGCCCTCGAGGGTGCCTGAGGGGCCACGACCATGGACACGACTATGGACACGACTGTGGACATCAATATGGACATGAAGTGGAGCGACGCGCACCCGGCGTGCTCTGATGGCCCCCCGTGAAACTCGCCGTCCCTACCGAAACGCGTCCCGGAGAACAGCGGGTGGCCCTCATCCCCGATGTGGCCGGGCGCCTGGCCGGCACCGGGGTCGAGGTCGTCGTGCAGGAGGGGGCCGGGGTCCTGGCCCACTTCCCCGACGTCGCCTACCGGGACAAAGGCGCCACCCTCGGGTCCGGCGCCGACGAGACCCTGTCGGGCGCGCAGCTCGTCACCAAGGTCCAGGCCCCGACGCCACAAGAGGTGGAGCTCCTGGCGCCGGAGGTCACCGTGGTGAGCTTCTTCCAGCCCGCCGCGCAGCTCGACACGGTCCGGGCGCTCGTGCAGCGCAAGGCCACCGCCTTCAGCCTCGATCTCGTGCCCCGGATCAGCCGGGCCCAGTCCATGGACGCGCTGTCGTCGCAGGCGACGGTGTCGGGATACCTGTCGACCCTGGCCGCCGCGGTGCGGCTGCCCAAGTTCTTCCCCATGTTCATGACCGCGGCGGGCACCATCCCACCCGCCAAGGTGCTGGTGCTCGGGGCGGGGGTGGCCGGACTGCAGGCCATCGCCACGGCCCGTCGGCTCGGTGCGCAGGTGCGCGCTTATGACGTCCGGGCTGCGGCCAAGGAAGAGGTGCAGTCCCTCGGCGCCAACTTCGTCGAGCTCGCGCTCGAGTCCCAGGAAGGGGCGGGGGGCTACGCCCGCGTCCAGTCCGAGGAATTCCTGGCCCGCCAACGGGAGCTGATCAGCAACGAGGTGGCCGCCGCCGACGTGGTGATCACCACCGCCGCCGTCCCGGGCCGCCAGGCCCCCGTCCTCGTGACCACGGCCATGGTGGAGCGCATGGTCGAGGGATCGGTCATCGTCGACATGGCGGCGGACGGCGGCGGGAATTGCGAGCTGACGGAGCCGGGCCAGGACCTCGTGCACCACGGGGTGGTGGTGTGCGGGCTCTCCAACCCGCCGTCGGCCATGCCCACCCACGCCAGCTTCCTGTACTCGCGCAATGTGGCCAACTTCCTGGCGCTGATCGTCGTCGACGGTGAGCTGCGCCCCGATTTCGAAGACGAGATCGTGGCGGGCAGCTGCGTCGTCCGGGGGGGAGAGGTCGTCCACGCCCCCACCGCCGAGCTCCTCAACGGACCGAAGGAGGCAACCCCGTGATCGCGGCCGAGCCCGGTCTCATGACCTTCATCACGGTGTTCGTCCTCGCCGCCTTCGTGGGCTACGAGGTCGTCTCCAAGGTGCCGAGCATCCTGCACACCCCGCTCATGTCGGGGAGCAATGCCATCCACGGCATCATCCTCGTGGGCACCATGCTCGTGCTGGGCAACGCCCACGGGACCGCCCAGCTGACGCTGGGGTTCCTCGCCGTCGTGCTCGCCACCCTCAACGTCGTGGGCGGGTTCGTGGTGACCGATCGGATGCTCCACATGTTCAGGGCGAAGCCCACGGACCGCAAGGGTCCGGCCGCCGAGGCCGGCGCCAAGGACGACGGGGCCACGTCGTCGGGCGGCGGGAGCGGGGGGACCCCGTCATGAGCAGGGGCACCGCCACCGACCTCGTCTACCTCATCGCCATCGTCGGGTTCATCCTGGCCCTGAAGGGCCTGAGCTCGCCCAAGCGGGCCCGGCTCGGGAACCTGGTGGGAGCGGGCGGCATGCTCGTGGCGGTGGCGTGGACCTTCTCGCTGCCCGAGGTGTACTCCCATACCCGCAACCTCGTGCTCATCATCGTGGCCATCGCCATCGGGGCCGTCATCGGTGTGCCCTCGGCGCGCCTCGTGAAGATGACCGCCATGCCCCAGATGGTCGCCATCTTCAACGGCGTCGGCGGTGGGGCCGCCGCGCTGGTCTCGGTCACCGAGTTCATCTCGGCCCCCAACAAGTCCCTGGCCATCTACCGGATCATCGAGATCCTGTTCGGGGTGCTCGTGGGGTCGGTGTCCCTGGCCGGCAGCGCCATCGCCTTCGCCAAGCTCCAGGAGCTCATGACCGGGCGCCCCATCACCTATCCGGCCCAGCAGCCCATCAACGCCGCCATCGGCGTCGCCATCGTGGCCCTCCTCGTCGTGACCGTCGTCACCGCCAGCACCACGGTCCTCGTCATCGTGCTGGTCCTGTCGCTCGTGCTGGGTGCCATCTTCGTGCTGCCCATCGGCGGGGCCGACACCCCGGTGCTCATCTCCCTGTTGAACGCCTTTACCGGCCTGGCCGTGGCCGCGTCGGGATTCACCCTCGACAGCACCCTGCTCATCGTGGCGGGGACGCTCGTGGGCGCCTCGGGGACGCTGCTGACGCGGATGATGAGCCAGGCCATGGGCCGGTCGCTCACCAACATCCTCTTCAGTGCCTTCGGGTCGGTGGTCACGGCGTCGGGCGCAGACGCGGATGCCGCGGGTCGGTCGGTGCGGTCGGGCACCGCCGACGACATCGGCGTGCTGCTGGCCTACGCCCGCAAGGTCGCCATCATCCCCGGGTACGGCCTGGCCGTGGCCCAGGCCCAGCACACGGCGCGCGAGCTCGCCGACGCCCTGGCGGCGCGCGGTGTGGAGGTGTACTACGCCATCCACCCCGTGGCGGGCCGGATGCCGGGACACATGAACGTGCTCCTGGCCGAGGCCAATGTCCCCTACGACCAGCTCGAGGAGATGGACGACGCCAACCAGGACCTCTCCACCACCGACGTGGCGCTGGTGGTGGGGGCCAACGACACCGTGAACCCCGCCGCCAAGAACACTCCGGGGAGCCCCATCTACGGCATGCCGATCATCAACGCCGACCTGGCCACGAACATCGTGTTCCTGAAGCGGTCGATGCGGCCCGGGTTCGCCGGCATCGACAACGAGCTGCTCTACGACCCCAAGACGACCATGCTCTTCGGAGACGCCAAGGACTCCCTGTCGAAACTGGTGGCCGCCGTCAAAGCCGCCTGATCATCCCGTGCTGGCCTGGTGCGCCAGCGCCGGGCCGCCCTCGAGGAGCTGGGCGAAGACCAAGAGGCCCTGGCTCGTCTGGCGCGCCGAGGAGACCACGATCTCGACGTCCCGCCGCCCCACCAGATGCGAGGCGTCGTTGACGACCACCATGTCCCCTTCGGGGAGGAACCCGACGGCCTGTCGAGGTTGGCGTCCTGCTTTCACGAGGTCGACGACGAGGTGCTCGCCCGGAGGATGGTCGGGCGCCAATTCGGCGGCCAGGTGGCGGAGGTCGACGACGTCGAGGTCCTGCGCCCCGGCCCGTTCGGCCAGGTCGGCCGAGCAGGTGCCCAGACGAACGTGCAAGCGGTGGGCCAGGGCCAGGGCACGGTCCCCGGTGTCGTCGAGCTCGGGGACCTCGTCCTCGTTCATCCACACCTGGACGCCGCCGGCCCGCAGCGCCTCGATGGCCTCGAGACCCCGGTGGGCCCGGCGCGACGCCACGGGGTCGGGGCTGTGGCTCAGGGCCCGGACCTCGTCGACCACGAAGCGGGGCACCACGATGCCCCCGACGAGAAGTCCGGCCCTTCCGAGCACCATGAGGTACCGGTCCATCACCGCCGAGCTGTCCACGAGGAGGGCGGTGCCGGGGGGCGGGTCGAGGGGACGGTCGAGGAGGTGCGACATCCCCGCCGCCCGCACGATCTCCTGGCCCTTGGTCACCCCGATGCGCACACCGGCCGCGCAGAGCACCCAGGCGAAGGCCGACACCAGGGGGTAGTCGATGCTCGAATGCACCAGGGCCACGACGGGGAGACCGGCCACGAGCCCGAGGAGGAGCCCCGTCGTTCCCACCACCGACCCGGCGAAGACCGAGCTGGCCGGCATGGTGCGCAGCTGGAGGACCGCGCCCCGCAATCCCCGGTCGATCAAGCGGCCGATGATGCCGCCGAGGATGTACGACGCCAAGGCGCCCAGGGTGATCCCCACGACCGGCGCGGTCGTGTTGCGGCCGATGTCGTTGCCGACCGTGAGACCACCGATGGTGCCGGCGATCACGAGAAGAAGTCTGAATACTTCGACGAAGATCACGCTCTGTTGCCTCTCTTTCACGCAACGCAAGAGCACTTCCAGGCTAGTCACGGGCCCCCGGTTTCGGTGCCCACCGGCGGTCCCGGGTGCGCGTTTTCTTTGGGGATGATTGGTCTTTCTGCCCCTCGTCAGGTGAAAACACTCGGTTGATGGGTGCGGTACGCGGCCATATTGACCACGCAGTGCGCTACCTCGGGGTGTACCGGGTCGGGAACCCAACGGACACACATTTCTGACCCGCCCGCCTCTTCCGTGCCCACGTACCATCGCGTCGTGCGCATCGTGCACGGACCCGGCGGCCGGCGAGGGTGAAGACGTTCGTCGCCGGTGCCACCGGTGTGCTCGGACGACGGGTGGTGCGTCTGCTCGTCACCGCCGGACACGACGTCAGCGCCTTGGCACGCTCCGACGAGAGCGCCACTTTGCTCCGGCGCCTCGGCGCCACCCCGGTGCGCGCTCAGCTGTTCGACCCCGACGCCCTGCGCGGCGCGGTGGCCGGCCACGAGGTCGTGTGCAACCTCGCCACCCACATCCCCCCCACCTCCAAGATGGCCCTGCCCCGGGCCTGGGCGGAGAACGACCGGATCCGGACCGAGGGGTCGAAGAACCTGGTCGAGGCGGTGCTGGCCGGGGGAACGCCCCGGTACGTGCAGGAGTCGATAGCCCTCGTGTACCGCGACGGGCAGGACCGGTGGCTCGACGAATCGTCACCGATCGACGCCGTCGCCAACCTCGGGTCGGCCACGACGGCGGAGGCCAACGCGGCCAGGGTGACCGGGGCGGGTGCGACGGGGGTGGTCCTGCGGTTCGCCACCTTCTACGGGCCTGACAGCGGCTCCACCCTCGACATGATCAGGCTGGCCCGACGGCGCATCGCCCTGGGGGCGGGACCCGACCGGTACATGTCGTCGATCACCACCGACGATGCCGCCGCCGCCGTGGTGGCCTCGCTCGGCGCGCCGGCGGGGCTCTACAACGTGGGCGACGACGAACCCGTCACCCGTCGGGAATTCTTCGCCTCCCTGGCCGGCGCACTGGGAGTGCGACCACCGTTCATCGCTCCGGCTGCACTGGCCAGGCTCGGAGGACCCCGGGCGGCGGGCATCCTCCGGTCCCAGCGCGTCAGCAACGGCGCCTTCGTCGAGGCCACGGGGTGGCGCCCTGCCTCGCCGAGCGTCCGCGAGGGTTGGCCGGTGGTGGTGGCCGCGGCGAACGCCGCTTCCCGCGGCGGGTCTCAGTGAACTCACAGTGTCGCGTCTAGATGAACCCGATGAATAGGTCGCCGGATACGTCGATCACCTACAGATCTCACGCCTTTCGACCGACAATTTGACGGTGACGCGAAACGAGCACCACGATGCTCGCGCGCTCGTCTTCTCGTACCCCTCACCCTGGAACACACCGAACGCGTTGCCTCCGACACGAGGGTCCCGGTCCCGCCGAGTTCTGCGCCCCCTCGTCGTCGCGGTCACCGCCCTCACGTCGCTGGTCGCCTTCGCCGCCGTCGTCGCCCTCCCCGGTCACGCCGCCGCCGCGCCCGTCACGCATCCCTACCCGGGAGGCGGTGTCGTGGCATTCGGCGATGCCGGGAACGTCGACCCCCCCGACACCGCGCTGTCCTCGGTCATCACCGGCATGGCGGCCACGCCCGACGGCAAGGGGTACTGGCTCGTGGGTGCCGATGGCGGGGTGTTCGCCTACGGCGACGCCGTCTTCTACGGGTCACTGGGCGCGGTGAAGCTCTACGGCCCCATCGTGGGCATGGCCGCCACGCCCGACGGCAAGGGGTACTGGCTCGTGGCCCTCGACGGCGGGGTCTTCGCCTTCGGCGACGCCGTCTTCTACGGGTCGATGGGAGCTGTCGCGCTCGCCCAACCCATCGTGGGCATGGCCGCCACGCCCGACGGCAACGGCTACTGGCTCGTCGCCGCCGACGGCGGCATCTTCTCCTTCGGTGACGCCACGTTCTACGGGTCGATGGGGGCCACGCACCTGGTGGCGGGCGTCACCGGCATGGCCGCCACCAAGGACGGCAAGGGCTACTGGCTCGTGGCCGGCGACGGCGGGGTGTTCGCCTTCGGCGACGCCACCTTCTACGGGTCCCTGGGCCAGCAGAAGTCGCTGCCGGCGTCGATCGAGGGCATGGCCATGACCCCTGACGGCAACGGGTACTGGATGGTGGGCAACGACGGCAGCGTGTACACCTTCGGGGACGCCCAGAGCTTCGGGTCGACGGCCTCCACCAAACCGATGTCCCCGGTCTCGGCCATCGTCCCCACCCCCGACGGCGAGGGGTACTGGCTGCTCGAGCCCGACGACTGGTCCTATTCGTTCGCCAGCCCGTCTCCCTATTCGCTCGTGAACTCCGCCGCCGTCACCGCGCTGGCGACGAGCCAGGTCGGCCCCGACCCCGACAGCTCGCAGGGCCCGTACTGCAACCCCTACGGACCGTGTGAGCAGTGGTGCGCGCTCTTCGTCACCTGGGTGTGGGCCCATGCCGGGATCCCGGTGCCGTCCATACCCTTCACCGGCAACATCTACGCGTGGGCCGCGGCGAACGGCCGCATCCTTCCCCACAACGTCCTGGCCGCCCCCGGCGACGCCGTGCTGTACGGCACCGGGCCCGGAAGCACCGCCACCTCGGTCCACACCGGTCTCGTGGTCCAGGTCTGGCCCGACAGCGCCGTGGTCACCGTCGAGGGCGATGCCGGCCCGGCCCCCTCGGGCCAGTTGGCCGTCATCGTCAACGGGCCCTTCCTGCCCGCCGACTCTCCGACTTACAACGGCGTCGGGGTCTACGCCGTGGCCCAGCCGGTTCGCTGACTCCACCGCGGTGCCCCTCTGGGACCGGGCACCTAGGCTCCAACCATGGCAACGTCCGCAGAGGACGCGGGGACCGTGCCGCACGTGAGCGGCGCGATGGCCGCTGACGGTGACGCGATGACCGCCACCTCGGCGGCGGTGAAGGAATCGGCGGGCCCGTCGGTTGTTCCGGCCATCGCCACGCTTCCGGGGAGCCCCGTCCATCCGTTGTCGCCCGGCACCGATCCGGTCCCGTCGTCCCCGTCGGAGCTGGCCCGGACCTTCGGTGACGTCGTCGCCAACGTGCGCAGCGCCTATGTGGGGAGGGACAGCACCGTGCGCCTGGCGCTGTGCTGTCTCATGGCCGAGGGCCACCTCCTCGTCGAGGACCATCCCGGGGTGGGCAAGACGACGTTGGCCAAGGCGTTGGCCCGGTCGCTCGACCTCACCTTCGGCCGGGTGCAGTTCACCGCCGACCTCCTCCCTTCCGACGTCACCGGTGCCATGGTCTTCGACCGCGACACGGGCCGCATCACGTTTCGTCCCGGGCCGGTGTTCACCAACATCCTGTTGGCCGACGAGCTCAACCGGGCGTCGCCCAAGGCACAGTCGGCGCTGTTGGAGTCGATGGAGGAACACCAGGTGAGCGCGGACGGGATCAGCTACGGCCTGCCCCAACCGTTCATGGTGATCGCCACCCAGAACCCCTACGACGCGGCGGGGACGTTCCCTCTGCCCCACAGCCAGCGCGACCGGTTCCTGCTCCGACTGAGCCTCGGCTATCCCGAGCGGGCCGCCGAGGACGAATTGCTCTCCTCCACGCTCACGCGTCCCTCTCCCGATTCGCTGGCGGGCGTGGGCGGGGTCCCGTTCCTGCGCGCCTTCGCGGCCGCGGTGCGCCACGCCCACGTGGCGCCCGAGGTGCGCGGCTACGTCCTCGACCTCGTCGGGGAGACCCGGTCACACCCCGACCTCACGGTGGGCGCATCGCCCCGGGCCACCCTGGCGGTCCTCCGGGCCGCCGGGGCGGTGGCGGTCTCCGCCGGCCGCGACTACGTGACCCCCGACGACGTGAAGCTCGTGGCCGAGCCGGCCCTCGGGCACCGGGTCGTGGTGCATCCCGCCGCCGAGCTGGCCGGCGTCACGGCGTCGTCGACGATCGAGGAGATCATGTCGCGGCTCGTCGTCCCCGTCGGTGGCGCCCGGTAGCGAGGTGGCGTCGGGCCCGAGCCGCCGACGCGGCACCTGACACCGGCCGTGCTGTCGACCCGGGGAGCGGTGCTGGCGGGAGGGGCCGCCTGCTCGGCGATCGCGGGGCTCGTCTACGGCGTCGAGGAGTTCGTCTTCCTGGCCATCTCGGTCGGCGTCCTTCTCGTCGTAGGCGCCGTCTCGGCCTGGCACCGCCTGCGCACGACCCGGCGAGCACTGCACCTGGTGGTGAACGTCCCCGTCGCCGAGGTGACCGCCCGGCAGACCGCAACCGTCGAGTTGACGGTGACCAACGTGGGGCGCCGTCGTCGCCCGCCCGTGCTCGTCGAGGACCCCCGCGCCCACTGGTCGGTGTCGCATCCGGGGCTGGGGGAGACCTCGATCGCCGGCGCCCGCCGCACCGGAACCGCATCGGCCTCCGGCTCCCGGAGCCCGACCGCCTCCGGTCGCCCCCCGGTGGGCTTCACCTCCCTGGGACAGCGCTCCCCGGCGCAGGGGTGGCTCGGTGCGCCCGGGCCGCGCCGCACCCGACGCCAGCGGGCCCAGGACCGCAGGAGGTTGTCGGCGGCGCGCCCGGTCCCCGACCTCGGCCCCGGTGCCGGCGCCACCTTGTCGGTCCGGGTGCCCAGCGCCAGGCGCGGGCTTCTGACGCTGTCGCAGGTGGGCGTGTGGTGCGAGGACCCCTTCGGCCTCATCGCCCTGCGGATCACGGTGGCTCCCCCCGCCCACGTCATCGTGTACCCGGCACCTGCCGAGCCGGCGCACCGGGGCCGTCCCACCGGCGCGCACCGCGGCGCGCAGGCGCCTTCCGCCACGGCGGGAGCCACCGACGCCATGTCGGGGGACGAGCTGAGCGGGTTGCGCCCCTACGCGCCGGGCGACCGGCTCACGCGGCTGCACTGGCCCTCGATGGCGCGCTCGGGCGAGTTGGTCGTGCGCGAGTTCGTCGAACCCCGGGCCGGGTCGCTGTCTCTGCTCGTGGACCTGCGGCCCTCGGCCCACAGCGGCGACTCGATCGAGAAGACCATCTCCAGCGCGGCGGGGTTCGGGGTGGGCGCCCTCGACCGGGGCCTCACCGTCGAGCTGTGCACGAGCACGGGTGACCGCGTGGTGATCACGCCCAACGCCTCGGGACGTCAGACCATGCTGCGAGCCCTCGCCCTCCTCGGTCCCGCCACCGCTCCCCCCGCCGTCGTGCGGAGGTGGGGGAACCGGCCGACCGGGGGGGCGGTGTGGGCCACCGGCAGCGTCCAGGGCGCAGACGTCGTCCTCGTGACCACCCGCAGCGGTGCCGAGCAGCGCACCCTGCCCGCCGCCCTTCGGGGCCGAGCCGAGACGGTCCTCGTGCCATGACGGCTCCACACCAGTCGCCTGACCCCGGGCCCGACCCGGCGATCGCCCCGGAGCTCTTGGTCCTGGCGGTGTCGCTGGCGGCGGGACTGGGCACGGCGCGCCTCACCATGGCCCCGGGCGCCGCCCATGTCGTGGGGCCCATCATCGTGACCGTCGTGGCGGGACACCTGGGGGCCACGGTGGCGAGGCGGTTGCGGTTCCCGGTGGGCGTGGCGCTGGCGGCGGGGGTCGCCGCTGTCGCCCTCGCCACGATGTGGGGACAGCTCCTGTCGGCCACGCGCGACGGCCTGCCCACGGCCACCACGTGGCGGGTCCTCTTCTCGAAGTTCGAGGCGGCCGGCACCGTCATCCGCTCGCATCCCACCCCGGTTCCGGCCACACCCGAGGTGGTGCTGTGCATCGCCACGGGCGCCGGGCTCGTCGCCGTGCTGACCCGGTGCATCTGGGCATGGCAAGAGGGGCGCGGGTCGGGGACCATGGTGACGCTCGTCCCGACGTTCGGGCTGTTCTGCTACACCGCCCTGCTGAGCTCGCAGATCGACCGGCTCGCCGCGGTCGTGAGCTACCTCGTGTGCGCCCTCGCCTTCGTGATCTCCGCCGATCGGGCCCGGGCCCGCCGTTCGCCGTGGCGCCCCACCCCCTCCTCCTCCTCGGGATGGGACCGCCTGGGTGCGGGCCTCGCCGTCTTGCTCCCCGCCCTGGTGGCCGCGGCGCTGGCCGTGCTCGTCCCCCTGGCCGCCAACCCGGCTCTGGCCACGCTGAAGGTGGACGCCCTGCCCTTCCCGCCGCCGCCGGGATCTCTCTCCCCGGGCCTGGGAGTGGCCACGGGAGGCACCGGCGGCGGCACGGACGGGATCGGGGGCAACGGCGGCCCGGGGTTCAACGGCGTGCGCGCCATCGACCTCGTCGACAACCTGAAAGCGGTCCTGACCAACCGCACCGGCGAAGTCATGTTCAGCGCCCGGACGCCGCTCGCGACCTACTGGCAGATGGCCGTGCTCACGATCTTCGACGGCACGGCGTGGCTTCCCGACCCCACCACCGAAGCCGCCGCCCAGAGCTTCTCGCTGTCCCCGCAGAGCAAAGAGGTGGCAGACCTCCCCGCCCTTCCCGAGCCCGCCGCGACCGAGACGTTTCGCGTCCAGGTGACGATGGCCGACCTCGAGAGCACCCTCTTGCCCCTGCCCCCGACGGCGGTCTCGGTCAACACCGACGCCGACCTCGTGCCCGGGTTCGGCGCCGTCCAACCGGTGGAAGTGCCACCGGGCGAGAGCTACACCGCCGTGGCCCGGGTGCCCACCAACCCGGCCAAGGCGACGAAGAACCCCGGCGGCGCCGGCTCGGGCTCGTCGGTCACGGTTCCGGCGTCGTCGCTGGCCCCCTATCTCAAGGTCCCCGCGGAACCCGCGGCGGTGGTGGCGCTCGCCCATCGGATCGTCGCCGGCGCCAAGGGGCCCGCCGCCCAGGCCGCCGCCCTGGCCCGGTGGTTCGACAACGGCCGGTACCGCTACACGCTGTCGCCTCCCCCCGTGAGCGGGACCGACGCGCTCGAGTCGTTCCTCTTCGTCACCAGGGCCGGGTTCTGTCAGCAGTTCGCCGCCGCCTACGGCGTCCTGGCCCGGATCGACGGCCTGCCCACGCGCATCGCCGTCGGGTTCACCACCGGTGACCTGACGGGGCGCGACCGGTATCGGATCACCGGCGCGGACGCCCACGTCTGGCCCGAGGTGTACCTCGGGCCCTCGACGGGATGGACCTCGTACGAGCCCACGCCGGCCTCGTCGGGCGAGGCCACCGGCGTCGGGGTGAACTCGGGCGCCAAATCGGGCGCCCAGAGCGTCGGGGGCCGGTCGAGCGCCACCACGAACACGACGCTTCCCCCGCAACGTCACTCCTCGCTCCCCCACGTGTCGGTCCCCACCACGGTGCCCCTGTCGCTGGGGGCCAGGCCGGGGACCGCCAGCGCGCACGGCGGGTCTTTGAACATCCCGCTCGTGATCACCGGCGTGGCGGCGGCGATGGCCCTCGCCACGCTGGTGGGGCTGTGGGTCGGGCGGGGCGGGGGCCGGTGGTTCGGTCCCCTCCGGTTCCTCCGCCGGCGGCGTCGGCGGCGCCCCCACGCCGATCCCACCAGCGAGGTGCTGGCCCAGTGGCGAGAGGCCGCCGAGGTCCTGGCCCGGGCCCGCCTCGGACGACAACCCGCCGAGACCCTGCAGGAGCACGCCACGCGCCTTGGCTCTCTGGCCGGTGCCAGGTGGTTGACGCCCTATCGGCCGGTCATGGGCGGCGCGCCCACCGCGCCGGCGACGCCGGGGTCGGACCAGGTCACGATCGACGCCGGCGTCGATGCCTATGCCGCCCTCGCCGCCCTCGCCGCCCGGGCCAGCTACGGGTCCGACCCCTGCAGCCCTGCGGATGCCGCCGATGCCGAGGTCCTCGGCGCCCTGGTGCGGGCGGGCCTGGCCCGCCCGGGCAGCCGCCCCGGGATCCCCGTCCCGTAGCTCCCCTCCCGGGATGGGCGTCGCCGGCCCCCCGGGCGCGAGGATGAAGCGCGGCACCGGATCAACGACCACCACGGAGGAGAGGCACGACGTGACGATCCCGAAGACCCTGGGGGTGGACGACATCGAGCTGTCGAACTTCGACTTCTGGGAGAAGCCGTGGTCGGTGCGCGAGCAGGCCTTCGCCACGCTTCGGGCCGAGCGACCCATCGCCTTCTTCGACGATCCCGTGCTCGAGGTGGAGACGATCATCCCCATCCCGCCGGGACCGGGGTACTACGCCGTGACGCGCCACGCCGATGTGGTCGAGATCAGCCGACACCCCGAGATCTACTGCTCGGGCCAGTCGGGCAGCACCATCATCGACATGCCGCCCGAGCTCCTCGAGTTCTTCGGATCGATGATCAACATGGACGACCCCCGCCACGCCCGGTTGCGCCGGATCGTGTCGGCCGCCTTCAACCCGCGCATGGTGCGCGCCGTCGAGGACAACATCCAGCAGGTGGCCGACGAGCTCATCGCCTCGGTGCGGCAGAAAGGCGAGTGCGACTTCGTCACCGAGGTGGCGGCCCGCCTTCCCCTCAAGATCATCTGCGACATGATGGGCGTGCCCGAGAGCGACTACGACACCGTTTTCAGCCGGTCCAACATCATCTTGTCCTTCGGTGACACCGAGTACGTCCCCGAAGGCGAAGACCCCGTGCTGGCCTTCATGAACGCGGGGAACGACCTGGCCGAGCTCATGCGGGGACTGGCCGCGCATCGCATCGAGCACCCCACCGACGACCTCACCTCGGCGCTCGTGAACGGCAACGTCGACGGTGAGTCGCTCACCGACGCCGAGCTCGCCTCCTTCTTCATCTTGTTGGTGGTGGCGGGCAACGAGACCACCCGCAACGCCATCAGCCACGGGCTGTGGGCCTTCACCGAGCACCCCGACCAGCGGGCCATCTGGGCCGCGGACTTCGACACCGTGGCCCCCACCGCTGTGGACGAGATCGTCCGCTGGGCCTCCCCGGTCATCTTCATGCGGCGTACCACCACCGCGCCGACGACGCTCTCGGGCCACGACTTCGCGGCGGGCGAGAAGGTCATCCTCTTCTACAACTCCGCCAACCGCGACGAGGAGGTCTTCGAGGACCCCCAGCGCTTCGACGTGCTGCGCCACCCCAACCCCCACCTCGGGTTCGGCGCTCCCGGCCCGCATTTCTGCCTGGGGGCGCACCTGGCCCGGCGCGAGATCACAGTCATGTTCAAAGAGCTCTTCCGCCACCTTCCCGACATCCGGGCCACGGCCGAGCCCGACCGGTTGCGGTCGAACTTCATCAACGGCATCAAGCACCTGCCCTGCGCGTACTGATCGCCGCCCTCGACAACTCGGGCCCGGTGAGCCGGGGGCCCGGCCCCGCGGCGTTCCTCCCGCACGGGCCCGGGCCGATACGCTCGCCCCGATGAGCGACACACCGGCACAGATGGGGCACGGCGTCAACCAGCGGGCCCAGATCAAGATGACAACCGAG
>Ga0187890_10001817_pt1 | contig 15116 bp, 11 predicted proteins | sample June2016WEW_21_1_FD_133005 | JGI IMG/M metagenome (GOLD analysis project Ga0187890, IMG submission 133005) | Peatland microbial communities from SPRUCE experiment site at the Marcell Experimental Forest, Minnesota, USA - June2016WEW_21_10 | ecosystem: Environmental > Terrestrial > Soil >... | reverse complement strand
TGCGCCTTTCTTGCCTTTGTCGCTGACCGTTTTCTCCGTAACACAAGTGCTGGAGTTCCTGGTCAAGGTGATTTTCAAGTGAGCAGATGAGCATACGAGTAGGCCGCGAACCCTCACCGCCAGCGCTGGTGGCTGAGCGCTGAGAGTGAACTCTATGAGCAATATCCTTGACTATCCGCGTTTAGTTTTTCTGTTGTCCTTCATCGTGCTTTGGTGCGCGACGCTTCTGGGTGTTTTCCTTCGCAAGAATCGGGGACCATTGGACCAGGACCAGCGAGACGATTTCGGGGTTGTCCAGAGCGCGATCCTGACGCTGCTGAGTCTTCTGATCGGGTTCACCTTTTCAATGGCCTTGGGCCGCTACGATCAGCGCAAAAACTACGAAGAGGCTGAGGCGAATGCGATCGGCACCGAGTATGTTCGCGCTGATCTACTGCCTCCTGCCGATGCCGCGAGGGTGCAACAACTGTTGAAAAGCTATCTGGATCAACGCGTGCTCTTCTATACCACCCGCGATCTACGGCAAGACCAACTGATCAACATGAAGACGACACAACTGCAGAACGATCTGTGGTCTGTCGTTCGGGGCAGTGCTGCCGCGCAACCTACTTTCTCCGTTACTCTGGCCGTTTCGGGTATGAACGATGTGCTGAACTCACAGGGGTACACCCAGGCCGCCTGGTCGTACCGCATTCCCGCTGAGGCATGGGTTCTCATGCTGGTAATTGCCATCGCCTGTACCATCTTGTTCGGCTATAACGCGCGTCATTCCAGAAGATACCTATTCCTGGTTCTGCCCTTTGCCATAGCGATCTCGTTCTTTCTGATTGCCGACGTCGATAGCCCGCGTCGCGGCCTGGTCTCCGTCTATCCCCAGAATCTATTGAGCCTATCCGAGACGCTCACGAAATGAGGAACTTTGAGATGGGGACGTGAAGATGAGTTGGCTGCTCTCGGGGTATCAAACGAAATGGTTCCGCTCCGATCTGCTGGCCGGAGTGTCGGTGGCGGCGGTGGCGTTGCCCATTGCTATCGCTTATTCACAACTGGCCGGCGTTCCACCGGTGCACGGATTGTATGCCAGCCTCTTGCCGCTGGTCGCTTATGCACTGCTCGGTTCTTCACGGCAGTTGATCATTGCGCCCGATGCCGCTACCTGCGCCATGGTCGCTGCCATCGTGGCACCGCTTGCTGGCCATGATCCTTCTCGATATCTGTCGCTCACGGCAGCCCTGGCCTTAATCGCCGGAGTCTACTGCATCGCAGCCGGATTCGCGGGGCTGGGGTTCCTTACCAATTTCCTCGCCCGGCCTATTCTGACTGGCTACATCAACGGGATTGCGATCTGTATCATTACGGGCCAGCTCGGTTCGTTATTCGGATTCCCGCTGGCACCCGCCGGATTCTTCCGCTTGCTCTGGCAGTTTTTTTCGAGGCTGGGCGAGACCCATCTGCCGACGCTGGTAGTCGGAGTTACCACGCTAGCTCTGCTCCTGTTGCTCGCGCGCTTTCTGCCCAAAGCGCCGGGGCCGTTGGTTGCCGTGGTGTTGGGAATCGCCGGTTCGGCGGTCTTCGGCATTGCGAAACACGGCGTGAAGCTGCTGGGCAACATTCCAGCGGGACTCCCAGCCTTCATGATTCCCAACATCGGACGGAGCGACTGGGAGACTTTGGCGATCGGCGCGGCCGGACTCGCGCTGATCAGCTACAACAGCGGAATGGTGACGGCCCGAGGCTTTGCTGCGAAGAATCGCTACGACATCGATCCCAATCGGGAATTCATCGCGCTGGGCGTCGCCAATATCGGCGCGGGGATATTGCAGGGCTTCGCCGTCACCGGAGCGGATTCGCGCACGGCAGTGAATGACTCCACGGGCGGCAAGACCCAGGTCACTTCGCTCGTTGCCGCCGCGGTGCTCGCGCTGACGTTGCTGTTCTTCACCAAGCCGCTCGGGTGGCTGCCGATGGCCGTGTTGTCAGCAGTTCTAATTAAGGCCGCTATGGGTCTGTTCGACCTGCGAAGTCTCACCACTCTACGTCGCGTCAGCCCCCTGGAATTCCGCGTCTGTCTCCTTACGTTGCTTGGCGTCATCACAGTCGGCGTGTTGCCAGGCGTGCTGGTCGCGCTCGGGGCAGCCGCTGTTCTGCTTCTCATAAGGACTTCTCATCCTCACGACGCAGTGCTTGGGCGCATCCCGGGGACGCTGGCCTATGCAGACACCACTACCCATCCCCGGGCGGAGTCGTTCCCAGGACTTCTCATCTATCGCTTCGATGCCTCGCTGGTCTTTTATAACGCGGATCATTTCAAGTCGCGAGTCAAGGCCGTGATCCGGGACGCGGGGGCGCCGGTTGGGTACTTCCTGCTCGACGCCGAAACGATGCCTCTTTTGGACACAACCGGTGCTGCCAGTCTCGATCAGCTATGCGGCGATCTTCACGAACAGGGTATTGCGATGGCAGTTGCAGCAGCCAAGAACCAGGTCCGCACCATGCTCGACCGGACCGGTCTCGCGGAGCGTATCGGCGCCGATCGACTGTTCCCCACCGTTGAATCGGCGGTCGAGGAGTTGTCGGGGAATGCGATGAGTCAATCGAAATAAGTCTGAATCCGCAATCAATTCCTAGGGCGATTGTCAGAGTCGCACAAAAGTTACTTGCTCAACGCCCCTCGGTTCGGCAGATAATGGTGGTATCCGGTAGGATTCACCATGCCTTGGGTAACGATTAAGTCGGGCCTCACTACTCCAGAAGGCCACGAAGAAAAACTCACGGAATATCTCTGCGACTACCCCGGCTGTCCCAATGTCGCGAGGCACCTACTCGGCCCTATTGTGGAACTCCGCCTTAGCGCATCCGTCTGCGATGATCACGTGCCAAAACCTCAGGCGCCGAACCGGTTGAACTCTCAGTAAACCTCCTTCCGGAATAGCGTTTTATATCCCACTACTTAATCAGAGGCAAGCACCTGACTCCGGCTCACGCCGGGCCCCGAGCCCTGTGCGACTCGCCCAATCTCCGACTGTCTCTTTTGACAGTTCCCCGCCGCATGCGGTCGGCCTAGCCTCATCCGAGAGGGCGAACCGCCTGTCTTAAAGGAGACGAAAACAATGCCTAAGAAACCGTTTAAGGGCACGATCAAACTCGATGTCCGCGATTCTGTTCCCGATTGGGACGCGTTTACACCTACCAGAGCTCCCGAGGGAGCGCCAAATATTCTGTTCGTACTGTACGACGATACCGGCTTGGCGGCGTGGTCGCCGTTTGGCGGCCGCATCAACATGCCGACGCTGCAGAAACTGGCTGACAGAGGCCTGATGTACTCGCAGTGGCACACGACGGCGCTTTGCTCGCCGACCCGTTCCACCTGCCTCACGGGACGTAACCATAACCTCAACGGCATGGGCAGCATCACAGAGACATCCATCGGGTTTCCCGGCCATTGCGGACGCATCCCTGAAGAATGCGCCACGGTCGGGGAGATTCTGCAGGATGGCGGCTGGAGCACCTTCTGGCTTGGCAAGAACCACAATGTTTGCGAAGGAGACGTCTCCGCTGGCGGCAGCAGGAAGACATGGCCACTGAACCAGGGATTCGACCGGTTCTATGGCTTCATTGGCGGCGAAACCAACCAGTGGTATCCCGACCTGGTCGAAGACAACCATGCCATCGATCAGCCGTACTCGCCGGAAGAGGGTTATCACCTCTCCAAGGACCTGGCTGACAAGGCCCTCCAGATGATCAAGGACCAGAAGGCCGGTAACCCATCGAAGCCGTGGTACATGTGGTTCTGCCCCGGCGCCAACCATGCCCCGCACCATGCCCCGCAGGAATACATCGACAAATACAAGGGCAAGTTTGATGACGGCTACGAAGCCTACCGCGAATGGGTGCTGCCGCGCATGATCGCCAAGGGCATTCTCCCAAAAGGAACCCAACTCACTCCCATCAATCCGATGCCGAGCGAGATTGCGACCCCGTCCGACCAGGTTCGTCCTTGGAACACGCTCAACGCTGACGAGAAGAAGCTATTCTCGCGCCTGATGGAGGTCTACGCCGGATTCTCGGAGTACACCGACGCGCAGGTGGGCCGCATCATCGACTACCTGGAAAAGAGCGGCCAGCTCGAGAACACTGTCATCTTCTACGCGGCCGACAATGGCGCTTCAGGAGAAGGCAGCCCCAACGGGACGGTCAATGAAAACAAATTCTTCAACAGCTATCCGGATGAGCTGTCCGAGAACATGAAGCTCATCGACAAGTTGGGTGGGCCGGACACCTACGAGCACTTCCCGACGGGATGGGCAATGGGCACATCCGCGCCGTTCAAGATGTTCAAGCGCTACTCGGAATACTCGGGAGGCACTTGCGACCCACTGGTCATCTCGTGGCCCAAGGGCATCAAGGCGCGCGGCGAGGTCCGGAGCCAGTATCACCATTCCACGGACATCGTAGCGACCATCCTGGACATTTGCGGTCTGGAAATGCCCAAGGTTTACAAGGGTGTGGAGCAATACCCACTATCCGGTGTCTCGATGCGCTACAGCTTCGATGCACCGGACGCACCCACCCAGAAGAAGCGTCAGTACTACGCCATGCTGGGCACTCGTGGCATGTGGGAGGATGGCTGGAAGGCATCCTCTATCCATCCACCGGCTCCATCCAACCTCGGACACTACGAAAACGACAACTGGGAGCTTTATCACGTGGACGTGGATCGCGCCGAATCCAAGAACCTGGCCAAAGAGAATCCTGAGAAGCTGCAGTCGCTGATCAAGGCCTGGTTTGAGGAGGCGAAGACGAACCTCGTGCTGCCACTTGAGGACCGGACCGCCGTGGAAATCCTCACTACTCCACGACCCACAGAAGAGCCGCCCCGCGAGCGGTATATCTACTATCCGGGAACGGCCGCGGTCCCGGAAAGTGCCGCAGTCAGCGTGCGGGGACGTTCGTACAAGATCCTCGCCGACGTCGAGATCACGGATCCGAATTGCTCGGGCGTAATTTTCGCCCATGGATCTCGCTTCGGCGGTCACTCCTTGTTCATTGCCGATAAGAAGTGTCACTACGTGTACAACTTCCTCGGCTTCAAGCCGGAACAGGAGTTCGTCTCACCCGAACTCAAGCCCGGCAAATACACATTTGGCATGGAGTTCATCCGCGAGGGTATGGGCCCATACCACGAATCCGTCGGCACCACGAAGCTTTACATCAACGAGAAAGTTGTGGCTGAGGGACCGATGCGCGCACAGGTTGGCAAGTTCACCCTGTCGGGCGACGGCCTCTGCGTCGGCTACGACAGCGGCGACGCCGTCAGCGACGCCTACAAGTCCCCCGGGACATTCAAGGGCGGGACGATCCTTGGCGTTGCCGTCGTGGTCGACAAGAGTCAGTACCTCGACCTGGAGAAGATAGCCGCGGCTGCATTCGCCGCTGACTAACCCACAGGCTCACTCCATCAGCGGACCGGCAGCTCGAACCTGGGCTGCCGGTCACTCGTTGGAGCATTCGTCGGCAAAACATCGTCATGGTAGTTGACAAAGAAACGAATGATCACCGAGTGCCAATTCTGACAGTAGACGTTGTTCCCTCGGCCCGAGACACTGTCAGTGCGGAAAGTGCGAATCCCCTGGGAAGCAGATCAGAGGCCCGGTGAATGGACTCAGAGACTTTTCGGGCAAACCGCCCGATCAAACAGAAGACGTGCCGCATGCGTCACAGAATCAATTGGAGGAAACGAGATGTATAAACGCTTGTTCTGCTCTATCGCGATACTTAGCTTTTCTCTGTCCCTAATGGCACAGAGTGGTGCGGCGCCGAAGAATGCGGACATCGATCCCGCCGCAGTGGCCGCGCTTAACAAAATGGGAACTTATCTTCGAACCATGGGAACGTTTCAGGTCAAATCCGTCCAGACGACCGATGACGTGCTGGACAATGGTCAGACGATTCAAACCAATGGGGTCATCGACCTGCTCGCCGCGCGGCCGAATCGCCTCCGCGCGGAGATCATAAGTGATGACCGGCATCAGCTCCTCTTCTACGACGGCAAGAGTTTCACGATTTATGGACAGCTGGTGAACTATTACGCCACCGTGCCGGCTCCGCCTACAATCGGCGAAGTCATCGATAAGCTCGACGAGAAATATGGCATCGAGATGCCGCTCGTAGATCTCTTCAAGTGGGGCTCGCCCCAGGCAGACTTCGCGAGATATATCACTGGCGCGATCGATGTTGGCCCCAGTTCCATTGACGGGACCAGTTGCGAACAGTACGCGTTTCGCCAGCAGGGCCTGGATTGGCAGATCTGGATCCAGTTGGGAGACTATCCACTGCCGCGCAAGCTGATCTTGATCACCACCGACGATGATGCCCGACCGCGTCATAGCCAGCTTTTGACGTGGAATCTAGCCCCGTCGTTCAATGACGAGGCCTTCACCTTCGACCCACCCGATGGCGCACAAAAAATAGCCATCGCGGAAATCGCCCCATCGGCCAGCGATAAAAAAGAAACCAAGACAGGGAGCTCGAAATGAACCGACCTATCCAAAATCTGCTTTCGATCACACTTGTTCTGTTGCTCTCGTGCGGCCCGATGTTCGCGCAGCGCGGAGGCGGTGGCACGCGAACCAGCGTCAACGGCAACGTAAACCGGAACACCAACGTTAATTCGAACCACAACGTCAACGCGAACATAAACCACAACGCCAACGTTAACGTGAACAAGAACGTTAACGTGAATGTGAACCACGGCGGCTACTATGGTGGCTGCTGCTACCACAACAACACCGCAGCGGTGGTCGCCGCCACAGCCATCGTCACAGCCGCTGTGGTCGGATCGAGGGTTTACGCGCTTCCACCCGCGTGCACCGTGGTCATCATGAATGGCCTGACCTACCAACACTGTGGCAGCACCTGGTACCAGCCTCAGTTCGTGGGAACGACCACAGCATACGTCGTCGTTACCGCACCACGGTAGGCGCTGGCTCTGAGATCGCCGGGAGCGCGGCATAGGGCCTTCGTGGCCTGAACAAGACGCCTCACGGTGGAGAAGAAGGAACTATGGGCAGCGAATCCGCTAATCCGACAGGGATCCTTGACCAATCCCGGCCTGGGGTAATCTCTGATGGGGTACGACCTGAACTTGCGTCTGCGATGAGCTGGAGACAAAAAGCACAGCAAGTCCAGACGCAAGCGCATGTCTTCTATCTTGCGTTTAAGCATCCGCGCACGCCCTGGTATGCAAGGGTGGTCGCCGCATGTACCGCTGGCTACCTGTTCAGTCCGATTCAACTCATCCCTAGCTTCATTCCGGTGATCGGATTCCTGGACGATTTTCTGGTTTTGTTCCTGGGAGTGAAGCTGATTCAGAGGATCGTCCCTCCGGATGTCCTCCTCGAATGTCGTCAGCATGCCGATGATGCCGAAGTGCGAAGGAAGGACGAGATCCGGTCGTCGGCCGCCACGGTTGCAGCCGTCGTGATCGCTACCGTGTGGCTCCTGACAGCCGTCGCCGCCAATGGACTGATAGCGGCATACATTCGCCGGTGATGGCTCAGAACACCGAGCGCATAATCAGTTTCAGTAGGTCGGCCACAGGAATCTGGGTCATGATCACGGGCAGCATTGGAACGGCGCTCGCAGCTGCTATTTGAATGACTGTCAATCTGTCGATTGGCAGAAGCTTTGTTCTCCGCACCCGGTCGACGCTCTCGGCCAAGTGGATCAGTGTTTCCATTTCTGGCGCAGCCAGCAGCTCCTCAAGGTGCCCTTGCCGCCCGTGCACCCACTTTTCGTGAAATCGCTCTGCATGCAGATGCGCCAGGGAACCGTATTGCAGGTACCCCACGCGATAAATGTGCGTTAGCTTAGGCATAAAAATTGCCAAGGGTCCGACAAAAATCAGAAGAATTACGACTACCCACAAAGCCAGAACCATATTCAATGACTGGCGCGAGAATACTGAATGCAAAGCCTGGTAGCGCAAAATCGAACCCATCGCGGTCGAGGCCGCGATCACGACCGGTACGAAAGCGATCGGCGAATAGCCTAGGAATCCGAGACCACCACTTTGATCTGGGTCGCAAGGGACCAACCGCAGTTGCAGCCGGGAAACTCGCCAAAAGAACACGACGAAGAGTAACCATTTCCAGAGCGCGAGCCCGAGCAAAACCATGTACATGGTTTGGGTCACCAGTTCGAAATACCAGCCGGCAGGTGAGTGCAAGACTGATGCTCCCATTACGCGTACGGACCACGGCGCGTCGTACATCGGATCATTGCCAACGAAGAGAATTCCGCCCACACAGCCGAGCGCCACGAGTGCGAGTTCGAGGAACCATGCGTCTTTTAACCTTTTGATGGTTGCGATAATTTCCCGAAATCTGGGCAAGTCTTCAGGTCTGAGCAGGTCAGCATCCAGGAAATGGCGAACCATTAGCCGAAAGCGTTCCTCAATCAGCGGCTGTCCGGCAATCAAGAAAGGAACAGCGATGAATACGCGCGCGAAGACTCGATAGTCCTTCAACACAGCGACAAGCGACGAGTGGGAACCACTGAAGGCAGTGAGGATCACTAATGGAACCCAGCCGACCAGAACTGCTGCGAGGATTCTCCGGCCGGCATTCCATTGATTTGGTCGAATCAGGCGCGCCAATTCCTGGACGCGGTAGAACGCGCCTCCGCGAATCAAAGAAACTGTGTCCAGATTCTCCAGTTCTTGCACTCTTTGCTCGTTCCTTCGAGCCGATTGATCGATCATGCTCGTTTTTAGAAGATCGTTGCCTCGCCCCTAACACTGATACGCGCTTCGCTTCTTCTGTGGAACTGTCAAGAGTGACAGCGTGGGTGCCTTCCAAGGATGTCATCCGCCCCGGCGGGGAAATTGCAAATGCCAACCGCGTGCAGCATGTGAACGCTTCTATCCCGTGGCTGCATGCATCCTCTGGGCACCCTCCGGGCAACAAGACCGATGTCTTGTTGGCATCTCACTGATTTTGCTGTGTCGTGTATGGAGTAAGCTGGGCGTGCAAGTTGTTGTTTGTAATTGGGTTGGCGACCCTTTTAAGGCATGGGTCGCAGGTTCGAATCCTGCCGCGCTCACCAAGATTTCAAAGCACTTAGTTGATTTCGGCAGGGTCGATTTCGGGCACCCTCGGACACCCAGTCGGTACTCCTGGCACGCCTTTTCACCAGCGAAGTCGGCTTGAAATTCGTGTAGGATCTGCAAACTGCGGGCGGGGCACCCTCCACGCTACCTATTGTGGTCTGCTGAAGCAACCAGAGAAGCAGAAGCCGTCCAAAGGGGATCAAATCATGAGTGAGTGCGGGATTCCTTAGAGCCGTCTTCCGAGGATGGAAGTCTTTACAAGTTATTGACAAGATATTGACAGATTCATCGTCGATATCGGCGACCATTATTGACGGTTGTTCGGCTCATTCATGGCATTCAAAGAATCCGGCTTGAGCCAAGGCGTTTGAATCTGCTCCCCAACTTGCCCTGTTATGAGCGCCGGAGACTTTCTTTGCCAGGATGCCGCAACACCACTGTGCGAGTTCTACACTGCTGCTGGCGCCGTTTGCAGCTTGTCCACGAACTGCGAGCCTCTCTTGGAAGCGGCGCGTGAAAGCTTTCTACCGGTTGAAGAACCAATAGCGGCCGTGGATTTTTCCGTCCGATTCTGGGTGGACTATACCAACTCGGCGCCTCAGCCCTGGCCGAAACCTCGCGTTCGGGGTCTCAACCATCTTGTGTTTACGGGATTCGATTCCGGTAGTTCGATGCTGGCAGACCTTCGCGGCCGTCGCGTGATTGGGCGTTTTTCGGCGCCCATCGGCAATGATCGCTCCTACTGGAAGACGGTCGTCTTTCCGGTGCTGCTCACCATTACCAGCGCTTCGGTCGGAATCGTGGAGCTCCACTGCTCCTGCGTAGCCAAAGAGCAAAAGGGACTCCTGATGGTAGGTGCCGGTCGAAGCGGAAAATCGACTTTAGCCGTCGCTCTGGCACAGGAAGGCTTTGGATTTCTTTCGGACGACCGCACGTTCTGTTCCTGGCAAAAAGGCAAGCTGTCGGCTTGGGGACTCGCGACGACTGTCAAATTGCGCAGCGATGCCGGGGAACATTTTAGGGAGCTCCAAGCTAAGCAGCCGAAATATCTTCCAAACGGGGAATGGGGTTTTCGCCTCGAACCCGAGCTTGCACTTGGCCTGGAGTGCGTAAGACGTTGCGAACCACGATTGTTGGTCTTCCTCGAACGCTGCCAGAATCCGGGATTTCGTCTGACTGACTTGTCATTGGAGGAGGCCAAGGTTCGCTTGGAGGAAGATCTGATGGCGGAATTGCCTGACGCGGCAGCCGCGCAGATGGAAGTCATCGGGAAGTTGGCCGAACTGAACTGTTGCTTGCTGCAATACGGCGGGCGGCCCCAGGTTGTGGCCAAGAAGCTCGCTCAACACTTTGAGCGATTTCGATGATCGCAGTGCATGGGACAGGCGAACCAGCCATGAGGCGCATGGCAGTGCCGGTAGAGAGCACCGATTGTCTTGGCGAAATGCAGATCTCCTCGACAGCTCCGGGCAAAGTGAAACGGAAGGATCTACTACGTCGCTTCACGCCGACGCCGTACAGCGTGGATCTGGTGGTTATGGGAAGGACCGTGCGCTTGGAAAGCAACAGTTGCACAGTGATTGAAAGTGCGCTGGAATTCTTTGCGCGACATCAGGGATCTCCGACTCGCGATCCGGAATTCCTCTGGCGAATCGTGAGCGAAGAGGATTCACTAATCGAGTACGCAGGAGTGGCGGTGTCTGCCTTTTCGGACGGTGGTCTTCGTTTCGTCAATCATGGACAGGGAAGTTTTCTAGCGGTCGATTTAGAGGCGCGCGAGGGCATCGGTTTTGTTGCTGAACGATTAGTCGAGAGCGAGCCCAGGGTGCATTGTCGATCGATTTTCGACACTCTCTTCTGCGTGAGTACCAGGAGTTTTGGGATGGTCCCGCTCTCAGCGGCATGCGTGGGTCAGGGGGACAAGGGACTTCTCTTGTTTGGCGCGCCCAACAGCGGCAAGACGACTGTGAGCTATCTGGCGGCTAAGCTCGGGCTCGAATTTCATGCTGATCAAGCTGCGTTCTTGGAAATGGAAGCCAGTGGCTTGCGGGTTTGGGGAGATCTTTTGCCGGCGATCTTCCGTCCCGAATCGCTTCAGTTTCTTCCTGAACTTGAGGCCGCAACGCGTCGCTTTTCTTATCCGGGTTTAACTGTTTGCTACCTGCCAAAGCGCCCGTTTCAAGCCCCGAAGGCGCACTCCGTGGATCCAGTCTGCTGTGTGTTCCTTGAGAGGCAAGCCGCAACGATTCCCACCTTGTCACCTATAGCTCGCGTTGATTTCTCCCGCCGTCTCGCCGAAAGTTTGCTTTTCAAGGACTACGGCTGCCTAGCGCAACAGAGCGCCATGGCGTTCGACGCTCTTGAAAAATTGCCCGCTTATCATCTGGCCTACGGCAGCGATCCTGCGACGGCGACAGCCTTAGTACAACAAATGCTCGCGGATTCTGATGCTCCAAAACCTGCCATACAGCAAACACGTTGATGGCTCATGGCCCACACCCGTACGTGCGCCATCCTCGCGACTAGCGGAGGCGAATTGCGAATATCAATCTTGAGGATGAGCTTGGATGTATTGCGCTACCGCTTGTGCCGCCAGTTCGTTCCCTCGAGGCCCCAGATGACCTTGGTCGATGTAAATCGGCTCTTTGACTGAGTCAAACACTCCGCCAAGAAACACAAATCCCCCGGTAGTTGCAGCGCGATTGTCCGCCTCTTGATAGACCGCAGTCGCGATCAACGCCCAAGGATCTCTTGTAGAAATTTCGGGCAATTGTTTTTCGAAAGGCACAAGCGGTTTTTGACCGTAATACAGAGAGGGCTGCCAAAAACAATAAATGTGAAACTTATATGCCTGGGCTAGGGCCTTCGCGACCCGAAGATTGGCCTCATAGTTGTCTAACGTAGCCACTGCCTTCGTATGCAGCTCGTTTAGTACGGATTGAGACGAATGGCGCCCGAAGAAAACTTCCTCCATCGCTTTAACTATGAGAAACGTATACGATTCGCGAATAAAGTCGAATCGTCCGGCGAGCGAGCCTTCTATCCGGGGTTTAATTTTCTCGATATAGAAGTGCGGCTTTGGCGGCCCCGGGGAGGGTCCAGCCGCACCGGCATCGTTCAGCCCATCGTAGAAGATCACAATGTCGGGATGCCCGCCAGCCTTGAGCTGCTCCATCAGGAGGATCAGCTCTTGATTGCTTACGTAACCTTCCACTCCAAAATTAGACACGACTACGCAACCCGAACCAGAAGCGTTCAAGTCCCGGGACAAGTAGGACGGTATGGTTGCCCAGTCCGGCACGGCGGTTCCATACATTGTTGATCCTCCGAAGGCCCAAACGTTAACCGGGCGTGTTTTGCATTCGTCTGATGTCGGATTGATCGTTCTGCGCCATAAACCTGTATTGCTCTCATCGTTGTTGACATACTTGCTGTGCCAGGGGGTTACACTCCAGACTCGAAAAGGTACATAAACCTTGCGGGATAGTTGCCTTCGAGGCTCATCTTGCCAGAATTCCGCAGCCCACTCGTCTCCGTGGTATGCCGGACTCGTTCTCTGGAGTTCGAATCCGTGTCGTATTTCCGAGTGAGGAGCTAGCGACCAAGCCGCCCACGAAGCGAGTTCCAGCAATACCGCAAGCACTACCAAACCGCAGACCGCAAATCCCACAACAGCAAAAAATCGTTTTACGGGGCGCTCGGTAACAACCGACATTCAATCCTCCACATCTCGCTGGGCAAGCGCGTCGGCGTGACTCACACTTATGAAATGGCAAGGCAAATGGCTCATCATGGAAGAGCGATCCGCGCTATGGCGCTGAGTCCAACGCCTCGGCCGCAGTCAGTCGCGTACAACAACGTCGAGGAACTCTCCCACGAAGGCGAGATGGCGTTGCACGACGCGTGAGTTAGCTGCTGCTCGCGCCCGCCATCAAGTTCGCGGATCACTAAATGCCAAAATCCATGATCGCGCCGGCTGAAGGCTAATCGGCTGCCATCAGGCGACACGGACGGATACCTCGCAGGATGGGGAAGCTCGGTCAGCTCCACAACTTCTCTCGTACGATGTCGTACCAAGAATAAATGGGGATCGCTGGTTCGGCCAGCAGCAGCGATCACGTCACCATCGGACGTAACCGTCACATCGAGCGCATGGTAACTGCTTGGCAAAACCATTAGGGGGAGATTCTTTGAATCAGTTGCCAACAGCCACCCTGAACTTTGCCCGTGTTCTTCGCGGACGAAGGCCAGCCATTTTCCATTTGCTGAGAGCGCGGGCTCCTGGCCTTCGGTCAGAGTTTCAATCTCCGACAGGGGTTCCTCGATTGGAAGTCGCGTAATGAATGATTGGTGCCCGGTCAGTTCAAAATAAAGCACTGGAATCGATCCAGCGCCAGCGATGGACAGCGCATCGCCTGACACGGGAATCTCGCGGAAAGTTGTCTCCTTGAGAAGCACAGCCTCATATTTCCTCGGCTGCATCTCCGTAAAAACCACACCGTCTTCAGTGGAAATGGGATTGGCAGAACGGTATCCGGTTGACAGACTCGGCAGGCGCCTAGCGAAATCCTCAGCACGGTTCTGGACAGTCCGAAGATTGTAGAGTGTCAAGAACGCGACTGAGATCAGGCCAGCCGTCAACCAACTGCGGCCGGAAACTGCTTTGCGGCCAGCCCCCGCCGTATGCAGCAACAGCACGTAAAGCCCGGCTGTGGCTAAAAGCTGGCCTAGCGGAAACAAGTTTGAAATCCTGTGTGGCACAGGTGCACACGCAACGACATAAAAAAGCAGGAGGATCAGCGCTCGGATTTTGCTGCCTGTCGCGAGCATCGCATCGAAGCCGACAATCGCAGTGAAGATCAATAGGCAGCCGTAATCGGCACCAGATGTCGGGGACAGCAGTAAGACCAATGGAACGAGAGTTGCCCAGGCTAATGATGCAGAATGCCGTCTTTCGTCCCCGCTGAACGACAGAAGAAAGGAGAAAACCAGAAAAGTGACTGTAGTTGCCTGTGCCACGGCGTAAAGCATCGGCGAATCGATCACAGGGTGAGGATTTAATTCTGGCTCGATGAGAAATAAATGGCTCCACAGAGTGATGAACGAATTCTGCGAAAGAGTGTAAGGCCCAAGCCAATCCCCACGGGATGCCTGGCTCAATACTTCGTTCAGAAACACCCGATGGACTTCGACTCCAAACATTAACAGTGACAGGGTCGTAATAGCTGCGGCGCTTAGCACCATCCCAATGACTGCGCGCCAATTCCGCTTCCAAATAAACAGAATCACAAAGAGAGCAGGAAACAACTTCATTGCTGCCGCAGTGCCCAACAGCGCGCCAGATGTGCGCTGACTGTTCAGCCAGGAAGCGTAATAGGCGCCGCAGATGAGCATCAGGATGAGTACATAATGTCTGCCAAACAAAAACCCAATGTGTAACGGAAGAACGCACAATAGCGATATCAAGCCTAGCCTGCGCCAATTTAACGATGTCACGTGACGAAGCATCCACAGAGAAACAAACAGAAAACAAAGATTCAAAACGAGCCAGACGCGTTTGGCCTCGAGCGGCTTAAGACTTGTGAACGGTACCAATGAAAGGATCAAAGTGGGGGGGTTGGGGGCAAAGCTCACGAGACCATCGCGCACTCCCAAGTGATCGTTCTGCCGCTGAAACCAAGTCCATTCGTAGATGCGGTCGAGCGGAATACGCTCCCGGTGAAGCGCAGCGGCCAGGTAGTAATTGGGAAACTCGCTGTTCAGATTTCGCCACGCAGGCAACAAACTGTGTCCCACAAATGTCGCCAGCAGGCTCGCGAGCAGCATCCACTCCACGATTGGCAGCCACCGATGGTTTGGCGGGTCAAGCTTCGGGAGCGGGCTCGGCTCGCTGGTTTCAAGTTCTCCCGTCGAATTCTTAGCCACAGCCAGATGATGCATGACGGTAATTCGTTTACGTCTTTTCGACCATAAAATTCTCCAGTACGAGAGTATCCATCTCGCTCCT
>Ga0187890_10001816_pt1 | contig 15117 bp, 13 predicted proteins | sample June2016WEW_21_1_FD_133005 | JGI IMG/M metagenome (GOLD analysis project Ga0187890, IMG submission 133005) | Peatland microbial communities from SPRUCE experiment site at the Marcell Experimental Forest, Minnesota, USA - June2016WEW_21_10 | ecosystem: Environmental > Terrestrial > Soil >... | reverse complement strand
GCCCTCAGACAGACGTGGCGGGATGGCGCGGCTCGGTGATGAGCGCCACCTCGGGGGGAAGCCCCGTCACCTCGACGTCGTCGCCGTCGACCTCCACCGTCACGCGCGACCCGGCCAACGGGATCCCGGCCACCTTGAGGTGCTTCATCCCCTCGGGCAGGATCGGCGAGAGCCAGGTCTTGCCGTAGGGGACCCATGGGTCGAGCCGGAGCATGGTGCGCAGGCACAGCAGCGGGGAGGCGGCGGCCCACGCCTGGGGCGAGCACGACGTGGGGTAGGCGACCGGGGACGAGAACTCGGAGCGGTCCAACCCGCAGTAGAGCTCGGGGAGGCGCCCTCCGAGGCTCAGGGCCGCGTCGAGGAGCGACGAGATGAGCCGCAGGGAGTCCTCCATGAACCCGTACCGGGCCAGACCGGCGGCGACGATGGCCGTGTCATGGGGCCACACCGATCCGCAGTGATAGCTCATGGGGTTGTAGCCGCCCATCGACGAGGCCATGGTCCGGATGCCCCACCCGGTGTTCATGTCGGGCGCCATGAGCTTGTCGGCGACGATGCGGGCCTTGTCCTGGTCGACGATCCCGGTCCACAGGCAGTGGCCGATGTTCGAGGTGAGCGAGTCGATGGGTCGTTTGTCGGCATCGAGGCCGATGGCGAACCAACCACGGTCCTCGAGCCAGAAGTCCCGGTTGAACTCCGTCTTCAATCGGGTCGCCTTGGAGCGGTAGCGCTCGAAGGTCGTCTCGTCCCCGGCCTCGCGCGCGAAGTGGGCGCGAGCCAGGTACGCGCTGTAGACGTAGGCCTGGACCTCGCACAGTGCGATGGGCGCATGGGCGATAGTCCCGTCCCGGTAGCGGATGCCGTCGGCGGAGTCCTTCCATCCCTGGTTGGCGAGCCCCCGGTCGGTCATGCGCTGGTACTCGACGTACCCGTCCCCGTCGAGGTCGCCGTGGTTCTCGATCCACTCGAGGGCCCGTTCCGCGTTGGGGAGTAGTTCGTCCACCACCTCGCGGGCCAGGCCCCAGCGCCGCAGCTCACCGAGGAGCATGACGAAGAGCGGCGTGGCGTCCGCGGTCCCGTAGTAGATGCTCCCGCCCCCGAGCGAGAGCGACGGCGCGTCGCCGAAGCGCATCTCGTGGAGGATGCGCCCGGGCTGCTCCTCGCTTCTGGGGTCGATGTTCTTGCCCTGGAACCGAGCCAGGGTCTGCAGGACGCCGAGGGCGAGGTCGGGGTCGACGAGCAGGGCCATCCACGACGTGATGAGCGAGTCTCGGCCGAACACCGTCATGAACCACGGCGCGCCCGCCGCCAGCACCACGCGCTCGGGGTAATCGGGGTCGAAGATCCGCAGGGCCCCGAGATCCTCGGCGCTCGACTCGATGACGGTGCGCAGGCCGTCGTGGTCGGTCTCGATCTGTGGCACCTGGCGACGCCACTTGGCCAGGCGCTCGGCCGGAGCGGCCCGGTCGACCGGCTGGCCGCACAGGTAGCGGGGATCGACGGCCTTGCCCTCGATCACGGGATGGAACTCCAAGCACCCCGTCCACTCCCCGTGGGGGGGGACGATGGCCTCGAAATTGACGAGGTCGTCGGCGACCATCGCCGGTGTCGGAAACAGTCGGATGATCATGCCGCGGCTGACGCTTCCCCGGCGGTAGGAGAACTCGAGCTGTCCGTCGCCGTGATCGCGCGTGATCTCGCCGTCGGAGCTCCCGAACCGACCTTCTTTCACCGCGAAGAGGTCGGCGAAGTCGGAGTCGAGGAAGAGCTCCACCGAGCAGAACGTCGGCTCGTCCCCGAAGTTCCGGATGACGAGGTCCTCGCGCATTCCCTGGCCCACGTAGCGGCGGCGGAACACCATGAGCGTGGAGTCCGCCAGGCCGGGGCGAGGCGGGCACCGGGACACGAACACCGCCGAGAACGGGTCGTCGGAGACCACCGCCAGGGCCTCGGGCTTCGACCCGTTCACCCGCAGCTCGAAGCGGGACAGGATCCGGGTGTCACGGACGAACAGGCCCTCGGCCGAGGGGGTGACGACGTCCCCGGCGCGACCGCTGATGGAAAAGGTGGACTCGTCGACCAAGGTGACCGCCCCCCCGGCCTGGCCCAGGCCCGCCACCTTTCCGCTGAATGTCCACGGATCGCTCATCGGGGCGACGCTACCGGACCGGCGCGGACAACCGAATGACCTGGTCGGAGCGTTCCGCGAGCGCCGAGCGGCCCGGCGCCGGCCCGGATCGGGGAGCCGGGATTGCCACTATGGCCGTAGTGAAAATCTGGCCGCGACGGTAGACTGCCGCCGTGACCCCGCTTCTGGAGATCGAGGGCCTGCACGTGGCCGTCGAAGGCACCGAGATCCTGCGCGGGGTGGACCTGTCGCTCGGCGAGGGGGAGCTGCACGCCCTCATGGGGCCCAACGGGTCGGGCAAGTCCACACTGGCGAGCACGCTGCTCGGAAACCCCTCCTACGAGGTCACCGCGGGCGCCATCCGTTTCCGCGGCGAGGACGTCACGGCGTGGCCGACCGATGTGCGCGCCAAAGCCGGGATGTTCCTCGCCTTTCAGTACCCCGAGGAGATCCCCGGCGTCCCGGTGATCCAGTTCCTGCGCCAGGCGGTGTCGGGGCGCGTGGGCGAGGACCGTTCGGTCCTCGAGGTGCGGCTCTCGATGCTCGAATGGATGAAGCGGCTCGGGATGGACCCGGCCTTCGGCGAGCGGCACCTCAACGAAGGGTTCTCGGGCGGCGAGAAGAAGCGCAACGAGATCCTCCAGATGGCCATGCTCGATCCGGAGCTGGCCGTCCTCGACGAGACCGACTCCGGCCTCGACATCGACGCGTTGCGCATCGTGGCCGACGGCGTCCAAGCCGTTCGTTCTGAGCGGTCCGCGCTCGGGGTGCTCCTGGTGACCCACTACACGCGGATCCTCGAGCTGTTGCAACCCGACGTCGTCCACGTGCTGGTGGACGGCTCCATCGTGGAGCGTGGCGGCCCGGCTCTGGCCCAGCGCCTCGAGGCCGAGGGCTACGACCCGTGGCGGAGATGACCGTGACGAATCCTCGCGTCGACCCGAAAGGGGCATCGACAGTGCGCACCGACCCGTGCACCCCCGTCGTCGATTTCTCCAAGCTCAAGGCGGACTTTCCGTTGCTGAGCCGCACCGTGCACGGCCATCGGGTCGTCTACCTCGACTCGGCGGCTTCGTCCCAGCATCCCCAGTGCGTCCTCGACGCCATGGACCACTACTACCAGACCACCCACGCCAACGTGCACCGCGGCGTCTACACCCTCGCCGAGGAGGCTGACCGCCTCTACGACGCCGCCCGGGTCGCCGTCGGTCGCTTCATCGGCGCCCCCGACCCCGAGCACGAGGTGATCTTCACCAAGAACGCCACGGAATCCATCAATCTGGTCGCCGCCACCTGGGCCCGGTCGAACCTCGGGCGCGGCGACGTGGTGCTGCTCACCGACATGGAGCACCACGCCAATATCGTCCCCTGGCTGATGCTCGCCGAGGAGTTGGGTATCGAGCTCCGCTGGATCGGCATCGACGAGGAGTACCGGCTGGACCTGTCGGACCTCGACCGCCTCCTCGACGGCGTGAAGCTGGTGGGCTGCACCACCATGTCGAACGTGCTCGGGACCATCACCCCGTTCGCCCGCATCGCCGAGGCCGCCCACCGGGCCGGCGCGCTGGTGCTCGCCGACGGCGCCCAGTCGGTCCCCCACCTTCCCACCGACGTGGGCCGCCTCGGCTGTGACTTCCTGGCCTTCAGCGCCCACAAGATGCTCGGTCCCACCGGGATCGGGGTGCTGTGGGGTCGACGTGAGCTGCTCGAGGAGATGCCCCCGTTCATGGGCGGAGGCGGGATGATCCGCGACGTCCGCCACGACGGGTTCACCCCCAACGTCCTGCCCTGGAAGTTCGAGGCGGGCACGCCCCCCATCGCCGAGGCGGTGGGTCTGGCCGCGGCGGTGGCGTATCTCGAGGAGCTGGGCCTCGACGCCGTGCGCGCCCACGAGGTGGAGTTGACGGCCTACGCCCAATCGATCTTCGCGGAGCGTTTCGGAGACGATCTCCGGATCTTCGGTCCCCCCGGCACGGCCGAACGGGGCGGCGTGTTGTCCTTGGCCTACCGCGACATCCACCCTCATGACCTGGCCCAGGTCCTCGACCAGGCCGGGGTGTGCGTCCGGGCCGGCCATCACTGCGCCAAGCCCCTGATGCGGCGGATGGGGGTCAACGCCACCGCCCGGGCTTCTGTGTACGTGTACAACGACGAGTCCGACGTGGACGTGCTGGCCGACGCGATCGCCGAGGCCGGTACCCTGTTCGCGTAGCGATGCGACACCACATCGCCCCCTGCCGCCGCCCGACGACAGCATCCCGAACGACGAGGAGCCCATGACCGGTCTGGAAGACCTCTACCGCGAGATCATCCTCGACCACTACCGCAGCCCACGCAACCGCGGCGAGCTGCCCGCGCCGCCGGCGCAACGTGTCGAGGGGTTCAACCCCCTGTGTGGCGACGAGGTCGTGGTCTACGTGCGGGTGCAGGACGGCGCCGTGACCGACATTCGCTTCGCCGGCCAGGGCTGCTCGATCAGCCAGTCGTCGGCGTCGCTCATGTCCTCGGCGGTGAAGGGGAAGACCGTGGCCGAGGCCCGCAGCCTCATCCGTACGTTCAAGGCGATGATGTCGGTCCACGAGGCCCGCCTCGGCGATGGACCTGACGGCACCGGCTCCAGCAACGGATCGGGGGACGAGGGGCCCGACACCGTGGCGCCCGACCCCGAGTCCCTGGGGGAGCTCGCCGCCCTGCAGGGCGTCGTCAAGTTCCCGGTCCGCATCAAGTGCGCCACCCTGTCGTGGAACACCCTGGCCCAGGGCCTCGACGAGGCCGAGGAGAGCGCCACCCCGGCCTGAGATCGGCGCCCGGTCCTCAGCAGGGGGTGGGATTGAACGGCCCCTGTCCGGGCACCGTCGTGGTGGTCGAGGACGACGGGCCGGTTCCGGTCCCCGGCGTGGTGGGGGACGGGGTGGTGGTGGGTGGCGTCTTAACCGGAGAACCGTAGGCGTCGAGCGGCGGCGTCACGATCGCTTCCGGAGAGGTTCCCAGGAACGAGCTGATCATCTCGTTGGCCGCCGGCTCCTGGACGACCTCGATCGATCCGGCCACCCCCGAGCTCGCCCCCAGGGTGGGCAGGGTCAAGGTCTTGAGCGCCGACCCCGAGAAGGCGTGGAAACGCTGGGCCAGCGAGATGAGGGTGGACGTCGACATGGCGTTGTCCTTGGTGATGTCGTGGACGATCGAGTCGAGGAAGTTGTTCACCTTGATGGGGTTGTAACTCGAGGACCGGGCTTTGTCGATGACCGCTTCGATGATGACGTTCTGGCGTTGGATGCGGCCCAGATCGCCGCTGCCGTCGTACTCCCAGTAGCCGGGCCGGACCTCGTACTCGTAGTAGCGCGAGCGGGCCAGGGCCAATGCCATGTTGCCGTTCAGCGTCTGGCAACCGGCGTGGGTGATGTCGAGCCCCGAGTTGTTGTTCCCGTCGTCGTTGTCGCGGACCGGGTAGGGGAAGTCGAGCGTGATGCCACCCACGGCGGACACGAGGTCGATCACCCCGTTGAAGCTGGTGATCACGAAGTGGTTGATGGGGATCCCGAAGGTGTTCTCGATGGTCTGGATGAGAGGGTCCGGGCCACTGTTGAAGGCGGTGTTGATCTTGTTGTCGGTCGCCAATCCGGTGCCCGAGGGCATTCCCGACAGCTCGACGTAGGTGTCCCTCGGGATCGACAGGACCTCGGCGGTGCCCGTGGCGGGGTTCACATGGAGGATCTTGATGGTGTCGCTGCGTTGCCCACCGACGAGCGACGCGCTGCCGAAGGCCTTGGAGGCCGCGGGGCTATCGCCGGCCCGGGAGTCCGATCCCACGATGAGCACGTTGTAGGGGGCACCGGGCGCCTGCGCCGCGCACGTCGAGCACCGGACCGACTTGATCTGGCCCAGTCGGTACCACAGGTACCCGTACACCGACCCCGCCGCGACGAGGACGAGCACCACCACCAGGATGGCCCACCGCACCACCCGCTGGCCGGTGCTGCGTCGCCGTTTACGGCCTCGGCGCGTGGCGGGCCGGACGGTGGGCGGCGCGGCGACGCCGGGGGACGCACCCGGAGGAGGCGGCGGGGCCTCGCCGGGATTCTCACCCGGAGGAGGCGGCGGGGCCTCCCCGGGAGTCTCACCGAGGCGTTCGAGGCCCTGGAATGCACCCGGTGTGGTGCCGGGCGTGCCGGTGGGCTCGGGATCCAACCGCGCGTGGCCGATCAGTTCGCCTCTCCCCGCGGCCCCACCACGAGGACGACGGCGAGCCATGGCACGAGACGGTACCAGCGCCTCCGCGCTGCCAGGTCGCGCCGGCGGCACCATGCGGCGCGACGACGGCGCGCCGTGTCGGGGTCAGTCGGGGTCAGTCCCCCAGGTGATCGACCACGAGCGTGGCCACCGGGCCCGGTCTCTCCAGCGGTGCCAGGTGGCCGGCGTCGTCGAGGTCGACGACCGTGGCGTCGCGGATCGCCGAGGCGTAGGCCTCGGCATGTGCCCGGGGAACGATGCCGTCCTGGCGGGCGTGGATGATCACGGTGGGCGACGTGATGCGTCCCAACCGGCCGCGGAGCTTGGGGTCGTGGAGGTACGGGTTCCACCCCACCTTGGCCGTGGCCGCCTGGGCCTGGAGGACGGGGCGGACGAGATCGAAGGGGATCTGCGACGGATCGGCCTCCATCCCGTCCATGGCGCGCATGAGCTGGGCGATCGGATAGTCGCGATCGGCGAAGAGCTCGTCGGCGAGCTCGGCGAGGGACCGGCCGAAGATCTCGGTGATCGGGGCACCCTCCACATAGAGACCGACCGGGTTCACGAGCACCATCCGCCGTACCCGCTCGGGCCAGCGCACGGCGAGCTCGGCGGCCATCCACCCTCCGAGCGAGAGGCCCACCACGTCGCACCACGGAAGTTCCAGCCGGTCGAGAACGTCGAGGAGGTGGAAGGCGGCGTCCTCGATGTCGTCGATGAGCTCGAGGCCCTCCGATGCACCGAAGCCGGGGAACAACGGGGCCACCACGTGGCGGGTGTCGGCCAGCTCCTCCAACAGGACCATGCCCGGCGCCTCGCCCTGCGCCGAGTGCAGGTAGAGAAGCGGGGCCGGTCCACCGCTGCCTCCCCGGTGGAGCTCGATGGAGCCGACGGCGGTCTCGACGGTCCCCGGCGCCAGGACGGTCACGACGTCGCCGCCGGGGTGGCCACGTCCGCGCCGGACACCTGCGTGCCCGGGAACGTTGCCCGCAGCTTGGGCATGACCTCCCCGGCGAAGAGCTCGAGGCTCCGCTTGGTGTCCGCGGCGGGAAGGGTGCCCAGCTGGAACAGTCCCAGCAGGTTGCCGACCCCCAGCCGGTCGACGTTGGCGGCCAGGAGCTCGGTGACGGTCTCGGGGGATCCCACGATGGCGTACTGACCCTCGACGACCTGGTCCCAACTGTCGAGGTTGAGGGCGAACGTGCCGGCGTTCTTCATGATGTTCTCCGTGGAGCGCACCGAGGTGTAGCCGGGGGGCGAGATGTTGATGCCGGGCAGGAGCCGGCGGACGAAGTACCAGAAGTGCTCCTCGTAGCGCCGACGAGCTTCCTCGTCGGTCTCGGCCACGAAGACCGGCACCAGCCAGCCCAGCTGCAGAGGATCGGCCTCGTAACCCTCTTTCCGACAGGCCTCGCGCATCATGGCGAACATGCGCTCGAAGACGCTGATGTGGAAGTACGGGATCCCCATGTACGCGTAGCGGTGCCGGGCCACGAACTCGAGGGTCTCGAGGGACCCGACTCCGGGGATCCAGATCTCGGGATGTGGCTGCTGGATCGGCCGGGGCCACGAGTTGACGTACCGCAGCTTGTAGTGCTTGCCGATGTACTCGAAGGGGCCCGGTTCGGTCCATACCTTGAGGATCAGCTCATGGGCCTCGGCGAAGCGCTCGCGGGCGTGGGCGGGGTTCAAGGAGAACGAGTAGTACTCCGGGCCACCCCCGACGACCATCCCGGCGATGAGCCGTCCCCCGCTGATGCAGTCGATCATGGCGAACTCCTCCGCCACGCGCGTGGGGGGGTCGTACAAGGGCAGGGCATTGCCCACCACGGCGATACGGACCCGCGAGGTGAGGCGGGCGAGAATCGACGCGATCAGATTGGGGGACGGCATGATGCCGTAGGCGTTCTGGTGGTGCTCATTGACGCACACGCCGTCGAACCCGAGCTCCTCGGCGTACACCAGCTCGTCGATGTAGCGGTTGTAGAGGTCACCCCCGAGCCGGGGATCGAACAGCTCGTTCGGACACGTGATCCACGCCGGCCCGTCGTAGTCCGCAGGCAGATCCGGATAGGGCATGAGATGGAAGCTGAAGAAGCGCACGGCGGGCCTCCTGCGTCGACGCACGTGGCGGAGCCGCGGTCATGGTACTGCCACCCTCACTGACTGACGAATCAGTTTTGGGTGCCGGCGTCGTGTTCTCGAGCGGCCGACTCGAACGCGCCGTACCCGGTGCGCTCGAGCTCGCCGGCCAGTTCCGGTCCACCGCTGGCCACGATGCGACCGCGCACGAGTACGTGCACGACGTCGGGCTGCAGGACAGAGAGGAGGCGCCGGTAGTGCGTGATGGCCAGGACCCCGAGTCCCCATTCCGCCACGCCGTCGCGCACACGCTGCGCCACGTCCCGCAGTCCGTCGATGTCGATGCCCGAGTCGAGCTCGTCGAGCACGGCGATGCTCGGGCGCAGCATCGCCATCTGCAAGGTCTCGCTGCGCTTTCGCTCACCCCCCGACAGGTCGACGTTGAGGGGCCGATCGAGCAGGCGCGTCTCGAGCCCCACCCGCCGGGCTTCGACCAGGGCTCGCGACGCGAGCGTTCCCACGGCGTCGTCGGGGCTCATGCCCCGCCCCGCCAAGGCCTCGGTCAGCGCCTGGTGCAGTCCCACCCCGGGCACCTCGATGGGGTCCTGGGGGGCGAGGAACAGCCCCAGTCGGGCCCGCTCGAAGGGCGGCAGGTGGAGAAGGTCCTGGCCGTCGAGTGTCACGGTTCCCCCCAGCACCTGGTAGCCGGGCTTGCCCATGAGGACGTGGGCGAGCGTGCTCTTGCCCGAACCGTTGGGCCCCATGACGGCGTGGACCTCGCCGCTTCTCACCACGAGGTCGACACCGGTCAGCACCTCCACGCCGGCGACGCCGGCCCGGAGCCCCTGCACCTCCAGCCGGTGGTCCGCGTCGGGAGAGTCGGTCATCGCCGGGCCGGTCGTCACGGGAGCTCCACGAGCACGTCGCCGCCCTCGACGTGCACGGTGTAGACCGGCACCGGCTTGGTCGCCGGCAACGACCGGGGCTCGCCGGTCTGCAGGTCGAACATCGAGCCGTGCTTCCAACATTCGATCTCGCATGCGTCGACGAGCACCTCGCCTTCCGACAGCGAGTAGTCCTCGTGGCTGCAGACGTCGCCGATGGCGTAGAAGTCGTCTTCGATACGCACCAGGGCGATCCGGTGGGCTCCGACGTCGAAGCGCCGGGCGTCCCCCGTCGACAGCTCCTCACGGCCGCACAGCCGGACGACCTCACCCATCGGTACCCTCCTGCCCCGACAGGCGCCCGGCCAGTCGGCGCCGCACCGCGTCCTCGACCCAGCGGCCCACACCGGGGAACGGAGCGCGCCCGGCGAGGTCCGAGAAGAACCCGAGGACGATGAGGCGCTCGGCCACAGCCGGCTCGATCCCGCGCGTCTCGAGGTAGTACCGCTGCTCCTCGTCGATGGGGCCCACCGTGGAGGCGTGGCTGCACCGCACGTCGTTCTCGTCGATGTCGAGATTCGGCACCGAGTCGGCGTGGGCACCTTCGGAGAGCACCAGGTTGTGGTTGGTCTGCATGGCATTGGCGCCGCGTGCCCCCTTGCGGATCCGGATCAGGCCGCTGTAGACGGATCGGGCCGTGTCGGCCACCGCCCCCTTGAACAGCAGTTGGCTCTCGGTGCGCGGCGCGGCGTGGTCTTGGAGCGTCCGGAAGTCGTGAACCTGATCGCCGGTGCCCAGGTAGGCGGCGAGGAGCGACGTGCGACCCGCCTGGCCCACCAGGTCGGAGTCGGTGCGAACCCGCGCATAGCGACCCCCGAGCCCGGCCGTGAACGACTGCAGCGTGGCGTCGCGCCCGACGCGGCTCGCCTGTAGCGCGATGGAGGTCGCTCCGTGCCCGAGGACCTGCAGGTTGGCGTAACGGAGATGGGCGTCGTCGGCCACGTGCAGCTCGGTCACCGGCACCACGAGGGTGGCGAAGGGCGCGCCCTCGGACTCGTCGCCCGCCGGCAGCGCCCCGCCGACCGCACCGGGGGCGATGAGCTCGATGATCCCCGCCTCGGCGGAGGTGCCCACCTGCGCCAGGGTGTGGGGGAACACCGACACGCCCGGTGCCGATCCCACGCCGGGATCGATGAGGTGGACCACGATGACCGGATCGGCGACCACGGTCTTGGGCGGCACCCTCACGAGCACGACATCGGACACGAAGGCGTCGTGCAGCTCCCCGAAGGCGTCACGGGCGGGCGCCAGCATCCCGAGAGCATCGGGGGCCGAGGCACCGGCAGCCGAACCACGGGCCCCGGCGACCGAAAGAGCCTCGGGAGCCGACTCGGTGATCTCGATGGCCTCGATGACGCCGTTGCGGGTCACGACCAGCCCGGCGCGCCGGCCCAGGGAGTCCGCCAGCCGGCGGGCCACCGCCAGCGCCGGCTCGGACCCCTCTCCCCCGGGCCGGGCCCGGGCGGGCTCGTAGCCGTCCAAGTCGAACGCGTCGATACCGCTGTAGCGCCACACCTCTTCGGACTCGGTGGGGACGCTCGAGGTGGAGAACCGCTCCCAAGCTTCGGAGCGGCGCTTCACCAGCCAATCAGGGCCGCCAAGTGCCGACGAGGCGTCGGCGGTGAAGGTGGTCAGGGGTCTACCTCTCTCGAACGGGGCTGAGGGCGGCTCGGAAACACGGCGGGCCCTGCCCAGAGCCTACCGGTCGGGACCACCCGCCCTCCGAGAACGACGGTTCGCGCCGGAGCCGGGAATCGGCCACGGGACAGGCTCACGGCGGGCCGTAAGGTGGCGCTATGCCGAACTTCGACGTGCTCTCCATCGAACGCGACGGCCACGTCGCCACCCTCTGGTTCGACCGGGCCGAGGCCCGAAACGCCATGGGGCCGGCCTTCTGGGCCGACCTGCCGCTCGCCATGGACGAGCTCTCCGCCGACCGCGCCGTCCGTGCCATCGTCATCGCCGCCAAGGGGCCGCACTTCAGCGTGGGGCTCGACCTGAAAGCCATGGCCGGGATGCTCACCGGCGGCACCGACGACTCCGGGGCGGCGTCGGGGGATAACGGCAAGGGACGCGCCCCGTCGGCGGCGTCACGGGCCGTCACAGCACGCCAAGGTGTTCTTCGTATGCAGGCCTCGGTCACCTCGGTCGCCCAGTGCCCCAAGCCGGTCATCGCCGCCATCCACGGCTATTGCATCGGGGGCGGAGTCGACGTCGCCGCCGCGTGTGACATCAGGGTGGCGAGCGCCGACGCCGTCTTCTCGGTGCGCGAGACCAAGGTGGCCATCGTGGCCGACCTCGGAAGCCTGCAACGGCTGCCCCGCATCATCGGCAAGGGGCACCTGGCCGAGCTGGCCTTCACCGGCAAGGACATCACCGCGGCCCGGGCCCAGGAGATCGGCCTCGTCAACGACGTGGCCCCCGACGCCGGTGCCGCCCTGGCCGCCGCCCGGCAACTCGCCACCGAGATCGCCGCCAATTCGCCGTTGGCCGTGCAGGGCACCAAGGCGGTGCTCACCGCCTGTGAGGACAAGTCGGTGGCCGACGGCCTCGACTACGTGGCCACGTGGAACGCGGGGTTCTTGTCCTCAGACGACCTGGTCGAAGCCATGACCGCCTTCATGGAGAAGCGCCCGCCCGAGTTCCAGGGCCGCTGACCGCTCGAAGTCCTCAGCGACGCCTCCACCAGCGCCGGGGGCGCTCTTTGGTGCGTTCCTCTTTCTCCACCTCGGCCAGGGTCTCGGGCACCACCGCGTCGACGATGTCCGCGGCCTCTTCGAGGAGCCGCACGACGTCGGGGCCGCCGGGACCGGGCTCGTCCTCGATGGGAGGCTCCACCAGGCTCCCGTGCTGCCATCCCACGTCGGCCAGTCGGGGCGCGTAGGACGCGCAGTCATCGGGGCACCGCCACGGCGCCTCGGGAGCGAGGTCGAGCTCACAGAAACGCACGACCTCGCCGGTGTTGTACGAGCGGCTCTGGAAGTGCTTGCACCCCTCACGCATGGGCACCAGCACCGCCTCCTCTCCTCGACGAGCTGAGCGGAGGTGCCGGGCGAAAGCCCGACCCGATCAGCCGACTGCACCCTCCATCTGCAGCTCGATGAGCCGGCTCCACTCCACCGCGTACTCCATGGGCAGGGTGCGGACGACGGGCTCGATGAAGCCGTTGACGATCATACTCATCGCCTGGCTCTCCGAGAGGCCCCGGCTCATGAGATAGAAGAGCTGATCCTCGCCGACCTTGGACACCGTGGCTTCGTGCCCGATCTGGGCGTCGCGCTCCTCGACCTCCATGTAGGGCTTGGTCTCAGAGGTCGACTCCTCGTCGAGGATGAGGGCGTCACAACGAACGAAGCTCTTGGCGTGCTTCGCCCCTTCCTCCACTCGGACCAGGCCCCGGTACGTCGACAGGCCACCGTCCTTGGAGATCGACTTCGACACGATCGTCGACGTCGTCTCGGGCGCGGCATGGACCATCTTCGCCCCGGCGTCTTGGTGTTGGCCGGCGCCGGCATAGGCCACCGAGAGCACCTCGCCCGAAGCCTTGGGCCCCATCAGGTACACCGACGGGTACTTCATGGTGAGGCGCGACCCGATGTTGCCGTCGATCCACGCCACATGCGCTTCGGCTTCGGCCCGGGCCCGCTTGGTCACCAGGTTGTAGACGTTGTTCGACCAGTTCTGAATGGTCGTATAGGTGATGCGCGAGCCCTCGAGGGCCACCAGCTCGACCACGGCCGAATGGAGCGAGTCGGTGGTGTACACCGGTGCCGAGCAACCTTCGACGTAGTGAACCTCAGAGCCCTCGTCCGCGATGATGAGCGTCCGTTCGAACTGGCCCATGTTCTCGGTGTTGATCCGGAAGTACGCCTGCAAGGGCATGTCGACCTTCACACCGGGCGGCACGTAGATGAACGAGCCACCCGACCACACGGCCGAGTTGAGAGCGGCGAACTTGTTGTCGTTGGGCGGGATGATCGTCCCGAACCAACGCTTCACGATCTCGGGGTACTCCTTGACGGCGGTGTCCATGTCGCAGAACAGCACGCCCTGGGCCTCGAGGTCGGCGCGGTTGCGGTGGAAGACCACTTCGGAGTTGTGGACGATGAATCCCTCGGCCACGAAGTTGTGATGTCCCTGCACCTCGATGTCGAAGACGGGCTCCACGCCAACCGCCTCGATCGACTCGATCTTGACGAATCCCATCATCTCACTCGTGTGCGCCCGGAACACCGTGCCCTTGGCCGTCCGGTCGGTGTGCGCATACTGGCGACGACCCAGCCGGTTGCGCCGACGCGGAGAGCGCGCCGGGATCTGGTCGAACCGCCCGCTCAACCTCAGGTGGTAGGCCTGCATGATCCGATCCCGATCAAAGGGGTGCCGGTTGCGAACATCGATGACGCGGCTGCTCCCGATGCCACACAGGGCGAGCAACTCCTTCAGTTGAGTCAACATCTCCCGATTGGCGCTGCAGAACCTGGCGTCCTTCGAGGTCGGATGGTCTCTCACGTAGCCGTCGGAGTCGAGCAGTCCCGCGATCAGTGCCAACCGCTGGGATCGAGGCAGGCCAAAGCACCAATCCGGGAAGCGCTTGGTCTTGGACGTTCCCCCGAGACCGTTGAGCTCGACAAACTCGGCCAGGGCGGCAGTGCCCTTCCCCCGCAGCCGGAGCCCGTCCGAGGCCAGGGCCAACTCGACCCCGAACAGGTCCCGGGTCACCCGCCGAATCTCCTCGACCAGAGCCTCGTCGGTCCCGTCGACGGCGATCTCGACAACGGGATACCGGCCCTGCTTCAGGTAGCCGTCACCCAGATAGACACCAGCCCACCAGCACAGGTCGTCCGTCGTCGTCGTCGGGAACCGGGCGGCTTCGGGCCGGTCCGGGGCCATGAGCGCGAAGGGCCGACCGTAGTCAGGAATGTCGGTTGCGATGGCGACCAGATCGCCGACGGCGAGATCCTCGACTGGAACCCAGGTGGCGCGGAACCGGGCATGCTTCGCTCCGGGGCGTCGCTCGTCTCGTAGGACAAGGAAGGGGTGGTTGGACGACGCTCCGATCGTCCGACCCCGAGCCGTGATCTCGAAGACTTCCTTCTCACCCGAACACCGGTGTCCGACGACCCCGGCCATGACGACCTCCTTGGACGCTTCGTCCAAGGAGAAGACCTCGTCCCCCGGGGCCAGTTCCTTGATCGGTCGCATACCCGACGTCGTCCACACACGCGTCGAGCCGCGCAAACACTCGTATTGTGCCGTCACCCCGGCGAGGTACTTGCGCTCGGCCTCGGGGATGCCCAGCTTCTCGTAGGTCGACTTGATGGACTCGGGCAGCGCGTCCCAGTCCTTCACCTGACCCTCGGTGGGCTTCACGTAGTAGTAGATGTTGTCGAAATCGAGATCGGGCATGTTCACCGCGAACCAGGGCGCCATCGGTCGCGCCATGAACCGCTTCAGGGCCTTGAGCCGGAAGTTGCGCATCCAGTCGGGCTCGCCCTTCATGGCCGACATCTCTCGGACGATCTCCTCGGAGAGACCCTTCTTGGGCTTGAAGACGTAGTCCTCGACGTCACTCCAGCCGAGCTTGTACCGGCCGAGATCGAGATCCGCTGTCGTCATCGTCACCATCACCTCTGGCCCTGACCGGCACGTGCCGGGCATCGCCCGGCCCGACCATCGGGGCCGCCCAGGAGGATTTCCCCTATCTAGATAGTAACAACCCAGGTGTGGCGTGGC
>Ga0187890_10001809_pt1 | contig 15158 bp, 11 predicted proteins | sample June2016WEW_21_1_FD_133005 | JGI IMG/M metagenome (GOLD analysis project Ga0187890, IMG submission 133005) | Peatland microbial communities from SPRUCE experiment site at the Marcell Experimental Forest, Minnesota, USA - June2016WEW_21_10 | ecosystem: Environmental > Terrestrial > Soil >... | reverse complement strand
CGCACAGAACCGGCAGTTGCGGGCGGTGCACTATCGGCGGGTGAACGTGAGATGGGTGACGCCGTTGGGCGAGCTGACCGCTTCAATGTTGAAGCGCTGCTCGAGCTCCTGGAGGCCATCCCACAGGCGTTCCCCGCGTCCGAGAACGATCGGCACGATCGCGATATGCATGTGGTCGATCAGGTCTGCGGCAAGAAACTGGCGGATTGTCGATGGCCCTCCGCCGATTCGGACGTCCAGCCCGCCTGCCGCCAGCCGAGCGACCTCCAAAGCTTCGGCCGGGCTCGCGTCGATGAATTCGAACGACGTCCCTCCCTGCATCTCGATTGTGGGCCTCGGATGGTGGGTGAGGATGAACACCGGCGTGTGGAAGGGCGGATTGTCGCCCCACCAGCCTTTCCACGCCTCGTCAGCCCAGGGGCCGCGCTGGTGCCCGAATTTGTTCCGACCCATGATCTCCACGCCGACGCCGGTACTCCAGTTGCTCGCGAAGGCGTCGTCGATGCCGGCGCTCCCTCCGTTCCCACCTTGCATCGCGCGGAAGGTTCTGGTGGGGAAGAACCATTCGTGAAGCCTGGTGCCGGCATGCCCGAACGGCGCTTCGAGGCTTTGGCCCTCGCCGGTGCCGAAGCCGTCGAGCGAAACCGAGAAGTTGTGGACCCGAACACTTGACATTGCAGTCTCCTCCCCAGGGTAGATGTCAGGCATTGCCGAGATAGACGACTCGGCGACTCTGAAACTCATCGCGGACCAGACCCATTACCCCGCACATGATCGCAGTTCCCGGTCGAACACCTGTATCTGGATGGTCCGACCGGGATGTGCCGCCGTTCCCGACCGGGGTCTGAGGGCATCGGCTAGGGTCGTAGGGCGACCGGTAGTCGGGGATCCCGCCTGACCCATTATTCAGGTCGTCCTGGGGGGAGCGCCCGATCTAGCGACCCAGTGCTTTGTGGCCAACCGCACTCTATTTGTGGCTTGGAACGTTTCTGCTTGGGCCCATGTGCGCGGGTCCCGAAGAATTCTTGAAGATCTTCTGTGTAGCAATTCGTACCAGCCTGTACCGCTGCGGACCGTCACGAACCGTCTGGTGTCTTCCGACTGGGTGATTAGGCGGCAAATGCCGTTCTTGGGGTGAGCCGAGTCCGTAAGAGCTCCCGGCATACTGCGCTTAAACCAATCGCCCGAGACCAGATCATGAACGTCAAGGGCTGCCGGAATCGATGGGGCGCACGATGACGGTCAGGAGAGAACCCCGGGGGGCGGAGTCGGAGGGCAATCCGCCGCAGGCGGTGCGGCAGCATGTGAGTGAGACCAAACCTCCCAAGGCAGTGAGCGGGCGGGTTCTGACCGAACTGCTTGACCTTGAGGAGGTTGCCCGCCGTCTTTCGACGAGCCCTCGACACATCCGGCGCATGGTCTTCGAGCGGCGGATCCCGTTCGTGAAGGTCGGACGATTTGTCCGCTTCGTCCGAGATGATCTGGCCCGATGGCTTGACGAGCAGAGGGTCGGACCGTGACGATGCCGTGTCACAGCCGGCGAGCATGATCTGCGGCCACGGAGAGGAGTTCGACGGATGGCTCACATCCAAAAGCGCAACGGGCGCTGGCACGCTCGGTGGCGTGAGGACGATGGTCGGGAACGAGCGGTCGTTTTTGACCCGCAAGGTGGATGCTGAGCGCTGGCTCGACGGCGTCCGGGGCGAACTCGTCCGAGGCACGTATGTCGACCCGGCCGCAGGCCGCGAGCGCTTCGAGGCGGTAGCAAGCCGTTGGCTATCGATCCAAGTCCATCGACCGACTACTGCCGTGCAGGTGCGGTCGAACCTCGGCAACCATGTTCTCCCGATCTTTGGGGATCGTCCAATCGGAACTATCCGGCCCAGTGAGGTTCAAGCCTGGGTGCGAAGTCTCGCCTCCAAGCTCGCTCCCGGAACAGTCGAGGTGGTCTACCGTTACTTCGCGGCCATTCTTCGCGCTGCAGTCGAAGACCGGATCATCGCCGTTTCACCCTGTCGTGGCATCAGGCTCCCCAAGATCGAGAAGATCCGTGTCGAACCCCTCGAGACCGACGAGGTAGTTGCCCTTGCCGACGCGGTGGACGATCGCTATCGGGCGCTTGTCGTGCTCGCTGCCGGCACAGGCATGCGGCAAGGTGAAGTGTTCGGGCTCACGCTTCCCAGGCTCGACCTTCTGCGCAGAGTCGTCAAGGTCCAGCAACAACTGATCACGATTCAGGGCAGGGTGCCGTACCTTGGTCCACCGAAGACCGAAGCGAGCGTGCGGACCATCCCCTTGCCGCTCATTGTCGTCGACTCCGTTGCGGCGCACCTCGCCGAGTACGAGCCAGGTGATCTCCGAACCGTCTTCAGTGGAGACCGCGGCGAGCCGTTGCGTCGCAACAGGTTCTCTGAACGCGTCTGGCGGTGGCGCGGGCCGGTCTGCGCCCGGGACGCGCTTTCACGACCTTCGGCATTACTACGCCAGCCTTCTGATCCGACATGGGGAATCGGTGAAGACGGTGCAAGCCCGACTGGGGCGCGCCAGCGCCACCGAGACCCTCGACACCTACGCCCATCTCTGGCCCGATTCTGAGGACCGGACCCGCGAAGCCGTGGACTCGATGCTGGGTCCCGCGGTCTGGCCGCGGTCTGGGACGGAATCGCTGGGCTAAAAACCCTGGTCAGAGGCCTAATGACGGTGAGTCGGCCTGTAGGCGGGGTTCTGTCCGTCCTCTCGGACGTGGTGGCCATCCATCTCAGCGGCCTACCTGGGGACTGCTCCGAATGGAGCGGGCGGGTCACCCGTGTCCCACGTTCGGCCTTGCTCCGGGTGGGGTTTACCGAGCCGGCCGAGTCACCCCGGCCGCTGGTGCGCTCTTGCCGCACCGTTTCACCCTTGCCTGTTCGGGCTTGCGCCCGTCATCGGCGGTCTGCTTTCTGTTGCACTGTCCTTCGGGTCGCCCCGACTGGCCGTTAGCCAGCACCCTGCCCTGTGGAGCCCCGACCTTCCTCGCCCTGGTCCCCGTCCGAGGACGAGCCCATGGCGCGGCCACCCGGCCGACTCACCGTCTCGCTCAGTTTGCCAGGTCGCGGGCCATGCCGGCACCCCCTGCACTCAGTGGGGGACCGTCGACGACCACCCCCCTCGATAGGGTTTGCGAGATGGACCCGCAACCCGAGCGGCTCGCCCTCGTGGAGCAACCCGAGCCGATGTCCATCGCGGCGCTCTACCGCCAGGTGCAGGCCGCGGTCACAGCCTCGTTTCCACGCGGCCACCAGCAGTGGGTGCGAGGCGAGATCCAGAGCATCTCGGACCGGACGGGCCACTGTTACATGGACCTGGTCGACCCCGACTCGCCCCGCGGTCGCGACACCCCGGTGCTCAAGGTCAACTGCTGGGGTAGGACTTGGGGCCCGCTCAAGACGACGCTCGGGCAGCAGGGGATCGTTCTCGAGCCGGGCGCGGTGGTGTCGTTGCGGGGCAGGGTCGAGTTCTACCCTCCCAAAGGCCAGATCAACTTCATCGCGTCCGAGATCGACGTCACCGCTTTGCTGGGCAGGTTGGCGGCGCGCCGAACTGCCCTGCTTCACACGCTCGAGGCCGAGGGCCTACTGCGGCGCAATCAGGGTTTGGCGGTTCCCGATGTCCCCCTACGCGTGGGCCTCGTGGCCAGCACGGGATCAGAGGGATACAACGACTTCGTCGGTCAACTCCAGGGATCGGATCTGGCGTTCTCCATCGTCTTGTTCCGGGCCAATGTCCAAGGGGCCGGAGCGCCCGGATCGGTGGCCCGAGCGCTCGCTGCCATCTCGGTGTCCGACTGTGACGTCGCCGTCCTGGTGCGGGGCGGCGGTTCCCGAGGCGACCTGGCCGCCTTCGACTCCGAGCCCGTGGCGCGCGCCATCGTGGCGCTCACTGTTCCCCTGTGGACCGGCATCGGGCACACCGGAGACCAGTCTGTCGCCGACATCGTCGCCAACCAGGCCTTCGTGACGCCGACCGCCTGTGCTCAGGAGCTGGTGCGCCGGGTGGGGGAGTGGTGGGAATCGGTCACCCGTTCGGGTGCCCGCGTCGGGCGCTGCGCGGTCGACGCCCTGCACGCCGCGGCGTTGCGCGATACCACGGCCCGTCGACGCCTCGGCACCGCCACCCGCAACCAGCTGTCCCGGCACTCCGAACGACTGGAGCGGCGAGCGACGCAGATCACCACCAATGCTCGGCGTCAGCTCGAATTCGCCGGCGAGGCCGTCGAGCGGCGAACGGCACGCGTCGGCCCCCGGGCGGTGGGCGCTCTCGAGCGCCAACGGGACAGGACCGACGCCTGGCGACGACTGCTGGCCGCCTATGACATCGATCGCCAGCTCGAACGGGGCTACACCATCACCCTCCGGCCCGACGGCCAGGTGGTGCGGTCGGCCTCCGAGCTCGACACCGGCTCCACGTTGATCACGAGGTTTGCGGACGGGCGCGCCAGCTCGACCGTGGATGGAACAGAGATCCGATCGACAACCGAAGGGCAGAGATGAACGCGGAACGGCGCGACGACAAAACCTCACCCGATGACGAACCGGTGGAGGGCCTCAGCTATATGGCTGCCAGTCGGGAGCTCGACGGGATCGTCGAGTTCTTCGAGAAGAGCGAGGTCGACGTGGACCAGCTCGTGGCTCGCCTCGAGCGGGCCACGGCGATCGTCGACGAGCTCGACAAGCGGATCCGGCGCACCCGGGCCCAGGTCGAGGAGCTCGTCCCCAAGCTCGAAGCGGCAGGCCGACTGGCGGCGTCACCGCAGACGACGGCCGGTGCGGAGGCCGGCCCTTCAGAGGGTGAGGACGCTCACGGCGGAGCCACGGCGGAGGTGGCCGGTGAAGAGGGGAAGTCCGACCGAGACTCGCTTCCGTTCTGAACCGCCCCGAGTCGTCAGGTCGGCGTCAGACCCACCGCCAGGCGAGCCAAGCCCCGCAGCGTGATCGAGTCGCGATGGGTCACGGTCCGCTCTGCGAGCTCGATGTGCTTGAAACGTGTCAGGAGCCGACCGAAGCAGACCTGCCCCTCGAGGCGAGCGAGTGCTGCTCCCAGGCAGTAGTGGATCCCGCTCCCGAAGCTCATCGGCGCTCCCTCGTCGCGCCCCAGGTCGAGGGTCTCGGGCTCACGGAACCGGCGTGGATCGCGATTCGCCGCCCCGAGCAGCGTCATGACCTGGTCACCGACCGCGATGTCCTGGCCCTCGATGACCGTCGGCCGCAACGCCACCCGGCCGTCGAGCTGGACCGGGCTGTCCCATCGCAACAGCTCTTCCACCGCCCGTTGCACCGCGGCGGCGTCATCCACCGAGGCGCGTAGGCGCGTCAACTGCTCGGGGTGGCCCAGCAGCGCCCACAGGCCATTGCCGATGAGGTTGGTGGTGGTCTCGAAGCCGGCCGCGAAGAGCAGGATGGCGGTGGAGATCACCTCGTCCTGGGTGAGCCGGTCCGAGCCGTCGGACACCGCGATGAGTTCGGACAGGAGGTCGTCTTCGGGCCGTCGCCTCCGCTCGGCGATGAGATCTCCGAAGTACCGCTCCATGGCAACCCGAGCCGAGCGGGCGCCGCGCAGGTCATCGAGGTCCGACATCGGCTCGAGCATGCGCGTGGCGGCCCGGACCAGAGCCTGGAACTGGGCCCGGTCCTCCACGGGCACGCCCAGGAGCTCTCCGATCACCGCCACAGGGAGGGGGAAGGCGAGCTCGGCCATCACGTCGACGCCGGCCCCACCCTCGGCGAGGTCGGCCAAGGTGTCGAGGAGCCCGTCGCACAGCGCCACCACGTGAGGACGCAGGGCCTCGACGGTGTTGGGCGTGAAGGCGCGGGCCACGAGCCCCCGCAGACGGGTGTGGTCGGGAGGGTTGAGCGTGAGGATGGACTGCCGCCGCTCGAAGAACTCGAAGAATTCGTCGACCTCATCGGCCGGGATCCCCCACCGGGCGACGCGCATTCGGGCCGTGGCGTCGAGGTCGGCACCCTTGCCGAAATGCGGAACCCGGAGCACCTGCTGGCAGTCCGCGAAGCGGGAGACGATCCAGCTGCCCATGGTCGAGCGGAACACCGGTGTGTGCTCCCGGATGCGGGCGTAGTGAGGGTAGGGATCGGCGCGACCCTCGGCTGTGGCCAGCAGGGCCACGAGCTCCGCATTGGGGTCGAGCCCTCCCGGTGCTGACACTGGCGCCACCGGATTCGTCATCGATCAGTGGATCCGTCGTTCACGGTGCAACCAGTAGGGCTCGCGAAGCTCGCGTTTGAGGACCTTCCCCGAAGGATTGCGGGGGAGGACGGCCACGAAATCGACCGATGTCGGGCACTTGTAGTGGGCCAACCGCTGCCGGCAAAAGGCGATGATCGAGGCCGCCTCCAACTCCGCTCCGGGTGCGGGCACGACGATGGCCTTCACCGTCTCGCCCCACTTGTCGTCGGGGACCCCGATGACCGCGGCGTCCGCCACGCCGGGCGATGCGAGCAGGACGTTCTCGATCTCCGCCGGGTAGATGTTCTCCCCTCCGGAGACGACCATGTCCTTGATCCGATCGTGGAGGTAGAGGTAGCCCTCCTCGTCGACGTACCCGGCGTCGCCCGTCCTCAGCCACCGGTCATCGTCGATGGTGCGCGCCGTCTCGTCGGGTTTGTCCCAGTAGCCGAGCATGTTGAACCCCGAGCGCGTGCGCACCTCGCCCACCGTGCCGGCGGTGACCTCGACTCCCGTCTCGGGATCGATGATGCGGAGCTCGACGCCCCTCAGTGGCTTTCCCGCCGCCCGCAGGAGGTGCTGGCGCGGGCCCTGGGGGTCGTGGTCCTCGTGGGCCAGGCGGACGATGGCGCCGCTCGTCTCGGTCATCCCGTAGACCTGCGCGAATCGACAGCCGAAGATCTCGAGGCACCGCACGAGGACGTCCTCGGCGATGGGCGAGGCGCCGTAGAAGATGGTGTCGAGGCTCGACAGGTCGGTCTCGGCCACGCCCGGCACCGCGATCAGCGCCATCAGGACCGCGGGCACCAAGAAGGCGTGGGTGATCCCCTCGGCGGCCACCAACCGGAGAAGCTCGACGGGATCCATGTCCCGGAGGATGACCGAGGTTCCGCCCTTCGACATCCCGCTGAGCGCCCATCCCGAACCACCGATGTGGAACAGGGGCATCGCCACCAGGCTGACGGTGTGTTCGGTGATCTCGAAGGCCTCGTCCGCGGCCAGCTCCAGCATGACCTGCACGTTGCGGTTGGCGAGCATCACGCCCTTGGGAAGCCCCGTCGTGCCCGACGTGTAGAGCTGCATCGACACGTCCTCGGGCGCGCCCTCGTGACCCGGGTCGAGCGCGGCGTGGTCGGCGAGCCAGTCCTCGTACCCGACCCGGCGACCGAGGTCGGACCCGCCTCCGAGGTCGGCATCGGTCTTGGGATCCCCGAGGACCACCACGCGTGTCACCCACGGCAGCCCGCTGTCCATCGACGCCAGGCACGGCACGAATTCGGCGTGGATCACGAGGACCGTAGCCCTCGAGTCATCGATCACCGCCGCCATCTCGGCCGGGGCGAGACGCCAGTTGACCGCCACATTGACGGCCCCGGACAGGGCGCCGCCGAACAGCACCTCGAAGTACTCGAGTCCGTTGCGATCGAGGAAGGCCACCCTGTCGCCGACCCCGATGCCGTCGGCGCCCAACGCCTGGGCCACGCGACAAGCACGTTCGAAGTGCTGGGCCCAGGTCACGGTGGTCCCTTGGAACCGGAACATCGGCTTGTCGCCGAAGTCGGCCACGTTGGCCCTGAACATCCCGGCCACGCTCGAACGCAGCATCGTCCCCCTCCCGCCGGCCCGCAGGTGCTGCCCCAGGCCCGGCACACTGTAGGTCGCCCGACGCTCGTCCCCCTACCATCGAGCCATGCCTGACGACCGCTTGTACTTCCGCCAGCTCCTCTCGGGTCGGGACTTCGCCTCCCAGGATCCCGTGGCGAGCCAGATGGTCAATTTCTGTTACCTCATCGGCGACCGCCGGGCCGGCGAGGCGGTCATCGTCGACCCCGCCTATGACGTCGCCGGTCTCCTCGAGATCCTCGCCGCCGACGACATGCGGTGCGTGGGAGTGCTCGCCACGCACTTCCACCCCGACCACGTGGGGGGCGACCTGATGGGGTACCGCATCGAAGGGATCACGGACCTGCTCGAAGAGGTGGCTGTCCCCGTGCACGTCCAGGCGCTCGAGGCGCCCTGGGTGGTGCGGGCCACGGGAGTCTCGGGCGACGAGCTGGTCGAGCACGCGAGCGGTGACGTCGTCATGGTCGGTGATGTCGACATCGAATTGGTCCACACCCCCGGCCACACCCCGGGCAGTCAATGCTTCTCGGTCGACGGGCGTCTGGTGGCGGGGGACACGCTGTTTCTCGACGGCTGCGGTCGCACCGACCTTCCCGGCGGCGACCCCCAGCAGATGTACGAGTCGCTCACCACCCGCCTGGCGCGCTTCGGAGACGACACCGTCTTGTACCCCGGCCACCTCTACTCACCCGAGCCCTCGGCCAGCCTGGGAGAGACGCGCCAGCGGAACTACGTCTTTCGTCCCCGCAGCCCTGAGCAGTGGATGGCGATGTTCGGTGCATGACCGCCAGACCACCTGACAGCCAGTCCACCACACCGCCGGACCACGGTGCAGCGGGGCGCCGATAGGGTCTCGTCCGCCCATGGTGCGTGACTCCAGCTCGACCATCGCCGTCGTCGGTGCATCCCTGGCGGGCCTGCGCGCCGCCGAGACCCTGCGCGCCGAGGGGCATGCCGGCACGATCGTCCTCGTCGGCGCCGAGCCCCACCTGCCCTACGACCGCCCGCCGCTCTCGAAGCAATTCCTGGCGGGCACGTGGGGGCTCGATCGCGTGCTCCTGCGACCGTCGGAGAAGATCACGGCCCTCGAGCTCGACCTCCGCCTGGGACGCCGGGCCGGCGCCCTCGACGTCGATGGGCACACCCTCGACCTCGACGACGGGAGCACGGTGCGCTTCGACGGGCTGGTCCTCGCCACCGGCGCGCATCCCCGCCCGCTGCCGGGCACGGCGCCGGCGCCGGGCGTGTACACCCTGCGGACGCTCGAGGACTCCCTGGCGCTCGGGGCGGCGGTGCGAGTCGAAGGGGCCCGCCTCATGGTGGTGGGGGCGGGGTTCATCGGGTCCGAGGTGGCCGCCACGTGTCGCGGCCTCGGGGCGCGCGTCACCGTCGTCGAGGCCTTGCCCCAACCCCTCGCCCGCGCGCTCGGACCCGAGATGGGCGCGGTGTGCGGGGCGTTGCACGCCGACCACGGCGTCGAGCTCCTCACCGACGCGGGTGTCGTCGCGCTGCGGCGCGGCCCCCACGGGGGTGCTGTCGACGGGGTCGAGCTCGACGACGGCACCGTGCTCGACGCCGATGTCGTGGTGATCGGTATCGGTGTCATGCCGACGACGCAGTGGCTCGAAGGATCGGGACTCGAGATCTCCGACGGCGTGGTGGCCGACGCCACGCTGCACGCCGCCGACGACGTGGTGGTGGCGGGGGACATGGCCCGGTGGTTCGACCAGGGTCTCGGTGCCCATGTCAGGATCGAGCACTGGACCAACGCGGCCGAGCAGGGTGCCGCCGCGGCGCGCAGCCTGCTGGCAGGGCGCGCCCAGGCCGACGCCTATGTCCCGGTCCCGTACTTCTGGTCCGACCAGTACGACGTGAAGATCCAGGTGATCGGGCACCCCCGCCCCGATGACGACGTGGTGGTGGTGGACGGGTCACCGTCCGAGCGCCGCTTCGTGGCGCTCTACGGCCGCGCCGGCCGGCTCAGCGCGGCCCTGGGGTTCAGCCGTCCCCGCCAGCTGATGGGCTATCGCCCCCTGCTCGAGGCGGGGGCGAGCTTCGACGACGCGCTGGCCCATCGCCCCGCCTGAGGGCGCCCGCTCCGGCCAGCACGCCCGCTCTCGGCAGCTCGCTGCGCAAGGCGCGCATGGTGGCCAGGATCTGGCGATCGTCCTCGGGGGTCGGGTGACGGCCTCCGTAGGCGCTCGCCTCGACGACGCCGGCCAGCGCCTGCCACGTGCCGGACCGGTCACCCGCCAATCCGTCGAGGGCGGTGGCGTACTCGGTGAGGGTCTCGCCGGGTCGCCGTGGACGGCCTGCTCTCCGCCCTGCCATCTCGATGCTGCGCGCCGCTTTCTCGGCCCACGTGCGCGGCCGGCGCCGGCGCCGGGCGACGACCAGGGCCACCATCGACGCCACGGCCAGAACCAGCGCGACCTGCACCCAGGGCAGCCGGCCGAGGGCCCGGGTGACGTCGTGCACCAACGTCGAGCCCGGTGACGGGTTGGCCAGGGGGACCACCGCGGTGGGGTCGAAGCTCTGCCACCCGTAGCCGGGGAAGAAGACCTGGACCCAGGCATGGGCGTCTTTGGCCTGGACGTCGTAGAGGTCGGTGATGGGGTTGTAGCTCCCCGGGACGTATCCGGCCGCTTCGCGCGCCGGGATCCCGATGGACCGCAGCATCACGGCCAGCGCGGTGGAGATCTGCTCGCAGAAGCCGGTGCGGTTCCCGAAGAGGAACTCGTCCACGGTGTCCTGTCCCGGCGCCAGGGGAGGGATGTCGGTCGAATACCGGGTGTGTCTCGCCATCCACGAGATCAGGCTCTGGACCTTGTCGTAGGTGTTGGTCTCGCCCGCGGTCACGGCCTCGGCCAGCGCCTGGACACGGGGGTAGGGGTGGGGGACCTCGGTGTCGCGCCCCCGGATCGAGGTCGGTACGGCGTCGGGGCCCGCCGCGGCGCGCAGCTGGTTCGCCGTCGGGGTGTTCACATACGACTCGACCGTGTAGATGGCTCCGGGCCCGAGGCCGATGGGTGACACGATGGAGTCGTTGTTGGAGACGAAGAGATCGTGGGTGGGGAACCACACCTCGTGCGCGCTGTCGGCGTGGAACACGAGGTTGGGCGAGGGCTCCACGACATAGAAGGTCTGCAGGTCGGTCTGGGCCACGCCGGGAGCCGATGTCGGGCCCGGGAGGATGAAGGGCGCGTTCTCGTCCAATCGCTGCGGGGTGCTGCCCGGCGACTGGCTCCAATCGGCGCCGCTCCAGGAGTCGAAGGTCTCGCCGATCCAGTACGAGGGGCGGTCGGCGCGCACCCGCATGACCACGGTGTCGCCCAGCGGGCCCCGCAGGGCGGTGTCGAGCCGGTTGGAGAACCCCAAGAAGCCACCCACCCGGGTGGCGCCGGCCGATGTCCCGGGCTTGGCCAGCTGCGTCGCCTTGGCGTCGCCGGCCAGTGCGCCGGGGACCGGCAGGGGCGCGCCCGGCCCGGCCGCGGAGGGGAAGTCGATTCGTCCCGCCACGTGGGGGGCGGGCAGGACGGCGAGCACCACCGCGGCGGTGACGACCACGGCGACCAGCGTGGTGAGCACGCCCGGGGCGCGCAGCCGGCCCCCTTCGCTGGCCGAGCTCCACATGGACAGCAGCCCGGCCAGCCCGCACGCCATCCACACCACGACGTAGACACCGAAGCCGAGATCGATGGCCTGGGCCGCGGCCACCGCCATGAGGCTGGCCGAGCCCGCCAGTGAGAAGGCCAGGTCCCGCCGGGCCGGGACGTCGAAGGCGTGGGCCACCTGCACCCACACGAAGAGCACGGCCAGCGGGTTCTCCACGGTGCTGACGTCGTAGATGGTCTGACCGGTCAGCTGGTGGAAGAACCACACGAAGGCGGCCACCGCGCTGATGGCGAGAATGGGCTTGATCCACGGCAGCGGCTTCTCGCGGGTCCGGTAGGCCAGGATCATGCCCGCGGCGACGAGCACGATTGACCCTCCCGCCACGGTCCACGACAGCTCGCTCTCGGCCCGACACGCCGCGATGCCGGTGATCACCGCGCCGGCGCACGCCATGCGCAGCGTGATCGAGTGCTCGGGAGGACCGGGCCGGTTGGCGCGCTTGACCGCGTCGAAGACGCTCATGGCGCCGGGGCCGACCGGCCGGGCTCGGCCACGGCGCGCGCCAGACGACGGCCCGCGCTGCGCCGGTCCCCGACGGTGCCGACCCGGGGGCCGTCGCCTTCGGTGGTGGCGAGGAGCACCGACGCGCCCCGGTCCACGATCGCCACCACCGTCGCCATGGCCCGCTCGGCCATCGCCTCGGCGGCATCGGCGTCGGCGGGCAGGTGGATCTCCAAGGAGACGGGTTCGGCGGTCGGCCCCTCCATCTCCCGCACCATCAGCTCCCCGCCGTGGGCGGTGGCGGGCCAGTGCACGAAGCGCCGCAGGTCCCCGGGGCGGTAGGGGCGGACGCCGCGGGGCTCGCCGATCTGCACCGCGGCGTCGACAGATCCCCCTCCGCTCACGTCGTCCCGTCCCGCCGGCAGGGGGAGGGGCCGGCCCAGCCGCGGCCCCACGTGCAGGGCCCGGGGAAGCTCGACGACGACGGTCTTGCGCCACCACAACAAGCCGAAGGGGGCGGCCGTGGCCACTTGGACCACGATGCGGTCGTGCACGCCCCGGCGGGGCGGAAGGACGGTGATCGGCCCCGCCCCGCCCCGGCCCGCGTCCGGCGCGGCGGCGTTCCCGACGTGGCGCCGGGCCCGGTCACCGGTCGGGGTCCGGTGCGGACCGATGAAGGCGTCGGGCCCGGGCGGCTCGAGGGGCCGGACCCGGACGCGGGTGTTCGACATCGCCGTGAGCTCCACCGGCAGGCCGGCGACGGCATCGGCCGGGCACTCGACGACCGCCACCCGGGCCCGGGCCGCCACCCCGGCCGGGGCGACGAGGCCGACCCCGAGGGTGCCGGCGAGCACGTCGCCGACGGCCTGGACCCAGCCCGCCCCGCTGTTGTGGGCGACGAGCCCCCAGGCCAGGAGCACGCCGGCGCAGCTCACCAGGGGGACGAGGGGACTGACGGGAACCACGAGGCGGCGCCGGCGGGCGGCGTTGCCGATCGGGCGTCGCCGACCGGCCCGACCGGTCACGGCCGGGGAGCGGGAGTGGTGTCGAGCAGGCCCCGGACGACGGCGACGCCCTGCTCGACACCTTCGTCGGTGAGGAGCCGGTGCGCCAGGCAGGCCACCGCCACCGCCTTCACGTCGTCGGGGGTGACGAACGATCGGGCCGACAGCACGGCGTGTGCCTGCGCGGACCGGATGAGCCAGATGGCGGCCCGTGGGCTGGCACCGAGGCGCACGCCCGGGGCACTGCGACTGGCGCGGCACAACGCCACCGCGTACTCGGCCACGCTGGAGGTGATGGTGACGGACTCCGTGGCGCGTTGCGCTCCGAGCCACTCCTGGGTGGTGCACACGGCCCGGAGGTCGCCGAGGGCGAACTTGCCCCCGCCGTGCTGGACGAGCCGCGCTTCGGTGTCGGAGTCGGGATAGCCGATGGCCGTCGCCACCGCGAACCGGTCGAGCTGGCTTTCGACGAGCGGGTACGTCCCCAGCTGGGAGAAGGGGTTCTGCGTGGCGATGACGAGGTGGGGGCGCGGCAACGGCCACGACTCGCCGTCCACGCTCACCTGTTGTTCCTCCATCGTCTCGAGCAAGGCGGCCTGGGTGCGCGGGGGGGTGCGGTTGAGCTCGTCCACGAGCACGACGTGCGCGAACACGGGCCCGGGGCGGAACTCCCACGTGCCGGTGTCGGGTGCGAACACCGACACCCCGGTGACGTCGGAAGGCAAGAGGTCGGGATGTCCCTGGACGCGCGACAGGTCCGCACCGAGTGACACCGCCAAGGCGCGCGCCAGGACCGTCTTGCCCACGCCCGGGACGTCCTCGATGAGCAGGTGCCCACCCGACAGCGCGGCCATGGCCGCGGCGGTGAGCGCGCCCGGGGTGCCGAGCAGGACCCGGCTCAGGTTGTCGACCAACGCCCGTCCCAGTGCGATGGCGGCATCGATGTGCCCGGCATCGATGTTCCCGGTGCCCACGGGCCCGGCATCGACGTATCCGGGAGGGCCCGAGCGGTGGTCGAGCAACTCGACCTCCGGGCCCATCTCCGCGCGCAGGCTTCCGGCCACGCTCACGACGCGGTCGGTGGTCGCCTCGCGCTCCCCGAAGTGGGCGGGCTCCATCAGATGAACGTTATCGGCACGTTCCCTGAGGATCTGAACGCGTTACCAGGGAGAATGCCCGCCCCTCAGAACTCGAGCGCGCTCAGCTCAGGCACCGTGGCCAGGGACCGCTCCCGGGCGTCCAGCCACCGCGACCGGCGGGAGGACCGCTGGTTCTCGGTGCCCCGGGGCTCCACCACCGCCGAGGGCCTCCAGGCTCCGGCCACCGCCGCCTCGTCGGCCCACATCCCCAGGGCGATCCCGGCCAGATAGGCGGCACCCAGCGTGGTGGCCTCGGTCACCGGCGAGATCTCGACCGGCCTCCCCACGGCGTCGGCCAGCGCACCGACGAAGGTGGGGTTGGCCGACATGCCGCCGTCCACCCGCAACGTCTCGATGGTCATGGCGGTGTCGGCCTCGGCCGCCTCCAGCAGGTCCGCACCCCGGTGGGCCACGCCCTCGAGCACGGCGCGCACCATCTCGGGCCGCCCCGTGCCGCGCGTGATCCCCACGAACGTGCCCCGGGCACCGAAGTCCCACACCGGTGTCCCGAGCCCCAGCAACGCCGGCACGAACCACACGTCGCCGGTGTCCTCGCAGGCCGCCGCCACGCGATGGGAATCGGCCGCGCTGTCGATGATGCCGAGGTCGTCGCGCAGCCACTCCACGCACATGCCGGCCGAGAGCATGACGGCCTCCACGCCCCAGGTCTTGGCGCCGGCGCGCTGCCACGCCACGATGGGGAACGTCCCGGCGCCGCCGCGTCGGGCGAAGCCGGGGCGCACCTCGCCCACGCACAGGTCGAGCATGCCGCCCGTCCCGAACGTGGCCTTGGCCAGACCCGGCCGCGTGCAGCCCTGCCCGACGAGAGAGGCCTGCTGGTCGCCGGCCATGCCGCAGATGACCGGTGCGCCGGCCAGGGCGCGGGCCTCGCCCACCGCACCCGACGAGTCGACGATGGTGGGGAGCACGGCTCGGGGGATCCGCAGTGCCTCGAGCATGGCGTCGTCCCAATCCGACCCGTCGTGGGTGAGCAGGCCCGTGACGCCGGCGTTGGTGGCGTCGGTGACGTGCAACGCGCCTCCCGACAGCGTCCAGG
>Ga0187890_10001808_pt1 | contig 15169 bp, 8 predicted proteins | sample June2016WEW_21_1_FD_133005 | JGI IMG/M metagenome (GOLD analysis project Ga0187890, IMG submission 133005) | Peatland microbial communities from SPRUCE experiment site at the Marcell Experimental Forest, Minnesota, USA - June2016WEW_21_10 | ecosystem: Environmental > Terrestrial > Soil >... | reverse complement strand
GTTCACCATCTCGGGCTTCGCGGAAGGTTCGCGGTCTTATTTCAACAAAGACCTGAAAGACATCACCGTGCCGGAAGCCGCGCTGCTGGCGGGATTGATCCAGGCGCCCAGCTATCTTTCGCCTTATCGGCATCCCGAGCGCGCTTGGGAGCGCCGCAATACCGTTCTCGAGGCCATGGTGGAAACGCATGCCATTACGCGCGAGCAAGCCGATAAGGCGGAGGCGCCACCAGAGGCTGCCAAAGACCTCGCCGAGTACAAGCGTCTGACAGCGCAAGGCAAACCGGGCGATGCTGGTCAGATACTTCAAAAGGTAATGAAGCTGGCTCCGCCGAATGTTGAGGCGAGCGATGCGCCGTACTTCGTGGACATGGTCCGCGACACAATCGTCAGCCGACTGAACGAGCACGAGGTCAACGATCAGGAGTATCGCATCTACACCACGCTCGATCCTGCGCTGCAACGGGCAGCCGCGCAGGCGGTCGAAACCGGCATCAAACTGGTGGACGATCAGGTCACCAAGATGCGAACTCACAAGACCAAGGTCGGGAACAAGTTTGAAACCACGGTTACGCCCGGCCCGCAGGCGCAGGTGGCGCTGGTGGCGATGGACCCTCACACCGGCGAAATCAAAGCGCTGGTCGGCGGACGCAACTACGGAGCGAGCCAGTTGAACCACGCGCTCGCCAAGCGTCCCACCGGCTCCATCTTCAAACCGTTTGTGTATGCGGCCGCCATGAATACGGCGCTCGACGGCTCGACGACCGTGATCACTCCGGCCTCCGTGGTTTCCGATCAGCCTTCGACATTCTCCTACGGCGACCAGATCTATGAGCCGCGCAATTACAAAGAGGAGTACCACGGCGACGTTACGCTGCGCTACGCGCTGGCGCTTTCGCTCAACAACGCGACGGTCAAAGTGGCGGAAGAAGTGGGCTATGACAAAGTGGCGGACTTGGCCAGGAGCGCTGGAATCGCGTCGGTGAGAGCCACACCGGCGATGGCGCTCGGCGCTTACGATGCCACGCCCGTGGACATGACGGCTGCCTACACCAGTTTTGCGAACGGCGGTATGCGACTCTCGCCCGTCTTCGTAAACTCGGTACGCAACGCCAAGGGCGACATCATCGTCAACTTCGGGACCGAAAGGAAGCAGGTTCTCGATCCGCGCATCGCCTTCGTCATGACCAGCATGCTGGAAGGAGTCATGAACTTCGGCACCGCCTACACCAACGTGCGCACTCGCGGATTCACGGCTCCGGCGGCCGGCAAGACGGGCACTTCGCACGACGCCTGGTTCGCGGGATACACCAGTAATCTGCTGTGCATCGTCTGGGTGGGATACGACGACTACAGCGACCTTCGCCTGAGCGGCGCGCAGACTGCGGCTCCCATCTGGGCCGAGTTCATGAAGAAGGCAGTCACGCTGCCCCAGTATTCCGACGTGAAGCCCTTCAACCAGCCGGAAGGCGTGGTGGACGTGCAGCTCGACAAAATCACCAACCGGCTGGCGACGCCATCGTGCCCCGACGATTACACGATTGCCTTCGTGGCCGGCACCGAGCCTCGCGATAACTGCGACCAGAGCGGCGGAGTGCAGGGGTTCTTCTCCCGCATGTTCGGTGGAAGTTCCGAGAAGGCGCTGCCTCCATCCGCGAACGGGAACCCGCAGGCGGCTGCCGGTGTCCAATCACCAGCAGAGGAAGAGGCCAAGAAAAAGAAAAGCTTCTTCGGCAAGATTGTCGGGGTGTTCAAGGGAGACAGCAACTCCGAAAAGAATGACAAAAGCGCGCCCGCGCCGTCTAAGAGCAGTGACAACGGCACGCCGCCGCAGTAGGGGCGGGCTCGCGGTCTCAAACTTGCAAGCGACGTGATACAGTACGCTGAAATGCCATGAAACTGTGAAGTTTGGTAGGTTCGTCCGGGGGTAGATATGCTTTCCTGGATTCGCATCAGCTCCGTCGCGCTTCTCTTCGCTGCGCTTCTCGTTCTGCCATCGCATGCCCAGAACACGGAACAGCTGGAAGTCGGTCCTCCGCCATTCCATCGCGCCGATCCGCCCGCTCCGGGAGCATCGCCTGAGGAACTCGAAAAGCGTGGGGACGAACTGCGAGAGAATAAGAACTATCTCGACGCCATAGACTTCTACCAAGCCGCCCTGAAAGGCGCACCAGCGAACGCCTCGCTCCTGAATAAGATCGGTATCTGCCAGCTTCAGCTGCACCGGCTAAATGCAAGCAGGAAAACTCTGGAGCACGCCGTCCGGATTGATCACAAGCAATCCGACGCATATAACAATCTCGGCGTGGTCTATTACTCACTTGGAGTCAATACTCGTCAACCCGGCAATTTCGCCAAGGCAATCAAAATGTACGACAAGGCGATCGCGCTTAACAACCAGTACGGGTCTTACTTCAACAACCGCGGGGCTGCGTATTTTGCCACGAAGCAATACGAACGGGCGTCCGCAGATTACGCGATTGCGCTGCAGTTGGATCCGGATATCTTTGAGCGAACCTCGCGATCTGGTGTGCAGGCCATGCTGTCCTCCCCTGAGGAACGGGCTCGCTACGAGTATGTCGTCGCCAAGCTATACGCCAAAGCGGGGGATGATGATCGCTCGCTGCACTACCTGAGAAAGGCAATGGAGGATGGTTACAAGGACATCAAAAACGTTTACAAGGACAATGAGTTCAGCACCCTGCGCAAAGACCCTCGCTTCACGGAACTGATGGCCTCGAAGACGCTGGCCATACCCGATTAGATGCCGGTAACTTGCTGGCAGAAAATGAATTACAAAAAAACGGAAAAATTGGAGAAACCCCGAAACTTTCCCGGCGAAACTGGGTTCCTAGGCTTATTACTCCTGAAAACGACAGGGTGAGTAGGGAGAACGAACACCCACCGGTTGCCGACCCGAGCACGCCCCAAGCAAGCAGCCGGTGGGTGAAGTTCAGTTCTTGGCGGCCGGCTGTCAGCTCCTAGCTTCCCTCCAAAATATATTTCTCGACTGCCTGCTTCCATTTGCCCTGCGCTTTCAGAATGTACTCGACCGCGTCGCGCGCGGCGCCGTCTCCTCCGGCGTGGGGCGTAGCCCAGTGCGCCTCGGCTTTCACCTCGGGGCGCGCGTTCTTCACTGCGATCGCCAACCCGCACTTGCGCATCGCCGGCAGATCAATCACATCGTCGCCAACGAACGCGGCCTCGGCGGCAGTGATTCCGTCTTTCTCAAGAATGTGCGCAAACACCGACGCCTTGTCCTGAATCCCCTGGTACACGTGGTCAATCTTCAGATCACGCGCGCGCAGGGCAACCGTTTCGGAGATGCGCTTGGTGATGATCCCAGTCTTGATTCCCGCCATGCGGGCCAACGCAATGGCGGTGCCGTCGTGGGCGTGGAAGCCCTTGGCTTCGATCAGGCTGGCGCCGTGGAGCCCGAAGCCAGCCTGTTCCGCAGGCCGAGCAGATTTTTCAAGAACACTTTGCCGAGCTCCAGCTTGCAGGCCAGGTGCGGGGAAAATCCAGATTTTGCCGTCGGTGAGGACGCCATCGACGTCGAAGAGAATGAGTTTAATCTTGCGGGCGCGACCGGCAGCAGACGATTTAGGCATCGCCGAAATTCTAGCATTCAGCAGGTCGTCAATTCATGGACGCGCGATCCATAAGACCGGAAAATGGCGCCCGAGTTTTTCGAAGTCACGGTCGGCGGTAACGAGAGTGGCGCGATGCTGCAGAGCGAGAGCGGCGGCGATGCAATCTACATAGGGAATCTTGTGGAGAGCCTTCAGTTCGCCGGCTCTGAGAGCTTGAGGAAGATCCACGGGGACGATCTGAATTGGCAGGCGGGAGAGGCCGTCGAGGGTTTGGCGGGCTTGCTCTTCGCTACGCTTCAACCAGAGCCAATAGAAGAGCTCGCCGAGGTTCATGACCGAGACGAAAATGTCAGCTTGCCTTAGCACCGCTGCGTGCAACAAATGATCAACTTTGCGCATACCCGGTCCGGACTCGACAAAGTCGATCAGCGCATTCGCATCCAGAACGTAGCTTTTGGTCATTTCTCCAGCCGGTGTTCGCGCTCGCGGGCTTCGGCGATAGAATCGTCGCCCTTGCAGGATCCGCGCAGGCTATGGATCAACTCTTCCATAGCTGCCTGCGACTCCTGTTCTCCTTTGCTTGAAGTCGCCTTGCCCTGGTATCGAACAGCGAATCCCCAATCCTCCAGGATTTTGACGGCCTGATGAGAATTCGTGGGATCGTTCGGTGGCACTCCCGCCGCCTCAAGAATCAGTGGCCTGGCAGGCAACTCCCGCCCCTCGACGATGACGGTCCATTTTGCGGGACGCGACGCACGCAGCCTCTTGGCGGCTGCGGTGATGTCTTCCCTGGTTAGAGCGGAGACTCTTGGGCTGGGCATAGTTGGTTCTCCTCGTTAGAGCTCCCCAGTCTTCTCTTGGTATTATTCATATTCATCATACTCGTATTCATACTCATCGTCAAGGCAATTACTCCTGCCCTCAACTATTTCGCCTCGGCATCCGGCAGCTAATTTCAAAGTAGCCCACTACCGACCTAGGCGAACATTTTACGAAACTCGAAATTCTCGCTACAATCACTTCCATGCCGTCCGTGGTCTCTCCTTCGCTCGCCTGGGCTCATCCGCTGGTGCAGGAATGGTTCACCGCGCGCTTTTCGACGCCGACCGAACCGCAGGAGCAGGGCTGGCCCCACATTCTCGCCGGCCACACGACGCTGATCTCGGCTCCCACTGGATCGGGCAAAACGCTCGCCGCTTTTCTCGCCTGCATTAATCGCCTCGTGTGCAAGGCTCTAGCCGGCGAACTGCGTGACCGCACCGAAGTGCTCTACGTGTCCCCGCTCAAAGCCCTGGGCAACGACATTCAGAAAAATCTCGAAGTTCCGCTGGGAGAAATTCTGCAGATGGCGGGCGACCGTGGCCTGCTGATGCCGGAGATTCGCACGGCGGTGCGCACGGGCGACACCTTGATGAAAGACCGGCGCCTCATGCTGAAGCGGCCGCCGCACATTCTGGTGACTACGCCCGAGTCGTTCTACATTCTGCTGACGGCGGAGAAGAGCCGCACCATTTTGCGCGACGTCGAAACCGTGATTGTAGATGAAATTCACGCCGTGGCGGATGACAAGCGCGGCGTGCATCTGGCGCTTTCGCTGGAGCGGCTGGAAGCGCTGACCGAGCGTCCGCCGGTGCGCATCGGGCTTTCCGCGACGCAGAAGCCGATTGAAGATGTCGCGCATTTTCTTGCGGGCAATTCCGATTGTCAGAATCCGCGTCCCGATCCCGTGATTGTCAACGTTGGCCACAAGCGCACGCTCGATCTTGGCGTCGAAGTGCCCTCTTCCGAACTGGGGCCGGTCGCTTCGAACGAGATGTGGGACGAGATTTACGAGCGCATCGTGCAACTGGTGAATGCGCACCGTTCGACGCTCGTGTTCGTAAACACGCGGCGGCTGGCCGAGCGCATTGCCCATCAACTGGGCGAGCGACTGGGTGAGGAAAACGTGGCGGCGCATCACGGGAGTTTGTCGCGCAAGCTGGGTCTGGAGGCTGAGCGAAAACTGAAGGAAGGCCAGATAAAAGTGCTGGTCGCGACCGCTTCGCTCGAACTTGGCATTGACGTGGGAACGGTGGATCTGGTGTGCCACATCAGTTCGCCGCGTTCGATCGCGGTCGCTTTGCAGCGGGTGGGACGGTCGGGCCACTGGCGCGGCGCGGTCCCCAAGGGACGATTTTTTGTCACCACGCGCGACGATCTGGCGGAATGCGCCGTACTGGTGCGGGCGATTCGCCTGGGCGATCTCGACCGGCTGATTTTTCCGGAAGCTTCGCTCGATGTGCTGGCGCAACAGATTGTGGCTTGCTGCGCGGCTTCTGGCAGCACCGCGACGGCGAACAAATCGGGCGATCAATTTTTGGGTGACAAATCCGACGACGGATGGGATGAGGATGAGCTATTCGCGCTCGTAAAGCGCGCCTATCCCTATCGTAATCTCGCGCGCGAAACATTCGACGCCGTGCTGGCGATGCTTTCCGAAGGAATCGCCTCGCAACGAGGCCGCTATGGCGCTTACCTGCATCACGACCGCATCAACCACAAGCTGCGAGCGCGGCGCGGCGCGCGTCTGGCGGCGATCACCAGCGGCGGTACGATTCCCGACAACGCGCTGTACAGCGTGGTGGCAGAGCCCGAGGGCGTGGTCGTGGGCACAGTAGATGAAGACTTCGCGGTCGAGAGCATGGCGGGAGAGGTCATGCTGCTGGGAAATACCTCATGGAGGATTCGCCGGATCGAAGGCAAATCGTCGCGCATTCTGGTGGAAAACGCGCAGGGCGCTCCGCCCGGAATACCGTTCTGGCGCGGGGAAGCTCCAGCGCGCACCGCCGAACTTTCGTTGCAGCTCGGCGAGCTGCGCAAAGAAATCAGCGATCGGCTGCCGGGCGTGGTTCCGGTGGAAGGCTGGCGGAACCTGCCGGTGGTTGCGGAGGCGGTGAGCTGGCTGCGAGAAGAATCTGGCCTCGATCTCTCGGGCGCTGAACAATTGATTCAATACATCCTTGAAGGGCGCGCGGTGCTGGGCGATGTGCCGACGCAGACGACGATCATCGCCGAAAGATTTTTTGACGAAGGCGGCGGGATGCAGTTGATCATCCACGCGCCCTTTGGTGGGCGCATCAATAAAGCGTGGGGACTCGCGTTGCGCAAGCGCTTCTGCCGCGGCTTCAATTTCGAACTGCAGGCGGCAGCCACCGACAACGGCTTAAACATTGCGCTGGCCGAGCAGCATAGCTTTCCGCTGGCCGATGTTTTTCAATTTCTGGCGGCAGAGAGCATGCCGCCGATTCTGGAACAAGCGGCGCTCGCTTCGCCGATTTTTCAGACGCGATGGCGATGGGACGCGACGCGGGCCCTGGCCCTGCTGCGTTTTCAGGGCGGCAAGAAAGTGCCACCGCAGATTCAGCGCATGCGCTCCGACGATTTGCTGGCCTCGGTTTTTCCGGATGTAGCGGCGTGCTTCGAGAACATTGAAGGCGATATCAAGATTCCCGACCATCCGCTGGTCGCCGAGGTAATGAAAGACGTGCTCACCGAGGCGCTCGATATTGAAGGTCTCGCCGAGGTGTTGCGTGGAATTGAGCAGGGACGGATTCGTTGCCTGGCGGTGGACACGCCGGTGCCGTCGCAATTTTCGCACGAAATTCTCAATGCGAATCCGTACGCCTACCTTGATGATGCGCCGCTGGAGGAGCGTCGCGCGCGGGCGGTTGAGATGCGGCGCGTGTTGCCGGCGTCGGTGCTGGAGGAAGTCGGCGCGCTCGATCCCGCGGCCATCGCGCAAGTGCAGCAGGAGGCTTGGCCGGATGTGCGCGACGCCGATGAATTGCATGATGTGCTGCATACGCTGGTGCTGGTGCCGGAAGGAAGCTCTCAGCTCTCAGCTCTCAGCTCTCAGGAAAACCGCTCGCAACTCACTGCTAACTGGAATGGATTCTTCGATCGCCTACAACAGGAGAATCGCGCAATTGTGGCGGAGGCTGCGGGCAAACGCTATTGGGTAGCCGCCGAGCGCGTCGAATGGTTCCATGCAATGCATCCCGGAGCGAATCGCGGAGCCGCGAACGGAGACGTGGCAAGCCGCGTCTCTACAGCAGACGATTCGGTTCTGACTGCGGTGCAAGGATGGATGACACATCTCGGGCCAACCACCGCTTCAGAAATTGGCGAGTTGCTGGGACTGCCGGCTAATGACATTGGAAAAGCTTTACTCCGCATCGAAGCCAGTGGAGCGATTCTGCGCGGCAAGTTCCGGCCCGCCGATTCGCGCACAGAGGTCTCCGCTGCAAACGAACCCGAAACCGAGTGGTGCGAGCGGCGTCTGCTGGCTCGCATTCATCGCCTGACGGTTGCGACGTTGCGCAAGCAGATCGAACCGGTCAAAGCGGCGCAGTTCATGAACTGGCTTTTGCGCTGGCAGCACCTTGCTCCAGGTACGCAGGTGCGGGGCGAGCATGGAACGCTGGAAGTGATCCGGCAACTGCAGGGGTTTGAAATTCCAGCCAGCGCTTGGGAACGGTTTGTGCTGGCACGCAGAATCTCCGACTACGATCCGGCGCACCTTGATCAGTTGTGCCTGACGGGCGCGGTGGGATGGGGCCGGCTGTCGCCGCATCCGGCGACTCTCGAAGCGACGGGAACCGATGAACACCGGCGGCGAGTGATTCCGACCCGGGTTGCGCCGATTGCATTCTTTGTGCGCGAAGATGCGGATTGGATGCGCGCTCATCACCCGGGAGCGGAGGATTCTGCCACTTCGTTTTTGAGCCCGGTGGCGCAGGCGGTGCTTGAACTTTTGAAGCAGCGGGGCGCGCTGTTTTTCCCCGACATGGTGCGAGCGACGGGGCGGCTCAAAGCGGAAATCGAAACCGGATTGTGGGAACTGGTCGCGGCGGGCCTGGTAACCGCCGACGGATTCGAAAACCTGCGCGCGCTGGTAACGCCGAAAAGTGCGACTGAGAGCGGGCTTGGGAAGATGCGCCGGCCGCGGCATGCGCCGGGACGGTGGTCGCTGTTGCATACGGAAGGCGCGGATCGCGACCGCAGCGTCGAGTCCTGCTGCTGGATGTTGCTGCGACGCTATGGCGTGGTCTTCCGCGACCTGCTGGCGCGGGAAACGAATCTGCCGCGCTGGCGTGAATTGCAGATCGGCTACCGGCGTCTCGAAGACCGCGGCGAAGTGCGCGGTGGACGATTTGTGGATGGATTTCTGGGAGAGCAGTTCGCGCTTCCGGTCGCGGTCGAATCGTTGCGTGCTCACCGTAAGCTGCCACAGAACGCAAACGCCGAGCGCGTCACCATCGCAGCCGCCGATCCGCTGAACCTGGTGGGAATCATCGTTCCCGGCGAGCGCATTCCTGCGATCTCGGGGAGAAGCGTTGCTTTTCGCGACGGCATGTGGGACGCGGAAGATGCGCTGATGGCGTCTGGATACTAGGAGCCCATCCCGCGGCTCTCCACCCTCAGCGCCTAAAGGCGCTTTCATAACGCAGGCACTCTCGGCATGCCTGAAGGCATGCCCTGATACGAATCACTTTCGCCACGGGTTACTTGGGGTCACGGCGAATTTAGTTTCAGCAAGACCTGCGGGTTCAGATACTCGCCTTGCCAGCGCACTGCCAAATGCAGATGAGGACCAGTAGCGCGCCCGGTGCCTCCGCTGAGCCCAATCGGCTGGCCCTTGCTCACCTGGTCGCCTTCTTTAACGGAAAATTTCGACAGATGCAGATAGAGCGTCAGCAGGCCCTGGCCATGGTCGATCACGACGCAATTCCCTTCAAAGAACAGAGGGCGGGCCAGGATGACGCGCCCGCTGTTGACGGCCGCAACTGAGGTCCCACTGGGCACGCGGAAATCGAGCCCCTGATGCGTGCTTTCGACGGTACCGTTGAAAACGCGCTCCACACCAAACACATCGGAGATCGCGGCTAGCACCGGGGCGGCGAAAGAGCCTTTCCATTCGCGGACGGCACTTACAGTTTTAAAAGCCTCGGCCTTGGTTGCCTTGTCCTGTTCGATCTGGCGCTGGTCTTCGGGACTGGGCGCGGTATAGCGCGCTGGAACTTTGAGCAGCACGCGGGGATAGCGCTGGCGTTCCACCCGAATTTTCTTTTCGAAGGAGATCGCCAGCCCAGTGGAAGTTTCGGCGTGGAGTTCGATGGGGTATGCTCCCGGCTTCGTCTCAAGGCTGACTCCGGCGAGCGCGAACCACACTTTGCCACGAGCGTCGAAGCTGAACGCGATCTCGTGGCCCAGCCAGTTGGCTGAAAGCGCGCGCACCGGCGCCGGGGCAGTGACGCGGAACAGCACCGGGCTTCCGTTAACGAGGCGGGCGGGTTGGCTGACGACAGTCCAGTGGGCGGCAGTTGCGGCCGATAAGTTTTCGGCCAGCGAAAGTAGCGCGAACGCAATGAGCGCAACGGAATAGAAGAGACGTTCGCGCATCGCGGTTTCAGGCGGCAAAAAACGTCCCCCCAATCATCAGAGGTCGGTCCTCTGCTCAGCATGCCGGATGAGAAACCAGCAGGGAGGATCACCGGCGTGTGGAAAAAGGCTGTGCACGCAGGTCACCGGCACAGGTGGATCAAAAATAATCTCGGCCTTCCCGTCTTTGTGCGCCACCATGTAGTAGTGTTCGACGCTGACGCTGCCAAAGAGCTGGCGCTTGGTCGCCAGCCGATATCGAAACACGGCATAGTCCGCGGCATACGCGATTCCCAGCAGGGCCACCGCAGCCAGGAACGATCGCAGTGCGATTCGCCGGAACTTATGCTGGAACTCTCGCCCGAACGACGGGCCGGTTTGGTTGCCGGATTTGTTGCCTTCGACCGCGGTCACTCGCTGAATTATACCCGCGCGCGAAGCCGGTCCGAAACGTTGACAATTCTTCACAAAAAACTCGGCTCGATTTACTCTCCCTCGCACGTCTAAAGGGTAAAGTAATAAATGATAAGATTCGATTGGAAGCCCCTAATGAGAGCCGATATCCCTCATCGATTTGAGGAGAGCAAGTGACGGAACAACGACCAGACGCAACTAATTCCAGGGAACCGGAGCAGCCCACGACCGAAAATTCAACCACTCACAAGAGCCGCTGGTGGATTTGGCTGATCGTCGCAGTCGTGATCGTTGGCGGCATCGTGTTGTGGCAACGCGGCGGGGGCGCTCCCGCGAAAGCCGGCGGTGACGCGGCCTCCCGGCCGGTTATGGTGACGACGGCGGCGGCGCACCAAGGCGACATTGGGATTTACCTGAGCGCATTGGGTACGGTGACGCCGGTTTATACCGTAACGGTGACCGGCCGGGTGCAAGGCGAGATTACGCAGGTCTACTATCACGAAGGGCAGATGGTGCGGAAGGGTGACCCGCTTATCGAAATCGATCCGCGGCCGTATCAGGCGGCATTGACGCAAGTCGAGGGACAACTGGCGCACGATGAGGCGGTTTTGACGGAAGCCAAGATCGATTTGGACCGCTACAAGCAAGCCTTGGATCGCAACGCCATCGCCAAGCAGCAATATGACGATCAAGAGCAAGTCGTGCTGCAAGATGAAGGCACGGTGAAAAACGACCAGGGGCAACTGGCCAATGCCAAGGTCAATCTCGTATACACGCATATCACGTCGCCCATAGACGGGCGCGTCGGGCTGCGACTGGTCGATCCCGGAAATATCGTGCAGGCGAATAGCACCACGGCGCTGGTTGTGATTACGCAGCTTCAGCCCATCACGGTGATTTTCAGCATCGCCGAAGATCAGCTTTCCCAGATTCAACAGCAATTGCGCAAAGGGAAGAAACTGACGGTCGAGGCTTTCGACCGTGAAGCCAGCACGAAACTCGCATCGGGCACGCTTCTGACTCTTGATAATGTAATTGACCCAACGACGGGAACCTTGAAGTTAAAAGCTATCTTTGACAACTCGGACGACGCTCTGTTTCCCAGTCAGTTCGTCAACATCAGACTGCTGGTCGACACGCAACACGACGTGACTTTGCTGCCTACTCAGGCGATTCAGCGCAACGCTCAAGGCGCTTATGTCTACGTGATTAAGAGCGATCAGACCGCTGCCATGCGGACGATTACTCCCGGCACTACGGATGGAACCGTGACCGCCGTCCAGGGTCTTGAGCCGCAGGAAGTGGTGGCGGTGAATGGATTCGACAAGCTTCTGGATGGCGCGAAAGTTGCGGTCCGCGCACCTGCGCAGGGCAACGGCGGAAGCTCGCAGCAGCCTCAAACCAGACAGGACAACCAGTCCGCTCCGTCGGGAAGCTCCAAAGGCGGCAGCGCCGGAGGCAAAAACGGAGCCCCGCATCAGTGAGTCCCTCTCGTCCATTTATCTTACGACCGGTAGCGACATCGCTATTGATGGCAGCCATCTTGCTGGCCGGCTTCGTCGCCTATCTGCAACTGCCGGTTTCTGCTTTGCCGGAGGTCGACTACCCGACCATTCAGGTGGTTACGTTTTATCCGGGCGCCAGTCCAGACGTGATGGCCTCGGCCGTAACCGCGCCTCTGGAGCGGCAATTCGGTCAGGTGCCGGGCCTCAATCAGATGACTTCCACGAGTTCGGACGGGAGCTCGATCATTGTTTTGCAGTTTTCTCTCGAGCTGAACATCGACGTTGCCGAACAGGAAGTGCAAGCCGCCATCAACGCCGCCCAAACCTATCTGCCTTCCGATTTGCCGGTCCCGCCGATCTATAGCAAAACGAATCCGGCAGACACGCCGATTCTGACGCTGGCGCTTTCTTCCAAATCGATGCCGCTGTCGCAGGTCGAAGATCTGGCCGACACGCGCTTCGCGCAAAAAATTTCTCAGCTCCCGGGGGTGGGACTGGTCAGTATCAGTGGCGGCCAAAAGCCGGCGGTGCGGGTGCGCGTAAATCCCACCGCGCTGTCCTCGTACGGCATCAACCTCGAGGATGTGCGCACGGCCCTGCAATCGACCAGCCTGGACCAGGCGAAGGGCAACTTCGACGGCCCGCAACAGGACTACCAGATTCAATCGAACGACCAACTGCTCACGGCCGCCGATTTCGCGCAAGTCATCGTTGCCTACCACAACGGGTCGCCGGTAAAGCTCTTAGACGTGGCTACGGTCGACAATGACGTGGAAAACAATCGGCAGGCGGCATGGATGAACGAAACGCCCGCGGTCATCGTCAACATCCAACGCCAGCCGGGCGCGAACATCATTCAGGTGGTCGACCGCATTAAGAAGCTGCTTCCGCTCCTGAAGAGCAATCTCCCTTCTGCCGTTCAAGTGGATGTACTGACGGATCGCACGACTACGATCAGGGCATCCGTCAAAGACGTCGAGTTTGAACTCATGCTCACCGTGGCGCTGGTGGTCATGGTCATTTTTCTGTTCTTGCGCAATGTTTCTGCCACCACCATTCCGAGCGTTGCGGTGCCGCTCTCCATCGTGGGCACGTTCGGCGTCATGTATCTTGCGGGCTTCAGCTTGAACAACCTCACGCTGATGGCGCTCACGATTTCGACGGGCTTTGTCGTCGACGACGCCATCGTCATGATCGAGAACATCATTCGGTTCATCGAGGAGGGAGATCGGCCGCTCGAAGCGGCCCTCAAGGGCTCGGAGCAGATCGGTTTTACGATCGTATCGCTGACCATCTCGTTGATTGCGGTATTGATTCCTCTGCTCTTCATGGGCGACATCGTCGGGCGGCTTTTCCGCGAGTTTGCCATTACCTTGAGCGTGACCATCCTGGTCTCGGCGGTGGTTTCGCTGACCCTCACGCCGATGATGTGTTCGCGCATATTGAAAAGCACGCACGGGCAAAAGCAGACCCGTTTCTACGTGGCTTCAGAGCACGCTTTCGAGAGCATCATTGCCTTCTATGGCAGAACTTTACAGTGGGTGTTGAAACGCCAGACCGCGACTCTGCTTGTGGCGGCGGGCACACTGGTGCTCACCATCGTTCTCTACATCATCGTCCCGAAAGGTTTCTTCCCGGTGCAAGACACGGGAATCATTCAGGGCATTTCGGAGGCCGGGCAGTCCATATCCTTCCCCGCCATGGCGGAAAAGCAGCAGGAACTCACCCATTTGATTTTGCAGGATCCTGCGGTCGAGAGTCTTTCTTCGTTCATCGGCGTCGACGGCACCAACACGACCCTGAACAGCGGGCGTATCCAAATCAATTTGAAGCCCCTCGAAGACCGCAAAATCAGCGCCTCGGATGTTATCCGGCGCCTGCAGCCAAATCTGGAAAAGATCGATGGCATTACGCTCTACATGCAGCCGGTGCAGGACCTCACCGTCGAAGATCGCGTGAGCCGGACGCAATATCAGTACACTCTCGAAGATCCCGATCAGCGCGAACTGAATTTCTGGACGGCTAAGCTGATGGCCAAACTGCAAGCGATTCCGGAGCTTCGCGACCTGGCCACCGACCAGCAGACTTCCGGTCTCGCCGCCTCTCTCGTCATCGACCGGGTCACCGCATCACGCATGGGCATCACGCCGCAGGCGATCGACCAGATGCTCTACGACGCTTATGGGCAGCGGCAAGTTTCGACGATGTACACGCAGTTGAACCAGTACCACATCGTGCTTGAAACACAACCCGATTTTCAGAAGAACCCCTCGAAATTGCAGGACATCTACGTTCGTTCCGCTTTGGCGCCAACTGCACTCACTACCGGCGCTTCCAGTACCCAGACGATTACCGCGACCACGTCTTCCGGCAATTCCGCCTCCTCTGCTCCGCCCAGCCCTTCGGCTTCCCCGAACACCCTCGCCAGTTCGGGCTCGGCCAATCCCAGCGCAGTAACTACGGTGAATGGCGCCGCGATTCCGCTCAGCGCTATCACCCGGTTCGAAATGAAGAGCAGTCCCCTGTCCGTCAATCACCAGGGACAATTTCCCGTGGTCACCATCTCTTTCAACCTGGCGCGCAATGCGTCGCTGGGCGAAGCCACCAAGGCCATCGACAAGGCCCAGCAGGAAATTGGCATGCCGCTCAGCGTGCAGGGCGCGTTTCAGGGCACGGCAGCTTCGTTTCAATCTTCCTTGTCGAACGAGCCGCTATTGATTCTCGCCGCTCTGGTCACGGTTTATATCGTCCTCGGCGTTCTCTACGAAAGCTTCATACACCCCATCACAATTCTGTCGACACTGCCCTCCGCCGGCGTGGGTGCGATTCTGGCGTTGTTGATTTGCGGCGAAGAACTCAGCGTGGTCGCCCTGATCGGTATCATCCTGCTAATCGGCATTGTCAAAAAGAACGGAATTATGATGATCGACTTCGCGCTGGAGGCGGAGCGCAAAGAGGGCAAGAAGCCGGAAGTCGCTATTTATGAAGCGTGCCTTTTGCGATTCCGCCCCATCATGATGACCACCATGGCCGCGTTGCTGGCGGGCTTGCCACTCGCCCTGGGCACCGGAATTGGCTCGGAGCTTCGCCGCCCGCTGGGCATCTCCATGGTGGGCGGCTTGCTCTTGAGTCAGGTGCTTACGCTCTACACGACTCCGGTTATTTACATCTTCTTCGACCGGCTGGCGCAGCGTTTCTCTTCGCATCGCGCGCCAGAAATCGGACCTGAGGGTGTCC
>Ga0187890_10001804_pt1 | contig 15193 bp, 10 predicted proteins | sample June2016WEW_21_1_FD_133005 | JGI IMG/M metagenome (GOLD analysis project Ga0187890, IMG submission 133005) | Peatland microbial communities from SPRUCE experiment site at the Marcell Experimental Forest, Minnesota, USA - June2016WEW_21_10 | ecosystem: Environmental > Terrestrial > Soil >... | reverse complement strand
TGCTTGTACGGCGAACGAGCAGGATTTTGGGGAACCGCGCTAGGCCTCGCCATTTATAGCACCTCCAACGTAGTTGTGTTCGGCGGCCTGGTGTGGCTGAACGCGCGAAAAATGAATGCGGAGTACGCCCAGCGCAGCGCGGCCGAAACAGAAATCCGCACGCTCAATGCCGAGTTGGAAGGCCGCGTTGCGGAGCGCACCGAAGCGCTGCGCACCAGCGAAGCGCATCTGAGCCACTCCGCCCAGCACGACTTCCTCACGGGCTTGCCCAATCGCATGCTTCTGAACGACCGCGTGAACCAGGCGATCGTATTCGCGCCGCGCGTCAACAAGAAAGTTGCGGTGCTGTTTTTGGATTTGGATGGCTTCAAACACATCAACGATTCCCTGGGCCATCCAATCGGCGACAAACTGCTTCAATCCATCGCCAAGCGCCTGGTGAAGTGTGTGCGTGCCACGGACACCGTCAGCCGTCAGGGGGGCGATGAATTCGTCGTGCTGCTTTCGGAAATGGAGCAATCGGAAGACGCCGCCATCACCGCGCGAAGAATGCTGCAGACCGTTGCGGAAGCTCATTCCGTCGATGCCCACGACCTTTACGTCACGGCAAGCATCGGCGTCAGCGTCTATCCCGACGATGGCGTGGACGCGGAAACGCTGATCAAGAACGCCGACATGGCGATGTATCAGGCCAAGGAAAACGGGCGCCAGAGCTACCAATTCTTCAAGCCGGCTATGAACGTGCGCGCCGTGGCGCGGCAATCCATTGAGGAAAGTTTGCGGCGCGCGTTGGAGCGGCAGGAATTCGCGCTCGTTTACCAGCCGAAGGTCAGCCTGAAGACGGGAGAGATCACCGGCGCGGAAGCTTTGCTGCGCTGGACGCATCCCACGCGCGGGCCGATTTCGCCGGCGAAATTTATTCCCGTCGCGGAAGACTCCGGCTTGATTTTGCCGATCGATCGATGGGTGCTTCGCGAAGCTTGCAAGCAAACCCGCGCCTGGGCTGATTCCGGCCTGCCCCAGGTTGCGATCTCCGTGAACGTCTCCGCGATGGAGTTTCGCAATGAGAAATTTTTGGAAGGCATCTTCGCAATCCTAAAGGAGACCGGCCTGAATCCAAGACTTCTCGAGCTGGAGCTGACGGAAAGCGTCCTGATGAAGCGCCCCGCGGCCACGGAATCGATTCTGAAAGCCTTGCGCGCGAAAGGCGTGCAACTTTCAGTCGACGATTTCGGCACAGGTTACTCCAGCCTGAGCTACCTAAGAAAATTTTCGATGGACGCGCTGAAGATCGATCAGTCCTTCGTCCGCCAGATCACCACCGCTCCCGACGAGGCCTCCATCGTCACCGCCATGATCAGCATGGCCCGAAGCCTGAATCTGCGCGTCGTCGCCGAAGGAGTGGAATCGCAGAAAGAGCTGGCGTTTCTTCAAGCCCGCGAGTGTGACGAAGCGCAAGGTTATTATTTCGGCCGCCCCGTGCCTCCCGATCAGTTCGCCAAGCTGCTCACCACCGGCATCCCAGAACCAGTCGCCACAGAACGCTAAATCGCAACCACAATTTATTGAGGAGTGCCCTTCGACGCGCCCCGCGGACCAGCGCTAGCTCGGGACACGATGTCCTGGTCCGGTAGGGTGGAGGCGGCGGGAATAGGAATATCCGTGGCCCTTGATAACGATCAACGTTCTGAAAAACAGAGACACACAGTGCTCTCGCATCAGAAATGGGGCCAACTGACACGCATCTGGAACGCGAAACAGTCAGATTTTCAGCTCGTCAGTGCAAAATTTCGTCGTAGGTTGAAGTGATCGTTACGGGGCCAAACAAGCCCGAGGGCAACAGCGGCGAGTTCGGCGCATATTTCGTGATGTTGGTGTGCGTAAACTTTTGTTGATTTGAAGGCTGGGCATCGCCAATCAAGCGATTCACCCATAAATTCGTCACGCTGATTTCGATTTCGTTCTTCCCGGGCTTAAGCACCGTATCCGCTCTCACGGCGAACGGTTCTTTCCACATCGTGCCAAGCGAAATGCCGTTCACGCGGACGGTCGCAAGCTCAGCCAGTTCTCCGAAATCAAGCCACAGGACTCTCCCTCTTCCGAACATCGATGACGGCACGTCCACCGTGGTGCGATAAGTGGCCGTCCCAGAGAAGTAGCGGATGCCCGGGTCGGCGGACTCCGTCCACGATCCAAGATGTGTCGGCGGCACGCTCGCTGGTGCGCCCCATCCTGCTGGAAACGTGAGCGTCCAAGTTTCCGGCAATTCCATCCGTTGCGTCTCCGGCGGAATCTCGGCCTTCCGCGCGGATCCATCCGACAAGTGGATTAGGTAGTTCCCAGGCACCGCGGTCCGCCAATGAATCACGCCGGCTTGATTCGTCGCGGCAAACTGTTTCGCAGCGCTGTGATCCGCCGTCGCCGGTAATGGATATATTTGCCTTCCGTCGCGCTCCGTCGTGACGACGTGAAGGCCCGCCCGTCTCTGGAACACGACGAAAACGGAGCCATATCCATCGAGCCAAAGTGGCAAACGCGTGCGTCCATCCGGGGTATTTTCGTACAAAAGATCCGATTCAATCGTTCCAGAATCCGGGTGCCATAGCTCCGGAGTTTTGCCCTGCGTTCTGAAATCGACTTCGGCCACGACGGGCGCGTCGCCCGTGTTCCTCACGAAGTAAATATCGGCATCGCCTCGCCGGCGGTGGATGTAGTCGAGCTGCCCCGTGCCGCTCATCACTTGATATTCAAAGTCCGGTTCGATGTGCCGCGCCGTAAGCACGGCGCGTGAATCTCGCGTGCAGTAAACAATCCCTTTGCCATAAACGTGCGATGGCGCCGAGCCTCCATCGCAATCGCCCCACATGGCCGCGACGGTCTTCTGCAATTCGTCTTCAACCTCCACGCTGCCAAGCCCCGTTGTGCGCGCCGGCGGCATACCGATTAACACGCCGCCGCCGCGGACATAAGCCTCGATTTTTCTCAGCACCGGCAGCGAGATCGTGGACGTCGCCGGCAGCGCGAGCGCCTGGTATGCGATCCCCTCAGGCGTTTCGATCCGTCCATTGTCCAGGCGCAAACGATTCAGCAGCGCATCTTCGTCTGTCACGTCATAGTCGTAACCAGGCAGCACGTGCGCCGGATCATCTTGCTTGAGGCGCACAAAATTTGGCACGTGGTCGCCGTAGTAATAAAGCAGATCGGCGACGGGCTCCCCCCGTTGCATCAGGAAATCGCAGCGATTGATATAACTGATGAACGCGCCCGCCTCCGGCCACCACGTGACATTACGATCGAGGTGCGTTCCCGCGAAATATTCATTTCCTGGCAAACCGTTTTCCTTCGGTTGCGACGTGAACTCATGCCAGATGAGTAGATTCAGCCCCTCCGTGATCGCCTGATCGAATGTGGGCTTCAGATCGCGCCCAATCGATTCGCTCCACTGCGGGCCGATGCTCGTCATGCCTTCATCGGCAATCACATGCTTGCCGTAAATGTGTCCTGCGCTTGCGGCTTCCTTGATGAAAAATCGCTCCCACGGCGCGGTGCGATGCTCGTTGGACATCGCCCAAAATTCCGTTTGTGGAAACGAGCTGCTGCGAAACGTTTCCAGCGCGTCGATCGGCGCGCCGTGCGGTCCGCCTGATTCCGGGTGAACGCCCAGCCCATAACGCGCGGCGTGTTGGGCAAAAACATCGTAGTGCTCGCTGACAATCAAATCTCCAACGGTCCGCCGCAGGTCGGCCAGAAAGCGATTGCTCGTGTCGCGATCCTCGACAATCCTTCCCGCCACCACCGGCAGATACTGCACGGGATCGTATCCGCGGCGCCGCTTGAATTCATCGCGAAATCGCGCCGTCCAATTTGTACCACCCACTTCCCAACTGTCCGTGACCAGATATTTCAGGCTCTTCCCCAAATAAGGCTTGCCGGCGGCAAGTAGCGGCACTACGACGCGATTCCAGTAGGAATCGAATGCCGTGTGGTCCATGTAGTCGATCGCAAGTCCCTGCCACGTGTCGCTGGAAGTGGAAACTTTCGCGCCCGAATCCGTGTAACCGACGCGAAGAATCTCCCACGTTCCGGCCGGCGCGTCCCATTGCAGCGTTCCATCGGCCTGCACGCGATCGCTGATGTCGCGAATATCTTTCAGCGGCGTATCTGCCTCTCCCGGCACGGCTGCAAAATCTTGAAGCAATGGAATGGAGTCCGGCATGGAGAAACCTGTTTCGATAGCAGCGGACTTCATTGCCAACGCGCGGATCGCGTGCCTTCCCGATGTGTCACCCGCCGTGCCCGCCAACGCCGCGCCGTGCCGCAGCGGATATGCCAGCACAGCAATCTGCCGGTAGAAGCCGTTGGTCGCCGGCGGTGCGGGCAGCGCTTGCGTAATGCTTTTCGGCCCGTCGATCGTTACGCGCGACCACGTCAGCAGCTTTGACGCTTCCTCCGGCCGCACCATCGGCCCACCCAAATTCCATCCGCTCAGAATATTCAAACTAATCGTGAGCCCCAGCCTATTGGCGACATCCAAAGCGTGGAGATACAGCGCCACCCATGCCGGGCTGCCAAACATCGGCCCAGGCGGCACGCTGTGATTGCCCAACTGATCCGCACCGTTAGCATCCACCAACATCGCGCCGCCGTAACCCTTCGCCTTCATTTCCTCGAGGTCCAGCGTAATCGATTCCCGCGTGGTGTTTCCGTTCAGCCACCACCAATAGCATTGCATCCGCGCAGTGGTGGGTGGGTTCGTGAATCCTTGCTCGAGGCTGGCCGATGTCGGTCGCGTCGATTGCGCAAATCCTGCGGATGAGAAACAGATCGCGCACACCAGCAGCAACGGCTGCCACCATTCAAATCGTTTTGTCATCTCTCGCACCCACACCCTTCCCGCTGCTTGTTGTGCCTCTCATGACCAATGCATGTCCAGAAAAAAAGAACGTCCGGGCGGTGTTTCCGCCCGGACGTTCTGGTGGGGTGGCGCGTTAGAAGTTGAAGCGACCCGTGAGTTGACCGATTCGCGGATCGTTCTGCTGCACGAGAGGCATTAAGCCGAACTGAGCGTTGCCCGGCGTAAGGCTTCCCCAGCCGAAGTGTGGGGTATTGAAAACGTTGAAGAACTCAGCGCGCAGCTCGATGTTGCACTGCTCCTTGATCTGGAACTTCTTGAATACGGAGAAATCGAACAACGGGCTCTCCGGTTCGCGAATATTCATATAAGGAGGAATAGCGTTCGGGGCAAACGCAGTCTGCTGCTGGAATGCGGGCGATTCAGAGCCCGTGCAGTTTGACGGTGTTGGAGTCGGGTTGCCCGATGTTGGTGCCTGCAGATAGCAGGGATTCCAGTACGCGGCCAGCGTAGGACTCGAAAGCGCCGGATTGCCTATCGGATACCACCCAAGGCCGCCGCTTGTGCTCACGTTGACTACGCCATTGGTCCCACCGGGAGTCGGGATCAGCTGGCCGTTTTGCCAGCGCATCGTGCCATTGAGTTGGAAGCCGCCCAGGAGAGATCGCACCCATCCGTTTATGCTGGCGGGCAGAGGAACGGCATATGTGACCACCAAGTTGAAAATGTGATTCGGCTGTTGGTCTTGGTAGCGAGTGAGCTGGTCGAATGTATCAAACGGGTTCATGTACCAGTTCTTGTCCATGACTTTGGCAAACGTGAAATTGGCGTTGACGGTGAGTCCATGCGACAGCCGCTGGATAACCGTTGTTTGTAGGGAGTTGTAGGAGCTGCTGCCCACCGGAACGTCGTTCTCTTGAACGTTGCCGAATTCAGGAAATGGGACAAGCGTTTGCCAGTAAGGAATCGTCGCGCCGTTGATGCTGCCGCCGGGCACTTGCCCTGCCATCGGGTTCGGCGTTCCCGCGTTCAGAGCGGCAGCCTTGGCTGCGATGGCCGCGTTGTATGTGCCGGACTGGTTCGGCAGGTAATACTGCTCCGGAATGCCGTTGATGTCCTTCGAGACTTCCAGGCGGCGAGCCATGTTCCCCACATAACCGATTTCAAAGGCCGTGTGCGCCGCTATTTGATACTGGAAGCTGAACGAGCCCTCATAGACGCGAGGTACGGTGCGCTGCGGATCCTCGAAAGCCACGTTTTGTCCCACAAACGTCTCAAGGCCTGCGGCGCTGCCGGTGGGTGCGATGAATCCTGTTGGATACGGGTTCGTGAATGAGCCCGCCCCATTCGGAGTGCCCGCTGGTGTCTCGCCGCCGTTGGTGGAGGCATTGAACGTGGTGCTCGAACTGAATCCCGAGAGCAGTGACTGGTCGTCGATGGTCGGTATGTACATGATCCCGAAACCACCGCGGAGAACCATTTTTGGCTTTAGCTGGTAAGCCATACCAAAGCGCGGTTGCCAATCCCCAAAATCGCTCTTGAAGGGAGAACGAGTCGTGGCGCTGGCAAATGTCAGACCACCTTCAACGGGAAATCCATTCGGAAAGAGCGCCGTTGGAACGAAGTTCGCCCCGATCGGGTTGGCGCAATCCAGACAGAAACCGTCGTTGATCGTGTTGCCACGCGCGGTTAGGGGCCGTTCATAATCCCAGCGGAGGCCGATGTTCAAGGTCAGCTTGTGTGTTACGCGCCAGTCGTCCTGCAGATACAGACCATAGTAGAGCTGCTGGTAGGACGGGAAAGCGGCGTTACTCGCAGCGCTGGCCGATGCGGGGTAGCCCAACAAGAATGACGCAATGGGACTGCCCTCGATCAAACCGTCGGCGGAATTTTTGGTTGAGCCAGCTGAGGTGTTGTAGTTCTGCTGCGTAAACCCTTCGTTGAAGGAGAAGGCGCCAAGGTTCGATTCGGAGCTTATCACGCCGTAATTCAGGCTATCGAATTCGAATCCAATCTTGAGCGTCTGCGTAGCCAAGCTCTTCGACAGAATCACTGCTTCGGACGACTCGACCGCGTCGCTCTGCTGGCCGCCGCCGCCGTTCTCTAAGCTGGCAAAAGTGGAATCCATGTTGATCCCTGGAAACGACTGCGCCGGCGCGCCTGCGGCGACCATCGGCCCGCTGAACCCCAGACTCGAAAGGGGATAAACGAGGCCGGGATACTGGAGCGAAAACGGGTGTTTGAGTGCCCCAGCGCGAATGTCGAGGACGAGTGTCGGCGATATCACGCTGACCCAGTCCATTTGTGCGCCCAAGTCGTTCCGGATGTCGTGGTAGCCATAGCCCGGGCTGCCCCCGGTGGGAGCGATTAGGCCGGGAAACGGATTGGGAAGTTGCTGGTCGCGATAGCTGCGGAAGAAAAGGACGTTGAACTTCTCCTTCTCGTTGAGTTGCTCATCCACGCGGGCCAGGAACGAATAGTAATGGTCGTTGGTCGATGGCGTAGCCGGAATAAAATTGTTCTGTCCGCCAGTGGTCGTGGATGGATACATCATCTGCAAGATCTTCTGAGCCACGGGGTTGATCATGCTGCCGGGAATAATATTCTGATTGGCCGGCGTGCATACAGCCGCGCCGTCGCAAATTTGTGTGCGGTTCAGACCTGTGGAACTTGAGGTCGGGTCGTATATGTCGTCTACGCCCTGGAAATTTCCTGCGATTTCTGCTTGCGTAGGTATCGTCGTTGTTACGGGGTCCACTTGGTTGTTCTGGACGCGCTCGTAAGCGACCGTGAAGAACGTCTTGTTTCGCCCATCGTATAGGTGGGGAATCCAAACCGGGCCGTCTACGGCGAAGCCCGGCTGGTTCCAGTGGTTCACGCCGACCGGCTTGGGTATGGGGGAATTGCTTTGGAAGTAGTTCGCGTCGAGAATCGTGTTCTGCGCGATGTAGTAGGCCGTGCCGTGGAACGCGTTCGTGCCGGTCTTGATCACAGTGTTGATCACGGCGCCGTCGCTGTGCCCGTACTGTGCGTCGTAGAGAGCGGTTTGCGTCGTCGTTTCTTCCACCGCTTCCGGCGAAGGCACGAAGTCTGTATAGATGACCGCCGAATTGCGCTCCGGCGCGTCATCCGGAATGCCGTCCAATGTGAGCCGGTGCAGATCGGAGATTCCATTGATGACCATTTGCGAGGCGACGCCGCTGAACGGTTGCGTGAACTGGCTGGCCGCACGGTTCATGTAGGCGTTGGAATACGATCCCGCCGAAAGATCGCCCAAAATAAATGGATTGCGCCCGATGTTCGGCAGATCGGCAACTTCCTCCGCATTCAGCGCCTGGTTGATGTTCGCGTCTGAAGGCGTAAGCAATTGTCCCGTCGCCTCGACGGTGACGGCCGTCGTCGCCGCGCCAATCGACAGCTGAAAATCCACTCGCCCCTTATCGCTGGCGTGAAGAATGATTCCGGTTTGCACTGCGGCCTTGAAGCCCGCCTTGGCGACCTGAACGGTGTACGTCCCCGGCACCAAGAACGGAATCGAGTACGCGCCGGAATCATTCGTCGTGGCCGTAGTCACGAAGTTCGTGTCGGTATTCGTCACCTTCACATCGGCATTTACCACCACCGCGCCTGAGGCATCCGTGACCGTGCCCGAAAGCGTGGCTAAGTATTCTTGCGCGGATGCGGCCGGAGCATGAAACAGAAGCACTGAAAAACAAAGCGCCAGGAGCGTTCCCCAGGCGCACAAACGCTTGCACGCAATAAACAACGTCTCAGTCATCGTGGACTCCTTCTGATTTGGGCAAACCCTTAGCAAACCACCCCTTATGAGGCGCCTCTGTAGCACCGCCGGGAGCATGCGAAGAAGTTAGTTAACGGTGAATTAACGGTTAAGAATTCAGCGAAGCAAGTTCGTACGCGTCAGCGATGTCCCGACGAATGAAGACGTTAGGCCATCCGCGATCATTGGCGTCGGACATGGCCGCCTTAACCTGCGGCGAAGAACACCCCGGGCCGTTTGACGCCAATGCGATCCGCCGAGCAGGGCGCCGGGACAACCTTCCGTCAGGAATTGAGTTATACTCCCCTCATCACAAGCGGTGGGGGCAGTGGCCGCGCATTCCCCGGGGGTAGAGGCTGTGGATACTACGGCTAGCAAGTTCGAGGCCGAACGCGCTGAGCTGGATTCACTCCTCCGTTCAGAAGCTTTCGGTCGAGTTCACAATCTTGCCAAAGTTCTCAGCTTTGTCTGCGAGAAGTATTTCCAGGGCGGCACGGACGACGTAAAGGAATACGAAATAGCTGTCAACGCCTTGGGACGCTCCAAGGATTTCGATCCCCAGATCGACACCATCGTGCGCGTGATCGCGCACACTCTTCGCAAGCGCCTCGAACAATATTATCGCACTGAGGGCAGGGAGCACGCCGTCCACATCTACCTGCCCGCCGGCCGTTATGTTCCGAAATTTGTCCGCAACTCCGAACGCGCTACGGAAATTCTGCGACTGACGTCGAAAGAGGGAATTGAGCCGGCCGAGAACGGCGCCGCGCACTCAGTTTCTCCGCAAGCCGCCGAGGTCCACCGAGCGCCGCCGCTCGATGATTTGCCGGCGTCGGCGCCGGCGTGGGAGCCGAGCAACGGAAAACCGGCGACAGCCGAGATCAAGCCAACTGTCGAGATCGCCAGTCGATTCCGAATCTGGATGGCGCTCGGTCTCACCCTGGTGTTGCTCTGCGGGTTCGCGGCCGTCGCGTCGTACCTGCGGATTCGTGCGCGCAACGCGGCGACCCAAACGCCACCGCCAACTGCTGTCGCTCCGGCAGGTGGCCTCTCCGCTAATTTGGTTCGTGCGCAAGTCGGCGACAATCGTGCGCCGTTTGTGGATCGCGCCGGCCAAGTGTGGAGCGGCGACACTGCCTGCACCGGCGGATCCTCCTTCACCGTCCCCGCGCGAACCATCCGCGGCACGTTGGATTCCCAGCTTTTCTTCGCGGGACGCACCGGCCTATTCCACTGCGCTTTCGCGGTTCCTCCCGGCACGTACGAAATGCATCTGCTGTTCGCGGAGACGACCAGCGTCGAGGAGAGCGGCCGCACCGTTGTCTACACTTTGAATGGCGGCCCTTCGGCCAGCTTGGACGTTGTGGACGATGCCGGCGGCAACGACATTGAGACCGAAAAAGTTCTCGTCGACGTTCACCCGCAAGCCGACGGCAAAATACATCTCGATTCCACTTCCACCCAATCCTTTTTGAATGCCGTTGAAATTCTGCCAGGCACTCCCGGCAAGATGCTGCCGGTAAGAATCTACGCGGGCGAAACCCCCTACATCGATTCCGAGGGCAATCGCTGGCTGCCCAACCGCTATTACTTCGGCGGCCGCGAGAGCCATTATCAAGTGGTGGACGCGGCCAGCATTCCGGACGGCGGCCTTTTCGCATCCCAATGGATCGGCCACTTCCATTACGTGATTCCCGTCGCGCTCGGAGAGAAGTACACCGTAAAACTCCATTTTCGCGAATCCTATTTCGGCGGCCAGGACGGCGGCGGCGGTGTAATCGGCAGCCGCGTTTTCGACGTGTGGTGCAACGGAAGCGTGATTTTGAAGCATTTCGATATCATGCAAGAGGCTGGCGCGGCTCCCCTCACAAAGACTTTTCTGCACGTCGAGCCCACCGGCCAGGGAAAAATCGAGATCTATTTCCTCCCCGTCGTCAACTACCCTTCGCTGAACGCCATCGAAGTCATTGCGGAATAGCCTCGCGCCCGGCAGCGTAACCTTTCCCGTGTCGCTCGCAATATCTCAACACTGTTTTGAGTTGAATGTTTGTCGGAGTGTAGATAATTTTGTACCCGCGGAAGCACCCAACTTCAGCACGATTCAACAAAGTTCAACGAGCACGCCGCTAACGATTCAACACCAATCACTTAGAATCGACAGGAATCCACAGATTTCAATAAGGCTTGGAATCTGGTTCGGGACCAGGAGGCCGAAGGTTCAAATCCTTTCGCCCCGACCATTTGTTTTCAAGTCGTACATCCGGACTTCTGGCTGGCCCAGCGTTTGAATCTCGGCGGGTCGCGAGGCCTTTGAGCCTAGGGTGGGTCCGTCGCGCCGCCTTAGTCCGTCACTTCGCCTTCGCTCTGCTAATTGCCTCTATGGAATGCCATCGATTCGCACCAAGCCTTCTCCCGTCTGCGCATAATGCGACCAACTGCTCCACGGCCAGTGATTCGGATCACTTACCAACCGTCGCTTCACTGGATTGAAGTGCATGTACCCAAGCTTTTCGATCCTTTTCTTCTGACTCCACACGTTGAAGTCATGAAATCTCCGCTGCCAGAATTGCCGCGGCAAGGCATCGCGTTCGCCGAAGGCCAGCCGCAGTTGCGTATCCGCCGTGCGCCGCTTTTTCCCGCGCAGGCGCCGCGAGACACGCTGTTTCAGCACTTGCATCACCGTCGAGGGCGTCCCGCGCGCTGGCTCGCCGATCAACAGATGAATGTGATTGGGCATCACGACGTATCCCGCCAGGCGAAAACCAAAGCGCTCGCGCACTTCTCCCAGAATCTTCACGAACACGCTTCGTGAGTGAGCCGAGGCCAGAAACGGCAGTCGCCGGTAGCACGTGCAGGTAATGAAATGCAGATCGCCTTGCCCGTAGTAGCGCTTGAGATTCCACGGCATAACGGCACCCCACAGACCCACCCTTTGTCCGCCAAGGCGGCCAAAGGGTGGGCCACCCCCGGTCTGCGCTGCGCGCAGCCCGGCAGAGCGCACATATTACTCCACGGTGAAGGCTGCCAGTGGTATCATTCGCGCGTGCGGCCGGAAAGACTCAACCCGCGGGGAGAAGGGTGGGCCACCCGCCGGTCGGTCGTCGCGGGAATCCTCTGAACATGGGCCCTGACGACGAGTCCTTGCCCCCGTCGAACAGTTCCGTGACAATTGGGGGTAGACTATATACAGGCCACGCGTTAGACGGCATGCAATCGGGAGGCATACCTCCCGCTGTTGTGGAGGATGTGATAGGGGAGGGTGCACGTTCGCCCGGCAAGACCCCAGGCACAATGGTCCACAGCGGTGGGGGCGTGGTGGTTGTCACAAACCAATCCGGAGATGTTGTCACGGTCCACTATGGCCCCCGTTGACAAGACATTGAGAAGTGAGGAAGTGGGATCCGTGCCGGAAGAGATCAAACTCGGCGGGGATAAAGGCAGCATCGTGATAAAGGTTATCGGATACGAGCGCCCGGAGGCTGATAACCAAGACGATGCAAACTGGCTAAAATGTGCATTAACTGTTGAAGCGACGCCTTTCTCTGGAACCTTCAACAGCGCTTTCACGACTCACGACTTGGTGCATCTATACGAGCAGCTCGAGAATTCGCTGAGCTCTCTGTCAGGAACCGTCTCCTTCGAAAACACTGAAAACGACATAGCCTTTGACATAGAATTTAACAAGCGCGGCGGCGCCACGTTGAGCGGCGCCGCTCATCCCCACAAGTGGCTAGGGGCCTCTCTGCAATTTCGACTCGAAACGGACCAATCCTACCTAGCCCAGACAATGCGGCAGCTAGAGGTTGTCCTTCGTAGGTTTCCTGTCAAGCAAAAGCAACCATAGGGCGGGCTGATAAGATGATTTTGTCGGCTGTCCCTCGCCAAAACTCCATCCTGTGCTTCGCCAAAACTCTATCCGGCCCGGATAATGCCGACTTCGATGAATCAGCGTTGACGATCACGGGCGGCGCTGGACTTCCCGTGTGCTCCCCTGTGGTTCGCCAAAATTCAAGACGGGTGGGAAACCGGGGACAGACGGGACGTTTCTAATGGCATAACTTGCGGCCATGCCCGCGATGCAATCGCCAGCCCGAAGCGCGGCGTTAAACGTGAACCGCTTCAACGTCAACGTAGCGCGCGAAATCTTTGTGATTGAACGTGAGAATATGCTTCACGCCGTAGACCCGCATCGCCGCCACCAGCCGCGCGTCATGAACCTGCACACCGGAAACGTTGTGCATTACCAAAAGCTTGCGCCATTCCTCATGAATCGCCGGGATATCCGGCAACAAGCGGAGCCTTTCCTCGAAGGACCTGGCTCTGCGGTCGGCATCTTTGGGAGAAAGACCGTACCCGTTGCGATCCACGGGCCGCGTACATGCGTTCCAAAATTCGGCGACGTTCTGGGACGTGTAACAAAGAACGCCGCCCTGCCGGAGAATCGCTTCGATCGCTGAAGTGATTGCGGGGTAGTCCCTGTGGTCGGGCTTCACCCAGCGGAGAAGGACGTTGCTATCGACGAGGTACAGCGTCTCTGCCATCTAGCCGGTCCTCATAGAAGCTTTCGCGCGAGAACCTTTCCGTGGGAAAATCAGGCAGTCTTTCGGAACCTTCCGCCATTGCGCGGAGCATTTCATGGAAATCGTCGACGCTCATCGCGCCTTCCGATGCGGAACGCCGTGTCAAAGCCTCTTTCAGAAGGCGTGCGGCCATTTTCTCCGGCGCCACTCCTCGCGCGCGTGCCTCGGCGAGGAGCCGGGCCTTCGACTCTGGGTTGAGGTCAACGCGGATGAACCTTGAAGCCATGCACTTATGATATCACGCGGGGCAGCCGCAGAAAGCAAGATGGGCGCCGCCCTTCCTCATTGGAGCAACCTCCCCGGCTTTTGGCCCGAGGGCGCCCATTTCGAATACTTCCATTCGAATGCTAACCCATAAATGTATATTTACATAGAGTAATCATCCGTGTTATGCTCTCGCATGAGCGTTGGACAACAATTTGCTTCGGCCACGGTTTTGCTGTGTTTGTGTTCCTCTGCGAACCTCCGCGAGTCTCAGCGCCTCTGCGTTATCATTGACCCGATCCCAGCCTCGCCACTCCGTGCCGAGCAGCCGGCCAAGGATGCGCGCATTTTGCGCCTCGGACGATTTCTCGCGGCGAGTCCTGAGGGAGTCCGTCTCTGGCGGACGAGTCGAAGGAGCTTTCCGGTAGCAACGTTCGGCCCTTCCGGTGATGCGTCCAGTTGCAACAGTCAGTTGCAACTAGCAGCATTTCTCAGAAGTGTTGATTGCAGGGGACTTATGTCGAACCTAAGCCCCTTTAAAATCAACACTTACAGAAATTTTTGCACATTTTGTATCTCTCTCATTCGCGGCCATTTGAAGTCTTCTATAATCAACACTTCCGTAAATTTTGACTTTAAGCTTCCTATAATCAACACTTCCAAAAAAAAGGGGGGTGGGGGGTCCAGTTGCAACTCGAGTTGCACTACACCCCGATCCCGCCACGGCGAGCTTGCAGCTATTTGGTGACTGTGAGATTTAGCGGCACCACGATGTTGACGTTGCCTGCCATGATCGATACGTCCACTGTATAAGTATTCGGCGGCGTAGCCGTGTTCGTGCCGCCCGCGCGGACGCAACCGGAAATGCCGCTCACCACAAGCAGCAGCGCAACAAGCAAGCCCGCGCCATAGGCGAGCCGCGCCCGCTCGCGATTTTGCCGCGCCATGCGCAGCGCCATCAGCGTCGCCAGCAAAACACCGAGCCCGAACAGCGCGAACGGCCGGGGCTTGTCCCACGGCCGGCGATCCTCGAGCGGCGCGTTTCTGCCAGCGGACGCCGTGGTGATCGTGACGGCGATGGTGTACACACCCGGCTCACCCGCAATTGGCGTAACCACGTCGCTGCATTGCGCACTCGGCGGGCAGCCGGTCACTGCGGCCGTCGCCGCAGCTTGGACGTTTGTGGCAAGGCAGATTGAGAATGTGAATGTTGACGCCGCTCCCTGAGTGACGCTTTGTGCCGCGGGCAGTGTGCCGCAGTTATCGATCTCCGTGATGGTTTCCGTGAATGCCGCCGAAGTGCTGGCGAGAAGTCCCAGGCCAGTCGCAGTGGTATCGGGCGTGTAGGCTGCCGTCAGCGGCGTGCTCGCGGATGCCGTGGGCGAAATGGTCATCGCGCACGATCCCGCGCCGCCGGTTAGCGTGGCCGAGCAGCCGTCATTGGCGCTGACGCCGTCGGTCACCTTCACGGTGCCGGTGGGCGTGGCGCTGCCTGATGACGGTTGAACCTTGAAGCTCACCGTGAGCGGGTTTCCGATCAGCGCGGTGGACGCGGGCAAGGCATTTCCATCATCACTGGACGTCGTCATGCTGATGGCCGTAGTCGTCGCGGTGGGCTTGGGCGCGACTATCAAAGATACGCTGGCGCTGCCGGTGCACGTATTCTTATCGGTTGCGGTTACGGAGAACGGGAATGTTCCTGACGCCGTTGGCGTGCCGGCGAGCAGACCGGTAGTCGGACCAATAATCAACCATGACGGCGCACCGGTGGTCGACCAT
>Ga0187890_10001803_pt1 | contig 15198 bp, 18 predicted proteins | sample June2016WEW_21_1_FD_133005 | JGI IMG/M metagenome (GOLD analysis project Ga0187890, IMG submission 133005) | Peatland microbial communities from SPRUCE experiment site at the Marcell Experimental Forest, Minnesota, USA - June2016WEW_21_10 | ecosystem: Environmental > Terrestrial > Soil >... | reverse complement strand
TCGCCGATCAATCCGAACGCTGCGCGCTCACGCGAAGGCCCGGTTTGACCATACCCTGAGATATGCGCGACCACTAAGTCCGGCTTGACCCCCCGCAACACGTCCGGCCCCAAACGCAGCTTCGCCAATTGGCCGGGGCGAAAGTTCTCAACGACGACATCGCACTGCCCGACCAGCTTTAACAATATGGCGCGGCCTTTCAGAGATTTCAGATCCAACGTGACGCTGCGTTTGTTGCGGCCGTGCATCGACCACCACAGGGATCGTCCGTTCAGCATTTCTCCCCATTGCCGTACCGGGTCTCCAGACCGCGGCTCAACCTTGATCACGTCAGCCCCAAGGTCCGCAAGGAGCCGCGTACAAAATGGCGCCGCCACGAAATGGCCGATCTCGAGTACCCGCAGACCAGCCAAGACGGCTCGGTTTGTTGCATTCTCTGACATCTCTAGGGTCATTTACGCTGCTTCTACCAAAGGCGTGCCGTGAACTTCAGCAGCTCGTCGCTCAACGTGAAGTCCGCGGAATTCAGATGCAGGATGCTGCTGAAGTGATTGTGCCCCGAAAGCTGCGCAAAATGCGGCAGCGTACTCACCGCCTCGAGCCGCGCGGCGCACAGATTCACGGCGTGCCGCTGGATGGCTGCGGGATCGTATTCCGTCACCAGAATCAGTAACGGCGCCGGCGCGCGCGCGAGTCCCGCGAGCGGCGAGCGTTCCGGATAGAGTGCCGCGTCGGCACCAAAATACGCCGGATTGACCGGCACGACCCTCAGATCATAGATCCCCGACACGCAAATGCAGCCGGCCACCATGGTCGAGCGCTGCGTATCGGCCATGAACCCGGCGACGTGCGTGGCGCCAGCGGAATGGCCCATTAGGACGACGCGCTCCGGATTGCCGCCATAGCGCGCCACCTTCTGCCGCACCCAATCCACGGCGGCGCCCACATCGTCGCTCCCGGCCGGCCAGCCGTGTTCGGGCGCGAGCCGATAGTTGATAGTGACGCCAATCATGCCATGGCTCACCGCCCAATGGCCGACATTGTCGAAGAACGCGCCGGGTGCCTCATCCTTATCGCCGCTGACGAAACCGCCGCCATGCACGAATACCAGCACGCCATCGCATCGTACCCGCCTTTTGGCCGGCGCGAACAGGTTCAATCGATGCCGTGGGTGCGGGCCGTAGACGAGATCGCGCTCGACCAACGCACTATCCACCGGCGGTTTGAGCTGAAGCGGGGCGTAGAATGCCTTGAGATCTGCATAAATCGCCGGAGAGATTTGCTGTCCACAAGCTTTAATTTTCGCGCTTGCCTCAGCCTGCGCATTTACCGCATCGATCAAAGGGTCTCCTCCCGAAGGTGCTTCGCAAGCAAGCCTGTCAGTGATACGCATGTATGGGGTCCGCGATCATGGCGGGATCTACGAGCCGCCCCTCTCTCACCACAACTTCGCCATCCAGCTCGACGGTGCAGTTGCACATCGGCATGTCGATGTGCCCCTTGGTCTTGCGCTTGTAACCTGGGCCGGTGGAGAACAGGAAATTGCCGGGAAAGGCTCGCGCGGACGCCGCCAGATCTTCGAGATTGCCGTTATAGACTGCGGTGTCGTCCCAGCGGGCCTTGGGGTTCAGTCCCCAGCCCAGGTGAGACAAGGCGAACGGGTCCAAGTCGTCCTTGGACAGCTGGGCCGATTCCAGAAAATAACGGAACAGTTTGGCGTCCAGACCGCCGCTAATGCGCCGGATATGCCCCTCGCGCACCTCGAGATCGATTTCATTCACGACTAGGCGCTGATAGGGGAAAATCCACACATCGCCGGGTTGCACCATCACGCGGCCCGATGCCGTGCCTTCGATCGGAAAATGCGCGATCATTCCCTGTCCCCAATGATCGAGCCGCCCGGGCTCATCCGCCGCCCCGTAGTGACACAGGAACGGCGCCGCGGGATCGATGTCCCACGTCAGATCGGTGCCCGCGGCGTTCGTCAGGCGTACGCGCTTGGATTTCCGGACTTTCGCCTCCGCCGCTTTGGCGGCGGCGCGCAACTCGGGCGTGCCCTGGAGCCGCAACAATTGGCGGCTGGTGTCGAGAATATTGAGGATGCGGCCTCCACCCTGAAGCACCGTCGGCAGCCATTTGGCGAAGAAACCAACAAAAAAGCAGACCACCAGATCGGCGTGCTTCATCGCCGCGATGATCCCTGGATCCTCGAGCGGATTGACGCCGATGAAGGGCACATTCATCTGTAGGTCGACATGAATCTCGTAAACGGAATTGCCGACGTCGGCCGCCGCCACCATGCCGGCTGCGACCTGTTCGCGATCGCTGTCCCGGTCGGTGAGAAACACCACCGATTCGCCGCGGGCTAGGGCGCATAACTCAAATTGCCGCTTGAAAGCGGCAACCAGCTGCGCGGACTTATGCGTGGTCATGACCATCTTGCCTCCGATCTAAGATTACCTAGTTGGATACTGCGCTCAGCACCTTGCCGTCCTGCTGCCGCTCCGCCTCGGCCATCGATCGGATCATCTGGCGTACTCGCAGCGCGGCCAGGTCAGCGCGAATGTGAATCTCGCCTTCACCAGCCCCTAGCTCATCGCGCCGCTCCTCGATTCCTTCCAGCGCAAGTTGGTCGCCTTTGATGATTTCCCGGAGCAGATCCATGAGTTCGGGCGTTGACTCCTGCGGCCAGGAGTAGGCGGACGCGACGAAGTGATAGCAAGCACGTGGCCCGGAGGGCGTGATCGGGGCTAGCACAATATAATCCGTGACTGGTCGCGCAGGCTGGTCGAGATACCTGAACTGGTAATGAATAATGTTCAGGGACGGTGCGATCATTTCGGCAATCGTCACCTGGTGTACGGGTTTGCCTGGGTCCAGGCGGTAGAATGCGGTAGTGCCTGGACCCGGTACGTGTACGCCCACGTCGCGGATCAGGCGCACCACATTGCCCTCCGTTTCGACCTTCACCTGTGCGCCAATCAGCTGACCGTCATCGAAATAGCCCGCGTGCAGAAAAGTCGGATGGCTGGTATCCATCAGATTCTCGACCATCAGCATGAAGTCCGATTTGATCGGGTAACACAGTTGAAAGAAGTGCGAATAACCGGTTTTGATTCTGTCGGTGACGGGGATCAGTGCCGGATCCGCTCTGCCCGCGTCACCCATCCAAATCCAAGTGAAGGGAAACCGGTCCACCACCGGATAGCGTCGCACCGCCATCTTCGACGGAATCGATTTCTGTGTGGGGATTTTGCTGCAGGCGCCCGACGGCCCGAACTGCATGCCGTGATACAGACATTGAATTTCATCGCCCAACTTATGCCCCACTGACAGCGGCATCAGGCGGTGCGGACAACGATCATGCAGCGCTACCGGCTCACCCGCCACGGTCCGGTAGAGCACGAGGGGGATATCCATGACGCGGCGGGCGAGCAGCTTTTCACCCACCTCCTCCATTCCTGCCACGGCATACCACGCGTTTCGCGGCACGTTATACATTCCGCGGGTGATTCGATTAGGATCATCAGGTGCTTTCAGCATGTCTTATTCCCCAAGGCAGCTTCCGAATTTCCGCTGCCGCGACACGGCTGCCCGGCGGCCGTTAAGCGCATAGGTCTGCAGAAACGATTCGACGGCCGCCCTTACATCCGCGACCAATTGGGCCCTCGTCACGCGATGCGACAGATTCATGATGCGTCGCTGCACATGATTGGCCTGGCACATCTGCAGGAAATGCAGCGCAGCCATGTTCGGATCAGCACGGCGCAGCCGACCCCCCGCCATTTCCGATCTGATGAACTCGGTGAGTCGTTGTTCCGCTCGCCCTGGACCCTTCTGGTAATAGACCTCGCCCAATTCCGGAAACCGTCCCGCCTCTCCTACCACCAGCCGGTAGAGTTGCAGGACTTCCGGGGACACGACGGTTTCGACCAGCGCCTGACTGAAGCTCAACAAGGTCTCTTCCAGGCCGCCGTTCGGCAGCGGCACGTTATCGATCGCTGACCCGTAGCGCTCGACGAGATCATCGATGACCGCCTCGAAGATGGCCCGCTTCGACGAAAAGTAGCTCCACAGCGTCGTCTTGGAGCCGCCGATCTGCGCCGCGATCGCGGACATCGATGTGCCCCCGTAGCCCTGTTCAATGAACATCTGGCGCGCGGCGGCGATCATCGCCGCCTGACGCTCGAGGCGCGAGTCCGACTCGCCGAGATTGGAGTCATCTTGCGGCAGCACGGTCGACATTGGTGCCAATGATACTGACCAGTATCATGACGCGTCAAATCTACTGTCACCGCCAGCTAGATTAGGAGCATCGCACCCGCTGCCGGTAACAAGCCATCCAATTCGATTGCCCGAGGCACCGCGCGACGCGGATTGATGATCAGTGACCGCGCAGCTTGTGGCGCACTGTTCGTTTGTCCCCGCCGCAGCCCTGCATTGTGAGCGCGAAGGTTGTGGTCCGCGTAGCATCACACTCCTCGCGCAACTGGTTGATCGCACGTGTCCAGAAAACCATATCGCGTTAGAAAGCCCCCGCAAGAGCCCCCACAGACAATCCGCTGCCGTTGCCCTAGCGCTTGGCCGGCGTCAATTACTTCTTCCGGCCAAGCGCTGATCCTCTCCCGACCGGCTGGGTTCGTAGGCCGACGAGTCATCTGATTCGCATTTTTTGACGACTGCAAGTAATTGATTCCTACCAGGCACGCTCGCGGAACGTCCGTTCTACAAGCGTGGTGTTGTCGGGCGTTGCGATAGATACGGGCTGCTCGTCGGTCTTGTCCATCGCGCCGCCTTTCATGACCAATTGAGCCTTATCGCGTTCTCGTCGGTGCGCGCAACTGGTCAACAAGCGCCCGTTTTTCTGTTTTGGCCGGTGGCATCTGTGCCGCAAATGACTCGACGCGCCGCCCAAGTTCAAAATCTCCGTCCGCTTTTAATCGAGCGCTGACCCGGTACCATCCCTCGAGTACCTCCTCGCGTGTTCTGGCCAGCCTCTCCTCCCCCGCGCCAAAATTTAAGCGGCCCTCCGACCACTCGCGAATAATCCGTCGCTTCCGGTCTTGAATGAGCGATGAGCCTTCTCGTATGGCCGCCCTGTAGGCGCCATCGGACCGGTGGGTTCTCGTCTCCCCGCGCACCGCCCGCTCCGCTGCGTTGGCTGCCACGCCCAATTCTCGAAGATTCGCGGCAAACTGTTGCCGCCAGGCCCGCAGGGTGGCCTTCTTGATGTTGAGCCGTTGACCTTGTTCGCTCACCGCCTTTACAACCACATGAACGTGCGGATGGTCATCGTCCGTGTGCAGCGCCATGGCGTAGCGGTGCTTTAATTGCCATTCGTTGAGCGCGAACTTGTGCACAACCTGAAGAACCTTGTCCGCTGGAGTACCGGGTGGCATCGAGAAGATGATGTTGTGTACGAGCTTGGGGGGCTTTCGACCTCGGATGGATCGCTCGGTCTGACGCTCATGGGCCTCGAGTTCCAAATCCCAGTCCTCGGCAAGTTGACGCTCAAAACCTTTGCCATCGACGTGCTCTCCTGTATCCGCTTCGAGCCCGAACCAGCCCTCGCGCCCGATGTAGTCCATGTGCTGCTCGACACCCCTCACCGTTCGAGCCCCTCCGGACACCTTGACCATGACTTCGGGAGCCCGCCGGACCGTGAGCGCGATGTGCTCCTTCTGGGTCGGCGTCAGGGGTTTTCCGCCTCGACCATGGGAAACGACGTCCAAAAGCGGCTTGGCACTGTCCTGCAGGTCAATGGTTCGCTTTTTCATAGCCATTCCGCCAACTCTCGAGGTTCGTATTGATGAGTGCCTTGACGTGTATGCGTAGGGCATCGAGGGCACGTAGCAGCGCTCGCAGATCCGCTCTGCTCGGTCCGCTTGGCGGCTCGCCTTGATTCACGGCACGAGCAATTTGGTTAAGGTTCCGGCCGATGGCGCCGATCTCGGCGACGCTGCGCTTAAGAGCGAGGAGTTCCGGGGTTGGAAGAGGCGCCAATGCCCTAAGGTGCGAGCGGATGAGGAGCGACACATAGGTGCTCGTCGGCATCTCACGCGCCTTGGCGCGCTCGCGAAGGAGCATCAGGTCATCCGATCGCAGTCGAATGGAGAGCCGGCCGGTGGCACTCACGGGCTCGACGATGTCTGGCGCCCGAGGCTTAACGACGGTCGTCGGCGCCAAGGATGCCACTACAAGACGCTTCAATAGCGCCGATTCGCTGACCCCTTGCTGGTGCGCGAGGGCTGCGAACAGCGCCTTCGTGTCGCGCGTTACCCAGGTCATCAGATGTGTGCTCTCGCTCATCGCAAGAGCGACTGTGCATCAATCGGCTGTCGCTAGACTATCCTGCGAAAAGACCGAATTCGCCTATGAATGCAGCAGAAACTCATAATCTTGCACGCGCTTGATGATGAGAATTCAGTTGCTTGATAGGGGTCTTGCCGCCTTGACGGACAGACTGGCATGACCAACGGAAGTAACGGTAATCGGCGATCTTGGAACATCTTCCAGCCCGTTCACGACCTTGGAGCATCTCGAGTCATCGAATTATGTACCCGACTCAGAACTATCTGCCACGGCCGCGAACTCAAAGAAGGGAAATCTGTCATTCCCTACCGGGCACTGAGAGATCCATTCAGCTCGAAATCCGGGGCACCTGATTTCCCCCAAAGAGGACTCAAGGTTCTTGTTGTGCGTTGCGTGACAGGTCCACAGCCCACGCCGAAAATGGTTTCTGCTTCGCGCCCGAGTGCTCCCCCAAGGGGCGTTGCCGCTTGCTAACCTCCCGATTGTCAGCGCCACACCCTAGAACAAACTTTTGATCCAGATCCAGATGTCCGTAAGCCAGGACTGCGCCGGTTGCGAGTAGTAGTCGCGCTTCTCAGCCTCATCGTATGCGCGACCTTCGTCAATCTCCGCCTGTCCCATGGCTCCCGCCCGTATCACCTGGGCGTTACGGATTACGTAGTGTGATTGGCATGGGTGATTCCAGTTCCCGATCGATGGGTAGAGTGAGACTCGCCCACCGGTATCGGTAAGCCGGTATTCGGTGGGACGCAGGGGCGTGACGATCTTGGTTCCACACCCGCAGCAGCAGCGATGGCACGCGGTGCTGAACTGCCGCGAGATGTAGAGGACCCCATCCTCCAGCGTCTTGGGGAAGGACTCTACGTATATGGGCCTGATCGTGCTAATTCTCACGGCACCACGCCCTTGATCAGGCTGCCGGTTTGCACGATATAGAGGCTATGGTACTCGTTGGCGTCGTCTCCATAAAATCCCAACCACTTTTTCCATCGGACGACCGCGAGTGCGGCGTTCAGCATGTTCAAGTCCGCCACCTGGATATTCCGATAGATGTTGTTTTCTGGGCCATCGGCAAACGACACAACTTGCTCGATGTGGGCATTTACGGCGGGGGTGCCAACCGTAACCCTAACCTGCCCCCTCAAGGCAACATCGCGGTCCAGCGATATGTCCATCCCAACATCGATGAACGGAACCTTTTCGGCCAGGAGGAAGTCTACGATCACCTTTTTCGCCTTGGGATCGTCGATAGCGAGGAAAACGAAACTCATGTCGCGAAGCTCCGCCAGCTCCTGTGCCCTGACATGGTATGGATGCCGCACGATGCCTTTGCGCATGCGGTCGTACATGGCGCCGAACCAGTCGACCTTCTTGGGCTTCGTAAGATCCTCCTTGGTCGGGGCGCCAGGAGCGCGGAAGGCATTGTGGAGCTCGAACTCGTCGCAATCGAAGACATGGATCTCCCCCACCGGCGTCTTGGCGAGGAGGTCGAGAACATACGACCCCGTGCCACCTAGCCCGATGATCGCCACTTTGCCGATGAGCAGCTTTGCCGTTGCGGCCCCAATCCCCGCCCGAGTGGTCGCCATATCCGGGTAGTGGAATACGGTTGCCTGCGCTTCGATCACCGCCGGGACAGGCCTGTCGAGCTTCGGCGTGCAGGTGGGATCGATCTGGACCGCAGGCGACCAGATCAAGGCGATGTAGGTGGTCAGCTTTTTGTAGTAATCCGGATATGGGATCTGCCCGCTATCGGACTTTAGCTTCCTGGACATACCGACCCTAGTCTTGATGCCGTCGCCCCTATCCTCGGGGCCCGTGTTTGCTATGAGTTCGTCCATGACCCTGCCGGTGTAATCGCATGGCGGGTCGCTGCCAATCCACCAGCACTGGTGGTTCGCTACCGGGTTCCTCACCTTGCCCGCGGCGTCGATCTCCAGCGGGGTGTACAGCTCGCCGTAGACGACCTCACCCTTGGTGTTCACAGAGGGGATGCCCTCGACGATGAGGTGGTTGGCAACTCCGCGGACGATGCGGAGGCGGTATCCCTCCGCCTCCAGCTTCGCCAGGTCAGGATTAAGATTTGTCGGTATTTCGGACATCGAACTTCATCCCGTTGACAACCTTGACCTTGCCGCCCTTAAGCACCGCGCCTTCCGAGCCATCCGGCTTGGTCCACGTGATGCTGTAGCGCACGTTGCCGTCGAACGGACCGTCCGGGAACGCCAGCTTCACCAACTCGTCATAGCTGATCTGTGGGCGGTCCCAGACGACCGGGTCAGTGTTCACGTAGATGGTAGTGCCCGCCGGCTCTGGCTTGCAGGTCCGGAAGTGGTCGCCGTTCTTGAGCTCAACCGTGGTGCCGTCGTTGGCGATCGGCGAATCCTCGTCGTGGCCGTGTCCCTCCTTGAAGAGCTCCAGCCCGGCCGCGATGTGGGCAAGCAGGTAGAGCGCCGCGCCGGTCGTCGGGGTGGGCGACTCGTAGAGCTGCTTGTCGATGTGGATGCGCACCACATGTGGGTGCTTAACTTCTTGATTCATAATTGTGTATTCTCCTTTGGGGTCCGGAAAGATGGTGAGCTGGTGCTATTCACCGCCCCCTTAGTGGGTAGTGCTCTCCGGCGGGGTGAATTGGACGCGAGGTTTATTTTTGTCGGCGCGTCCGGAACGCCGTTCCCGCGAGCCTAGGTAACTAGGACAGGTAGAGGCCGACTATGCTGATGCCCGAACCCGAACCGCCGAAACATCTGCAGCGCGCTGAAGTGGATGCCGCCCTGGTTCGCTTGGTGCAGGACTCGGGCGAGATGGCTCGTGCCCGGAAACTGGCCCGGGTAATCGCGCATGGACTGCCGGCGATGGATGCCGAGGATCTGCTAGGGAAGGCGATGATGCTCTTGCTGGCGGAGAGGCGAAAATGGCCGCGCGGCCTTTCGACCTTGGGAATGCTCAAAGGGGTGATGCGCAGCGTTGCTTACCGCACCCGCAGGAAGCTGGACTACCTCCTGGCCGAAGACCTCAGCTCCCCATTGAATGAGGATTCCGAGGTCGAGTCCTCGCCACTTGCCGAGGGGGTAAGCCCGGAAACGGACCCAGCGCGTGCGGTCGAGGGCGAATCCGAACTGGTCGCAGTTCAGAATGCGGTTAAGGGCAACGAGGAGCTGGAATTTCTCGTAGAAGCCCTTGCTGAGGGCCTGACCGGCGTGGGCATCGCAAAGGAACTTGGCTGGGACGGGAAGAAATACGACGCGGCGCGCAAGCGACTAAGCCGGCGACTTGCCGCCCTCAAGACAGACCGGAGTTAGCCATGACCAACCCCAACGGAGACAAACCCAGGGACGAGCGATTCCTGGACGCACTCGTCGAAGAGTTGCGGACGATGTCCGACACCGATGCGCTAGAGGGCGAAAACGCCGAAGAGCTTGTCAAGCTTGGTGAGCGCCTTCTAAAGAGTGCGCGCGAGGAGGCTGGGAAGCTGCGCACGGCGGATGCGAAGCGCAAGGTTTCTGTCGTCTCAAAGACTCGAACTACCCTTGCTCCGCCTTCTATGGCAGAGGCAAAGAGGTACTTGGAGTCCCAACCCAATCTCACGCTTGCTGCGCGCGGCTTGAATGAGTTGTCCGATGCTGATGTGCTGGATCTCTTCAATCAAGCCAAGAGCCTCGAAGAGGCGTCCGATGCCGACGCAAAGGACAACGAAGGGTGAAGCCTGGAGAGCTGGCGGAGTCCATTATCGATGGATTTGCGATCCGCGATCCCAAGGACATCGATGTAGAAGCGATATCCTTCGATGCCGGAATGCAGGTCTGTTTCCGCAAGCTTGACGGCTGCTCCGCAACCCTACTGGGTGTCGGGGACCGTGCCATTGCCACGATCAGTCCTTCGGGAAACAGGGGGCGCGACCGCTTTTCGATCGGACATGAGCTCGGGCATTGGTCGATGCACCGCGGGCAGTCGTTCTACTGCCGGGCGGAAAACTTCGGAAACTACACCAAAGCAGATAAGCTGAAGGAGAAGCAGGCGGACGAATTCTCCTCCCGGCTCCTGATGCCCACGTCGTTGTTGCGCCCTAAGATCGGCAAGCTTCGTGCGTTGTCTCTCAACGATCTCAGGACGCTCGCCGCAGACTTCTTGACGAGTGATGCGGCGATGGCTTTTCGGGTCACCTTGCTGGACAATTTTCCAGTGATCTTGTGCTGCTACTCGGCTGAGCGCAGGGAGTGGTCCTTGCCTGCTCCTATGGTGTCGCCACGGTGGAGGCCGAAGGAGAAGCTCGATAAGGACACTTTTGCCCACGACTTCGTACGAGGGCGCAATACGTCTGGATCCGGAAAACAGTCTGCAGAAGCCTGGTTCGAGAATTCGGACGCGGACAGGTACGAGATCAGGGAAGAGTGCATTCCCTATCGGCCTGGGCAGGTTCTGGTGCTACTGTACCTGCCGGATGAAATGCTGGACGCCCCGAGGGACTGGGACGACTGGCGAACGCGCGTTCGCAAGACATGACAACCCTAACTGGGGCACGCGTACTGGGTCTCTGGAAGCGATTCGCCGAATCGTTCGTGGAAACGACCAGAAATCGCCTGCGGACAGGAAAACTGTTTCTATTCTTTTATTGTTCGCCGCAATTGCGCGATCACACGAAGGACCCGGTCGTCGACCTGTCCTGCATACCATCCAAACTCAGGTTTTTCTGTATGCTCTTTTGGGGAAATCTGCGATGCGATCGGACGTGCGACCGTATCGGATTCGTCACGGCTGGCTGCCTGGCCTTCATTGCGCATGACTGACTCCATGAGTCGGAATCTTACACAATCCTACAGCCCCGTCTAGGGCTTTTTATTCGCTAAGCCGTTTCAGCCGCTCACTGGCTTCGGTCAATCGTGCGGCGAAAGCATTTACGTTCTCCGCTTCAAGGCGCTCAATTGCATATGCTCTCGCTCCAGACTCCAATGACTCACGATCCGCAATGCTGTCCCGCAGTGGTGCAACGCCAATAGACCAAGGCGCAACATTGCCGCTGTAATCTTGTTTGCCTCCCGGCGCGTCCGAGGATTTTCGCGGCACCCAGGAAAATAGATCAAAATATCGACGTGGGGCGATTCCTACAAAGGGTTCGAATATAACGCGATTGCCAAGATCCGTCCTTCGATCAGCCAACCCTATCGAGTCATCGTATAACTCCGCTACCCGACTTTTCGGGTATGGTTCAATGTAGACAACCCTGCGAATGCCGGCGCTCACAATCAGTCGTGCGCATTCGTGACAGGGAAAGGTTGTACAGTAGAGCACGCGCCCCTTAACCGATACCCCACGCTTTGCCGCATCAGTGAGCGCTGCCATTTCCGCGTGCACCTCCCGCCCGTACTCGATTACATCCAGTACGCTCGCTTTCCCAACAGTCGCCGACGAGAAAAGCTGGTCTACGGTCGATTCCAAATCCAAGCCGTCCAGCACACGGTTGAGCGCCGATACATCGCTTGGATCACCATGCCCTTCGGCCCATACGCGATCGGTGTGTAATCGTCGCAAAAGGTCGGCAAACATTTGGCGGCGAATTCGGTCGCTCAGATCGAACCCCTGAACAAACGTACGACCATCCGGCTTATCCCCAGCCCAATATTGGCCTCCACCGAACTTCGGGACTTCGTTAGCACCCACCGAGACGACGTCTCCATCATCAGTTAAGATTGCCGCTCCTACACTCCTTCCCAGCGACGATGATCTCAGAGCCGCACTGTGTGCCATACACATTCCAAACTCTTCACGCGTCGGTGTATGGAACGGGTAACCGAAAATTAGTTCCACGAATCGTCGAATCGCGTCCAGGGACTCATCAGGGGCTGTCACGCTGATAAATAGATCCGCCTTCTGGAAGGTCTTCTGGACGTCAAGCGCGTACTTGCTTTCGACTGCCTCAGTGACTGGATTTTTTTCGTTTCTTATTCCGAGATCGCGGTTAACGAGCTCCTCCGCCATCGGCAACCATTGTTCAAAGGTCGTACCCCAAGAGTCACCAATTGACTGAGCAAGCCTTCGCGCACGTACATCACGTGGCGCAAACATGGCTATCGTAAAAAACTGTGGCCCGTAGATACGGCGAAGTGTCTGCAACTCCAATGGGTGCATCAAGGATTTGAGGATATACGCTCGGCCGCGTGAGTAATTTTGCGTATCTTGTACGCTGGCATCTCTTCGATCTCTAATTGACATCACTCCCAGCACGGCGGCGGCGTCCGCGCGCTGCGTCGCGCTGCGAAGGAGATCCCCTGCGTCCATATATGTGCGGTATCGTTCGTTTTCAGGTGCCTCCTTCAAGGTCGCTTGCAAGACGTCTACCGTTTTGAAACGCTCGCTCAGCTTAACGAGTGATGAGCGGAAGCGAGCGTCACTCAGCAACGACTCCAGTCTTGCCGTTATGGCATCCGAATCCGTACCGATTGCTCGCACCATCGCGAAGATCAGTTCCGGTGCGAAGCGCCTCAGATCCGGTTTTGCGTCAGTAGCAGGGATAGATGACATGCGGGATTGCCATTTGTAGACTAGCCTTGATCATCAGGTGTTGACGACGTTATCGCGATCCGCCGAATCCATTCGATCGATCGCTCCACGATTGCGTCCTTGAACCGTTGCGGCGCGCGCCATTGCCCCGCGTCCAGACAGGTACTCCTCTCCATAACGCATCGGCATGCGAGTTGACTTCCATCGGCTTCGCTTGCATCACGGGCCCAGATCGATGTTAGCCCCAAAGGATCTTGCGTGGCACCAACACGGACCGAATGCCCACTGACTTGATTAACTTGTTTTTCGGACATCCTTATCCATCGCGCGAAGCGTTTGTAGATGTCGCTGATAATATCAGTTATCGGCATCTGACGACCTCACAGTTGTCGAGAGCGGTGATCTGGGCGACGCGGCCCACCATGATCGAATAACCGGAGATAGCGCCCGGGGGTAGCAAGCCGCCGCAATTCGTTGCGCTTTTGCAATTGGATCAAGAGTTTCATCCCGCGCGCGATAGTCGGTCGATTCGCGCGAAACGTACCATCGCTTTTTGACCCCGGCGCGTATCACCATTGAGCGCACTGTTAGCCAAATACACGCCGGAGTCTCGCCATGATCACCGTGGTCTCCCCGAACGCAGACTCGATTAGGATTCTGCGGTTGCCTCAGGTCTGTGAGGTCACTGGCCTATGCCGCTCGATGATCTATCAAATGGAGGCCGACCTTCGGTTTCCCCGGCGCGTTAAGATCGGTACTCGCGCAGTGGGTTGGCTGGAGAAGGAGGTCAACGCGTGGCTGATGAGGCGCATCGCCACCAGCCGACAGTAAAGCTCCTGGCAAATTTCGAGACTCTAGTCAGGCGGCTCGACTGCGAATCGGCACGACTACAGTGCCTGAACGCAAACGATCCAGATAGTCCGCCCAGCCCTGCATCATCTCCCGACGACCCGCTAGGAACGCCGTCCGGTTGTAGGCTCGCCCATTGGGATCCTTGACCGCATGCGCCAATTGATGCTCGATCCACTCGACCCTATACCCCAATACCTCATCGAGAATTGTTCGTGCCATCGCGCGAAACCCATGAGCCGTCATCTCATTTCCGCTGAAACCGAGTCTGCGTAGGGCACCGTTAATTGTGTTCTCTGACATCGGTCTGGTGGTCGTGCGCTCGCAGTGAAACAGGTACCGACCACCACCGGTCTGCGGATGCAGTTCGTTGATGACATCCATCGCCTGCCGAGAAAGCGGGATAATCAGATCTTCCTTCATTTTCATGATTTCAGCTGGAATGCGCCACTCGGCCGCCGTCAAATCGAAATGCGCCCATTGCGCCCGCCGCAGTTCCCCGGGGCGTACGAATGTCAGGGGAGCTAACTGCAAGGCACAGCGGGTTCGCAGGCTCCCCTCGTAACCGTCGATCGCTCGGAGCAATTCCGCGACTCCTTCGGGGTCCGTAATGCTCGCAAAGTGACCGCCTTTGGCCGGCGGTAGGGCCCCGCGAAGATCAGCGGCGGGGTTTCGTCGCGCTCGACCAGTGGCAATGGCGTATCGGAAGATTTGATTGCAATAGCCGAGACACCGGTGAGCACTGTCGAGAGCGCCACGCGCTTCAATGCGACGCAACGTTTCAAGAAGTTCATCCGCCTCGATTGCGGTGATGGGTCGCGCTCGCAACCACGGGAATAGATCGTTTTCGATACGCAGAATCACCTTTGCACTGTGACTTTCCGCCCACCGCCAAGAGAACTTCGACAGCCATTCCCGGGCGATCGCCTCAAAGCTACTCGCGGCGGCAATCTTGGCGGACCTCTTCGTTTGTTTTTTGTGCTCGCCAGGATCGATTCCGTCGGCGAGTAATCGTCGAGCTTCAAGTTGATGCTCACGGGCCTTTGCCAATGTCACCTCGGGATAGCAGCCAATGCACAGTTTTCGTTCCTTGTCGGCGAAGTAGTACTTTAGGCGCCAATACTTCGAGCCGTTCGGGTCGACCTGAAGGTACAGACCCTTTTCATCGCTCAATTTGTAGGCTTTCTCGCGTGGTTTTGCGTTTCGGGCCGCGGTGTCGCTCAGAGGCATTAGAGGTTCCTCACCTTGGGGGCCCCAGTTTGGGGGCCCCAAATCCAGCGATTTCAAAAAGGCCCCTAATCAGGCCCCCTGGCGAGGGTTGCTGTCAAGGAACCTATCCGGACGTCTCTGGACGATGAAAACCCTATTTTCCTGGGGATTTTTCGCGACTTTCGACGTCTCTCCGGATGTTACCGGACGTCGCTGGATGGGGTGGGTGGTGGGCCGTGTAGGGATCGAACCTACGACCAATTGATTAAGAGTCAACTGCTCTACCAGCTGAGCTAACGGCCCATCTAAAACCACTCAATCTTCCCGATG
>Ga0187890_10001800_pt1 | contig 15209 bp, 16 predicted proteins | sample June2016WEW_21_1_FD_133005 | JGI IMG/M metagenome (GOLD analysis project Ga0187890, IMG submission 133005) | Peatland microbial communities from SPRUCE experiment site at the Marcell Experimental Forest, Minnesota, USA - June2016WEW_21_10 | ecosystem: Environmental > Terrestrial > Soil >... | reverse complement strand
GAAGAGCCACGCACGCAACCGCCTGCGTTCCATGCAGCGCCGTCCGAAGTTGATCAGAGCGTTCTGGCAGCAAGCTGAGTTGCCTCTCTGAATATGTCAGGTATTAATGCAAGTCTCAATAATTTGACCGATCAGGGCGGATTTCGTCCTTGACGCGCTCACGCTCGGGGCGCTTCATATAGCTTAAGTAAAAGTGCTCCAGCACCAAGCGACCTCGAAGGGGGCCACGAGAAATCGTCACTCCGGTGAGGGCCTAAGCGTCGCGCCTTACCGCGTCGCGGTTGAATCCGGATCCGCTGCGCGTCCTTCCATATAGTCCTTGAACCGCGCCAGATCGCTCGTGACGTAGGGTGGCCGTAACCTCGGTACCTGCGCCGCCGGCGGCGTCCCGGAACTCGATGCGTCCCGAATAGCTCACGGGTGTGTTCCCCGACGTCGACCAGGCAATGAGGCGATCAGCCTCGTCGTCGGTTACGAGCATCTTCCATTGAGTGGCGTTGCCGGCCCTATCCCTCACGGTCCACATCGAGCTGAGCGAATCGACTTCGGTCACGCCCTCGACGTGTGCCATGAATTTCGGGGCGTTGGTGAAATCGTGCCAGAAGGCGTACAGCTCGTGGCGAGGACGCGCGACCACGACGCGGGCAACGAATTCGTGTACGTGAGGCTCGGCGGCGGGTTGTTCGGCGCTCATCTGATCAAGCATATCTCGGGGGCCCGCCCCTGGACCGTCGAGAGGCGAGAGGTTTTTTTGTAGGTCTTTTCCTTCATGATGTCAGGAATTTTCTCCCCTACACGGTCACCTGTGCGGGAGGGCAGTCGTGGCAGAATTTGCCCTGATGCGTCCATCGGTTTACTCCCCTTTGAGCGCCGCCCCGCCGGCGGCTCGCTGACATCTCCATGCAGGGTTGGAGCTCCCGCACTCCCGGGCCCTCGGCCGCGGTGCAATAAAGCCTGTGGGTACCACTTGCAAGAGGCATCGATGGCACGCAAATATAGCAAGGGCAGCAGCAAGAAAGTCGCCAAGGCCATGCATGAGCGGAAGACCGGGACTCTGCGCAGCGGGAGATCCGGCAAGAAGGTGAAATCCCGCAAGCAGGCGATCGCGATCGGACTATCAGAAGGTCCCGAAGCGCAAGAAGAAATCTTGACGCCTCGGACCGTTCGAGAATCGATGCGGTAGGTGAGTATGGGCGATTCCACGTATCCGAGCCCGCTCGGGCGGGCGAACTCGATCATGGCGGACGGGGTGGAGGGCTCGCGTTCGTCCGCCCAGGCAGGTTCCGCGGGGCAAGCGCTGGCGGCGGCGCTGCTCGCCCAGATATTCAGGCACCTCCCCGTGAGCATTGCGGTTCGACTCTGGAGCGGCCCGACGTTTCGCGTGGGTGCGGCTGCTATGGCGACGGCCAGCGTGGAGACGGCCGCCGAGAGCGCCGCCCCCGAACCGCCTTTCGTGATGTGGTTTAGAACTCCCGAGGCCGTTGTCTCACTGGTGCTCGGGCGCGACCCCCTGCGCCTCGCCGATGCGTATTTCCGCGGTGAAGTCGATATCGAGGGAGACCTGTTCGCGGCGCTTTGCATCAAGGATTACCTCGAGCAGATGAAGCTTTCGCTAGGCGAGCGGCTCAGCGCGTTTTTCATGGCCTTGAAGCTGCAATCGCTCAACCAGGACTTGGCGACTGCGGCTTCGCCCCCCGCCGACAGCGCACGCGAGCATGCGCACACACGCGGCCGCGCGGTCCGAGCGCATTCCAAGGACGAGAACCGCGAAGCGATTCAGTTCCATTACGACGTATCGAACGAGTTCTACAGGCTCTGGCTGGACCGAGCCATGGTTTATTCCTGCGGTTACTTCGAGCGCGCGGCAGTCGGAATCGACGATGCGCAGGAGGCCAAGCTCGAGCACATCTGCCGCAAGTTGTGCTTGAAACCCGGTGAGCAATTCCTCGACGTCGGATGCGGCTGGGGCGCGCTGCTGATCCATGCCGCCCGACGTCACGGTGTGCGTGCCCACGGGATCACGCTGAGCGGCAAGCAACTCGAGCTCGCGCGAGCGCGCATTGCGGCCGCCGGACTCGAGCAAAGGGTGACGGTGGAGCTGCGCGATTATCGCGAACTGGTAGGCGAGGCGCTCTACGACAAAGTCGCGAGCGTCGGCATGTTCGAGCACGTGGGGCTCAAGAACCTGCCCCTCTATTTCGACACCGTGCGGCGAGTGCTCAAGCCCGGCGGATTATTCTTGAATCACGGCATCACGCACGAGCACTCGGGATGGGGTCCGAATTTGTCCGCCGAGTTCATCAATCGCTACGTATTTCCGGACGGACAGCTCGATTCCGTGAGCAGCATTCAGCGGTTCATGGAGGATGCGCGTTTCGAGATCGCCGACGTGGAGGGACTGCGCGCTCATTACGCGCTCACGTTGCGTGCATGGGTAGAACGGCTGGAGCGGCGCCGAGCGCGCGCACTCGAGTACGTGAGCGAAGCGACGTATCGGGTATGGCGTCTCTATATGTCCGCGTGCGCCCTGGAATTCGAGTCGGGCAACCTGGGTATCTATCAGATACTGGCTCGCAAGCGCGGTGCCGAGACTCAAATGCCGCTGACACGCCGGCACCTGTACGCGGAATGAGGCCGTGCGCGCCAAGCACTCCTTCTACTTTCGACCGCCCGCGTTCAACCCGCTGCGGTTCAGCTTGCCGGTCAAGCGCGTGAGTGCAGAAGAGCGGCGTAGGATGATCGCTCAGGCCGCTTACTTCCGCGCCGAGCGCCGCAACTTCGCCCCCGGCCGCGAGCTGGAGGATTGGGTCGCGGCGGAGGCGGAAGTCGACCGCGGTTTGGCTCGCAGCGATTCGCCTTGAGTGAAGACGCTCACGCCGCGCAAAGATCGGTGATCAACGAGTCGATTTCGCTGGCCTCGAAGGGCTTGACGATGGTGCGCACGTTCGGTCCCAAGTTTTGCACCACCGAATTGAGGGCGTAGCCGGACGCGAGAATGATGGGCACGTCCGGCCTGAGCGCGAGTAAATTGCGCGCCAGGTCGAGTCCCGACATCACGGGAAGACTCACGTCGGTGATGACGACGTCGAACGCGTTCTCTCGAAATGCATCGAGAGCCTCCTCGGCGGTTGCGCGCGCCACAACTTCCCGCTGCTCCTGCGCCAGCAGCTCGGAAGTCACCTCTCGCACCAGCGGGTTATCTTCTACATACAGGATGCGTAGTGTCATCCGACGAGTCTATAGGTCGGAGAAATCGCGTGCTGTACGCAGCAATCAGGGCTGCGCTGTCGGCGGTCTCCTACGAGAAACCGCGCGCTTCCATCCACGGGCGCTTGCCGCATGCACTTCATTGCAGCACGCGCCTCACGGCACTTTCTGAATCAACCATAACCCGGGTTTGCCTCGGGGGCTCAAGCCCACGTGCAAGAGCGCCGAGCGGCTTTCCCAAAGCCGGGCGATGGGCACCCCTTCCCGTTGCACGCGCCGCGCCATGTCTTCCGCTTTGCTCATCGTGCGCATCGGCACCCCGCCGCCCAGCGCCGGGAGGTCGTCCTCGACGCGAGTGTCCGAGGACGTCCGCGCACGCTTGCCCGAGGGGAATGCGGTCCTAGAATCCTCGATCGCCGCGGGCGCACGCTGCGCACGCTGCGCAGCTAGAGCATCGGGTGCTCGCAGATCGAGTCGCTGCAAGTCGAGTCGGCTCGACGGACCGCGTGTCGGCCTGGCGCCGAGGAGTCCCGAGGCTCTCTCGAGAAGGCCGCTACCATTGCTGCCCGGCGGTGGAGCAGCGTGCGCCGCTTGTGCGGCGGCCAGGCAACATATTGCGCAATACGCCAGTTTTGCCAGGCTTTTTCCCTTGTTGAGCATGGCCGCACTCTAGGCGTCGCGGCGACACTCGGGTATGGCCCGGTTGCAGATACCCTTTGTAGGATGCTTCCCAGATCCCGTGGGCGACCGCTTTCAGTCGCGCGAGCGCGATACGAGGATGCCGAGGGCGAAGCCCAGCACCGCTCCCGCACCGAGGGCGTACCAGGGATATTCGCGCACGTAGTCGTCCGTGGTGCCGGCCGCACGGCGTACGTACTCCCCGGTCGAGCCAGCCGCGCGCCGTGCCTGCTTACCCACGTGCGTCGCGCCGTCCGCAATCGCGCTCTTCGCCATCATGAGGGCGACCCGTGCCTTCGCGCGGATCTTCTGGATTTCCGGGCTGTCCACTTCGGACACGCGCTTGATGAGATCCTCGACCCCATCGAAAAGCTCCTGGAACTGCTCACCCAGCTTGCCATTTGGACCTTGAGATTGCTCCGCGTCGGCGGGTCCATTGCTCTCGAACGTGCTGCTCATGCTCCTCTCCTCTTGCCCGGGAACCGGTCCGCCATTCTTCGAGCGGATGACGACGCAATACAGTAGGACGAAAGCGCGTCGATCCGTCGGACGGACCCCCACCCGCACTCGCCGGGTGGGGGTCCCCGCCCCGATGCAGCCGCTAATGCTTGGCCTGGCTCACGTCCGCCAGGACGTCGTACAAGCTCTCTTCCGCGTGCTCGCCGCAGCGGGTTTGCAGAGTGGCGGCGAACTGCGCGACCTTGCTCGCGTCGAGAATGTGGCTCCCGGACCGGGCGACCGAATAACCGAAGAGCCACATCATGATCGTGTTGGCGCTCGCGAGATCGCTCTGCATCGATTCGGTGTGGCGTGCCTCGAAGTCCTTGCAGTTGAGCGTCATGAGATCCATCGGCTTGTCGCGCTTGGGACGCACGGTAGCGAGCGCCTGCAGCAGGCTGGTGGTCGGGTTGTTCTTGCACTGAGCATCGAGGGCGAAGCCGAAGGAGGTGAGCGCATCGCCGTACATGACATGCTCGCCCGCCAGGCCGACCGAATAGCCGAAGAGCCACATGACGGTGTCGATGGCATCCGGACGCTGGGAGGGATCGGCTGAGCCGGTCCCGTCCGGGGAACCCACGATCTCGTTCTCATACTTGTCGCAGCTCAGGGTGGCGAGGTTGATCTGCGTGGCGTGGGAGGCGATGGGGAGCAGGCAGGCGAAGAGCAGCAGGGCGAGATGCTTCATGGTGTCAATGTCGCGAAAGGAGCAGTCCCTTGACCAGTGTCGAGAAGCGGCCCGAGCGCACCCAGCGCTTCGCTGCCTCGATGTCCGGGGCGAAAAAGCGATCGGCCGCGTAATGGGGTATCTGTGCGCGGATCGCCGCATGCACCTCCTCGAGCACCGCCGAGGAGCGCGAGGGCCGGTGAAAGTCGATTCCCTGGGCAGCAGCGAGCAATTCGATGCCGATCACTGCGGCCGCATTGTCGGTCATGGGTCCCAAGCGACGCGCGGCATGAGTGGCCATGCTGACGTGGTCTTCCTGATTCGCGGAGGTCGGGATGGAGTCGACGCTGCAGGGAGACGCGAGCGCCTTGTTCTCCGCAACCAGCGCCGCCGCGGTAACTTGGGCAATCATGAATCCGGAATTGAGTCCGCTGTTCTGCACGAGAAATGCGGGCAGACCGCTCATCTTCGGATCGACGAGCACCGCGGTGCGCCGCTCCGAGAGATTTCCGATCTCGGCAAGTGCGAGGGCCAGCATGTCCGCCGCGAAAGCCACGGGCTCGGCATGAAAATTCCCGCCGGAGAGCACGTCGCCGCCATCGAACAGCAGAGGATTGTCGGTGACGGCGTTGGCCTCTGTGCGCAACGTCGCGGCGCAGTGGCGCAGTAGATCGAGACATGCTCCCATCACCTGGGGCTGGCAGCGAAAGGAATACGGATCCTGCACGCGCGTGCAGTCCAGATGCGAGGCGCGGATCTCGCTCCCACGGGCCAGGGCGCGATATTCGCGTGCGATCGCGATCTGTCCGGGCTGGCCGCGGATCTCGTGAATGCGTTCATCGAACGGCGTATCGCTGGCCTTCAGCGCATCGACCGACATGGCGCCCGCGACGACGGCGGACGCGAGCACGTCTTCCGCGCCGAACAGGCCCGCGAGAGCGAGTGCGGTCGATACCTGCGTGCCGTTGATGAGCGCGAGGCCCTCTTTGGCGCCAAGCATGCACGGCGCGAGCCCCGCGCGGGCGAGTCCTTCGGAGGCCGCCAGTAGCTTGCCGCCGACGCGCACTTGGCCGATACCGAGCAGCACTGCGCTCATGTGGGCGAGAGGCGCGAGATCGCCGGACGCGCCGACCGAGCCCTGCGCCGGAATCACCGGGTAGACCTCGTGCGCCAGCAGCGCGCCCAAGGCATCGATGATCGCAAGCGAAATACCGGAATATCCGCGGGCGAGGGCATTGATTTTGAGCGTGAGGAGCAGGCGCACCACGGCATCCGGTAGCGCCTCGCCGACGCCCGCGGCGTGCGATAGCACCAAATTGCGCTGCAGCTGGGCGAGCTGGTCATCGGGGATGCGGGTCTGTGCCAGCAGGCCAAAGCCCGTGTTGATTCCGTAGGCCGCTTCACCCGCCGCCACGATCTTGTCCACCGATTGCGCCGCCGCCGCGATGCGTGCGCGGTCGGCTTCAGCCAGTCGCAGTGCCACCGGCTCCTCGTAGATCCGCCGCAGCAACGGCAGCTCGAGGCTGCCGGCGCGCACATCGAGCGCGGCGCTCACGTGGGCTGCCGCGGCTCGATCATCGGCAAGTCGAGCCCTTGCTCGCGCGCGCAATCGATGGCGAGCTGATAGCCCGCGTCCGCGTGGCGCATCACGCCGCTCGCCGGGTCGTTCCACAGCACGCGCCGCAGGCGGCGCGCGGCCCCCTCGCTGCCGTCGCAAACGATCACGACGCCCGCATGCTGCGAGTAGCCCATCCCGACGCCACCCCCATGATGGATGGATACCCAGGTCGCGCCGCTCGCGGTATTGAGCAGCGCATTGAGGAGCGGCCAGTCCGAGACCGCATCGGAGCCGTCGCGCATGGCCTCGGTCTCGCGATTCGGGCTCGCGACGGAACCCGAGTCGAGGTGGTCGCGGCCGATGACGATGGGGGCGGACAGCACGCCGTCGGCGACCATCTGGTTGAAGGCGAGACCGAGGCGATGGCGTTGCCCGAGACCCACCCAGCAGATGCGCGCAGGCAAGCCCTGGAAACGGATGCGGGAGCGCGCCATGTCCAGCCACTGATGCAAGTGAGGATCGTCCGGGATGAGCTCTCTGACCTTCGCGTCGGTCTTGTAGATATCCTCAGGATCTCCCGACAGTGCCGCCCAGCGAAACGGCCCGATGCCGCGGCAGAAGAGCGGGCGAATGTATTCGGGCACGAAGCCGGGAATGTCGAAGGCGCGCGCGACGCCCGCATTCTTGGCCATTTGTCGCAGATTGTTGCCGTAGTCGAAGACCGGGAGGCCTCGTGCCTTGAATTGCAGCAGGCATTCCACGTGCCTGGCCATGCTGCGCAGGGCCGCAGCACTCGTGCCTTGCGGATCACTTTCACGCCGCTCGTCCCATTGCTTCACACTCCAGCCCTGCGGCAAGTAGCCGTTGACGGGGTCGTGAGCTGAGGTCTGATCGGTGAGGGCATCGGGCTGGATGCCGCGCTCCAGGAGCCTTTCCAGGACGTCGACGATGTTGCCGAGCAATCCCACCGACAGCGGCTTGCCCTCGCGCTTCGCACCCTCGAGCATCGTCAGCGCTTCGTCGAGGCTGCCCGCCCGGGCATCGAGGTAGCCTGTCCGCAAACGCATCTCGATGCGGCTTTCGCGGCACTCCACCGCGAGCATGTTGAAACCCGCCATGGTTGCCGCCAGTGGCTGCGCGCCGCCCATCCCGCCGAGGCCCGCGGTCAAAATCCACTTGCCCGCCTCACGGCCGCCGAAATCGCGCTGCGCCATCTCGGCGAACGTCTCGTAAGTGCCTTGCACGATGCCCTGACTGCCGATATAGATCCAGGATCCCGCGGTCATCTGACCGTACATGGCGAGCCCGCGGCGATCCAGCTCGTGAAAGTGCTCCCATGTCGCCCAGTGCGGCACCAGGTTCGAATTGGCGATGAGCACGCGCGGCGCGTCCGCATGCGTCGCGAATACGCCGACCGGCTTGCCCGATTGCACCAGCAAGGTTTCGTCATCGTTCAGACGCTTGAGCGTCTCGACGATGCGGTCATAGCAGTTCCAGTCGCGCGCGGCCCGGCCTATCCCGCCATACACCACGAGCTCGGCGGGATTCTCCGCCACATCCGGGTCGAGATTGTTCATCAGCATGCGCAGCGGCGCCTCGGTCAACCAGGAGCGGGCGCTCAGAGCACTTCCGCGGGAAGCGCGTATCAGGCGGGGTTTTACGGGTGCGAGCATGTTCTCACTCCTCAAGGACCGAAGAGGGGCGGAAGCGCCCCGACATTTCATAGCGGGAGCCGGGATGATAGAGACGTGCCAATGACGCGATGGCGCCGTGAGTCCACGTGCGACGGATCACGAGCAGGCAGGGCTCCTCGCGCTTCATGGCCAGCAGCTTGCGGGTTCTCTCATCCGGCATCACGGCGCGCAGCACGTGCTCGACCTCCTGCAAGGGTGCGACGCCCATCAAGTACTCATAGGCCGTGGTCCGGCTGAAGTCCACGTCGAGGTAGCCGGGCGCGAGCACGGGCGACACGTACCGGTCCTCGAGCTGCACCGGCCGGTAGTTCTCGAAATGCACGATCAGGGAGTGGTAGAGCTCGCTGCGCGGCGCCACGCCGAACTCCTCGGCGAGATCCGCGGCGGCACGCAGGCGCTCGAGGCTCACGATCTCGGACCGATGCACATGGCCGCGCTCGCGGATCTCATCGGCAATCCCGCGGATCTTCAGAGGATGTGCGCGGGCATGGCGATCGGCGACGAAGCTGCCGACACCGGCGATGCGTACCAGCACACCCTCGTCGCTCAGCTCCTTGAGCGCGCGATTGGCCGTCATCCGCGAAACGCCGAATTTCTTGACGATTTCGTTCTCGGAGGGAACTCGCGCGGAGACGGCCCACTTGCCGGAGCCGATGTTGTCCAGAATGTGGCGCTTCACCCTGAGGTACAGAGGCTGCAGGGCCGCGGTCGCCTTGGTGCTCATGTCCTCAAGCGTAGCCTGTATAGACAGGTACAGTCAACCTAGGGTGGCGGCGCCCTCGAGTGCCAGCCGCCCCATCAGCTCCTTGAAAGGCACCGCGAGACGATCCTCGGCCGCGTGCCGGCCGTCTTTGACAACCCAGCGCCCTGCGACCATCACATCGCGGATGGCGGCGCTTGCGCCGGCGAAGATGAGGTGATCGAGCGCTGTGGCCGCGCCCGCGCCCGCCATGCTCGGGTGCTCGTGATCGAGCACCACCCAGTCCGCACGTGCACCGGCCGCGATCACGCCGGCGGGCTGACCCAGGGCGGCGGCGCCATGACGCGCGGCGGCGCGCCACAGGCGCGTGCCGACGTGCGGCTCCGCCGCGTCCGCGAGCACGCCCCGCCGCCGCTTGCGCAGCCGCGCCTGGTATTCCATCCAGCGCAGCTCCTCCGCGGGACATACGGTCGCTTGACTGTCGGAGCCGATGCAAATGCGGCCGCGCGACTCGAGGAACCGCGCCGCATCGAAGCAGCCATCGCCCAGGTTGGCCTCGGTGCTGATCGAGACGCATACCGCGGCGCGCGCGTCGGCGATGCCTTGCAGTTCGGCGGGCGTCGCATGCGTCGCGTGCACCAGGCACCAGTGCTCGTCCACGACGCCCGTCGCGAGCAACAGCTCGATCGGCCGATGCCCCGTGCTCGCGCGGCATGCCGCGACCTCTTTCTGCTGCTCGGCGATGTGGATGTGGACCGGCAAGTCCGCATCGATGGACGAAAGACCCCGCGCCGCCTCGCGCAGCGTCTCGAGCGGCACGGCCCGCAACGAGTGAAAGGCGGCCCCGGTGCGAATGAGCGGCGCTGCGAGGTGCCGCTCGGCGCGCACGCGAGTCTCGATGGCGCGCAAGAACTCATCGGTCGTCATGGCGAACCGCGATTGCTCGGGCTTCAGCGGCTGCGAGCCGAAGTCGCTGGTTTGATAGAGCGTGGGCAGAAAGGTGAGGGCGATGCCCGCGGCGTCGGCGGCTCTCGCTATCGCCTCCCAGAGGTCGTTCGTTGCCGGGTATGCGGTGCCGTCAGCCTGACGGTGCAAGTAATGGAATTCCGCAACCGACGTATAGCCCGATTTCAGCATCTCCACGAAGAGCTGTGTCGCCACGAGCTCCAGGTCGGGCGGCGCGATACGCCGGGCGAGCGCATACATGGCCTGACGCCATGTCCAAAAGCTGTCGCGCGTCGACAGACGGTACTCGGTACTGCCCGCCATCGCACGCTGGAAGGCATGGCTGTGCGCGTTCGGCATGCCGGGCACGACGAAACCCGCGACGCGCTCGGCGGGGGCCGTCGCCTGAGGCGCAGGTCGTCCCGTCGGCGGGCGCTCCGTCTCGATGTGGGCAATGCGGCCCTGCTCATCGACTCTCACGCCCACATCGCGCTGCCATCCGCCGTCGAGAAGCGCCCAAGCCAACCGGTAATGCCGCTCCACGAGTACCTGCCTATACCTGTATAGCCAGGTCAGCTTGCCGTATCATCAAAGCCAGGGCAACAACGGCCGCTGCGGGCGCATTCGTGCAAGAGTCATCGTCCATCGTGGAATGGGATCGGGTGTGGATCGGGATGAGCATCGCGACCATGGTCGCGGGCCGCACCCCCTATGGCAAGCTCGACGACGCAGCGCTCGCAGTGAAAGGCGAACGCATCGCTTGGTTGGGCTCCGCCGAGGAGGCGCGCACTCTTGCGCGTGCACGCGGGATCCCCATCGAGGAGGCCGAAGGTCTGTGGATGACGCCGGGCTTCATCGATTGTCACACCCACCTGGTTTACGGCGGCAATCGTGTCGCGGAGTTCGAGCAGCGTCTCTGCGGCGTCCCCTACGAGGAGATCGCCCGTGCCGGCGGCGGTATTCAAGCCACCGTCAACGCGACGCGACGGGCCGATTTCGATTCCCTGGTCGCGGCTGCGGCGACGCGGGCGCGACGCCTGATGGCCGAGGGCGTTACTACTCTCGAGGTGAAGTCCGGCTATGGCCTCGACCTTGCCACCGAGCGGCGCATGCTCGAGGTCGCGCGCGCGCTGGCGCGGGACTTGCCCCTCTCGATCGAGACGACCTTCTTGGGTCTGCATGCTTTGCCGGCGGAGTATCGCGAGCGGCGCGGCGAGTACGTCGCGGCCGTGTGTGGCCCGTGGCTCGAGTCGCTCGCCCGGGCGGGACTCGTCGATGCGGTCGATGCGTTTTGCGAGAACATCGCGTTCACCCTCGAGGAGACCGAAGCGTTCCTCACGGCCGCGCAGCGCTTGGGGCTTCGCGCCCACGTACACGCCGGGCAACTCACCGACATGGGGGCCGCGGAGCTCGCCGCGCGCTACGGCGCGCTGTCCGCCGACCATCTGGAGTATCTCGGCGAGCACGGTGCGCGCGCGCTCGCCCAAGCCGGCACCGTGGCGGTGCTTTTGCCCGGTGCCTATTTCACCTTGCGGCAGACGACACCGCCACCGGTGCCGCTCTTGCGCGCCGCCGGAGTGGCCATCGCCGTGTCCACCGACGGGAATCCCGGCACCTCCCCGGGCATGTCGTTGCTGCTCGCACTCAACATGGCGTGCAGTCTGTTCGGCCTCACGCCGGAAGAGGCGGTTGCCGGGGCGACGCGCGTGGCGGCCCGAGCGCTCGGACGGGAGGCCGAAATCGGTACCCTCGAGGTGGGCAAGCGCGCCGACTTCGCGCTCTGGCGAATCGAGCGACCGGCGGAGCTGTGCTACAACTTGGGCGCCAACCCCTGCGCAGGGGTGGTATACGGAGGCGCGGCACGCGCCGGTAAATGAGCAGCTCGATGTTGCGATGCGGTATCGAGCGCAGGTAGCGCGGTTCTCAGCCTGTGCTCGCCTTGACACCTGGGCGACCGGTTCCTAAAATCGCCGCTCTTTGCCGCCTTGCCCTAGAGGCGCGGACAGCTTTACGTTTTTTCCACCGGGCAGGCTCGATTTCGAACCGCCCTCAAAAGGCATTTATGGCGACGACGACCCAATTGATCCGTACCGGACGCAATGAGCCTGCTTGGAAGTCCAAGGTTCCTGCGCTGGCTGCGTCTCCCCAGAAGCGCGGCGTTTGCACACGGGTTTACACCACCACACCGAAGAAGCCGAACTCGGCGCTGCGCAAGGTGTGCCGCGTGCGTTTGACCAACGGCTACGAGGTCTCGAGCTACATCGGCGGCGAAGGCCACAATTTACAGGAGCACTCGGTCGTGCTGATCCGCGGCGGCCGCGTCAAGGATCTGCCGGGGGTGCGTTATCACACCGTGCGCGGCGCTCTCGACTGCGCGGGCGTCGGCGATCGTCGCCAAGGGCGTTCCAAGTACGGCGCCAAGCGTCCGAAGAAATAAGCCAATCAAGGCATAGAAGGTTTCCCCATGTCTCGCAGAGCAGCAGCACCCCATCGCACCATCCTTCCGGATCCGAAGTTCGGAAACGACATGTTGGCCAAGTTCATTAACATGGTCATGGAGCGGGGCAAGAAGTCGGTGGCCGAGAAGATCGTCTACGGCGCCATCGACCGTATCGGTGACAAGACCGGCCGAGCCGGGGGCGAGGCCATCGCGTTGTTGCAGCAGGCGCTCGACAACGTGAAGCCCGTGGTCGAAGTGAAGTCGCGCCGCGTCGGCGGCGCCACCTACCAAGTACCCGTCGAAGTGCGCGCCAACCGCCGCCAGACTCTCGCCATGCGCTGGGTCATCGAGGCCGCGACCGACCGCAGCGAGAAATCCATGGCGCATCGGCTGGCTGCCGAGCTCCTGGAGGCCGCCGAGAATCGCGGCGCCGCGGTCCGCAAGCGCGAAGACACCCACCGCATGGCAGAAGCCAACAAGGCGTTCGCGCACTACCGCTGGTAGCGGCGCGCCGGCTGGCAAATCGTCGGCCAGACCCTATATAGAGAGTGAGCTGGGCGGCAGCGGGCCGCCTATACCGAGGAAAGGACCGTGGCACGTACGACGCCCATCGAGCGATATCGGAACATCGGTATCTCTGCACATATCGATGCGGGCAAGACCACCGCGACCGAGCGCATTCTTTTCTACACCGGCGTCTCTCACAAGATCGGCGAGGTGCACGACGGCGCGGCCGTGATGGATTACATGGAGCAGGAGCAGGAGCGCGGCATCACGATCACCGCCGCGGCGACCACTTGCTTCTGGAAGGGGATGGACAAGAGCTTCCCCGAGCATCGCATCAACATCATCGATACCCCGGGACACGTGGACTTCACCATCGAGGTGGAGCGGAGCTTGCGTGTGCTCGATTCGGCCATCGCCGTCTATTGCGCCGTGTCGGGCGTGCAGCCGCAATCCGAAACGGTATGGCGGCAGATGAACAAGTACCGCGTGCCGCGCCTCGCGTTCGTCAACAAGATGGATCGCGCCGGCGCGAATTTCTTGCGCTGCGTCGACCAGATCCGCACCCGCCTGCGCGGCAATCCCGTGCCCATTCAGCTGCCCATCGGCGCCGAAGACGCGTTCGTCGGCGTGGTCGATCTCATCAAGATGAAGTCCATCTTCTGGGATGAGGAGACCCAGGGCATGAAGTTCGAATACCGCGAGATTCCGGCGGATATGCTGGAGGAATGCCGGAGCTGGCGCGCGAAAATGATCGAGGCTGCCGCTGAGGGCGCGGACGAGTTGCTCAACAAGTACCTCGAGAACGGCGATCTGTCGGTGGAGGAGATCAAGCGGGGCCTGCGTGCGCGCGCGCTCAAGAACGAGATCTGCCTGGTCACCTGCGGCTCGGCCTTCAAGAACAAGGGCGTGCAAGCCGTGCTCGACGCGGTCGTCGAGTACATGCCATCGCCCGTGGATGTCCCGGCAGTGACGGGGCACGGCGAACGCGGCGAGGATCTGACACGCCAGGCGGACGATGCACAGCCCTTCGCGGCGCTCGCGTTCAAGATCCTGAACGATCCGTTCGTCGGCAACCTCACGTTCTTCCGCGTCTACTCGGGCACCCTGAATTCGGGCGACCAGGTGTTCGTGCCGAACAAGAACCGCAACGAGCGCATCGGGCGGCTGTTGCAGATGCACGCGAGCGAGCGCTCGGAGATCAAGGAAGTGCGCGCGGGCGACATCGCCGCGGCGGTGGGCCTCAAGGACGTCACCACGGGCGACACGCTCTGCGATCCCCACAAGGTCATCATCCTGGAGAAGATGGAGTTTCCCGAGCCCGTCATCTCGGTGGCCGTGGAGCCGAAGACCAAAGTCGACCAGGAGAAGATGGGCCTCGCCTTGCAACGGCTCGCGAAGGAGGATCCCTCGTTTCGCGTGCACACGGACCAGGAATCCGGGCAGACCATCATTTCCGGCATGGGCGAGCTGCACCTCGAGATCATCGTCGACCGCATGAAGCGCGAGTTCAAGGTCGAGGCCAATGTCGGCAAGCCGCAGGTCGCCTACCGCGAGACCATCCGCGGCACTGTCGAGTCCGAGGGCAAGTTCGTGCGCCAATCCGGCGGCCGGGGTCAGTACGGCCACGTGTGGCTCAAGCTCGAGCCGCTGCCTGCAGGCAAGGGCTACGAGTTCGTCAACGCCATCGTCGGCGGTGCCGTGCCGCGTGAGTTCATCCCCGCCGTGGACAAGGGCATCCAAGAGGCCGTGCAGACCGGGGTGATCGCAGGCTATCCGATCGTCGACGTGAAAGTGACCGCGTTCGACGGCTCGTATCACGACGTCGACTCCAACGAGATGGCGTTCAAGATCGCGGGATCCATGGGCTTCAAGGAAGGGTTTCGCCGCGCGAAGCCCGTGCTGCTCGAGCCCATCATGAAGGTCGAGGTCGTCACGCCCGAGGATTATTACGGCGACATCGTCGGTGACTTGAATCGCCGGCGCGGGCAGATCATCGGGATGGAGGACTCTCCGTCCGGGAAGGTGGTGACCGCGGAGGTGCCGCTTGCGGAAATGTTCCAGTACTCGACGGCGATGCGCTCCATGAGCCAGGGACGCGCGAACTACACGATGGAGTTCGCGAAGTACATGGAAGTGCCGAACAATGTCGCCGACGTCGTGATGAAGAAAGCATCGTAACGAACCATTTAATTTGAGAGGTACTTGCCGTGTCGAAGGGGAAGTTTGAGCGAACGAAGCCGCACGTGAACGTGGGGACGATTGGTCATGTCGATCATGGCAAGACGACTTTGACGGCAGCCTTGACGAAGGTGATG
>Ga0187890_10001797_pt1 | contig 15223 bp, 12 predicted proteins | sample June2016WEW_21_1_FD_133005 | JGI IMG/M metagenome (GOLD analysis project Ga0187890, IMG submission 133005) | Peatland microbial communities from SPRUCE experiment site at the Marcell Experimental Forest, Minnesota, USA - June2016WEW_21_10 | ecosystem: Environmental > Terrestrial > Soil >... | reverse complement strand
CGGAGCTGAAGTCGAAGGTAGCGTACTGGTAGCGCAGCCATTTTCCCCAGGGCTTGACGGGCGCCGTATACACCACATTCGGCTCGCTGCCATCGTCGGCGATCTTCAGCAAGCTTGCGCTCCGCGGAGCGCTGTACAGCGGGTCAAGCTCGATCACCGCAACCTTCGAGCGGTTTGGCGTGTATCCGACCTGGTTATAAGAAACGACGGGCGGCCGCGTCCAGCCGGGAATTACGTTTGGACGCACATGCCAGACGATCGCGTTTTCCGTCGCCCCGGCCGGAATCAGCGTGCGCAGGACAAACCAGCCGTTTTGCGCGCGATCGCGGCCGTCCAGGAGCATGATCGCTCCATGATCGGAGGCAATGGCAATGCGCGTCATCGGATCTTCCGGAGAAAGCACTGCCTTCTCTCCGGTGGCCAGTGGGACGGGCTCCGCCCTGCCGCTCGCATCGCGCAGCATCGGTCCGTTCGGGTGGCGGGGAAACATACCCGGCTTGCCATCGAAGCTAAAGCTCTTTCCGAAGTAAGAGGTCGGCAGGAAGTCGAGGTTGAACCCCGCCTTGCCTGCCAGCGCGTCAGGCAAGGGCCGATCGAGATTGACGGCGATCCGGAATCCACCCGGCTCAGCCGTCACCTCAAGCGCATAGCTGAGTCCCTGGTCCGGATAGCCCGAAATCGCGATCACCTGATCCGGCAGCGGGCCGGCGTGCCTTTCTTTGAACCTGGGCACGCTGTCCCACTGCTCCGGGGTAGGCAGCAAGCGAATCTCGCCATCCGTCGCGATACGCTCGTCATGCTGGATGATCTCAATGCCTCCGAGCTTCTGGTCGAAAAAGACAGGATGGAAGACGCTTTGATAGATCAGCACGGACAGACCCTGCGTTTCGAGCACATTGTCTTTGGTCAGCTTGAGCTCTTGCGCAATGGCCCGGGCATGATTGCCACAAGCGGCCGCGAGCAACGCTATGATGAACAGTCTCACCATTTTCATGTCGAATGCTTTCATCAATGCTCGCAGAGCGGCCCTGTGGTCCTTAGCTTTTGATACTCCGCTTGTGTCAGATGGAGAGTGGCCCGGACCTGCCTCTGAAGAGCTTCAAGATGTTTGTTCTTCTCCTCATAACAGCTCATCGTGGAGCTGAACACGTCTCCAGTATAGGGATCAACTGCAAAGTTGCCCACGACAACACTTCCATTTGGCGTCCCCTCCCAAGTCACTTCGAAGAAGAGGAACCTTGAGGGGTTCCCAGGGGAAGGCGGCTCTGGCTCTATCCCCAGGCTTGGCAACCGACTTTGCTGCGCAGTAAGGGACGCCATGACAAGGGCTTCGGCTTGGTCGATGGTGGTTCTGTGTTCGGGCGGGTCAACCGCCGCAGCGGTCGTTGCCCAGAGCGAAATAAGGAAAAGCACAGTCAATCTTTTCATTCTTTACCTCCCGTGCAGGCACTGACCAGAATGTATGGACCGCGAATCCATCCCTTCTTTGTCTTCGCATTCTGAACCATAAAACCTGGATAGGCAGAGTTTCCGGACGCGTAGCCATATGTGCATTTCTCGTTAGAACCGCCGTAGATCCATTCTAGCTGGCTCTCTATGCGCAGCCAAAAGTTCCGGTGCGGCGAACCGCGCGCCAGTGCCAAAGGTAGCCCACTCCGCGCATCCATTGCTATAGTAAGGGCATTGTGAAACGTCTTCTACTCTTAGCCGCCTCATCGCCGCTGGCAGTTGTTTTTGCGCTTGCACAGATGCCTGCCTCGCCTGCGCCCCTGGGAACCGCAGTCAATCCAGACCGCTCGATTACCTTCAGGCTCGAATTTCCCGGAGCGAAGAAAGTGTCTGTCGAGACCGACGCAGCTCGCCAGCCGCTTCGCATGACGCAAGATGCCGCCGGCCTGTGGACCGCTACTACGCCGCCTCTCCAACCCGAGCACTACGGCTACACCTTTGTTGTCGACGGCGTTCCCATGCTCGACCCGCTCAACCGAAACGTGCATCCCAACTTCGTCGACCTTTACAGTGACATTCTGGTACCCAGTACTCCGCCGGCTCCATGGGAACTCACCGACATTCCGCACGGAGATGTGACGCGCCGCATCTTCACGACCAAGATCGGGTTGCACTTTCCCGCCGATCAGACCGCCTATGTGGTCTACACGCCTCCGGGCTACGACCCACGGCGCAAGGGGGGTTATCCCGTTCTGTATCTGCTACATGGCTACTCAGATACAGAGAAGGGGTGGACGTGGGCCGGCAAGGCGAATCTGATGCTCGACCACATGCTTTCCGAGGGCAAGATCGTTCCCATGATCGTGGTGATGCCGCGCGGTTATGGGGACTTCGACATCGTCAGCCATGGCCACGGCGCGTTCGGCGATCCGGTCATCAGTCAGCGCAACGTCCAGCTCTTTGCCAGGACCCTGATCGACGAGATCATCCCCGCGGTGGAACGGGATTACAACGTGGCGAAAGGCCGAGCCAACCGTGCTATCGCGGGCCTGTCCATGGGCGGACAGGAGAGCCTGACATTGGGGCTGACGCATCCCGAACTCTTCGCCTGGGTTGGCTCCATGAGCGCCGGGTTGCCGCAGAAAGCCGATTTCGATGTTCTTTTCCCAGGAGTCGATGCCAACAAAGCCCATCTGAGCCTGCTATGGATCGCTTGCGGCACAGAGGATCGCCTCATCACACCCAACCGCGCCCTGGTCGCATGGGCCAGGCAAAAAGGCCTTCCGGTGACGCCAATCGAAACTCCCGGCGCCCATACCTTTATTGTTTGGCGTGACAACCTGCTGGCATTAGCGCCTCTGCTTTTTCGCAAGTAAGCTCCGCAACCGGGTGAGATAGGCCGTACAGTTGTTGCTGAATCGCCGCTTCGCGCAGCGAAGAATGTCGGCGGAGAAACTCCCCCGAAGTTCCGCGTTCCGGGCGTTCGACCGGGAAGCCGGAAACCGCACCGCCGCCCCGCGCATTGATTGCTGTCCATGCAGTGGTCCGGGATGATATGCTTGCCAGCGCTGGGAAAAGCGATTTACGCAAGGGAGAGAACGGGTATGTGGTTCCTTGGAATGGATGTGGGCACGGGCGGCACGCGGGCCGTGGTAGTGGATGGCGCGGGCAAACTGATTGGTGGGGCATCGAGCGAACATGCTCCGTTCAAGACGGCTCATCCGGGCTGGGCGGAGCAGGATCCCGAGGACTGGTGGCGGGCGGCGCAGGAGGCGATTCGCGGGGCGCTGGCTGCCGCGCCCGAGCCGCGGGAGCCGATTGCGGCCATCGGGCTGACCGGGCAGATGCATGGAGCGGTTCTGCTGGACGAGGCCGGCCAGGTGCTGCGCCCGTCGCTGATCTGGTGCGATACGCGTACCCAGCCGCAATGCGACTGGCTGACGGAGAAGATCGGCTACGAACGGCTGATCGAACTGACCTGCAACCCGGCGCTGCCCAATTTCACGCTGACCAAGGTGCTGTGGGTGAAGGAGCACGAGCCGGAGATCTTCGCCAAGATCCGTCACATTCTCTGCCCCAAGGACTATGTGCGCTACCGGCTTACGGGCGAGTTCGCCATCGACGTGCAGGAGGCCTCGGGAACGCTGCTGCTGGACGTGACGCATCGCCGCTGGTCGAGCGAAGTGGCTGAGGCAGCGGGGATTCCCGAGAGCTGGCTGCCCAAGGTTTACGAGTCGCCGGAGGTCTGCGCGCGCATCAGCGAAGGCGCGGCGGGGCTGACCGGGCTGGCCGCGGGAACTCCGGTCGTGGCCGGCGCGGGCGACCAGGGAGCGGGCGCGGTGGGCATGGGCATCTTGCAGCCGGGCTCGGTTTCGGCCACCATCGGCACTTCGGGGGTGGTCTTTGCCGCCACCGCCAGCCCAACCAAGGATCCCAAGGGCCGGCTGCACACCTTCTGCCACGCGGTTCCGGGCTTGTGGCACGTGATGGGAGTAACGCAATCTGCGGGTTTGAGCCTGCGCTGGCTGAAGGAGACCTTCTTTACCGGCCTGGATTATGACGCGCTCACGTGGGCTGCGGCCCGAGTTCCCGCCGGCAGCGAGGGTCTGGAGTGGGCGCCGTATCTGCTCGGCGAGCGCACGCCGCACCTGGACCCCGAGGTGAGGGCGGCCTTTGCCGGCATCTCCACCGTGCATACGGCAGCGCATTTTGTGCGCGCGGTGCTGGAAGGCGTGGCTTACTCGCTCCAGGATACGTTCACGCTCTTCGCCGAGCTGGGCATACCGGTCAGCGGGATTCGCCTGGGCGGCGGCGGCGCGCGCGGCCCGCTGTGGCGCAAGATTCAGGCCGGCATCTATGGCCACGCGGTCGAGGTGCTCACCGCCGAGGAGGGCGGAGCGTTCGGTTCGGCGCTGATGGCTGGAGTGGGCGCGGGACACTGGGCCAACCTGGACGAAGCCTGCGGCCAAGCCATCGAAGTCGCCCAGCGCATCGAGCCTGATGCCGCTGACCTGGTTGCATACAAGGCCGGCTATGCGAAGTGGCGCAAGCTGTATCCGGCGCTGAAGAGCGTGCGGTAGGGGATTGAGAGCTTGGCTGAATTCAGTATCGGAGACTCAGCCAAGCTGGCTTTTGCTATACGCGTCAATCATCGCTTCCTGAAGCGCGCGGGAGGCTCGAAAGCCCATCTGTCGCAGTTGGTCGAAGGCAGTTGGAAAGTGAAGGTAACCACGCAAGGATGCCTGTAGCAGAACGGCAAGCGTTCCTCTGGCTGCGATATGGCGCGACTGTGCTTCTCTGCGACCGGCCAAATCGTCGATGAGCAATGCGTCGGCATGAGTCTCCAGCGCCAGACTGATCGCTTCGCGCTCTCCCTCTCCCAGGAAGGGGTCAAGCCCGAAAGCAATGCGACTTACCTCCACGCATTCCAGCCAAGGGGGCGGTGAGCTTGCGAATGCGCGCACCTCGCCGGGCGCTTGCGGATGCAGCATCTCCGTTAGCACTGCCTTGGGCACAAGGACTTTGCCAAAAAGTTCGGGAAGTATCCATGCATAACCGGAGCGAATGAGGTAGTTCAGCGGGCTGGTATCGGCAACGACGATCATGCGGTCTTGCGCTTGGGCAGTGAGCCCAGCAACTCATCCAATCCAGCCATATCCGCTTCCAGATCTTCAACCGTGTAGTCGTAAATTTCGTACTTCTGGAGAAATGGATCGACCTCCATGCGGGTGGAAAAGCCGAGAAGCTGGCGCACCTGCTCCATGGTGAGCCGGCGCTCGCGGTACGAAGCGGCTACAGAGTCCTCAAGCAGCCGCCGTGCCGCATCCTTGCCTTCGGGCACGAGGTAGGGGACAAACTGGTCGGGAATCTCGACGGTGATCTCCATGATCGGATTGTAGCGCGAAACGTGCTTCGCTGCTTTGGACCGCGAGGGCGGGTGACTGCGAGAAGATCAAACGGCCTGCCGGTTGAAAGCGGCAGGCCGTAGACGCTTGCGGCAAGGTCGGTTACTTCAGCGTCAACTCCGCGCTGAGCGGCGTGTTCTCGCTGGAGTCGCCCACATGGATCACGAACTTGCCGGGGTCGATGGTCCATTTATGAGCCGTCTCGTCCCAGTAGCTGAAGGCGCGGGCGTCGAGGCCGATGGTTACGCGCCTGGTTTCGCCGGGAGCCAGCCGCACCTTTTCAAAGCCCTTGAGTTCGCGCTCCGGGCGGGCGGCCTTGGCGGAGGGGTCGGAGACGTAGAGCTGGGCCACTTCGGCCCCCGCCACGCTGCCGGTATTGGTCACGTTGAAGCTGACCGAAACGGTTGAGCTGGCGGTGGCCGAGGCGGGAACTTCGAGCTTGGAGAAGCCGAAGGTTGTGTAGCTGAGCCCGAAGCCGAAGGGATAGAGCGGGTGCTTGCCGGCGGTGGTCCAGTAGCGATAGCCAACCAGCAGGCCATCTCCATAATTCACGTGGGGAATGACGTAATCGACGGGCTCGCGGCCGGGTTCGGTCACGTGCAGCGAAGTGTCGGCGCCCTTGACTGGGTAGTACCAGGGGGCCGACGGGCTCTCCTCCCAATTGTTGTCGAAGCTGACCGGCAGCTTGCCCTCGGGATTGTGCCTGCCGAAGAGTACCTGGGCTACGGCCGTGCCGCCCTCCTGGCCGGGATAGTATGCGTGGAGCAGCGCGGGGACCTTGGCCAGCCAGCGCCGGGTATCCATGCCGCCGCCGCCGGTGAGGGTTACGATGGTGCGCGGATTGACCGCGGCCACGGCTTCGATCAGCGCATCCTGGCCCCAGGGCAGAGCAAAGGTGCGATCGTGGCCCTCGCCCTCCATGATGGAATTGAAGCCCGCGGCCACCACCACCACGTCCGCATCGGCTGCGAAGATCCGCGCGTCGGCTGAGATCAGGTCCGGCTCATAGGCGATGCCAAGGCCGAGGCGCGGAGGGGTCTCGTGAGGCAAATAATCGACGACCACGTTGATTCTCTGGCCAGCGGTGAGGTCGAGCGTGGCCGATTGCGGGGCCTGATCTTCGGCATGGGGCGGGGTCGGGATCTGCTTGCCGTCCACCAACATCTTGAATCCATCGCTGTGCCCGGACTGAGAAGCCGCAAGGATCAAATACTTGCCGCCCTTGACTGCCGTGTAGCTGGCTGTGTAACGGACGCTGCGCGCGGTTCCGTCCCTGGGCCCGTGCCTCTCCCGCGTGAAGTTGTCGATCGAGGGCTTCGTCGCAATTTCCGGCGTGCCAGTGAAATCCCTGCTGGGGTAGGTGGCCACTTTGATCGGACCGTCCCAGCCGGTGTCGCGAAAGAGGTCGTTCATCTCGGGCAGGCCGCGGCTATAGAGAACTTGCACCTTGGGCCCGGCCAGGTTGGCGATCCCGGTGAGGATGCTGACCGGCTCGAAGGGCTGAGCCTCGGAGGAGCCGCCGCCGCCGGTGACCGCCGGCCAGGCGTTGGGGCCGATGACGGCGATGGTCTTGATCCTGGCTGGGTCGAGCGGCAGCAGCGCGCCGTCGTTCTTGAGCAGCGTAATGCTTTCCAGCGCGCCTTCGAGGGCGACGGCCCGACCGGTGACCGAGTAGGTGGAGTCGGCGGGATCGAATTGCGGGCGGTCGAGAAAGCCGTAGCGCAGCACGGCGCGCAACAGGCGCAGCACCTTGTCGTCGATCATGGACTCCTTGACCGTGCCGTCCGTGACCGCGGCCAGCAGGCCCTTGGCGTTCATGAAACGCGGGCTGGGCATCTCCAGATCGAGGCCGTTGTTGGCCGCGCCCACCGAGTCGTAGGTGGAGTCCCAATCGGACATCAGAATGCCCTGGAAACCCCACTCGCCCTTGAGCACCTTCAGGTTGAGGAAGTCGTTCTGGGTGGCGTGGACGCCGTTGACCAGGTTGTAGGAGTTCATGACCGCGTCCACGTGGCCTTTGGTGACGGCGGCCTCGAAGGACGGCAGGTAGATCTCGCGCATGGTTCGCTCGTCCACGTCTGAGCTGACGTTGTGCCGGTTGAACTCCTGGTCGTTCAAGGCATAATGCTTGACGGTGGCGATGACGCCCTGGGATTGAACGCCCTCGATGAACGGAACCACAAGGGCGGAGTTCAGGAAAGGATCCTCGGAGAGGTATTCGAAGTTGCGCCCGGCGATGGGCGATCGGGCGATGTTGACGCCCGGGCCGAGCAGGAAGTTGACGCCGCGGGTGCGCGCATCCTTGCCCAGGCTCTCGCCCAGCTTGCGGGCGAATTCCCGGTCCCATGTGGCGGCCAGCGCAACGCCGCCGGCGTAGGCGGTGGTCGGCCCCCAGGTGCGTACACCCAGCGAAGCGTCGGACATTTTGAAGCGGGGCAGACCTATGGCGGGCACGGGATTGGTAAACATTTCATTCACGCCGCCCAGCAGGTCGATCTTCTGTTCCAGGGTAAGCTTGGCCAGCATGGCATGGGCCTGGGCCTCGATAGCGGGCGAGTCCGGCGCGGGAGCCTGTGCCGAGGCCTGAACGGCGGAAGTCAAAGCGCATCCGAGCAGGATCGGCAGCAAAAAGGCGCGGGTCAAGGGCGAAGTCGATCGAAGAAGGGATTGTTTTGCGTTTCTCATGGCTCGAAAAAGGCTATAGCATTTGCCCCGTTTATGTATACCCGCGCGCGTCATTGCGGCCGGCGTTGGCCGGCGCGGGCCGGATAGTCTGTAAGCCTGCTCGTTCGCCAGTGTGACCGGAATCACAGCGGGGGGTGAATGGGGTCACTGCTTGTGCTTCCACGGGAAGCGCAGACTCGGAGTTCTATAGGGATAATCCCGAGGCGCCGTTATGCGGCAGGAGGCATCCATGAGCTTTGCAGCCGGCATGAAGACCATCGTCGTGGCCACGGACTTGAACGGCCAGTCGGAGGCGGCTCTGGAGTACGCCAGCAAACTGGCCCGAGGGTATGGAGCGCGCATCGTGCTGGCGCACGGCATTGACCCGGTGGATTATGCGGATGTGGATGCCGTTCCCAACGGGGTGCTGAAAGAGTTGAGCGAAGAGGCGCGCGCCGCGCTGGAGACTCTGGCGGGCGATCTGCTGCGGGAAGGCATACACAGCCATTCGGAGATCCGGCAGGGCGCCGTGGCGCAGATGCTGGTGGATGTGGCCCGGCAGTACCAAGCGGGCTTGATCGTGATTGGCACCAAGGGGATCGAGGGCGCGGGACCGGTGATCGTGGGCGCCGTTGCCGAACAGTTGGTGCGCCTGTCGCCGTGCCCGGTGCTGGCGGTGGCCGCGGACTGGAATGCAGGCGCAAATCGCCCTGTGCCCGGCGGGCCGGTGCTGCTGGCCATGGAGCGCAATGAGGCTATGGCGGCCGCGGTGGCTATGGCCCATTCTCTTGCGGAGACGTTTCATCGCACGCTTCTGGTGCTGCACGCGCGCCCGCCGGCCGCGGCCTCGGCCTTTCTCAACCCCGGCGCCACCACGCTGGAGGAGCTGGGCGTGAAGCCGAGCGGAAGCTTCCCGGTGCGCTGCCTGGTCAAGGACGGCAACCCGGCAGATGCAATCGTGGAAGCGATCGCGCAGTACCACCCCTGCATCCTGGTGGCTGGGGTGAAGCGCGCCAGCGGTACGCCGGGGCCGCATGGGACTGCTTTTGCCATGCTTGCCCGCTCGCGCGTGCCGGTGCTTTGCGTTCCGCCGGAACCGGCCCCAGCCGACTTGAACTGGAGTCGGGAGCGGGAGGCTTGTGCCGTGGGCCAGACCCTCTAGCGCGGGGAGCGCGGGAGCTGAACCTTCGCTGTTGATGCAGGATGGGCGGGCGGAAGGAGCAATCCAGACGCACCATCCCAGGAATGCATTCTTCTGGAATCGGTGCATTGGGAGTGATTTGCAGGATGGGGAGCGTGGACCATGAAGTCCGGTTCATCGCAAATCCGCGGTACAAAACGCCCCCGCCAGGCAACGGCCGGCAGGTGGAATGGAGACGCCACTCACCGCAGAGCCGGACGCCAGAATGAGACAAGGAGAGATGTGGCCATCAAGCCGGAGGAAATGTCCAGGCGAATCGAGGCCGTCCAGCCGCATCCGCTGGCGGAGTTGCTGGCCTGCCCTGCGGCGACCGGCAATCTGCTGAACGGCTCGGCCCAGTGCCTCGACTTCGATTCAGGGGAGACTGTCTTTCGTCAACACGGGCTCTGCCGGGGGCTTTACGTGGTGGTTTCCGGTCAGTTCCTGCGCAAGACCGAGCGGCTGGAGATGCGGCTGACGCTGGGACCGGCGCGCGCCGGGGATCTGGTCGAGCTGGCGGCTGTGCTGGGGGACGGCCGGCACACCTATTCGCTGAGCGCGCAAACTCCCGGATCGGTGCTCTTGCTGCCTACGGAGGCTCTGAATCTGGCTTTTCAGGATTGTCCGCAACTGCGCATGCAGTTGTTGGAGGAATTGGCCCGCGAGGTCTCTCGCGCTTATATCGTCTGCTGCATGAACCGTACGCCGAGGGCACACCGGCGAAGCTCCGCGGAGGCGCTGGCGTAGGCCAGAAGTCTTGCATCGATAAGTTCCCGTGCCGGGGCTTACCTCAGCCGCGGCGGGAATTGATAATGAATCCCTGCTTTGCGCATGGGAATGTGCGTTATACTGCAATTTGACCGACGGGATTCCCATGGCATCGTTCCACTCGCATCACCCTCCGGAAGATTGCGTAAATTGTGAGCATCGCCATCTGCGAATGTTCTGCAATCTCACACCCGAGGCATTGCGTGACTATGACGGGATCGGCATCATGATGAGCCATGCCCGGGGCGCGAAGCTTTTTACCGAAGGCGACCCGGCGCGCAACGTATTTGTCATCTGCTTTGGCCAGGTTAAGATCTCCTCCACCTCCCGCGACGGCAAGACCATGATTCTAAAGATCGCCGGCCCCGGCGACGTGATGGGCCTGAGCGCCGTTCTGGCCAACGTTCCTCATGAAGTGACCGCGGAGGCCATTGAGCCCTGCCAGGTGAAAACGGTGCGCAAGCAGGAGTTTGTGGACTTTCTGGGCCGCCACGGCATCGCCAGCATGCACGCGGCGCAGTCTCTCTCCGGCGAGTACCTGACTGTCTTTCACGATGCCAAGCGCCTGGCGCTTTCCGGCTCGGCGGCCGGGCGGCTGGCTCGCCTGCTGCTGGACTGGGGACGCACCTCCGCCAACGGCAAGCCGGAGATCCGCTTTACCATGGCCCTGACGCACGAAGAAATAGCCAATATGGCCGGCACCTCGCGCGAGACGGTAACGCGGCTGCTGAACCAGTTTCGCCGCGATCAGTGGATCACCATCAAGGGCGCCAGCCTGACCATCGTCAAGCCCGACCAGCTCGAGCGGCTGACCGCATAACATTCCTCTCTAAGAACTTTTCTTGAAAGCTCCCAGTTCACAGCGCGGATCCGCGCGGTGCTGTGCGACCGTCTTGAAGTATACCCTTGACGGCATATCACCTGGAGGGTATACTTGCGTCATGACTTGGGAAGTGGAAGTCAGCGACGAGTTTATCGAGTGGTACGACTCCCTGAGTGAGGAGGAGGGAGTGAGCGTGGACGCTTCGGTCGACATGCTTGCGGAGTACGGTCCCGCTCTCGGACGTCCTTATGTGGATACTCTCAAAGGTTCCAAGCACGCCAACCTGAAGGAGCTGCGGGTCCAACATTTCGGGCGGCCCTATCGCATTCTTTTTGCCTTCGACCCGCGCCGCAATGCCTACCTGATCCTCGGTGGCGACAAGACCGGAGATGCCCACTGGTATGTCGAAGCAATCCGGCGGGCAGAGGCGATATACAGTCGACACCTCGAAGAGATTGGAGAGTGAATACGATGGCCACCAAATGGAGAGATATTCGGAAGACGCATTCGCCTGCAGTGGAGGCGATGATTGAGCAGCAAGTGAAGGATGCCGCCGGGGTGATGACCCTCTACCAGCTCCGCGAAGCCCGCAGCCTCACCCAGGTCAACCTGGCAAAGGTTCTGGAGGTCAACCAGGGCGCCGTGTCGAGAATGGAGAAGCGCACGGACATGTATGTTTCGACGCTGCGAAGCTACATTCAGGCCATGGGCGGGCAACTCCAGGTCAAAGCCATATTTCCCGAGGGCGAGGTCGAGATCGAGCAGTTTGGGAGCATGGCGGAACCGCGCGAGGAGACACAGGCCACAACGCACGCCTAGCCGGACCACGAATACTCGGAGAGGCGCTACCCGGCGGTTCGGAGATGGCTGGACCACCCATGATCGCCCAATCTCAACGGTGGGTCGCCAGCGCTTCGGCCCCGGCCGCGGCCGGGTTCGCCACCGGTTCGAGCAGGGTGAGCACCGGGCAGCGCGCGTGGGCCAGAACCCGGTAAATGGCGCGGTCGCGGGTGAGATTTTCGAAGGCCGAACGCTGGGTTGCGCCCAGAACGATCAGTTGCGCCTGACACTCGGCCGCCTCGGCCAGAATCTCGATGGCCGGATTGCCGTGGGCCACGCGCGCCTCGACGGCTCTCGCGCAGCCCGCGCCGGTCTCCTCCGCCAGGATGCGCAACTCGTGCATGGCCGCCGAATCGAGGCCCGTCGGCAGGCCCTTCCGCTCCATCTCCTCGATGGAGGGCAGCACATGCAGCAGCACCAGCCTGGCTGCCTGACTGGCCGCAATTCTGCAGGCAAGTGCCGCGCTCGGGCGAGAGGTCTCTCTTAGTGTGGTGGCATGCAGCACCACGCGTTCGCGATCGCCGTCTTCCACCAGGAGATGAGCCTCGGGTCCCACGGTCATGACCGGGAGGTTGACCGAGCGCAGCACTTGTTCTGCCACGGAGCCCACCAGCATCTTGCCCAGCCTGCTGCGGCTCCGGGTTCCGAGAAGCACCCGATCCGCCTGGAACTGGCGGATCGAGGCTTCAATCTGCCGTGCGGGCTGCCCTTCGCGCACCAGGGCATCGCAAGCTATATTCTGACCGCGCGCCAGCGCGCACCAGGGTTCCAGCGTCTTGGCCGCGAACTCCAGCGCGCCGGCCGGATCGTAGTATGGCATTCCCGCCGCATCGGCCGATATGGCTGCCGCCGAGGCCAGCACATGGACGAGAATCAGCCGCGCCCCGGCCTCCGATGCCTGCTCCAACGCAAACGGCATCAGCCGGTCCAGATCGCTCAAATCGGTGGCCACAAGGATCGCCGCCGGATGAATCCAGCGAGCCATCTCCGTATCCGGAGCGTTATCCGGCATGGCGTTTACCTCGCACTGCACAGCGTGGCATCGATCGGCGCATCGGGATGTGCCAAGGCGCACCCCTGGAAGTGATTTGGATCACGTCGGACCCCTCCAAGGAGGATGCCTTCCGCCACGCCGCCGGCGACCTGATGGTGCGCGTCCGGGAGCAGGGATGCCGCACGAAGGGGCATTCCAATTCGGAAATGAAGAGGAAAGAATCGAAGAATAGCAGGGCGCATCCCACCCTATTGCGCGAAGTAACTCAAGCCGGAGATGCGGCTGCCGGCGGGCTCATGCACTGGCCGGCGCGCGCTGGGCTTCGAGCGCGGCGGTCATATCCTTGGCCAGCGCTTGCTGGGCTTCTTCAGTCAGCTTGACGCCCTGGCTGGTGAGGTAGAAGACGTCGATGGCGGTTTCGCCTTCGGTGTCGATGAGCGCCACGGTGATGTTGCACTGGTGGTTGCTGAGGGTGAGGGCGATCTGGCGCAGCAGGCCGGGCACGTCCTGGGCGACGACCTGGAGGATGGTGGAGTGGGTCGAAGATAGGGCGTCGAATTCCAGCCGGGTAGGTACCTCAACCTTGAGGTTGGAGGGGTGGTTCATGTGGCTGCGGGCTTCGAGGAGCTGCCGGACTTCGACTCTCTGCGCCACTACGTCGTGGAGGTTGGCCAGGAAGCGGTCCTTCTCCGTGGGGTTGAGCTCCAGGGTGTGGAAGACGTCGGTGAAGTGGAAGCTGTCTACGATGACGCCGGCTTCGTTGGAGAAGGCGCCGGCCTTGACGATGTTCATGCCCCAGGCGGCGAGGGCTCCGGCGACGTCGGCGAAAAGGCGGGTGCGGTCGCGGGTGATGACGGTGAGGTCGAAGAGCTGGCGGTTGGGGCGCAGGTCGAGCTGGACGGGATCCTTATCCAGGTTGAGCGCCATCTGGAAGTGATGGCGGATCTGCTCCGGGAGGCGGGTTTGCAGATAGCGCTGGGGCAGGCCTTCGAGGAATTGCCGGAGCGCGTCGTGCTGGGCGACGGGAACCATGGAGCGCAGGCGGTTGAGCAGGGTGGGATCGATGGCGGCGTGATAGCGGACCTCGTCCACGGAGCGGTCCATGAAGTTGGCGGTGGAGATATAGAACTGCCAGAGGTTCTCGGCCTTCCAGGGCGTCAGGGCTTCGGGGTTGACCGCCTTGATGTCGGCGAAGGTCATGATGGTGAGCATCTTGAGGAGCTGAGGACTGACAATCTTCTCGGCGAAGCCGTGGATGTTTTCGAGGTCGAAGATGTCGCGGCGCATGGCGGCGGACATTTCCAGGTGGAGGCGAATGAGGTTGAGAATGGATTCGCGCTCCTCGGCGTCGAAGTCCAGGCGGGCCAGGAAGGCGTCGGCCAGCTCGACGCTTTGCGTTGCGTGCTCGCCGGTGCGGCGCGCCTTGCCGGTGTCGTGGAGCAGCAGGGCGAGCAGAAAGAGGTCCATGCGGTCGATCTCCGGCATGAGCTGGGCAAGGCGCTGCTCGTAATCGTGCGCCGGCTGGCGGAGGCCGTGGACGTTGTCGATGGTGAGGAAGGTGTGCTCGTCGACGGTGTAGCGGTGATAGCTGTCGCGGATAACGAGGGCGTCGATGCCGTGGAACTCGGGGATGAGCATCTCCAGGACGCCGAGAGCGTGCATGGTCCTGAGAGCGTGGGCGGCGTGGGGTCCGAGCAGAACTTCGCGCAGTGCGTTCCAGAGATACGGCCCTTCGGGAATGTGGATGGCCAGAGCGGGCAGAGCGTCGGTGATGCGGTCCTCGGCGGCCTGCGAAAGCGCGTAGCCGTGGGTGGCCATCAACGAGAAGACGCGCAGGATGGCGCTGGTGTCGCTGAACTCCGCGCCGGGGGCGATGTCGATGCGCCCCTGGTCGAGCAGGAAATCGGTTCCGGCGATGGGAGTGCGGCGGCGGCGGAACTGGCGATAGAAGCTGACCGGGGCGGGCAGGTGCTCCATGAGCAAGGCGGCGCGGCGATAGACGATGCGGGCATGGCGATAGTAGGTCCGCATCCAGTAGGCGGGATCGGCGGTGCCGCGGGTTTCAAGGCCGATCGAGTTGGCCGCGGCTTCGTCCTGCGACTGCCAATCGAGAACATTGTCGTCGCGGCCGTGGCGGAAGTGGAGAAAACATCGGGCCGCGGCCAGGAAGTCGAAGGCGGCCTCGGCGTCTCCGCGGGCGCTCTGGAAAACGCCGCCGCGCTGCCGGGGCCACTCCTTGGTCTCCTTGAGGTGGAAGAGCAGGGCGAACCAGACGGCCAGGTGGTAGTCGCGCAGGCCGCCGGGACAGTCCTTGAGGTTGGGTTCGAGGTGAAAGATGGTGTTGCCGAACTTGGCATGGCGGCCGCGGGCAATCTCGCCCAGCTTCTGCGTGATGGTGTTCCACTCGCTCAGCACCAGGCCGGGGAGGACGGTCTGGTGGAGTTGCTGGTAGAGCGGAAACTGCCCGGCCAGGAATCGGCGGTCGAGCGTGGCCAGGGTGAACTCCAGGTTGTCGGGATCGAAGCGGCCGATCTCTTTTACGGTACGCGAAGTTGGGCTGGCGCGAAGCCCGACGTCCCACATGCCCTTGATGATGGCCT
>Ga0187890_10001791_pt1 | contig 15242 bp, 9 predicted proteins | sample June2016WEW_21_1_FD_133005 | JGI IMG/M metagenome (GOLD analysis project Ga0187890, IMG submission 133005) | Peatland microbial communities from SPRUCE experiment site at the Marcell Experimental Forest, Minnesota, USA - June2016WEW_21_10 | ecosystem: Environmental > Terrestrial > Soil >... | reverse complement strand
TCGCCGCCTCATAAGTGGAGTTGGCGCGGCTCATGATCTGGGTGATCTGCTGGTACCCGGAATTGATCCGTCCGGCAAGCCCGGTTGCCGAATTCATCGGGGGCCATAACGCGTAGAAATTGGGAACCGTGATCTGCGACGCTTTGATGGGACCAAGGCCGGTGTGGCCGCACGATGTATTGTTCGGGCCTGATGCTGTCTGATCGCAGACGTTATAGGTAATGCTCTGAAGTGGCGCAGCGAGATTGGTATCGACAGAGACAGGAAGCCGCCGGCCCAGGCTTGCCATTGCGCTGGCAGTGATCTCCACGCGGCCGGGCAATCTCTCTTCTAACGAAGCGATACCCTGATGCACCTCAGGATTGTGCAAGTCGGGCGCGAACTCCACTGCTCCAGGCTTGACCATGCTTCCCGGCGTGCCTTGCAACACGTACGGAAACGGTGGAGCGCCGCCGCCGTAGTTCGGCAGGTCGTCGGTAGGCCGCATGAAGATGCTCACGTCGCCATTCAATGAGCCGGTCTGGGTCAGCGCCGTTTCAATCGCCGCGTTATCCGTTCGACCGAAGTAAATGCCGTAGCCCAGCCGCATCACCGGCGCATGGCTCTCACCGGACCCCAGCGCAACACTCACCCGCGGCCCCCAGTTATTGCCCAGACCGGGCAGCTTTGGAGTCGGCAAATCGACAGGATTTTGAAGCGCGGCAATCGGCGGCGGCAACTGCTCAAACTCCCAGCGCAATCCGGCTGAAACGACCAGCAGCTTGTCCGCCTGCCACTGGGTGGTTGCATAACCCGCCCATTGATTGGTACTCAGGTGCCAAGCGGCAGGCCCAATCGTCTGCGTGTAGTACGAGTAGCAGGGCAGGTTTCCCTGACCGCGCGGATTGCCCGCCGAATCCGTCCAGACCTTGCCCGTCTGGTCGCATGTGTGCTGGAGAATCGGGTCTAGCTCGCCGGAAATCCCAAAACTCTTGAATGCGAGCGCGTCGGTGACGAAGTTCTCTACGTTGGAGTAAGTATAAGTCCCTGTCTGATTGCGTAGCATGCTGGTTGCGTCGAAGTTATGACTGAGATCGAAGCCGGCCTTCACCAACAGCTTGCCACGAACCCAGTCCAATGACTCCTGGCCCTGGTAGAGGCGCTCGTCAGGATAACTGCCCGCTCCGAAGCGCGATGGATTGCCAATGGTGAAGCCGTAGCGATTATCTACGACGATCTGCGGCAACTGTCCCCATGCGTTGCCGGCCAGAAAGGTCTTCTCAAAGTCGGATGGAGGGGTCGGTCGCGCACTTTGGATCGCGTGGCCAAAAGAAACCTGGCTCACGGCCAGCAGGTTGGGGGTCACAAACGCCTCCCAACGGCCCAGAAACCACTCCTGGCTAGCCTGGCTTGACCCAAAGCTGTGGTTGCCATAGCTCTCGGAAACCCGCGTCAGCCCTCCGCCCGGCGCATTCCAATCGGCGCCGATGCTCTCCAGCGTGAAGCGATGGCGCTCGGCAGCCTGCCAGTCGAGACGTCCAAAGCCCGTCCACTGCAAGGCAGTTCGCGGAGCGGGACCAAGCAGCGGCGCGAGCGGCGCGCCCGTGAGGCAACTTGAACTCGCCCCCCCTGAAGTTCCAGCCAACGTCTCCAACATGCAAGAGTATTTCGCCCTTCCCTCGGCCTCTGCATTGGCGCTGGATAAACCAAGCCGCCCACTCAGCACTGTCATTTCGTCGTCCGTAGGGTTGGCAAAAAAGCCGCTGGTGCACACACCGTCGCTGTCATATCCCAGGCACGGATGCCTCACCGTCGCAAGACCCGGATTGTTACGAGTATTGCCATCCACAGCCGCAAACCAATAGAGCTTGTCGCGGCGGATGCGGCCACCCGCGCCGGCGCCCCACGTGATTTCGTGGTCCGGCGGAGTGTAGGAGGGATTGTTGGCCGCTGTATAGGATTGCGCGGCAAAGCTCGGAACTGAATTGTAGGTCGCGCTGGCCGGGGCGATCTCTTTCACCCACTGGCTAAAAGGATTCTTCGCGCCCCAGGCGTTCTGGCGATCGAAGAGAAAACCTTGACCATGCAGATTGTCGCCGCCGCGCTGTGTCTCCACGTTGATGCGCCCGCCCGCTGCCCTGGCCACCTCAGCCTCCACATTGCCGGCCACCGTTTCGACGGCGCGGATTGCCGCCTCGCTCATGGCCAGTCCATGCCCTCCAATTCCAACCTGCCCCATCCCGGCTGGCCCCTCGCCACCTTGGCCCATCGACCCGTGGCCTTCCGAATTCTGTCCAGACGAACTGGTCGAGCCAAAGACCAGGCCACGCTCAACCCCGTCCACCTCGGATGCGGCTCGCTGCTGGCCTGTACCTCGCAAAGAGATCTCCCCCTGACCTCCTGACGGAGTGGCGGAAGTGGGCGTGTTGTCCAGGACAAAATCCTCCCAGTGCCGGCCGCTCACCGGCAGAGCCTGCAATTCTGCTGTGCTTATTGAGGTGGTCTGGGGATGTGCTGCCGGAGCCTTTTCTTCAGATGCCGCCATAACGGGTTTGTAAGGAACCAGCGCAATCTGCGTCGCCGCCTCCAGCATCGCATGGTTGGCAATCGCGACCAGTGCAACTTGTGGCCCGCCAGGCGCGGCTTGGCTTAGTGAGGACACTTTCGCAGCCGATGGGATTGCCGCCTTCACAGCTTCCGGTCGTGTCAACGAAGCCGGTTTAGCCTGCGCGAGTGGCGCCTGTCCTGGATTGATCGAAATTCGAGCGGCACTTGCCGGGGTGTCTGGCGCGGAACCTGTAGACGCGCGCGCCGACTTTGGCGTGTCTTGTTTCTGGCTGGAGGTGTCTGAGCTTTTTAACGAGTGCGCCATTGCCGCATTATTCAGCGCAGGTGCCGGCACCGAAGAGACCGCCTTGCCTTCTTCCACCGTCTGTTTGGGTGCCGGGGATTTCTGCGGCTCCATGGCTTTCCCCGCCGCCCTGTTCAATGGCGGAGCCGTCGGCTTGATTGCGGCCCGCAGCGGTCCCGGTTGCTCTCCGGTTTTGGTCGTTCCAACTTCTTGCGGCTTCGCCTGCACTGGCACGGACGGTGCCGCTTCCAGATTCAGTGCCGTTTGCACCCGCGCTTGGTGACCGCCGGCAACGACGATTGCGCCGACTTCGCCACGCCCCAGGTGAGGGCTGTCGGCTTCGAGCGTGTACTCGCCCGGCTCCAAATGAGTGAAAAGATAAGCCCCATCCCTCGCCGTGATTGTGCTCGACTCTGAGCCCGTTTTCTCATTGCGTAAGATGACTTTGACGCCGCTGAGAGGGTGAGAGTAAAGGTCCGTCAATCTGCCAGCGAGCGAGCCCACCTCCGCGCCTGGAGTCGATTGGGCAAGATCCGCCGTCCACGCGCCAATCAGCAGCACGGCTAACGACAAAGCTTTCACCCAGTTACTCCCTATCGCAGCCATCGAGTCCCCTGCTCGCGGCAGAACCCAGGGAGAGAAACAGTCTTACTTCTCCGGCCCACTCTTGCGGCGGGTCCGGATTGGGGAAGAGTCCGCCGGCCAATTCGAGACAGAATTCTCGGACCGGGCAGCGCCAATCTCCTTATTTATTGTGTTGCCTGCGATTGTAAGCTTCCTCCGGTAAACTGGGAAGACGGTATTTCGGACTGGGCCTCATTGGTATACAAAAGCCCCGAAGGCCGGCTTCCGTTCTTGTTCCCTAATCTCTCTTCCCTGGTCGCTCATGTTTATCGATGAAGCAAAAATTCGCGTCAAGGCCGGCGACGGCGGCAACGGCTGCATGGCCTTTCGGAGGGAGAAATTCGTCCCTCGCGGCGGTCCCTCGGGTGGCGATGGCGGCCGTGGCGGCGACGTCATCATGGTCAGCTCGCAGCGCCACAACACCCTCATCCATTTCCGCTACAACCCCGAACACAAGGCGCAGCGCGGCGAACACGGTCTCGGGTCAAACTGCACCGGCCTCGATGGCAACTCAATCATTCTGCAAGTCCCTGTCGGCACCAACCTCTTCGATCAAGAGACCGGCGAGCTGATCCACGACTTCAGTGAGCCTGACGAGCAGCTTGTCATCGCAAAGGGCGGGCGCGGCGGCCGCGGCAACCAGCACTTCGCCACCAGCACCCATCAGGCTCCCCGCGAGCACGAACTGGGTCGCGCCGGGGAGGAGCGCCATTATCGTCTGGAACTCAAACTGCTCGCCGACGTTGGACTGGTCGGCTATCCCAACGCCGGCAAGTCCACCCTGATCTCGCGCATCTCCGCAGCCAAGCCCAAGATCGCCGACTACCCCTTCACCACACTGGAGCCGAATCTTGGTGTCGTCACCGTCGGCGAAGAACCCGATCAGCAGTCGTTCGTCGTCGCCGACATGCCCGGCCTTATCGAGGGCGCGCATCTTGGCTCCGGTCTCGGCACGCAGTTCCTGCGCCACATCGAGCGCACAAGTCTGCTGCTCCACCTGGTCGATGTCTCAGACGCTTCAGGCCGTCCCGATCCAGTGGAAGACTTCAAGGTGATCAACAAGGAACTGCAGAGCTTTACCAGCGGCATGACTCAATCGGAATTCGATCCGTTCGCCGACGATGCCCAGGAGCCTTCAAGGCCAAATCATCCCCTGGCCAACAAGACCATGATCGTCTGCGCCACCAAGATCGACTCCGCCAACCCCGAGAAACTCAAAAAGCTGACGACCCACGCCAAGCGCCGCAAGCTGGAGTTCCACGCAGTCTCCGCCGTCACCGGCCAGGGGATTGAGGAACTCAAGTGGTCATTGGCGCGGCATCTGCGACCCAACGCCGATCAGGAGAAATAAAAGCAATGGGTCTAGATGTGAAGTTTCAGCGGGTTGTCGATCGATTTTGCGGGCCTGGAACAGCATGAGCTGTTTCGGCTTAGGCCGAAGGCCGCTGGCCCCACCGCAGGTGGTCACCGGATCACTTTCAACGCCCCGCGGAAGAGCCCGTCGAAGTTTGCGGCGATAGCGGCATCTTTGGCGACGGCTTGCTCGATTGCCTTCTCGGCGGCCGGGCGCTGATAGCCCAGATTCACGAGCGCAGAAAGCACATCGTCGACCGCTGCCCCACGAACCGATGTTGGCGAAGGCGCAACGGCGAAGTCATCCAGCTTGTCTTTCAGCTCGACCACCAACCTCTCGGCCAGTTTCTTGCCCACGCCGGGAATGCGCGTCAGTTGCGCGTGATCCTGGCCGCGAATGGCCTGGACGGTTCGGTCGGTAGGAAGCCCGCTCAACATCTTGACGGCAAGTTTGGGGCCAACGCCGCTGACCGTGATCAGCCGCTCAAAGAGGCGCTTCTCCTGAGGGTCGAGGAAGCCAAAAAGAGCGATCTGGTCTTGGCTGACCTGTGTGTGGATGTGCAGCGCCGCCTCCTGGCCCAACGACGGCAGCGCCGTAAAAGTCGGGATGGAGATGGTGACGTCGTACCCCACCCCGGCCGCCTCGACGATGGCCTGGCCGGGCTGTTTGAAAATCAGCTTTCCGCGCAAGTGAGCGATCATGGTGCCTTATTGTAGAATCCCCAGCCTGCATGGGAACACCAACCCGCCGCTATCGCGTCCAAACATGGGGCTGGGAATGGCTGAGGCGCGCCCTCGCCGGATACAATAGGGTTTGGGCCGCGAAAGACTGGCTCGCGATTTTCGAATTTGAAGCAGGTGCACGTGAGAGGTATTCTTCGCCGCGGTCTGCGGCTCGAGTTGGTTCGAGGACTGGCAATCGCGCTGGCGATCTCCGCGTTGACCGTGCTCGCCGGGCATGCGCAAAGCGTCAGCACAACGACCACGCTGGCCGCGCAACCTGGCGCTTCGGCCACCTGTTCCACTCAGGGCCTCACAGTTGCGTTGACCGACGTCACGGTGGCTGTAACGGGCACTCCCGGCGTGCCTTCCGGAACCGTGAGCATTGTGGACGGAAGCGGGAGCACAGCGGTTCAACTGGGCAGCGCGGAGCTTGATTCCACCGGCCACGCTACTTTCGATTTCTACTTGGGGGACGCGAATCACTCTCTGAGTGCGGTCTACGCCGGTAATACCACCTTTCTCGGTTCGACCTCCGCGGCCACATCCGTGAACATCGCCTCCCAGTGCGATTCGGCGTTCGTGGTAACCACTTCCGCCCTCGCGCCGCCCACGCTGACCCCAGGGCAGTCGGGAACGGCCACAGTCACCCTCACGCCCTCTCAGGAGTTCGTCTCCGCACTGACAGCTCCTGCATTTATAACTCTCTCCTGCTCGGGGTTGCCCGATCAGGCATCCTGCGCTTTTACGCCTGCGAATCTGGAGATCGTGCCCGGCCAAAACGAAGGCATCACCAGTTCAATGGTGATTCTGACCTACGCCGCCGCATTGACCTCGATCCCGCCGGCCACCGGGCCAGGTGCTGTTTCCTCTCCGATCGCGTGGGCTTTCCTGCTGCCAGGCGTCTTCGGTCTTGGAGGGTTGGCGTGGGCATCGCGCCGTCGCCGCTGGCTCAAACAGCTTTCGCTCCTGGTTCTGGTCGGTCTGGTCACGCTGCTTGGCACCACCGCGTGCAATCCGCGCTACAACTACGAGCACCACGGTCCGGTTCCCAACCCGGCGACTCCGGCCGGCACCTATACGGTGAAGGTTACCGGTCAGTTCAGCAACGGAGTTACCGCCGAAACGAATAGCACAGCGCTGGTGGTCACGATAAATTAAGTTCTGGCCTGATCGCGATCGACGGACCGTTCCTTGTGCCGCACCGGTGACCGGCGACGCGCCGCCCCGCTCAATAGCCTCCCCCGAGATGATAGAAAAGTATTGCATCGAAAGAGTGGGCTGGAAGGCGGCAATGGGGCGCGGTAAATTCCAATTTCAAATGGCAGTTATGCTCGCTGTTGCGCTCGCGTTGGGCGGATTGGTTGCCACTGCGCAGACGGCGGATCAGGCTTGGCTGCGGTATGGCGGTTATCACGGTCGAACCATCATTCCTATCAGAGTTCGTGCCCTCGGAGCCGGATCCATCGAGCAGTCCGTCGCCCACGAGCTTCAACGCGGCATCACCGCCCTGACAAACGGATCGGTGACCTGGCGAGGAAGCGCCTTTACAGGCGAAACCATCGTCGGCACCGCCGCAGAACTGCGCAAGGACTATCCCAACCTTCACGCACCGGACGGTCTCGAAACTGAAGGCTACTGGCTCTACTGGAATGGCGACTTCGACAAAGCGGATCTGTTCGTTGTCGGCTCTGATGAGCGCGGCTGTGTTTACGGTGCCTTTGCCCTGCTTCGTCTTCTGGCCACCGATCACCTTCTGATTCCCCTGAACCTTGTTGAGAATCCCGCCATGCCCATCCGCTGGGTTGATGAGTGGGACAATCCTGACGGCTCGATTGAACGCGGTTACGCAGGACGGTCCATCTTCTTCGAAGGCGGCAATGTTCGCGACGATCTTGCTCCCGTCGCAGAATACGCCCGCCTGCTGTCCTCGGTAGGCATTAACGGCGTGAACGTCAACAATGTGAACGCCGCGCCGCAACTGCTCGACGCCGATCACATCAAGCAACTGGCCCGCATCGCCGACACAATGCGTCCCTGGGGAGTGCGGTTGGCTCTTAGCGTGGATGTCGCCAGCCCACAAAAGATCGGCGGCCTTTCGACCTTCGACCCGCTCGATCCCACCGTCTGCGCCTGGTGGAGCGCCAAGGCCAACGAGATTTACGCGCTCATCCCCGACTTCGCCGGCTTCACCGTAAAGGCCGATTCGGAGGGCCAACCCGGACCCGCCAGCTACGGACGCACCCCCGCCGACGCGGCCAACTCCCTTGCCGCCGCGCTTGCCCCTCATGGCGGCGTCGTGCTCTACCGCGCCTTCGTCTACAACCACCACGCCGATTGGCGCGACCCTAAGGCCGACCGCGCCCGCGCCGCCTACGACATCTTTCATCCTCTCGATGGCAAGTTTGCTGAATACGTCGTCATCCAGATCAAGGAAGGCCCAATCGATTTCCAGGCGCAGGAGCCGGTCTCCCCGCTCTTCGCCGGCCTTGAACATACCAACGCAGCGATGGAGTTAGAGATCACACAGGAGTACACCGGCCAGCAACGGCACCTGGTCTATCTCGCGCCGATGTGGAAACAGGTTCTCGACTTCGATTTGCGCGCGGAGAATCGCGCCGCACCGGTCAAAGAAATCGTCGCGGGCACGAGTTTCCATCGCCCTCTGGGCGGCATGGTCGCTGTAGCAGGCGTTGGCCGCGACGCTTGGCTTGGCTCGCCGCTGGCTCTGGCTAACCTCTACGCCTTCGGCCGTCTTGCCTGGGATCCCAATCTTTCCCCCGAAGAGATCGCCACCGAGTGGACGCAACAAACCATCAATACAGATCCGCAGGTCGTCGGCACCGTCGTCAAGATGCTGATGCAATCCTGGCCTGCCTATGTGAACTACACCGGCCCACTCGGCATGCAGACGCTCACCGACATCACCGGCTCGCACTACGGCCCCAACATCGAGGCCAGCGAAAACAACGGCTGGGGCCAGTGGCACCGCGCCGATCACCTGGGCGTCGGCATGGACCGGACTATCGCGACTGGCACCGGCTATGTAGGCCAGTATCCGCCCGAAGTGGCCAAGACGTACGAAAATCTCGCCACCACTCCCGACGATCTGCTCCTCTTCTTCCATCACGTGCCCTACACCTACAAGCTGCATGACGGAAAGACGGTCATCCAGTACATCTATGACAGCCACTACGAGGGCGCAGAGCAAGCCGCCGAACTCGAACGCGAGTGGGCCACGCTCGAAGGCAAGATCGATCAGAAATTGTATGAGGATGTCCGAGCGCGCCTTGAATATCAGGGCGGCCACGCCATCGTCTGGCGCGACGCCATCGTGCAATATTTTCTAAAGCTCAGCGAAATCCCCGATGAAAAGGGACGCGCCGGCCACTATCCCGGCCGCTTAGAAGCCGAAGACGCCAAGCTCACCGGCTACAAGATCATCGACGTGAAGCCGTGGGAAGATGCCTCCGGCGGTAAAGCGGTAACGTGTCAGGCCTCAACCGTACCGCCCGCAAACCAGTCAACTCCCGAACAGCAAGAAGCGTCAGGGCACGACTTCAGTCGTGCCGTACAGGACACAAAACCAAACCGGGCTTTAGCCCCTGCGGAAACCCGCGTTTGCACAGCCGAATGGACATGGCATGGCCCCGCAGGCCGCTATAACATCGCCGTCCAGTACTTCGATCTGCAAGGCGGCGTCGCGAAGTTCACGCTCGACGTCAACGGCAAGCCCATCGCGAAATGGGACGCCGATGCAACGCTGCCTTCAAAGCGTCCTCACGGCGATAACTCCACCCGCCACGCCGTGAGCAGCGTAGACCTGAAGCCCGGCGACGTTCTGCGTGTAGAAGGCACTCCCGACGGCGCAGACCACGCTGCGTTTGATTACATTGAGGTCACAGCCGCACCGTAATGTGAGAAGTTTCGGTCTTATAGCTATAGCTTCAATCTTGCTGCCGCAGTTCTGCTGGCTGCCAAGCGGCGTTCGCTCAAAGGACGCGCCCGATCCTGCTGGCGCTGAACCTCTTCGGGTAATGCGGTCCTCGGCGAACCGGCCGTGAAGGGCGGCTGCGGATCATACTCCAACGCTAACTGCACAGAGCGCGCAACCGACTCTCCCCATAATTGCGCAATGACAGCCAACGCAAAGTCGATGCCGGCAGTTACGCCGCCTCCGGTAATTCGATCGCGATCACAAACGATACGTTCGCTGACCGGAATAGCACCTAAAACAGATAGGTCGTCCATAAACATCCAGTGCGTGGTGGCCTTGTAACCTTGAAGCAATCCGGCCGCGCCCAGCAGCAAAGATCCGGTGCAGACCGAGGTGACATAACGCGAGGTGGCAGCCGCGCGACGCAGAAAATCCAGCACCTCGTCGTCGGCCATGAGTTCAATCTGGCCCGGCCCGCCGGGAACGCAGAGCAGGTCGATCAGCGCCTCGTCGTGAAATGTGTGCGTGGGAATCAACTCAATACCGGAGGCGCTCATAACCGGAGTCAGATTCTTCCAGTAAAGGCGTACCTCGACCCCCGGCACCTTGCTGAAGAATTCGTGCGGTCCAGTGAGATCCAGAAGAGTCATTCCGGGAAAGACAAGCATCCCCATGTGAAAGGGATCGCCGGGTTTCAATAATTCAGCCATCATTCCTCCTGAACAAAGACGCGTGGGGCTTGAGTTATCGCATTTTGCGAAACTCAAGCCCCACTTACTTACAAAGCTTCCGAGATGCGATTAACTTCGCTGGCTCGACTTACCCAACCACCGGCAGCCCGGCGAGCGCCATGGCGATCTCTTCCGCCGGATACTCGTAATTTTCCAGCTTCCCGGCCTGATACGCGATATACGACGCCATGTCGAAGTGGCCATGCCCGCTCAGACCAAAGAGAATCGTCTTCTGCTTGCCTTCCTTCTTGGCTTCGAGTGCTTCCGTGATGGCCGCGGCCACGGCATGGTTCGACTCCGGCGCGGGAATAATTCCCTCGGAGCGCGCAAACTGAATTCCCGCGGCAAACGCGTCCAACTGCTGCACGGTGGTCGCCTCGGCCAGACCCAGATCCAATACATGCGAAACCAGCGGGCCCATGCCGTGATAACGCAATCCGCCCGCGTGAATCCCCGGAGGAATAAAGGTGCTGCCGAGCGTATGCATCTTGACGAGCGGCGTCAGATGGCCAGTGTCGCCAAAATCATAAACGAACTTGCCCTTGGTCATACTGGGGCAGGCCGCCGGTTCCACACCAACGATGCGCGCCTTGCTTTGGCCTTTCAGGTTGCGGCCGATGTAAGGCATCGCGAGTCCCGCAAAATTCGAGCCGCCGCCCGCGCAGGCGATCACCACATCCGGATCGTCACCGGCCAGTTCCATCTGCTCGATTGCTTCCAGGCCAATCACCGTCTGGTGCAGCAGCACATGATTCAACACGCTGCCCAGCGCGTACTTGGTGTTCGGATCTTTCGCGGCCACTTCCACAGCCTCTGAGATCGCGATGCCCAGCGATCCGTTCGAGTCCGGATGCTGAGCCAGAATCGCCCGCCCCGACTCCGTCTCGATGCTCGGGCTAGCGGTCACTGTAGCTCCAAAGGCTTCCATCAACGCGCGGCGATAGGGCTTCTGGTCGTAACTCACCCGCACCATGTAAACCTTGCAATCGAGGCCAAAGAACGCGCAGGCCATCGAGAGCGCCGAGCCCCACTGGCCGGCCCCCGTCTCGGTCGAGAGATGCTTGGTGCCGTCCATCTTGTTGTAATAGGCCTGCGGCAGTGCGGTGTTCAGCTTGTGCGAACCGGCCGGGCTTCCACCCTCATATTTGTAGTAAATATGCGCCGGCGTATCGAGCGCCTTTTCCAGGCGGCGAGCGCGAAAGAGCGGCGACGGACGCCACTGCGCATAAAGCTGGCGCACTTCCCCAGGAATCTCAATCTCCCGCTCCTGACTGACCTCTTGCATAATCAGGCTCATCGGAAAAAGCGGCGCCAGATCGTCGGGCCCCAGCGGCTTTAGCGTTCCCGGATGCAGCGGCGGGGCCATCGGCTTGGGCAAGTCGGCGGCAATGTTATACCAGGCAAGGGGAATCCTATTTGGCGGCAGGTTGTACTGAATTGTGTCCATGCGCAACATTCTAGCAGCGCGATCGCATGGGCGGCTTCAGTGGCCTTTTCGAGCAGCGAATATTTGTTTTACCGCTGACTCGCGTCGCCCGCCTGCACGCGCCGATTGAAGTCTTCAGACATGCCGCGTGGCACGCTCAATGACTTCCATCCACCATGGCCAAGGTGCTTGGCAAGAAACACAATCTGTCCGCAGTGATACGAGTAGTGAGCCACTTGACGATTGATGGCCTGCATCACCGAGTGAGCCTCGCCGCGAACGGTCACCGTCCCCTTCAGGTCCGCATCGTAAAGCGGCTCAAGTGCAGTGAAGAGGCAACTCCAGCCCCCTTCCCATGCAGCGAGAATTGCCTCGCGCGTGGCGGGTGGATCGACAAACTCAAGGTCTCGCCGACGATCGGGCTTCTCCCCATCCGTTGTTAGGAAGTTGGTCCACCGCGACTTCATGTTACCCGCCATGTGCTTCACGATCAGGGCGATGGAGTTCGACTCCTCGTCCAGCACGGCAATCAGTTGTCCGTCCGTTACCTGCGCCATGGCTCTATCGGCCAGGCCCTTGTAATAGCGGAACACCGCCAACGAATCGTCCAGATACGAATGTGTAAACACCAGCGCCATGGAGACACTCTCCTGATTCTGGTCGAAAATCGCAAACCAGATCGTTAGATGGCTTTGACGATCTGCGCTGCGCGGTTGTACGAGCCGAGGTTGAAGGCATTCAGATAACCCAGGGCGATCAGCCTTTTCCTCGCCTCCGCGCTACGCCCGCCTGCTTGGCAGTGCAGCAACAGCACCTGGCTCCTATCGCTTACTCGGCCCGGTAGACTCGCTTCAATTTCGCCGAGAGGAAGATTGATCGCGCCCGCCAGATGGCCAGAGGCGAACTCGCTCGCAGTCCGCACGTCAATTATAACTGCGCCTTTTTTTAAATGAGCCGCGGCCTCCGCAGGTGAAATCAAGCCGGTGCGCCTGAGCAGAAACGCCGAGGCCATCATGACGGCAAGGATGAGAATCGTGATCCAGTTCATTGTTTCAAGCCTATCGTGAGGGGCTGTTCTTCGCGGTCTGCGTCTTCGCCACTTCCACCAGGACCGAATAAAACGTAGCTCCCCCGCCCAGGTCGGTGAGCCGTTCGCTGGTCAGAGCGTTCACGTTTGCTCCGTCAACGTTCATCTTGGCCCAGTCCAGGTGCGCGACCACAACCCCAGCCAGCACATTTCCATCAACCAGTGCCGTTAAAATCAGTGCTCCGCGGTCGTTCCAGACGCGCACAGAATCGCCGTCCGAAATGCCTCGAGCCTCGGCGTCGATCGAATGCATTTCGAGGCGCTGACTGGTGCGCGTCTCCATCTTACGATGACCATCGAGGTTGGCAAAGGTTGAGTTCATATAGTTGTCGGCCTTGCGGCTCAGAAACTCCAGCGGGAAACGCTTCGCGCCCTCGCCCCATCGAGACTCCGTCGGAGGAATAAAGGCCGGCAACGGGTCCAGGCCTTCAGCGGCGAGCGCCTCAGAATAAAACTCGATCTTCCCCGACGGCGTCGGTAACCAACCAGCCGTGTATGGCTGAAACGGCTCCGACTCCGGGCTTTGATGAAAACCGAGAGGAATGTGTCCCTTGTCTTTCAAATCTTCAATCGTGATGTGCTCCATGCCGGGGTTCGTCGAGTGCCCATCGGGCCCCATCCCCAGCGCTTGCCGGATCATCTCCTCCGGCGTATCGCGGAAACACTCCTCGTTGAAGCCCATTCGTTGCGCTAATTGGCTGAAGAGCCACACATTCGAACGCGCCTCGCCCGGTGGCTCGATGGCCTGATTCGATAGTTGGACAAAATAGTGCCCGTAGGCGCCCTGAATGTCGGTGTGCTCGAGAAATGTCGTTGCAGGCAAAATGTAGTCGGCGTAATCCGTGGTGTCGGTAAAGAAGAGTTCGTGAACCACAGTGAAGAGGTCTGCCCGCGCCAATCCGCGGCGGACTGCGTTTTGATTGGGCGCCACCGCCGCCGGATTCGAGTTATACACAAAGAGCGCATGAACGTTCGGACCATCCATCGACAGCTCTGGCGCGTCTTCTGTTCCTTTTACCCCGAGCGCCTCGCCCAGCTTCGACATATTGATCGTGCGGGCCAGCCGGCCTAGCTCAGAAGCCAAAGCCAAATCAGGACGTTCCAATGCCTTCCTGTCCCACGCAAATGCGCCCGAAGTCGAAAGCTGTCCGCCCCCGCCGCGATGTCTCCATGCTCCGGTCAGCGCCGGCAGCATGGCAATGGCCCTCGCCGCCGTCCCGCCATTCTCGCTGCGCTGCACGCCGTAGTTCATGCGCAGCGCAGCGGGCTTTGTCGTTGCATACTCGCGTGCAAGCTGCTCAATCTCCGTCGCCGTCATTCCCGTCCATGCTGCCACGCGCTCCGGCGTATACTCCCTCGCTCGTTCGGCCAACTCGTCGAAGCCATGCGTCATCTCGGCAATGAAGGCGCGGTCTTCGAGGCCCTCGTTCAAGATCACCTGCATCAGCCCCAGTGCTAACGCCCCGTCGGTGCCGGGCCGGATCGCGATATGCCAGTCGGCCAGCGCTGCGGTCCGAGTGCGATAAGGGTCGATGACAATAAGCCGCGCTCCATTGCGCCGCGCCTGCTCGATCATCGGCCAAAGATGAATATTGTTGCCATGAATATTCGCGCCCCAGGCCAGCACCAGTTTTGCCAGCCGGAAGTCTTCTGTCGGCGCGCCCAGCTTCTTGCCGTAAACCAGGTTCCAGCCCACACCGCCCGCTTCAGAACAAATCGTCCGGTCCAGTTGGCACGCGCCCAGCCGATGAAAGAAGCGCCGGTCCATCGACCCGTAGCCCAGCACGCCGATGGTTCCCGCATAGCTGTAAGGCAAAATCGCCTCGGGTCCGTAAGCGTCGCTCACCTCTCGAAGCCGGCGTGCGATCCCGTCCAGCGCCTCATCCCAGCCGATGCGTTCGAAGGCCTCGTGCTCCGCGCCTCGCGGCCGTGGACTTTTTTGCGCACCGGGCTTTCGTCGCAAGGGAAATAGAATCCGATCCGGCGCATAAACGCGATCGAGATATTTCGCCACCTTGCCGCAAAGAAAACCTTGCGTCACCGGCTGCGTTGGGTCGCCCTGGACCTTGATCGCTCGGCCCTCCTCATTCACCGTCACCAGAACCGCGCACGAGTCCGGGCAGTCGTGCGAACAGACTGTGTGAACAATGCGAAAAGGAGCGGGCGCGCCAGTCGCGAACATGCTGTCATTGTAGGGCAAAAGCTAAACGATTGCAGCAATTCAGACAGCTCGCAAGCAGGCGTTTTTCAGCTAAGTCAATTCGTTCGTGATAGGCCTCGGGCACTCCAACCAGGTTCCCGTTTTATGCGCGGAATAACTCATCTGCTGTCGACAACTCAAGCCTCCCGCACGGCATCACAACAGCAGAAAGGGGATAGCCTATGGACCAAAGGACGCTGATCGCTATCGTGATCGTTGTTGCGATTGTCGTAATCGCCGTTGCCGCCTTTATCACGGTCTCTCGCAAGCGCAGAAGCACGCATCTGAAGGAGCGTTTCGGTGCCGAGTACGATCGCGCCATTCTCCAACGAGG
>Ga0187890_10001789_pt1 | contig 15259 bp, 13 predicted proteins | sample June2016WEW_21_1_FD_133005 | JGI IMG/M metagenome (GOLD analysis project Ga0187890, IMG submission 133005) | Peatland microbial communities from SPRUCE experiment site at the Marcell Experimental Forest, Minnesota, USA - June2016WEW_21_10 | ecosystem: Environmental > Terrestrial > Soil >... | reverse complement strand
TTGAATTTGAATACAGTTATTTGGATCTAGATATAAACAGGTCAGTATTGGGCCAAAACAGAACTGGCTTTGTTGCTGTTGAAGGTGATGTAAAGTTAAACAATTTTATGTTTAACGCCATTGCAAAATATCCCCTGGGAAGATTTCATCCTTATGTGGGTGCAGGCATTGGATGTTCTTATAGTGATATGTCGGCAACAGCCACTCAAAGCGGTGTGATCAATTCAGCGTCTGTAGGAGAAGATTACACATCTTTTACCTGGCAACTATTGACAGGAGTTGAAATTGACATAATAAATAATTTGTCAGTGGATATCGGCTATCGTTATTTTGCTTCGGAAATCGAATTTGGAAATAATACAGAAATCGATTTTGAAAATAGTACAAAAATTAATTTTACCACAAGCATGATAACTTTGGGATTAAAGTTTCTTTTCTAAGAACTGTTCGTCATCATGCGTGAAGAGTGTTTATTACTAATTGAAGTCTTGCATTTTAGTCACGGTTGATGGTTTGTTTGTTTCAGGAAGCTATACGAACTATAATCTGCTTTTCTTATAGATGTTGCTAAGTTGTACGTTGTTTAAGTTTTCATATTTTTGTTCTTTCGTCAAGGATTATCCAGGTTGCAAACCGTTTGTTGCATGATCACCTCCATAGCTTTAAAGTAATCCCTCTGTACTTTGAGATTTGATACACGGCAATAACGTTGTGTGGTTTTAACATTGCTGTGACCTAAGAGATCCTGAATGGTGGAAAGATCAGCATCAGCATTCAACATCTGCGTAGCCATCGTATGCCGAAGATGATGACAGGAAACTTTGATCTTCGTTTTGCGGGCATAACGTTCCATGCGCCGCTGTATGCCGCGGATGGAGATAGGTTTGCCTCTGGATTCTCCCTTTTCGGACAGAAAGATTTTTCTCGCCCCGGATGCCGGCCTTACTTTCAGATAGGATGAAAGGGCTTGAAGAACGTCATTACTCATATAGACAATCCGGTCTTTACCTCCCTTGCCATCCTCAATCAGGATAGTTCTGCGTTTGACGTCTATTACACCCGTGGTAAGGTTGGCGACTTCTTCCACTCTTAATCCGCAACGCAGCATCAACATGAACATCGCTTTATCGCGACATCCTTTTACAACTTTAAAAAAGTCTTCCACCTGCTCGTCCCTTAAATGACGGGGAAGTGGACGCGACATCTTCTGGATGTGACTCCTGCGGACAGGATTGATTATGGCTAATCCTTCTTCATCATGCAAATAGTGGTAGAACTGTCGTATGCAGTTCACATGGCAGTTGACTGTTTTGGGCGCCAGCCTCTTCCTCATGAGATGATCAATATAGAGCGAAATACTTAAGTGTGTCGCATCCTCAACAGGCACATCCACCCATATAACAAAGTGCTTAATGATGTTCAGATAGTTCTTCACGGTATTGGGTGAGCAGTTTCTCCGTTTCAAGAATCGCCTCCAGTTCATGATCGTGTCGGTCATCATCACTCTTGTTCCTCCTCTCTATCTTGGACATAGCCGTAAAATATTCATCTTCCCTTGTTTTGTCGGTAAGCTGGGCATACCTTCTTGTCTCTTCTATAGACCGGTGTCCCATGAGAACCTGCAGGCACTCCAGGCGCATGCCGGCATTGAGAAGCTCTGTCGCAAAGGTGTGGCGAAGTGCATGCAAACTATATCCCTTGTGAGCCAATCCCGCCTTTGCAATATATTTATGGAAAATCAACCGGGCTGTACTGTAGGACATAGTGTCTGCTTTTCCAGAAGGACTATAGATAAGATATTCCTCCCAGGCGTCTCTCTCCTTCAACCATTTCCGCAAAGCACTGAGAGCATCGGCACTGAGATAAACCACTCTGCCTAAGCGGTTTTTCTCGCCTTCATAAATTTCTATACGCTTCTCCTTAATGTGGACGTCTGTTACTTTCGTGCTGAGCAATTCCCCTATCCGCATTCCCGTTCGCAACAACACAATGATCATCGCACGATCACGGGTGTCTCTAATGACGGAAAGAAACTTCTGCAAATCTTCCGGAGCCATGGCGCGTGGCAGCCGATCCGGCAGCTGCAGTCGTATCCTTCTGCTGAATATATCCGGGGAAACAATCTCTTCTTCTAACAGGTAACAAAGAAAGGCCTGAACGCAAACAAGCTTGGTACTTATAGTTGTAATTTTATTGCCTCTGTCCTGCTCATGCTCGATAAATGCCTCTACGTCTCTCCTTTTGATTTCTTCCAGGCATGTCTTGCCGTTATCCCTGATCATGCCAAGAAAAAGGACTATCGCCCCATAACGGCTGTACAAGGTCCTGGGTTTACGGTTACGCCTGGTCAAATGCCGAAGATAACTCTCCACATGTTCCTTTCCTGGCAAATTCATTCCTGCAAGGCGTTTCAAAATCTTGCCAAGCGCTTCTATGTTCTCCTCATTATGGGATGTAAAACGTAATCTCGTTTGATGATAATCAGGTGTCTTAACGGCGGGCGATATAAAACTTTCTAAAGATAAATCTGTCTTCTGTACTGTACTCTCTGTATTGGTCATTTCTGCCTCCTTTTCTTAAATCATTAAGAAAAGCAGATAGATGATGACCAATATCTATTTATCTGTCAAACATCGATTTGGTACGTATAGCAGGAAGAAATATAGTAGTTTATACACTTAAATAATCGTAACTTCCTTGCTTTATATGTAAGTTAATACCCCAAAGACCTCTTTGTTTCAGTTGGTAATGTTTAATGAATCCTACTTTTCATGCAGGATGTCCATCCATCTTATTGCCTCGGAATCAGTAATCTTTCCTAGATAAACCTGTGTGGTCTTCAAGTCCTGATGCCTCAAGATTACTTTCGATACTACTTCTAATGGCACACCGTTTCTGCTGGCATACGTAGCTGAATATCTACGAAGATCATGTGGCGAGACATTAACATTCAATTTGGCTCCTAAACCTTTAATCATGGATCTTGCCGTTGAATAGCAGATGGGAAATATCAGATTTTCTCCCTGAAAAGTATTCCCCTGTATGTATTCCGATAATTTTCTTGATACGTTCTCCGGCATATAGGCCTTTTCCGCGTCCTTGCCTGATTTTGGTTCCCTAAGAGTAATGGTTCTATCAGAGACATCTGATACCTTGATTTTCAATAATTCACCGATTCTTAATCCGCATCGAGCCTGAAGTTCTAATATCAATCGGTCACGATGACTTTTTGTATTGTATATCATTTCTTCAATTGTTTCTCGGTCGAGGATCTTTCGGAGTAAGTTTTTCGGCGCCTTGAAGGCTTTGCTGAGCAATGGTGTGTTACAGGGATTTCTCATATTGAGAGAGCGACGATCAATGATAAAGTTATAAAATGATTTTATCTGGGCATACCGAAGTCTGCGTGTGGATTTGGAATGATTCTGTGTCACATCTTCAAGAAATCTGAAAATCTCATCAGGACTTATGTCCTCCAATTGTCTCTGTGAATAAAGAGCCTCAAACTTATCAAATAGGGAATTGTAGCTCTCAAGGGTTTTCTTTTTGTTATTTGATTGAAGATAATATTTAAACAGAGTTACCGCTTCTTTTGTTATCATAGTGCACCTCCATATATTTTGATTATGGGGCCTTTGGGATCTGGGGATTATAGAATCTTTTACAGGCTAAAGATATGGATAATTACAGACCATAAATAATTATGTGGGAGACTGCATAATGCAGTAGAGTAGAGAACTGGCGTAGTAGCTTCATGCTCTATCTCCAGTTCCCCCTCGTCAATTCCGTACGTTCGGTTTTCCCGAATACGGCTTTCCGATTATCTTCATCCGGATGCCATCACATTCTGTACCCAAGGAGCTTTCGTGGGAACTTCGTACAGGCCTAAAGAATCAAAATAATACCTGTCCGGATATGTCCCATACCCAAGACTGTGGTAATGGTGTTTCCGGCGCATGTATATCCGCATCCTGTACCCCAGATAATATCTTAAAGACGACATGGCTTTCGTGCAATTGCCAAATCGAAAGTAGCCTACCCATCCTCTGGCGACTTCGTTCACTCTCCGAATCACAATTTCCGTCGGCGTTGCACTGTACCGCTCGGTCGTCAATTGCTTGATTTCCGATCGTATATGCTTCAGTGCCTTCTTGGACGGCTCTGTGTGGGGATATATTTTTCCGGTTTTTCTTCCTCGTTTCATGCCTATGCTAAAGCCAAGAAAGTTAAAGCTCTCATGGCGTGCATCCACAACACGAGTCTTTTCCTCATTCAGCTCGAGGTGAAGATTATCGAAAACCAGTCTTACCCCATTCAGTATCCGATCAGTGTTGCCTCTGCATAAGATGACGCAGTCATCTGCGTATCTTACCAGTCGTGCTCCCAATCTCTCCTGAACTCTCTTGACTACCCATAGCGTGTCAAGCACGTTCAGATAGATATTGGCGAGCAACGGAGATATTACCCCTCCTTGCGGTGTTCCTTGTCGTTTCCTTTGTACTCTTTCTTCCCGTCCTCTCGTTCCTCCACAATCGGCGCCTTGAGCCACATCTTGATAAGTTTCAGTATTTGCTTATCAACAATGCGCTTAGCTACCAGTTGCATCAGTCTGTCATGGGGAATGGTATCGAAGTACTTGGAAATGTCGGCATCGATTACTTCCGTTTTGCCTTTAAGAAGATGATTCTTTACATCTTCCACCGCCTGATGGGCGTTCCGCTTCGGTCTGAATCCGTAAGAGTTGTCCTGAAAGTCGGCTTCAAAGATAGGTTCGATTACTATCTTCACTGCCATCTGCACTACCCTGTCCTTGATCACCGGTATTCCCAGCGGTCTCTTGCCGCCTGCCGCCTTAGGGATGTAAACCCTACGGACAGCCTGTGGCTTGTAGTCTTTCCGCTTTAGTTCCCCGGCAATCTCTTCAAGATACTTCTCTGCTCCTCCTTCTCTCTCCTCAATGCTATCGAAGGTTTCACCATCTATTCCAGGCGCTCCCTTGTTCGCTTTGACAAGGCTGTAGGCGTGGCTCAGGATGTCCCGCTTATATATCTTGTCATAGAGAAGATAGAATCGGTACTCTTTCTCCTGCTTGGCCTTCCGGTATAGTTTCCTCTGAAGTTCCCGGATGTTTTCTGGAGTTTTCAGCACTTCCGTGCAATCCCCTTTCCTTTACTTCTTCTGAAACATGATAAAAGCATTGCCCCTTTCCTCTCCCAAGGTTATGTTGTCCTTGGAATACAAGCGGTACTATGGGCAAATCCGACTCCCTTGCCGACCCGGTGAAACTTCGTCTCCTTATATCCACCCGTTGCCTGTTGGGCATCGACAAGGGTCTCCCGTGTTCATTCTCGTATGGCTGCTCCTGCGTGTCACCCCTGTTACCCCGGAAGCCCATCTATCGGTTCTGGTAGTTTTCGTTAAGATAGATGCTACGGTCTTACCCTTTGTAGGAGAGGGTCGACAACTCCATCGTGTGTTTCGAGGCTACATCTGGGTTCGCTTGCGCTGCGACCCGTAGGTTTGCTCGACTCCCTTAAGGAGCCTTTGTCAGAGAACTTAATGCTTCAGGTTACCCTTAACACCTCCCTCAAGCTACATGGGCGAACTACCGAACTCCCATCGTCGGACTTTAACCGACTAGTCATACGTTTTACACGGCATACCCTACAAGTCAATAGATTCGTGAAACAGGGGAAACTGAAGAGTCGGGTCACGCAGGGGAATTTCACCCCCACGTTCCCACGGATCCGTACGTGACAGTCTCCCGTCATACGGCTCTTATCATCCAGCCACCAGGCTTACCTGGCGGTTTTATCTTATCCCCTGGCTCCTCCCATCTCTGGTTGACCAAACAATAAGACCAGATGATCCAACCCCTTCGCTCCATTCCCATTACAGAAACTTCTACACTAATACGAGTTGGTCCGCCCCCGTGCCCCGCATCGGTACTCTCACTCTTGTGGTTTCCTCCACTTGAATTTCTCCCTTAACATCAGGACGACAGGTTCCCACGTTCCGCACAAAAGCCCGGATCAGGTTCGCGCTACCTTTATGCCGGATGCCGCCCGAGCAGTAAACAGGTTTCCCTCGGACTTATCCTGGAGTCCAGTAAGCCCCCCAGTTTCGACATCGTCCTTTTCATTTCGACACCTCAGAAGTAGTTCGCTTTCGCTCGCCTCCCTGAACCTTACCTGACAGGGTCTTTGCCCTGCCTTTTCCTTGACGCTTACCACAATGGCTCTTTACCAATGCAGCTCAAGGTGGTTTGAAGCCAGTTCCTGCAAACCGGCTCCGAGGGCCCTCACCCCTCATCTCTTGTGCAGCCTCGTGGCGCACTTACCAGTTGAAAGAGAGTAACGAAAAAATTTCTTAGTGTCTGTCTGTTTTTACACCATGGTAAATTCTCAGACAATTATATTGTCTTCTTAATAAAATAATTCTTCGTATTGCTTTTGCAATGCTTTCGCGACCTTTAATTCCGAATTTCTTCTCGTTGGCAAGCCCTTTTCCATTTTGGCTATTGTTTGTCGCGTTAACCTAGCTTTTAGGGCTAGTTCTGACACACTAAGGGGAATAGCTTCTCTAAATTGTTTAACTCTATTTTTTCGGATATTCTTGATCATATAATGGCACCCCAAAAACAAAAAGGTCCATTTTCATTCTAAAATTTCCAGTCTTGCCCGTTTATGTATTTTAGCGGACGCGGCACTCAGAATGGTGCGGATGGCTTGGGCCGTTCTGCCCTGCTTCCCAATAACTTTTCCCATATCTTCTTTTGCCACACGCAATTCAATTACAGATGTTTGTTCGCCGATGACTTCAGTTACTTCCACTTTGTCGGGATTATCAACTAAAGATTGAGCGATATGCTTAATCAATTCCTTCATCCTCAGCACCTTCATTGGCTATGGTTAACACTGCTTAAAAATCCGCTACAATATTCGCACTGCTTGTAACTTTTTATTTACCATCCACCATCTTCTTTAATTCCCTTCCCACCTTGAAAAATGGCAATCTCTTTGGTTTCACATCGACATGTTCCCCATTTTTAGGATTCCTTCCTTTATAAGCTTTATATTTACGAACAGTAAAGCTCCCAAATCCTCTAATTTCAATCCTGCCACCATTATTAAGTTCATCATTAGTTCATTTAATGAATGTAAAACATCCAGAGAAGACCTTGCCGGTTTCATATCGTTGAGACTCTTGCAAGAAATTTCGTTATTATAGATTTATCTGGCATTTTCAACCAGTACGTACGTGGCGCAGGAGTCATAACCAACCCCCGTTAAAACCAGCACGTCGCAGGCCGCCGGCGATATATGGGCAGTTTTGCATCAATCGCCACAATAAGCCGGTACGATAATTTTCGATCATCAAAACAATAGGCCCTTGATTAATCCCGAAATGCCACGGCGATACCCAACCAACGGCATTGCCGGCTTTTATCGGGTAGGTCGGGTTAAGAGTTGCTTTGGAACCATAGGGCTTGTGCGCTGTTAATTTAAGCTGGTTAATATAATAGTCTATAGTGGGAAGCACGATATCGGGTGCGAACGGCAGCGATGTCACCACCGCCCACGGTGCGATGGTGCCGTCGTCGGGCCCATACGGCACGCCTCGTCCAACGTAATCGAAGAATTGGCGTTCGATGCCGTTCACTTTGATCGTGTCGGGACCAGGACCGTCGCTCGCGGTAATTCCCCAGCAATTGCGTCCATAGCCCGCGAATTTGAGCGGGTTATCAATCGCATACTGCTGTTGCACATAAGTCGCGCGGCGGCTGTTCTCGAAATAGTCGATGCCCTTGTTGTGCATGAAAGCGTCCTTAATACCGCGAAAGTCGATCCAGACATGCGAGAGCTGGTGCGTGAATAAGGACCCGGCGTAAAGATATTCATATCCGTAACAGCGTTCCCACCGGTAAGTCGAAGTCCACGCGGTGTAGCAGCTCTCGGGCAATGGATGAGTGGGCGAACCCAGTCCCAAAATATACAGCAACATCGCCTCATCGTAGCCTTCCCAACGGTATCCGAGAAATCCGCTTTCGGGCTTCCAGCCGTGCGTAACCGTTGTGCCAAGGTTTTGCGCCCATTGCCAATCCGCGCGGCGATAAAGTGTGTCAGCGAGGGTGCGGATTTCATGCTCGTCGGCCGTATCCTTATCAAAATAATCTCCCGCCGTTAACGCACCCGCCAGCAGAAAAGCGCTATCTACCGTTGACAGTTCACATTGCCAGGCGCGCCGGCCGGTCCTCATGTCAAGAAAATGATAATAAAATCCCTGGTAGCCGGTGGCGTCGGGTTCGGGGCCTTGCGGACTGTTCCAGAAAAAACGCAATGTAGTCAGCGTTCGTTCTACCGCCGCGTGCCGCGGCATAAACCCGCGCTCGACAGCCACTGGGTAAGCCGCCAACGCGAAACCGGTAGCGGCAATACTGGCAGGCCAATCCGCTGCGGTCTTGTCGATCACCAGCCCGTTGTCCGGATTCGTCTCCTGCAGAAAGTAGCTGAACGATTCCCGCTGAAGCATTTCCAACTCAGCATCAGTGATGGCATGTGGCTGCAACGCAATATCACGCGCATTTTTCTGTTCAATCATGTTTTTTCCTCAAGGTATTTCCTGGTGACACCTATACCGCAAGAGCGTCGTTGACGATTGTTTGTGCTTCCTCCAGGATACTACGTAAATGATCCGCTCCACGGAAGCTCTCCGCATATATCTTGTAGATATCTTCGGTCCCTGACGGACGCGCCGCGAACCATCCGCTCTCGGAAATCACCTTTATTCCACCTATGGACGCGCCATTGCCCGGTGCTTGGGTGAGGATGGTCCGGATTTTTTCACCCACCAGTTCGGTGATCTTAACCTGCCGGGATGATATCTTCGCCAAAAGTACCTTTTGATCCGGAGTGCATTGTGCCTCAACGCGGTCGTAGGCCGGCTCACCGAACTCGCGTGTGAGTTCACGATAGATTTCGCCGGGATCGCGGCCCATTCGGGCTGTGCTTGCTAATGGTAACAGTGTCAGCACGGGGCTATCCTCTGAAGATGTCGAAAGGCTCAATTTTGAGGACCTTGCGTATCCCGATATAGCTTGATATCGCGGCAATCAGCAGGACCATGACAAAGGACAGAGCCAGATTCCAGAATGTGATTATCGCTGCGTAATTGGGCAGTAAGGAATGGGCGATCGAGATTATCAGAGTCACCAGACCGATGCCCAGACCATAGCCGGTCAATGCAGTAAAGGTCGCCATGAACAGGATCATATAGGTTAACTCGCGCCCCTTTGCACCAATGGCCTTCAGCGCGGCAAATTTATCCAGGTTTTCGAGGATGAACGTATAAAAGGTCTGGCCCGAGATAGACAGTCCAACGATGAAGCTGATTACTGTCATCAATAGAATGTTGGTGCCAATGCCGGTCTTGTAAGTATAGTAATCGGAAATGCGTTTGTTGAATTCCTCCTTGGTAATGGCGACATAGCCGAGTTTGGCGACTTTCTGCTTTATGCCTGCCACGGCAGCCTCGCTCTTCGGTTGCACCAGTATATAGGACAGAGTGAAACGCATCGACGGGATGTATTCGATCGCGCGGCTGTAGGTTGTGTATAACGTTGGCACGCCGTTCAGTCCATTCGAGGCGACCCTGGCGATGCCCACAATTGTACCGCGGTGGTCATTGAGTTCGAACGAGGTGCCGATCTTGGGGTTCTCCAGCTTCGAGAATTCAGCGTCGTTGATTACTAAGAACGCGTTGTCGGCATAAATATCCTGAATATTGCCCTGTTCGAGTCCAGGACGGCCAAATAGGCTGGTGTCATCCAACCCGACGACAAATACAGACTCATAAGTGCCGCTAGCGAGCTTGACCATAGCGCCACCGATAAAGAGCGGCACCGCGTAGTTGACCTCGTCCATACTGCGCACTGCGTCCAGCAGGTAATCGGGCATAGGGATCGCACTGGTGGCAGTATTGACCGCCGGATCCATGATCCACATCGCTGCACCTATATTGGTTGTGGTTGAATAGGCACGGTTCAGGATGCCTGCAAACATCGCGGTCATTTGCATCATCAGAAACACGGCAAAGGTGATCCCGATCAACAGCGCGGAGAACTTGGACGTATCATTCACCAGCAGCTTGAATCCGATCCGCAGGATGCCAGCATACTTCTTCATGGTGCCTCTCCTTTGGTCTTTGGGCTTTTCTCATTCCACCAGCCCCCTCCCAGCGCCACGAATAATACGACGGTGTCCTGGAGACGCTGCGCGACAGCCTGCAGATATGCTATGGTCGCCTCGTGGAATTGCACGTCGGCCGTCAACACATCCAGATAGGCTGCCATGCCCGTACGGTAATTAACCTGCAACAGATTAACTGCTTCACCTGTGGCGCGCTGTGCTTCGACCTGCGCCTGCAGCGCCTCTGCGTCATGCTCCAGCGCCTTCAAGGAGTCAGCGACTTGCTCGAATGCGCCAAGCACGGCCTGTCGATAATTTGCCTGCGACAGATGATAGGCGTCGATTGCTGCACGCCGGACGAACCAAAGACTGGTGCCCTGAAACACTGGAGTCGTAACCGATGGCCCAATACTCCAGAACCTGCTATTGGCCGACGAAAGATTGCCAAAACTGGAGCCGGCAGCACCGTAAGTGCCGTTCAAACTGAAGCTGGGAAACATAGCGGCGGTCGCGACGCCGATGTTGGCGCTGGCAACATGCATTTGCGCCTCGGCCGACAGGATGTCGGGACGCTGGTTCACAAGATCGGACGGCAGGCTCAATGGAAGGTCGACCGGCAGAGAGAGTCCGGTCAGGTCGGTGTCAGGCAGGATAATCTGGGATGGCATCACGCCTTCCAGCGTCGCCAGCAAGTGATCGGCCTGACTGATCTTTTGCTTGAGTGGTGCCAGTAAAGCCTGGTTAGCGGCAATCAGGCCGCGTATGCTCAATACGTTCGCATATGGAGCTATACCAGTGCGAACCTGCACTTCGGTGAGGTGAAGTTGCTGGTTCTCCAACTCGATCAGCTGTTCGGTCGCGCGAATCTGTGCAGCATAGGCAGCACGCGCGATGCTGGTGTTAACAACATTTGCGGTCAACATAATATAGGCCGCCTCGGTCTCATAACGCTGATAGTCGACCTGGGCCCGCAAACTTTCCACCGTACGACGCGCACCACCGAATACGTCGAGAGCGTAGCTGATGGTCCCGCTCAGCGTAACCAGATTGAAAATCGTACCGGGCGTCTCCGAGCCTTGCAGTAATGGCGCGGTTTGCTGTCGGCTGACGTCCAGACCAGCCTGGATTTGTGGAAAAAACATGCCATAACCTGCGCGCATATTATCCTGACTCTGGCGCAAGCTGGCCTTGGACGCCTGGAGGGTCGGATTGTTGGCGATTGCCTTCTGGACTATAGCGTCCAACTGAGTTGACTTAAAAAACCGCCACCAGTCGGCAGTGATTGATGCGCCCGGCGTGAAATGCTGTGCCCGGCCATCCGCCGCGACCGTGGCTTTAGGTTGCGGCTCGCGAGTATAGCGGTCCGTATCGGGCGGCGCGGGACGAACGAAATTGGGGCCCACCGCACAACCGCCAAGGATCGCCATGCTTACGGCAAAACAGGCACCTCGCTGGACTAATGATCGAAAGTTGTTCATCGCATTCTCTCTGACTTGTGTATGGATGGGCGGCGCGCTATTGCTGCCCTATGTATACATCCACCAACTGGCCCGGATAGACCGGAGCATCTTTTTTCTCGAACCGGAAAATCACCGGCAACACCCTCAGATCTACTTGCTCCTGGCGCTGATTAGATAGCTCAATCTTAGGTGAAACATAAGGCTGTATCCGGACGAACTCCAGCGGCACCTTAACGTCGCTCCCGCGGATCGACATCTGTGCGCGAATATGCCCAGGAGATGGCAGTCGTGATACCAGTATCTCGTCGACATAACAGCGTACGGCCAGATATTCTTGGGGCGTTCCCATCACCACTAGCGGGTCGAATCCCTGCGTATAAGAATCATAGGCACCCTGCGAAGATACATAGCTACCTGTCGCCGCATTGACGGCAAATATGACTCCGCCGACCGGCGCTTTGATCGAATATTTTTTTAACAGTTCGTTAGCCGCTTTCAGTGCGGATGCCGCCTGAATGACGGCATCTTTCGCAGTATCCAGCACATCTTTACTGATCGATTTCGGGTCAATGTCGTAGGAGGATCGGCGCTTATCGTATTGGTCTTGAGCCACTTTAAGGTTGGATTCGGCCAGTTCCATGGTTGCTCTCTGTACCGAATCATCGATGGTGAATAGCAGAGTGCCGGCCAACACCTGCTGGCCCTCGCGCACCAGCACCCGAGTGATCGGACCGGAAACTTCCGGATAGATATTAATACCTGCACCGCTCGACTGGTCGCTCTCGATAATACCATTGGCATAGATTGCCGACTCGTAAGGGTTGCTGACCGGTTTAAACACGGGAGGCTGTGCCTTCCTTTCAATGCCAAAGATGAAGGCGGCGACCAGTCCGGCCAAAACACCTATTATCGAGAGGGCAAAGATGATCTTGTTTCTGACTTCATGCCTAGGCTTAGCTGCTTTGGCTTCGGATTTAGGCTCGGCTGTGTCGGTTTCGGATTTAGGCTCGGTTTTGGTTTCGGGCTCGGCTTCAGACTCAGACTCGGCTGTTTTGACTTCGGGTATAGTCTCGGCTTTGGTTTCGGGTTTGGCTTCAGAGTTAGGCTCGACTGCTTTGGCTTTAGACTCAGATTCGGCTGTTTTGACTTCGGGTATAGTCTCGGCTTTGGTTTCGGGTTTGGCTTCAGAGTTAGGCTCGGCCTTGGTTTCATCTTTCCGAATCTCCCGCCCTGTCTTCTCCCATGCTAGAACTGCTCGAATTTGCTCGCGCCCCAGCTCCTCGTAGAGTTCATGAACTCGCTTGACGAGCTGCGGCGCCAAATCGGACGGTGGCTTGGCTTTGGCTTCGGGTATAGTCTCGGATTTGGTTTCGGGCTTGGTTTCAGAGTTAGTCTCGGATTCTTTCATTCGGTCCCCTTGTCCATCGTGGTGATACGTCCATCTTCCATATGGACGATCCGGTCTGCATACTCGTTGATGCGTGCATCATGAGTGACAATCAGTATGCAACGGCTTTTATTGAGAATTTTATCTTTTACGAAGGAGATAATTTTCTTTCCGGTATCACCGTCCAGGGAGGCTGTCGGTTCGTCGAGAATCAGGATCTCCGGACTGCTGCTGATCGCGCGCGCGATTGCCACCCGCTGTTGCTCACCGCCCGAGAGCTTCACTGGCAGAATCTCACTACGGTCTTTCAGACCGACGATCTCGAGACATTTTGTTGCCTCGGTAATTGATTCGTCCCAGTCGCGCTGCTTCAGGATCAACGGAATTGCGACATTCTCTGCCGTGGTCAGCCGCGGGAAAAGATGATAGTCTTGGAAGACGAAGCCAATTGTGTTCAGACGGAAATCAGCCAACTGGTCATTGTTCAGAGTCCAGATATCGGTCCCTTTGACTGTCACCTTGCCGGCGTTGGGGCGCAGGATGCCGGAAATCATGCTGAGAAAAGTTGTCTTGCCACTACCGGAGGGACCGATGATGAACAGCATCTCGCCAAAGTGAGCGACAAGCCCGACACCATTCACGGCAATCATCTTGGTCTCGCCCTCGCCAAACCATTTTGTCAGATCAGTTGTGATGATCGCTTGATTATCTATTGGTTTTACGCCGTCACCGTTCATTTTGTAGTCCCTGGGTATCCCAACTCTTCAAGAAGAAAGAGTTTATTTTCATCCTCGATGCTTTGGCAGAAGTCGTAGTTCTGGCATTTCTTCTCCATCCTTGGGTAACCAGATAGTGAAGAAATCATCTGTGACAACTCCATGCGCTTTTCAAAAAAAACATCATTCGTATGATTATTACAAGATCATAACGTAAAATAGCTATAGCAAATAGCCTGCCAATATCAGAAGAAGAACCAGAAGTTTGGATTCATCCTTTAGTAACATGTTGTTAGATTAATAGGGGAGGACAGCATAGAAGTATGAAGTGTTTATTTCACCCTCAATATTTGGTGGAACCTCAGTATGTTGAGGGGTATTTTAAAGAGAAGTTCGATGGTCTTATTCATCAGAAGTGGAAATCTTCAATTTTACAGCCATAATGTGGAGCTTCGCCAGTCATTCCGCAATATGCAGCTGAATAACCGGACACTGTTTGTGAAACTCTCGTTACTGCATCATCCTTGCATATTAGAGTCGTAGAATTTGATTCTACCGGGAATATAAGAGGTATCGGGATTACAATGAACGGCATTATTCCAGTCCAAGCGAATCCTTCTTCTTTGTACACAAAGATTGCTTCATTGCCATCGACAGACTTATGGTCGGGTTCGCCCCACCGAGCAATAATTTCAGAGCATTTTATTGGAGCTTTTGAGGAAGCCAAGGGATGACCGAAAGAATAGATATACCCTGCTTTGTCGCCAATCGTCGTCGGATGTTCAATTGAAAATTTTGTAGGATATACTAACGCTCCTCCAACGCAACCTATTAGCAACGGTAACAATAAAAAAAGGGAAGACGCTCTAAATGGTAAGTATCTCATGTTTTCTCTCCTTGGTATTTTAATAAATTTTATAAAAATATATTGTATTTCCAAAAAAATTAAATATAAATTCGTTTTTGAAAAGCGATCGGTCATTACCATATGTAATGTTGTATAAATGGGTAGAATAAGAGAAACAATATTACAGGAAGAAAGACATATACCTGATACCAAGAAAACTTCGTCCTATGGCAAATTAACCTTTCTTTCCATTTTTATACAAAATGAGGGATTTAGGAATTTTTATATCCGGATGGAAAATTAACGCCATTTTTTCGATTGCGTCCACAATGCGCGGCGATGCCCGGCTAATCAAGTTGGTATCAATAGGATAAATTCTATTATTATCTATCGCCGGTATTCCTCTGAATTTTTGCCAGAAACTTTTTACTACCGAAAATTCTTTATCATTGATCATGGGCGCAAAAAGAATTATTTCCGGCGATGCTCCCATGATACCTTCCACACTATAGAGGGGATAGCGGGCGATATCAAGACTTGCAACATTAACGCCTCCAGCTCGCTCAATTACATCATTGATTAAGGTACCTCTGCCAATAGTAATAACCGGCTCCAAACCAATCTGAAAAAAAACACGTGGTTTATTTTTATGGCTTATTTGT
>Ga0187890_10001788_pt1 | contig 15261 bp, 8 predicted proteins | sample June2016WEW_21_1_FD_133005 | JGI IMG/M metagenome (GOLD analysis project Ga0187890, IMG submission 133005) | Peatland microbial communities from SPRUCE experiment site at the Marcell Experimental Forest, Minnesota, USA - June2016WEW_21_10 | ecosystem: Environmental > Terrestrial > Soil >... | reverse complement strand
CTTGCGGGCCTTGCTCGGAGATTTTTTACGACATGGGGATCGAGGCGGCGGAAACTCCCGGCGTCGATTTGCCCTTTGGAAAAGATGAGGCGCGGTACGTCGAGATCTGGAACCTTGTCTTCATGCAGTTTGATCGGTCGGCGGTTGTGGACCCGTTGGGTAAGACGACTGGGTACACCTTGGCTCCGCTGCCAAAGCCTTCGATTGATACGGGGGCTGGGTTGGAGCGGCTTGCGGCTGTGCTGCAAGGGAAGGTCTCGAACTTTGAGACGGATTTGTTTGTGCCGCTGATTGCTCGCGCTGCTGAGCTTACCGAACAGCGAGTCGGCACGGGCGCGGGTCTGGAGACCCGCACGACAGCCGGTCTTGAGACCGGCGCTACAAAGAGCGGGGCGGCTTGCGAGTTAGCTGGGCTTGTGGGGAATGCGAGCTTGCGAATTATCGCGGATCATGCTCGGGCGGCTACTTTCTTGATTAACGACGGGGTGCTGCCTGCGAACGAAGGCCGCGGATATGTGCTGCGGAAGATTTTGCGGCGCGGGATTCGGCATGGACGGTTGCTGGGACAGGAACAGCCGTTTCTCTACCAGATGGTTTATGCAGTGCGGGATTTGATGCAGGGGGCTTATCCGGAGCTGATTGATTCTGCGGCGCGTGTGGCTAGAGTCGTTGAGGCGGAGGAGAAGCAGTTTGATCGGGTGCTGAAGATCGGAATGACGAAGCTGGATGAAGTCATTCGCCAAGCTCAAGCAAGTGTGGAGTACGCAGACGGAACTGGCTTTGGTGGTGGAAAAGGAAGTGGCATTGGATCGGCAGATGGATCGGGATACGGTGGCGGATCAGGAAGCGGGGAGGGGTCTGCGGATGGATGGGGATACGGTGGCGGACCAATCCCAGGCGAAATAGCATTTCATCTTTACGAGACATTTGGTCTGCCGCTGGATTTCATGGTCGATGCGGCGCGTGATGCTGGCGTGAGGTTCGACGATGCAGGCTTCGAAGCGGCTCGCGCTGAGGAGCAGGCCCGCGCGCGGGCTTCGTGGAAGGGCGGGAGCCAGAAGTCGGCCAGCCCGGCCTATCGCGAATTGCCCAAAACTGACTTTCTCGGCTACAAACAGCTCACCGCTCCTGGCGCTGAGGTCTTGGCCATCGTCAAGGATGGCGTAGGCGTTCCGGCTGCGGCTGCTGGCGATGTGGTCGACGTTGTGCTCGATCAGACCAGCTTCTACGGCGATTCGGGCGGGCAGACGGGGGATACGGGGTGGTTCACTTCGGCGGATGGGAATACGACTGTCGCCGAGATTCAGGGGGCCGTGCTGCCGGTACAGGGAGTGCGTGCTCACAAGGCTCTGCTCAAGGAGCCGCTTGCCGTTGGCGATCATGTGCGGACCGTTGTTGACGGCGAACGGCGGGATGCGATCCGGCGGAATCATACGGGGACGCACCTGTTACATGCTGCGCTGCGGCAGGTGCTGGGCACGCATGTGAAGCAGGCTGGTTCGGCGGTGCATCCGGATCGGCTGCGGTTCGACTTTTCGCATTTTGCGCAGGTGGCGGACGAGGAGTTGGAAGAGATCGAGTCGATTGTCAATCGCGAAGTGCTGGCCGATGCGCGAGTGGAGACTCTGGAAGACGTGCCGATCGACGTGGCTGTGAACGAGTACCACGCCATGGCACTCTTCGGCGAAAAGTACGGCGACAAGGTGCGGGTGGTCAAGCTTTCAGATGGGTTTTCGACGGAGCTTTGCGGCGGGACACATACGAAAGCCACGGGCGAGATCGGGCTGATCAAGATCGTCAGCGAAGGGTCGGTTTCATCCGGCGTACGGCGGCTGGAGGCGATCACGGGCATGGGCGCGCTCGATGCTTTCCGACAGGATTTTGCCGTTTCGCAGATCGTGACGCAACTGGCTCCTCCGGCGAACGGCGCGAGTCTTTCGGATTCCTTCCGGGCAAAATTGGCTTCGCAGGAAGACGAGCTGAAGCGGCTGCGGCGGGAGCTTGAAGAGGCGCGGATGAAGTCGGCCGCAGGCGCGCTGGATGAGGCGATGGGCGGCGCTGTCGATGTGAAGGGCGTTCGGCTGGTGACACTGCGGGCCGATTCGCTGGAGCGGGGGCAGTTGCGGACGCTCGTAGACAACCTGAAACAAAAACTGGGCGAGGGCGTTGTGGTGCTGGCTTCCGCGCAGCCGGAGGGCAAGGTCGCGCTGATTGCCGGAGTGACACCGGGGCTGACTAAGCGGATTCAAGCAGGCAAGTTGGTCGGGGCTGTTGCCAAGCTGGTGGGCGGATCGGGCGGCGGTAAGCCGGAGATTGCCGAGGCCGGGGGCAAGGATCAGGCGGGGATCGATGCGGCACTGAAGGCTGCTTCGGGGATTGTTGGGGAACTACTCGGTTGAGACTGGTGGTTTGGGTTCGTGGTTATCCCACCCTAGCCGCAAAAACTACGGCGCGGCGAGGATGGGGCACCCGGTTGGCGATGGTGGGGCACCCGGTTTTTGATTGCTTCCGTCTTATCTTTAGTGCGTATTCTTGCTTATTCTGTCGGCTTGAGGCATTCATGCAGCGGAGATTGGGATTGGGGTTGGGAGTTTTGCTTGGGGTCGGGGCCGGGATCGCCGGGTTTGCACAGACGATTCACGGCCGCGAAGGCATTACTCTGCCCGCGCCGCCTGTTGCGGAAGTGACTCCAGTTGTCGACAACTACTTCGGGACGAAGATTACGGACAATTACCGCTGGCTGGAAGATGCAAAAAGTCTCGAGACGCGCAAGTTTGTTGACGCCGAGAACGCCTACACAGCGCGTTATCTGAAGCAGGCACGAATCCACAACCAATTGCTCGACGACCTCGATGAGCTGGAACACGTGTCGCAATGGTCGCTGCCGATCGAGCGCGGCGGCAGCTACTTTTTTACCAAGCGGGTGGCAGGAGAGGAGCAGGCCTCAATCTACGTGCGCCGTATCTGGACGGGAAAAGACGAGAGGCTCATCGACCCCACTGCTCTGAGCCGCGACCCGAATACTTCGGTTGGGCTGGCCAGTGTTTCGCGAGATGGAGTGCTGCTGGCCTACCGGGTACGGGATGGCGGCGCAGACGAAACGGCCATCCACATCTTGAATGTAAAGACGGGCAAGACGCTGGAGGATGAGCTGCCGAGCGCGCGCTACGACAGCGTAGCGTTTGCCCCTGACGGAACCAGTTTCTTTTATACCCGCCACGACAAGGCGGGAACGCTGCTCTTTCAGCACCATTTGGGGACGCGCACATCTCAGGACAAGCTGGTCTTCGGGCACGATTTTCGCGGGGAAGACCTGGGCCCGAACGACCTTTTCAGCGCCGCTGTTACCGACGACGGGCGTTATCTTGTCCTCCAGATCGACCGTGGCGTTCCGGCGCGGCGCGTCGATATCGTCTACCGCGATCTAACCAAGCCCGGCTCCTTCTTTAACATTCTGGTTTGGGGATTGGAAAGCCGCTTCTCGGCAATCTACGCCAGGGGATCGTGGTACGTGAAGAGCGACTATCAGGCACCCAAGGGACGGATTCTCAGGGCCGATCCGGGCATCATGCCCGAGGCTTGGAAGACGATTGTTCCCGAGGGAGCGGACGTGATTGCGGACTTTTCGATCGTTGGCGGAAAGATCTACGTCGAGCGGCTTAAAGATGTGCAATCGGAGACCACGGTTTATACGCTGGAGGGCAAGGCTGAGGGCAAAATCGACTTCGAAGGCATCGGGGCGGCTTCGCGAATCGTGGGGCGCGTCAGCGAACGTTACGGCTTCTTCAGCTTTCAATCGTTCATTCAACCGCCGACGCTCTACAGGCTGGATACGGTGACGGGCAAGCGGGAGGTTTTCGCGCAGCCCAAGATTCCCTTCGATTCGAATCAGTATGAGCTGAAGCAGGTGTTCTTCAAGTCGAAGGACGGAACAGAGATTCCCATGTTCATCGCCGGCAAAAGGGCCTGAAGCAGGACGGGAGCGAGAGATTGCTGATGACCGGCTACGGCGGCTTCAATATCAGTTTGACTCCCGCCTGGAATCCCGCATGGGGGTGGTGGCTGGAGCAGGGCGGCTGGTTTGCCGTACCAAATTTGCGCGGCGGCGGGGAGTATGGCGAGAGCTGGCATGAGCAGGGAATGTTTGAGAAGAAACAGACCGTCTTTGACGACTGGTTTGCAGCGGCCGAGTATCTGATCGCCAACCACTACACGTCAGCGGCGCACTTCGCAATCTCGGGCCGGTCCAACGGCGGACTGCTGATGGGCGCTTCGATTACCCAGCGGCCCGAGCTGTTTTCGGCGGTCTGGTGCGGCTATCCGCTGCTGGACATGCTGCGCTATCAGAAGTTTCTTGTGGGTTCGTTTTGGAAGACGGAATATGGGTCGTCGGAGAATGAAAAGCAGCTTTTTTATCTATTGAAATATTCGCCTTACCATAACGTGAAGGATCGCACGGCCTATCCGGCGGTGATGTTTTTCACCGGAGACAACGATACGCGCGTTGACTCGATGCATGCCCGCAAAATGACAGCCTTGTTGCAGGCGGCGTCATCCAGCGGACGGCCGATTCTGCTGCACTCGAGCCTCGCCGGAGGCCACTCGGCGGGAGTCAGCGTGGAGCAGCAAATCCAGGACGACGCCGAGCAACTCAGCTTCCTGTGGACCGAAACGGGTCAGGCTACGACCCGAAAATGATGCAGGATTGCGGGTTGGGTACTCGCACAGAGAGTTCCGCCGTAACCTCATGGCCTGAGCCCACTCACCCGATATGGATGACAAGGGACCATTGATCCAACCTGTCAAAGGTTTGATGTGTCCAGCCGTTCGCCAGAAAGCGGGAGGCGGGTCTTTTGACCCCGCCGGTGGCCCAGGAAGCGAATGGACAGGCACGGATTCTCATTGAATTTGTGCCGGATCGATGGAACAAAGCGCCTCGTTCGATGTGGCGGATGGCTAGCTGAAAAACTTTGCAATATCCGGTATGAACACAGGAGTCAAGATGCCGCAAGCGGGAGTGGAGAGTGACGGGATCGAGATTGGGGAAGTTGACAGGCAAAAGGAAGATGCCCGTGTGGCTGCGCTGAATTCAGTGGAGATTTTAGATACCCCGCCCGAGGCGGCTTACGATGCCATCACGCGGCTGGCCGCCGAGTACTTCCGGGCGGACTCGGCAGGTATAGCGTTTGCGGACGGGAGTCGCGTCTGGATGAAGTCCTGCTGGCGCCAAATTCCCCGCGAGTTTCCCCGCAAACACTCCATCTTCGATCTGGTCCTTGAGGAAGATCGGGTAATGATCGTGCCAAATGTCTTCCAAGATCCTCTGCACGACGCGTTAATACCGCGTCTCAAACAACTTGGTGCAACGGGTTTTGCGAGTGCTCCGGTGCGCTGCCCCGGAGGAATGGTCATCGGAGCGCTGACCCTGCTTTTCAATGAGCCCCGCGAAATGATGCCGGCGGAGTCGATTCGCGCACTGCAGAGCCTGGCCGACCTGGTATCAAACCAGTTGGAACTGCGGAGACTGCGCAAAAGCTTTAGCAGGCGTGAGCCGGGGCCGCAATGCTGCGCTGCCCCGAGTTCCGAGGAAAGCTGGCCGAGCAAGGCGGATCTGCGGAGGGCGCTCGACCAAAACCAATTCGTGCTCTATTACCAACCTGAGATAGAACTCGCAACGCGCAAGATTATCGGTCTTGAAGCGCTGATTCGCTGGGTTCACCCGGAGCGGGGTTTGATCCCCCCGATGGACTTCATTCCACGCGCCGAAGAGAGCGAATTGATCTTGCCGATCGGGGACTGGGGACTGGCAGAGGCCTGCAGCCAGATCCAAAAGTGGTCTCAAGAGGATCCGCGGCTCGTCTCGCTTCGGGTGGGCGTGAATCTCTCAGCCCGCCAGTTTTCCCGAGAAGGCTTGGCTGACCACGTCGAGGCCCTGCTCATGCAATCCGGTATCTCAAGCCGGCAGCTTGCGCTGGAGATGACCGAATCCAGCCTCATCACAAGTGTGCACACGGCTCTCGAGGTGCTAGGAAGTTTGCGCAGACTGGGCGTTTCGCTGCTCATGGATGACTTTGGCACCGGCTACAGTTCGCTGAGTTATCTGCATTCGTTTCCCTTCGACATTCTGAAGATCGATCGCTCCTTTGTGAGCCGCATGAACGAGGGAGAGCAACCGCTGCAGATTGTCCGCACCATCATCGAACTGGCCCGCGTGATGGGCATGGATGTGGTCGCTGAAGGAATTGAAACTGTTGAGCAATACAGGCTATTGCGCGGGATGGGCTGCCGCTATGGTCAGGGCTTTCTCTTCGCTCGCCCGATGAGCGCAGCGGCCGTGACCGAACTGTTGAGGCTCCCCGGCCGTGTGCTGCCTGAGCCCAAGTTCTCTGAACTGGTGTGCGCTTGAGCTTTCGGTGGGGTTTTTCGCCGCGCTCGAAGTTTAGAGCTTCTTACGAGTTCCATTTCAGGAGGGGTTGAGGACGAAGTCGGTTTTGGAATCTGGCGGTCGTTCGCGTACTGATTTCCTCTCACGTCATGGGCTGGGCGCGCGGTAAGCTTCTAGCCATGCAGCAAACGACCGCAACCGCGCCCTCTCCAACCTCTCAGAGCTTTGCGGGGTTGCTTGCCGCGCTCACCGCGCCCGAGCAAGGACCCGGCGCCGGTGGCGACTCGTCTTTTCACGCAGTAAAGAGAGCCTCTACAGCCTGGATTGACGATGGCCTGGAAGATGACATTGCGACTCTAAGTTACGAGCGCGCCCTAAAGACCCATGCGCGCTACCGGATCAACGAACACTCGATGGCGCAAGGTCCTGATTCGCTACCCGCCGGTCTCGAGCAGCCACTTGCGGCTGACTCGGAGTCAGACACGATGCCGGCGACTCGTCCATCCGCGGAACAGAAGCGGCCGGAGCGCCTCGACCCACTGACGAATCAATCCCCGGAGGAAAATCGCTTCCGAAGCACGCCCTGTGAGCGAAGTCTGAAGAGCGCGAGCATTACGATCCGCATGAGCAAAGTGGAGTGCGCGCAACTGCACAGACGCGCGGCTGACGCAGGACTCAGCGTCTCGGCTTATTTACGCTCTTGCACCTTCGAAGCGGAATCGCTGCGGGCCATGGTCAAAGACACGCTCTCTGAGCTTCGTCTGGCCAAGGCGCAGAGCAAGCCACCCACCCCCGAGCCACCGCGTAGCTCTGCTCCACACAGTTCTCGAATTCGAGGAGCGACTGGTTGGATGGTTCAGATGTTGACCCCTTGGAATGCCGGTCGGCGTGTAGCGAACGCGTGAAGTTTCGCTCCGCCTATTCAACCTCAAGCACGAGGCACTTGAGGTACTCGGTCTCGGGCAAGTTGAGGATGACCGGATGGTCGGATGCGGCTCCGCGTCGATCGCGCAGACGGACACGACGGTGAGCATCGGCGGCGGCTGAGGCGACGCTGGCTTCAAGATCTGCCCAACTGACGTGATGCGAGCAGGAAAATGTTATGAGAAGGCCACCGGGGCGCAGCATTTTGAGGGCTCGCAGGTTCAGTTCTTTATAGCCGCGCAGGGCGCCCTCGACGGCTCGCTGGCTCTTGGCGAATGCCGGCGGGTCGAGCACGATCGCGTCGAATTGTTCGTGGGCATCGGACCAGTCGCGAAGAATCTGGAAGGCGTCGGCTTCAACCCAGTCCACGTGGGCGGTGAGCTGCGTCCGATTCGCTTCGAGGTTGCGTTCGGCGACTTCGAGAGACGAGCGCGACGAGTCGATGCCGGTTACGGTCTTTGAGACGCGCGCCATGTGAAGCGCGAATCCACCCTGATAGGTACAGACATCGAGCGCGCGGCCGCCTGGGGCCAGAAGCGACATCCAATGCTGAACGGCGGCATAATTTGCAGACTGGTCAAGGAATGCGCCAGTCTTTTGTCCAGAGTTGGCGTCGAACTGGAAGAGCAGGCCGTTGAGTTTGAACTGCGTGCCGGTGATCGGGTTGGCGGAATCGGCTGTCCACAGCGGAGTGAGATCGGGCGCGTCCAACCCTTCCAACTCGCGCATGCGCGGGTCAGGGCGTTCCAAGATGGTCGACGGATTTAACGCATCGCGAAAGACGCGAACGCAGCTTTGACGGACGGCCGGTTTGTCGAGGCCTTTGGTGACCAGTTGCAGAATCACGAGATCGCCGTATTTGTCCGCAATCAGGCCTGGAATCTCATCGGCTTCGCTAAAGCAGAGGCGACAGGAGTCGGTCTGATCGCTGAGTAGCGGCTTGCGACGGTCGATGGCGGCTCGCAAGCGGGTTTCGAGCAACTGGAGCCATGCGGTCTCATCGAGGGCTTCGCGTGAGATCAGGCGCAGAGCGATCTGGGAGGTAGGACTAAAGAGCGCCGTACCCAGGAGGAGTCCTCGGCTGTCTGCTACAGGCAGGAGCGAGGGAGGCTCGCCTGCGGGGAGTTCGACAGACTCGATGTCGGAGGCATAGACCCATAAATGGCCCGAACGCAGGCGGTCGGCGGCGCGGCGGGTGATGCGTGCGCCAGGTAAGTGGGAGGCCGGGGCGGCAGGCGGCGCGGTCTTTGGAACCCCTTTATTGGCGATGGGACGGACAATGCGCGGCTTGGTCATGGGCTCACGGGTTCGGTTCATCTCACTCAATCCTATCCCCCGTTGCCTCTAGGGCGGCGAACGCTAGTTAAATATGATCCTGCGGCCATCAGAGTCTGAGCGCCTCTGAGTGGGTCTCTGAGTCTGTGATGCGGGGCAAACACAACCGGCCTATAATGAAGCATGGCGACCGTCGACCAGTCCATACCAGCAGATGCTCCGGAGACGCCTCCTCCTGCTCCTCAAAAGAAGACACATCCCTTAGTGTCCGAAGCCGATCAACGTGCCATTGACCGGCGGATCGAGGCTCTGCTCAAGCAGGTCCACGCCAATCGCCCCTCAGAAGACATCGCATTGATTCGCAAGGCATGGGAGTTCTGCGTCCGGCACCATGAGGGGCAGATGCGGGCCTCCGGCGAGCCTTACATCGTCCATCCTCTGGAGGTGGCCGAGGTGCTGGCGGAGATGAAGATGGACTCGACGGCTATTGCCGCCGGACTGCTGCATGACTCGGTCGAGGACACGCCGGCTACGAACGAGGAGATCGAGGCCGAGTTCGGCGACCAGGTGGCCCACATCGTCGAGGGTGTCACCAATATCGACAAAATCCAGTTTGCCAATCGCGAAGACCGCCAGGCAGAAAACGTGCGCAAGATGCTGCTTGCCATGGTCTCGGACGTGCGCGTGGTGCTGATCAAGCTGGCCGACCGGCTGCATAATATGCGGACCCTGGAGCACCTGCGGCCGGAGCGCCGGGAGGCCATTGCACGGGAGACACTGGACATCTACGCGCCGCTGGCTCACAGGCTGGGTATGGGCAAGGTGCGCGGCGAACTGGAGGATCTGGCCTTCAGGTATACGGACCCCGTCAGTTACGAGCAGGTCACCGCCGCAGTGGAATCGCGGCGTATCGAGGGCGAACAGTTTTTGCGCGGCGTCGAAGACACACTCAACGAGCAACTGCGCGAGAACAACATCCAGGCACGGGTTGAGTGGCGCATCAAGCGCATCTATTCCATCTTTCAAAAACTCGAGCGCTCGAAGGTTTCTTTCGATCAGGTTTACGATCTGCTGGCCCTCCGCGTTATCACTCAGGATGTTGCTGCCTGCTACGCGGTCTTCGGTCTGATCCACACGCTGTGGCGTCCGGTGCCGGGGCGCATCAAAGACTTCATCGCCATGCCCCGCGCCAACCGCTACCAATCGCTGCATACAACGGTGATGGGGGCGACCGGGCACCAATTTGAGGTGCAGATCCGCACAGAGGAGATGCACCGAATCGCCGAAGAAGGCATCGCCGCCCATTGGAAGTACAAGGCGGGCGGTGGCGTGGTTACGGCTCGCGACGAGGAGCGGCTGAATTGGATCCGGCAGTTGGTCGAGTGGCAAAAGGAGATGACGGACCCGAATGAGTTCCTCTCCAGCCTGAAGATGGACCTCTATCCGGACGAGACCTACACCTTCACGCCGAAAGGTAAAGTGGTGGTGATTCCTTCAGACGGGACGCCGGTCGATTTTGCCTATACGATCCACACCGAAGTGGGGCACACCTGCGTTGGAGCCAAGGTCAACGGGCGCATGGCGCCTCTGCGGACCAAGTTGCGCACAGGCGACATTGTCGAGATCGTTACGCAGAAAGACCACAAGCCGAGCCGGGATTGGCTCACCTTTGTCAAGAGCCCACGCGCGCGAAACAAGATCAAGCATTGGCTCAACGAAGACCATCGGCGCCGCGCTGTCGAGATCGGCCGTAAGCTACTGGAACGTGAGGCCCGTAAATTCAAGGTCCCAATGAGCCAGATTGGCGACCAGGATTTGAGCCGCATCGCCAAGGAATATAGCGTGGCCACGGCCGCCGATCTGCTGGCCGCGCTGGGCCTGGGCAAACAATCCGCACGACAGGTGCTCAGCAAGCTTTCTCCGGGAAGCACAACGCAGCCGGAGACGGAGGCCACACCCGAGATCAAGCCCGCGACCGCTGAGTCGGCGATGTCAGACGCAGTGCGCAAGCTGCACCTGACGGGCTCCGATTCGCTGCAGGTTGAGGGGCAGAACGACATGCTGGTCTATCGGGCGCGATGTTGCAACCCGATTCGCGGCGAAGAGATCGTGGGTTATGTCACTCGCGGCAAGGGCGTGGCCGTTCATGCGCGAGGCTGCCCCAATGTGCAGAACCTGCTCTATGAAAGCGACCGCCGCATCGCCGTCGAGTGGTCGCGAAAGAGTGCTGCCGCGGCAGGACAGCCGCAGCGCTATCCGGTGAAGATCACAGTCTCCTGCGATGATCGGGCTGGGATGTTGAAGGAGTTGATCGCCGTCATCTCCGACGACAACGCCAACATCAGCGGCGTCGATATTCGCAAGGACGAGAACGGCGACGCAATCGTCGAGTTAGTCGCCGAAGCTGAGGACGTGCACCACCTCAATCGCATGGTCCTTGGCTTGCGGCGCGTCAACGGCGTCCGTGCCGTGCAAAGAGCGCAGAAGCTTTAAGAATTTGGGGCGGTCAGCAAGTCCAACCAGCTAAAGCATTTGCTGTTATTGTTGCCTTACGATCATTCTTCCCTGCCACAACTGATCTAAACGGCTCAGACGTACTGACGCTTGCGGTGGAAGACTGCAAGGTACCGGTCAAGTGCTTTTTACCAAGGGCCAATCTCTTTTTTGCTCATTCGTGGCAGGAGATGGTTTATTCGGGGCAGGGTGGCAGGGAGAAAGAGGCGGTTTTTGATGACTGCACTCACAAGTAGTTCCTTTGAGCCCGCCAGCTTTCTTGCGACCGAAGGATTGGGACGAAGCGTTCGCCGTAATGCGGCAGGACAGGCTTTCTATCTCCAGGGGGGCCCCGGGGACTCTGTATTTTATCTTCAGAGCGGCCGGGCAAAGCTCACCGTGCTCTCCAAGCGGGGAAAAGAGGCTACGGTTACGATGCTTGCCGCGGGTGACTTTTTTGGCGAGGAGTCGATGGCAGGGACTGATGCGCTGCGCCCGGCTTCGGCGACTGCCATATCCGTGTGCGTCGCACTCAGGATCGAAAGAGCCCAAATGCTGAAGGTGCTGCATGAAGAACACGCCTTCTCAGATTTTTTTATGCAGTTCATTCTCACACGCGGCATTCGAACGCAGGCGGATCTGGTCGACCAGCTATTTAACTCCAGCGAGAGGCGGCTCGCGCGAACTCTCTTGTTGATGGCGGCCTACGGGGGGCCGGGCGAACCGATGACCCTGATTCCAGTCGTCACGCAGGAGACTCTCGCCGAGATGATTGGCACAACACGGTCGCGCGTCAGCTTCTTTATGAATCGTTTCAGAAGGCTTGGTTACATTGAATACGACAGCCGCATCCGGGTTCACACATCGCTGCTCAACATGGTTCTGATGGACGAACTGCCAGAAGAAAACGCATCCAGGCCCAAGCTTCTCGATCCGCCGCCCAGTCGTGCACGAACCGCAAGGCGGGCGAAGCTGGTGTGAAGGGAGCGGCCACTTCCGCGCAACGCATGATCCAACCTCTGTACCCTACAACGAACGCAATCAGGAGATGCCATGTCTTTTGGAATTTACGCTGCGGGATTCGCAATCATGATTGGCGGTCTAGCTTATGCCGCGCACCTGATCCATGTGCCCACCCATTGGATCGTGGTCGGCGCAATCGTGATGACAGGGGTCGGGCTGCTGTCGGCGGTTAAGGCTACGCGCCAGAAAGACTCGGCCAGTTAGCATTATCAATAGAATTGATTTGCCGCAAAGGCGATCTCTCGGGCAGTCCTATCTGCGCCAGATCAATCTGGCGATCGTCTTTCTCTCTATTAAGTTCAACTTTTCCGACGCGATCCCGTCTATACTGACTGACTGCTTTTTTCTTTCGCGCTTGGGAATTCTTCCGTCGCGACGAGAAATGCCTCCCGGAATGGCCGCGAGCTCAACGTAGTGGGCGCAACGGCTGGCGGCCGTTTAGTAATGAAAGATAATTGATTCCAACCACAACTTTTGGTGTTTTCGGGGGTTAAACCTCCGAAGGAAGGTCGAGGAAAAAACCACCATGCGCTCCATGAGTTCAGTTTCCCTCTGTGCAGCGGTCTGTTTGTTGATTGGCAGTTCGATATCGGTGGGCCAAGCGGTCGCGCCGAGGATCCGGATTGTCGACCGCGTCGATGAAAGCAATCTGGTGACGCTCGCAGGCAACACCCACCCCGCCGCTAACTCCAGGAACGATCGCGGCCGGGTGAGCCCGGACCTCCGCATGTCCGACTTGATTCTGGTGCTGAGCCGGAGCCCCGAGCAACAGGCGGCGTTTGAAAAGTTTGTCGCCAGCCAATACGACTCTTCCTCGCCTAATTTCCATCAGTGGCTCACGCCGCAGCAGGTAGGTCAGCAATTCGGCCCTTCGGAGAATGACATTTCGACCCTCTCCGCGTGGCTCACCTCTCATGGTTTTTCGGTGGATCAAGTGCCTAACGACCGCATGTCGATCCGGTTCAGCGGAACGGCTTCCCAGGTCGAAAGCGCCTTCCACACTGAGATTCATAACCTGGAAGTAAACGGCGTCGCGCACATCGGGAATATGAGCGACCCGCAGATTCCTGCTGCGCTCGCGCCGGCGGTTGTGGGGGTTAAGGCGCTGCATAACTTCTTCCCACGGCCCTTGCATCGGCTGGGCGGTCAGGTGACGCGGGACGCCACGACGGGCAAATGGCAGCGGAACGGGAACCCTGTTGCTGCAACATCAGCAAGCGGTCGGGTTGCCGGTTCGCCGGTAGGTGATTCGGCAACGACCCAGGTTGCTCGTCCGCAATTTGGCATCAATGTGCCAGGAACTAACCCTTACCTCGTTGAGGATGTCGGGCCTTACGACTTTGCCACAATTTACAACGTACTTCCTCTGTGGAATAAGGGTATCGACGGGACCGGTCAAACTATTGCAATCGCCGGAACGAGCGACATCGACCCAAACGACGTAGCCACTTTCCGCAATTTTTTCAATCTGCCGACGACCGCTGCGGCGAACACGCCGATCCGAGTTTCCGGTAACAGCCAGCCCCTCACGATCTGCACAGACAAAACTGGAACGCTCCCCTATCCTAACGCCCCGTGCGGTCAAAGCGACCAAGTCGAGAACTCGCTCGATGTCGAATGGTCGGGCTCGGTAGCCAAGAACGCGCAGATTGTGCTGGTCGCCTCCTATCCGGCCTCCGCGAGCGACGACAATCTCTACGATTCCGAGAGCTACATCGTCAACAACATCTCTACTGCGACCTCTCCCGTCTTTGGCGCTCACGTAATGAACGTGAGTTACGGGTTGTGCGAGTGGTTCAACGGCACGGCGAGCAACGTTCAATACTACGATCTTTGGCAACAGGCCGCCTCAGAAGGAATTGCGGTCTTTGTGGCTTCGGGAGATTCTGGTTCGGCAAGCTGCGATGACGGAGGGGATAATGGAGGCAATAACCTGCCTTACGCGGCTCAATACGGTCTTTCGGTGAGCGGGCTTGCCTCCACTCAGTGGAATACAGCGGTGGGAGGAACCGATTTCAACTGGTGTTCGCTGGCTTCAACCACAGAGTGCACGCCCGGGCCTTATTGGAGTTCGACGAACAATGCGAGCGCGGGACAGAGCACTGCCTTGGGTTACGTGCCGGAGGTCCCTTGGAACGATACCTGCACGAGTCCGCTTGCGCTGGCGTACATGAAAGCATTCTTCACGGGAGGGATCTCTTACCCAGTGACGGATGCTGAAACGGGATGCAACGCCTTTGTAGCTGAGTATGGAAATTTAAATAACCCAATTTATTACTCCACGCTTTATTTCGTCGATACGAGCGGAGGTGGAGGCGGCGCCAGCGGTTGCGTAGTCAGCACCTCCACCAGTACAAGCAATGGCACCTGCACCACGAATGCAACCAGCACTGGAGCGACTGAGGGGTCATTTCCACTCACTAACGACGGTTGGCAAAAGCCAAGTTGGCAGAAGGGCGTGCCTGGCATTCCAGCGGACGGGGTGCGCGACATTCCCGACGTCAGCTTCTTCGCTTCGGATGGCTTTCTATCGAGCAGCGCTTACCTTGTCTGTGTCTCTAGCGTCGCCGCTTGCAGCTATGACGCCCAAGCCGAGCCTGTCTACCAGGAGGTGGGTGGAACCTCGGTGGCGACGCCGGCCATGGCGGGCGTGATGGCGCTGATTAACCAGAAAGCGGGAGCTGGTCAAGGCAGCCCAAACGCCGAACTCTACAAACTGGCCGCTCAGCAGACGCCTTCCAGTTGCAGCGCTGAGCGTGGCAACGGGTCACCGGTCACAAGCTCCGCATGCCTCTTCAACGACATCGATACTGGCAACAACGCGATGCCTTGCAATGACGGCGCCCTAAGAGGTGCCGTTTCGCCCAACTGCGTCATTTTCGACTCGGTCGATCAGGGTGGAATCGGCATCCTCGGCCCCAGCAAGGGCACGCTGGGCTACAGCGCCGGCGCGGGCTACGATCTAGCCACCGGCCTGGGCTCGCTGAATGTGGCCAATGTGGTGAATGCCTGGTCTCCGAATCCATCTCTGACCGGCGGCACCTTGGCGGCGACTGTAACGGTGGCGCCTGCGTCAATAAGCATCGCCTCCAGCCAGACCCTGAGTGTATTGGGCACGGTGGCGAGTTCTCCCAGTGGTGGAGCGACTCCAACAGGAACGG